>Ga0187778_10001698_pt1 | contig 15105 bp, 13 predicted proteins | sample 1015_Q2_SP5_20_M_FD_132418 | JGI IMG/M metagenome (GOLD analysis project Ga0187778, IMG submission 132418) | Tropical peat soil microbial communities from peatlands in Department of Meta, Colombia - 1015_Q2_SP5_20_MG | ecosystem: Environmental > Terrestrial > Soil > Wetlands > Peat | place... | reverse complement strand
GTCACGTCGACGTCGTCGAGGGCTCTCCCGTCAAAGAACTCCACCCGCGCCCTGCCATTGGAGACGGAGACCGCCCTCCCGGCCCTGGTGACGCACATGGGTGCTCACGCATCGCTCCTGCGCTATAAGTCGAGCCCCGAAGCTGTGCCCGGCGACTCTCTGAACTCCTTGAGCAAGAGTGCAGCGCCCACCGCCAGGACCGCCGGAACCATCGCCCCCAGGGCGAGCGCCCTCCCCACTCCCAGACTGAAGAGTGCCCCCGGGATGAGCGTACCGATGACTGCGGCTGCCGACTGGAACGTAGTGGTGAGTCCGAGCATCGTTCCGGTCCTCCCTTCGGAAGTGTCTGACGCCAGAGCCTGCATGACAGGGAAGATCGCCGAGCTGGAGAACCCCATTGCAAGCGCAACGGCTATCCCGATGTCGAGGTTCGAAGTCGAGAAGAAGATGGCATAGAACACCACTACCGCCAGCGTCAGCCCGAACAGCAGCCTGTTCCTGCGTCTTCTGTCGGAGAGTCTCCCGAGCAGCACTTTCCCGACCATCCCAGATATGAGCACTGCAGCGGCGGCGAGCCCGGCGACGGGTACACTGGCCCCGAGGACCTTCGAGTAGTAGTAGGGAAGGTAGGCTACCTGCCAGATGGAGGCCCAGGTCGCAAGGAACGCGAAGAGCATCAGCACGGCAACCTTCCTATTCCTGAGCAGGGAGAGCGCGTCCCTCTGAATCGACAGCGTGCCCGTCCTGGTGGCCGCCTCGGAGAAGGCCTTCTTCGAAGCGAAGACACCGACCAGGACCGGAAGCCCCAGAAGGGGAGCAGCGAAGAAGGCGACCCTCCAGTCCGACGTGAGTGAATAGGTGGCAGACCCTATGGTGTTTCCGGCGGCTCCCCCGATGTCGAAGCCGGCGTAGAAGATCCCAAGTGCGAGGCCCTTGCTCGCACCGAAGTAATTGGCTACGGCTGACATCGCCGCCGGCCAGAAGAGCCCCTCGCCGAAACCGCTCACCAGCCTGAAGAGGAATGCCTCCTGGAGGTCGGACGCAAGCCCGATGAGCCAGGTGAAGGCCGTGAAGACCGCCACCCCGACCATTATCACCCTCCTCTGGCCGTACCTGTCGGACAGGTGGCCCGAGGCGAGCACGAAGGTGAGCACGCCCATGAACTGTGCGGCAACCAGCCATGCGGTGCCAGCGACACCGAGAAAGCTGACGCTTCCCGTCGCGAGGGCGCTCGAAAGCGGGCTCAGCATGGCAGAGAGCACCGTCCTGTCTGCGGTGAAGGCCAGATAGCCCAGGGTCATTATCCCCAGGAACCAAACCATCGAGCCCCTTTGGTGCAGCTTTGACCCCGGGGAGCCTTGGACTGTAGTGGCCATATATCCGCTTGCCACCCGGAAGCTTCGTCGTCTAGGCGGGCGGCTTGACGGAGAAGCCTTCCCTTTCGCCGGCCATCCTCCAGTAGTTGACGACAGATTCCTGGATCTTGGCGACCGCCTCGGTCTTCTCAGCGGGGACGAAGAGGTGCCTGAACCTCTCCTGGGTCCTGAGGTACTCTCTGACCGGAGTCAACGACCTAGGCACCACAGTATGCTTGACGACTCCGTCGACAGACTCCTTCAACGGCCAGATTCCCGTCTGGACCGCCAGCTTCTCCACCTCGATGGTGTCCTTCGGGTCGAACCCCATGCCGGTCGGACACCCGGCGAACGCGATGTACATCTTGGGGCCTTTGATTGTGCCTCCCTTCTCCACCTTGCGCAGGAAGTCGACCCCGTGGGAGTTGGCGAGGGTGGCAACGTACGGCGCCTTCATGGACCTCCAGACCTCGAAGAGGTCCTTCTTCGACGCTGTGTTCCCCAGCGGGAAGGCGGAGGTCGCCGGGGTGGTCTTCGTGGACGACCCGAAGGGGGTCGACGACGACATCTGGAAGCCTGTGTTCCCGTAGGCCTCGTTGTCGTAGCACAGGTAGTAGAAATCAAGCCTCCTGTCGAGGGCCCCGGCCGTGGACTGAAGGCCGATGTCGTATGCGGCACCGTCCCCGGTCACAACCACCACCTTGAGGTCCTCCGACTTCGGGAGCCTCCCCTTTGCCATGAGCACGTCAAGGGCGTCCCTGACCCCCTGGGCCCCCGCTGGAGCGCTCGCGAACGCGGTGTAGAGCCAGTTGGATTTCAGCGGGCTCAGAGGGTAGCTCATCAGAATGGTCATGCACCCGGCTGCGTTGATCCAGGCCACGTTGGGCCCGAGGGCCTTGTGGAAGACCCTGACGGCGAGGATTCCGCCGCAGCCAGCGCAGAGCGTGTTTCCGGGAGATAGGTAGTCCTGCACAGGCATGTCCTTCAGGGTCCTGAAGCGGCTGGTGGTCGACATCACTGCTTCCCCTCGGCGATTGCTACCGCCTTCTTCACACGCGAGAGCTCGTCTTCCCTCATCAGGAACATCGGAGCCGGAGTCTTCCCCTCCCTGTCGATGGCCAACATTTCTTCGAATACACCTGCCATCTCCTTCCCAGTGATCTGCTTCCCGCCAAGGCCCCCAACAATCGGGAGGATCGCATCCGGCCTCCCCTTGACGTGGTACATGGTCCCCGCGATTTCGGGATAAAAGATCCCCCCGGCCCCGGGTGCGAGGTTCTGGTCGAAGACTCCTACGACCTTCCTCCCCCTCAGGAGGGTCGCCACTTCGTCCGACGGGAAGGGCCTCACCATCCGGAGCTTCAGCAGCCCGGCCCTCACGCCCCTCTCCCTCATCCTCTTGACGGCCTGCCTCCCCAGGGCGGTGAACGAATTCGACATCACGAGCACGTAGTCCGCGTCCTCGAGCATGTATCCTTCGACCGGGCCGTAGGCTCTTCCGAAGAGTTGCTCGTAGTCCCGGGCCGCCTCGGCGAAGACCTTCTTTGCCCTTAGGGCCGCGGCGTGGATGTTATACTTGAAGTAACTATACACGAAGCCCTCAAAGACCGAAGACCCTCTTGAAACTGGCTTCGTCGCTCGGAGGGGGTTTACCGGCTGGTAGGGGGGAAGGAAACTGTCTACCTTCTCCTGGTCTGGGAGCTGCACCCGCTCCCTGGTGAAGGACAGGTAGAACCCGTCCAAGTTCACAATCGCAGGGAGCATGACCCTGTGGTCTTCCGCCACCCTGTAGGCAAGGAGGACCAGGTCGGCAACCTCCTGGCACGTTTCAGAATGGAACTGCAGGAACCCGCTGTCCCTCGCGGCAAGAACGTCGTTGTGGTCGGGCTCCAGCACTATGGGCGCTGCTACCCCCCTGGAAACGTTCACGAGGACCATGGGTGCGCGCCACCCTGCTATGTTGTACAGCATCTCGATGGTGTACAGCATCCCCTGACTAGAGGTGGCGGTGAAGACCCGCGCGCCGGCGAGGGAAGCTGCCCCCGCGGCCGTCATCATAGAGTGCTCCGACTCGAGCTGGACGAACCTAGAGTCCATGGTGCCGGCACGGACCCAGTCGGCGACCGTCTCGATGATTTCTGTCTGTGGGGTGATCGGGTAGGCGGGGATGTAGTCGACCCTGGCCAGCCTCGCCGCGGCCGCCGCCGCCTTGTTCCCAGTGAGGAGCTGCGCCTTCACTGTGGACCCCCTTCCCTTGACTGACTGATTGCCCTGAGCGGGCACTCGGTCAGGCAGACCATGCACCCCTTGCAGTTGTCGTAGTCGATCTTCACCCTCCCGTCCTGGCCGACCGACATGGCGGACTCGGGGCAGTAGGCGTAGCAGATCATGCAGTCCGTGCACTTCGCGTAGTCTATGTCCGGCCTGAAGGTCCTCCAGTTCCCCGTGTGCTTTACCCCGGAGTTCCCAGTCTGCGTCACCGATTGGATTCCCTCGACGGAGACGACCACCTCCAGGGGGACCATCTCCTCCTTGGGAGCAAGCTCCTCGGTCTTCAGTTCAAGTGGCTGCAGCTGGCCGTAGACCGCTGCGGCCAACTCCACGTTCTTCTTCACCAATTCGTCCGAAAGGCCGATGTCCCGCATCTCGTCTGAAATAGCTGTGAGAGTCGCATCCCTGCTGAGTCCTGTGATGCGGGCCACAGCGGCCGCGATTCCGGAGCTGGGGACTGCTCTTCCGATTATCTTGAGCGCAAGGCCCGTCAGATCGACTGCGACGACCGTCACGTCGGACCTGTCCGCCAGAAAGGAACCGCCCGGCTTCGTCGTGTTGACGACCGCCACGCCTCCCTTTCTCAGTCCTGCGAACGGGTTCGCGAGGACGTCGGTTATCAGGGAATCGTCCATCACCGCCGAAATGTCGGGGGAGAAGATGAAACCGCGCTCGGTGATATCTTCCCTGGACATCCGGGTGAAGGCGACCACCGGTGCCCCCCTCCTCTCTGCCCCATAGATGGGGAAGTCCTGGGTGTAATACCCGTCGATGAAAGCCGCGTCCCCTAGCATCCTGCTGGCCGTCTTGGCCCCCTGGCCTCCCCGGCCGTGGAAACGCACCCTGATTGTCATCCCCTAACGCCTTAGGGAACCCCTCCTGAGTGAATTAAAGTGAGACCACGATTCTCAATGATGAAAACAACTGCGTCCGACGGCGGTGCTACCCGAATGTTTCTTCGGCCTAGGCGGTGACTGCCATGGTCTTCTTCGTCAGGGCGGCGTGAGCTGCGGCGAGCCTGGCCACCGGCACCCTGAAAGCGGAGCAGCTGACGTAATTCAGCCCGGCTTCGTTGAACAGGGCTATGCTCTTGGGGTCCCCTCCGTGCTCCCCACAGATGCCCACCTCAAGGTTGGGCTTGACCCTGCGGCCTTCCTCGACAGCCATCTTCACAAGCCTGCCCACTCCGCCGGAGTCCACGGAGTCGAACGGACTCTGCGGGATAATGCCCATCTCGATGTACTTCGGGATGAACTTCGCCTCGACGTCGTCCCTGCTAAACCCGAAGGTGGTCTGCGTCAGGTCGTTGGTCCCGAAAGAAAAGAAGTCGGAGTATCTCGCGATCTCCCCCGCGGTCAGCGCCGCCCTTGGGGTCTCGATCATGGTGCCGATCTGGAACTCGACCGTCCCTCCCTGCTCCCTGAAGACCTCTTGTGCTGCCGCTTCGATGACGCCCCGTAGGAACTTGAACTCCCCCGCCAGCGCAACCAGCGGGACCATTATCTTGACCTTGGCCCTGTCTTTCCCCTCCTTCGAGAGCTCGAGGGCCGCCTGAAGTATCGCCTTCGTCTGCATCTCATAGATCTCGGGATAGGTGACGGCCAGCCTGCACCCCCTGTGCCCCAGCATCGGGTTGTGCTCTGCGAGTTGCCTGACCCTGTTCAGCATGGTCTCTGCCTCCCCTATTTCAGCAGCCGGGGCCTTCCTGTCCTTGAGTTCCTGCACGCTTAGAATGAGGTCCTCAGGCGTTGGCAGGAACTCGTGAAGAGGCAGGTCCAGGAGGCGCACCACCACCGGCCTCCCTGCCATCGCCGAGAATATGCCGCGAAAGTCGGAGAGCTGGAACGGGAAGAGCCTGTAGAGATGACTCCTCCTCGCTTCAAGGTCCCTGCTCATTATCATGTCCCTGACTATGGGAAGCCTGTTCGGGGCATTGAACATCCTCTCTGTCCTGCAGAGCCCTATCCCTTCTGCGCCGAACTCTCTTGCTTTTGCGGCGGCTTCTGGAGTGTCAGCGTTGGCCCAGACGCCGAGCCTTCGGACTTTGTCGGCTGAACCCAGAAGGGAGGTGAGCTCGGGGGTGGGCTCGGGGTCGACCATCCTCACTTCGCCGGCGTAGACCATCCCAGTCGTTCCGTCAATTGTGATTGTCTCTCCCTTCCTGACAGTGGCTCCCGATTTTGTGACGAAGGTGCCTCCGTCCCTCGAGATCTCTATCTCGCTGCATCCGACGACTGCAGGCTTCCCCATCCCACGGGCCACCACTGCGGCATGCGATGTCATCCCTCCCCTCATTGTCAGCACCCCCTGCGAGGCGATGAGTCCCTTGATGTCCTCGGGCGTGGTTTCAGGCCTGACAAGGATGACCTTCCTGGTGAAACCTACGTTGGCTGCCTCGTCGGTGTCGAAGATCACCTCTCCCGAAGCGGCTCCGGGAGACGCGTCGAGCCCCTTGGCGATGGGTTTGTCTTCGGCGGTCGGGTCGAGCCTCCTGTGGAGGAGCGATTCGAGGGCTTCGGGTTCCACCCGTGCCACGGACTCCTCTCGGCTGATGAGCCCCTCGGCCTCGAGGTCGACAGCGATCTTCACCGCCGCCTGGGCCGTCCTTTTACCGTTCCTCGTCTGCAGTGTGTAGAGCTTCCCCTCTTCGATCGTGAACTCGAAGTCCTGCATGTCCCTGAAATGTGATTCCAGCTTCTTCGCCACATCTTCGAGCTCAGCCCTGGTCCTCGGGTCAAGCTTGTCGAAGCCGATGGGGGTGCGGACCCCTGCCACAACGTCCTCCCCCTGGGAGTTCGGGAGGTATTCTCCGAAGAGCCTGTTCTCTCCGTTGGACGGGTTGCGTGTGAACCCCACCCCTGACCCGGAGGACTCGCCGAAGTTGCCGAAGACCATCATCTGGATGTTCACCGCGGTCCCGAGGTCTTCCGAGATGCGGTAGAACTTCCGGTACTCCTTCGCGCGCTCGTTGTTCCAGGACCCCAGGACGGCTTGCACTGCGAGCTCGAGCTGGACGAATGGGTCCTGCGGGAACTCCTTCCCGGTCTGCGACTTCACCATCCTTTTGAACTCGTCCACGATGCTACTCAGCTCCTCGGCTGGAAGCTCGAAGTCCATCCTGGCCCCGACCTTCTTCCGGCGCTCCTCCAGGACCCTCTCGAAAGCGTCTGCGTCAGCGCCCATGGCGACCTTACCGAACATCTGGACAAGACGCCGGTAGGAGTCATAGGCGAACCTGGGGTTCTTCGTTGCCTCTGCGAGCCTCTGGGTTGCGGCGTCATTGAGGCCGAGGTTCAGGATTGTGTCCATCATCCCCGGCATGCAGAAGGGAGCTCCTGACCTCACCGAGAACAGAAGCGGTCGGTCCCCCTCACCGAACCTTCTCCCTGTCTTGGCCTCAAGTTCCTTGATTTTCGCCCTCACCTGGTCATAGAGGCCGCCGGGGACCTTCCTGCCGTTCGCATAGTACTCCTTGCATACATCGGTGGTGATCACAAAACCAGGGGGAACAGGAAGTCCCAGGGAAGTCATCTCGACGAGTCCGTACCCCTTGCCGCCGAGCAGGAACTTGTCGGCTCCGAGCGCCTCCTGAAAGAGCATGACCCTCTCCATGGGAATTACCTTGGTCGGCCTCCTGCCGCCGAGATATATCTGTCGCGCCTAAGGTTCTCCTCGTCGGCGAGGGTTCAGGAATTCACGGAGGTTTCAAGGGTACGTTATCCAGGGCCTTCTCGTCCAGTCTGTAGACATACCATTCGGACATCCGCCTGGCGCCCAGCCTCTCGTAGAACCGGATCGCCTTTGCGTTCCAGGTCAGGACTGCCCATTCCATCCTCCCACACCCTTCCGCGACTGCCACCTCAACGCATCTTCTGAACAATGCGTACCCGACCCCCTTTTTGCGATACTCATCCAGCACATACAGGTCTTCGAGGTAGAGGGTCGGCTTTGCGTTGAAGGAGGAGTAGGTGTGAAAGTAAAGCGCGTACCCGACGAGCTTCTCTCCATCGGCTGCCACAAGCAGGCTGATCCGCTTCTTCGTGAAAAGGTCGGCCACGAGGCGCCTCCTCCCCGCTGCAGAGGGGGGCTCCAAGCGCTCGAACCCTGCCAGGGCGAGCACCAGCCCAATGAACTGTTCGGCGTCAGCTCTCCTGCCCGGCCTGACGACAATCTTCCCCATCCGCAGGTCAGCCCGTCGCCGCGCCAGTTAAACGGTTGGTCCGTAAGAATGAAGGAAGAGGCCTGGTGCTACCGGTGCTGGTCCAGGTCTCTCATCATCTGGTCGAACTGCTCCTTCGTGATTTCGCCCCTGGCGTACCTCTGGCGCAGAATCTCGTGGGCATCTCCGTAGCCATAGCCGTATCCGTACCTGCGTCTCCATCCCCATCCTCCCCAGCCCCAGAAGAGGAGCCTGCCGATGAAGAAGATGAAGAGGAAGAAGAAGACGAGTCCGATGGGCCAGAAGAACCATCCGCCCCACATCGGGTAGCCGCCGTAGGTTGTCGGTGGCGCGGGGTAGCCGCGTATCGCGATCAGCGCGAAGAATGAAATGATGGCCACGATTACCACCGCAAGGACTGCCCATGCGAATGGGTGAACTCTGGAGTGCCGTTCGCCGTAGTTGGATTGCGTTGTTTTCGCCTCCTTTAGCCCGGTACAATAGCGGCTTCTTAAGGATATTGGTTTTCCAATATTATCTATCTTAATTCCTATAAGGGAGTGGCCCGAGACTGTTGCCCATGTGGCCGTTCAGGTTCGCTATGAGAAACAAGAGAGGACTGCCACACATGGTGATGTACCTGCTTTCATCCTCGCCGAAAAATGGTATGGAACTGATGGACGGCGTCGAGCTAATCACCCGAGGGTGGTGGCGACCGACGCCGGGCTCCATTTACCCACTTCTCAAAGAGATGTCCGATCAAGGGGTTGTGAAGAAACGAGAAGATGGAAAATACGAATTGACGGAGAAGGGGCGGTCACAGGTTGGCGGCTCTTTCGGTCCGCGTCCCCCTTGGCCAAGGAACACTGACGACATGGTGAGCCAGATGCAAGGGTTCGTCTCCTACATGGAAGACGTCAAGAGCTCAGATTCGGCGGGCCTTCAGGCGCAAAAGGGCCGATTGCGAGAAATCGCCAAGCGAATCGGAGACCTTGTCGGTGAAGACGACAATTCGCGCTAGATTCGGATAAAGGATATAGAGCCTACAGAGGCGCGCCCGAGTAGATGGGCCTCAGGGAGTGGATCATCCCGCAGGACAAGGCATTCTACGATCTGCTGGAGAGGGAGTCAGCTGCTGTGCTGAAGGGCGCGGTAAAGCTGGAGGATGCTGTCAAAGCATTCGACAACATGGAGGAACGGCGCAAGGAGTTCAAGGACATCGAACACAACGCAGACGAGATCGTCCACGACATCTACGACAAAGTGAATCGGAGCTTCATCACTCCGATTGACCAGGAGGACCTGACCCGGCTGGCGTCGGGCTACGACGACGTCCTGGATTTCATGTATGCCGTGATGAACAAGCTCGTCCTTTTCGAGATTAGGGGCCCGACGCCCCCAATGATTCAGTTTTCGGGCATCATCAGGGCCTCGGTGGAGCATCTTGACGCAGCCATGGTAGCCATGCGGAAGCTAGACAGGTCGGTCATAGAGGCGGCGTGCATCGAGGTTGATCGGCTTGAGAACGAAGCAGACACTCTGCTCAACGAGTCTGTCGCAGAGCTATTCGAAAACCAGGAGGTCATCAGCATCCTAAAGCTGAAGGAGATCTATGAATTCCTCGAGTCCGTGACTGATCGCTGCGAGCACGTCAGCTTCGTGATCAGGGACGTCATGATCAAGCGTTCGTAGGCCGCCCATGGTCGACCTGTTCACAGTCTACATAATCGGGATCATCGCCACTGCCTACAGCTTCGATTTCGTAAATGGGTTCCACGACGCGGCCAACTCAGTCGCGACCGTAATCTCCACCCGTGTGCTCCCGCCGCTGGCCGCGGTGACCATGGCAGCCTTCTTCAACTTCGTCGCCTTCTTTGTGTTCGGCGTGGCTGTAGCCACCACCATCGGGAGCGGCATAGTAGCCTCAAACGTGGTAACCCCCAATCTGGTCCTGTCAGCGCTCTTGGGAGCGATCACATGGGATCTCATCACGTGGTACCTCGGTCTCCCATCGAGCTCTTCGCACGCACTGATCGGCGGGCTGGTGGGCGCTGCGGTGACGAAGGCGGGGGTCGGGTCCCTACTCTGGTCAGGGTTGGACAAGACGCTCAGTTTCATGGTCCTTTCCCCCATTATCGGCTTCTCCCTCTCGTTCCTCCTCATGACTGCCCTCATCAGACTCTTCTTCACTTCCTCCATACATCTCATCAACCGGTACTTCCGCCGCCTGCAGCTTGTCTCGTCGGCACTCGTGAGCCTCAGCCACGGCACCAACGACGCCCAGAAGACCATGGGCGTCGTGACCGCCCTCCTTGTTTCGACCGGGTACCTCAGCACTTTTTCGGTGCCGCTCTGGGTTGTGATTCTGGCATACACTTCGATCGCGCTCGGCACATTCTTCGGAGGCTGGAGGATTGTAAAGACCATCGGCTTCAAGATGACCAGACTCGACCCAGTGCACGGGTTCACCATAGAGACAGGTTCGGCGATAACAATCATCGGGTCTTCTCTCCTCGGTATCCCGGTGAGCACCACTCATGTTGTCAGTGGCGGTGTGATGGGTTCCGGGGCGACGATGGGGACTGCCACAGTCAAGTGGGGGGTGGCAAGGAGAATCATCTGGGCATGGATTCTAACCATCCCTGCGGCTGCCGTCATTTCGGCGGCGTCCTACCTGGTCATCTCGGCGCTCTAGGAAAGGGCCAGCCAGGAGCTCCGGTTCATGGCGGCCGGCTACCACAAGCAAGAAGGGTCCCTCCTAACTTGCCACCTACTCGACAGCTAGACCAAGACACGGCCAAGGCATAATAGCCCAGACCGTCTCCCCGTGGCACCTGCTTGGAGCTCAAGCGCAGCCTTTCTTATTTCGACCTGATGAACATAGTAATCGGGGCCATAGTAGGGAGCGACATCTACATCGTGCCGGGCCTGACCGCCGGGCTGATCGGTCCCTTCTCGATCGTGGTTTGGATCTTTGGCGGCGCAATCTCAATGGTCCTCGTCATGGTGTTCGCCTACTGCAGCTACTACGTACCGAACGTGGGCGGGACCTACGCCTACGTGACCACCGCCTTCGATAGGTTCTACGGATTCATCGCGGGATGGAGCATGGCCATCGCCGAGATCGTGGCGCTCCCTGTGTTCGCCATAGTGTTCACCAACTATCTAGTCTACTTCATCCCGCTCAGTTATCCCGTACAGGTCCTGGTCCGCGTCCTCTTCATCGTCGCCGCGGTCTTGATCAACATATACGGCGTCAAGGCAGCAAGCAGGGTAAACGACGTCCTGACGATAGCCAAACTCGCCCCTCTCCTGATGATAATTGTGCTCGGCATCGGCACCCTGGTCCTCTCCCCCCACCTCTTCAGCAACTACTCGCCCCTCGCGCCTGTAGGCCTCGGCAGCTTCGGGACGGTGGTGGTGCTCGTCTTCTGGGCCTACGCAGGTTTCGAGCTGGGCTCCCTCCCAGCCAGCGAGGTCGTCAATCCGAAGAAGAACGTCCCTAGGGCGCTTATCAGCGGGATGGCGATTGTCATATTCTTCTATGTAATTACAAACGTCTCCGCCTACGGAGTGGTGAACTGGTCCGTCCTCTCCGGAAGCGCCGTCCCCCTGGTGCTCGTGGGTTCGACCCTGCTCGGTACTGCGGGAGCCGTGATTACGGGGATTGGGGCCCTGGCTTCCGTCGCCGGAGTCGACGAGACGGAGGTGTTGGGGACTGCCAGGCTGATCTATGCGATGGCTTCAGACGGCCTCCTTCCCAAGGCAGTTCAGAGGGTCCACCCGACCTACCGGACCCCCTACGTCGCCATCGCGATAGAGGGAGCTATCGCCCTGGCCCTGTCCTTCTACTCCCAGATACCCCAGCTCATCTCATTTGCAGTCTTCAATCTCGGAATCTGCTACCTCCTGGTCTGCCTATCGCTGGCGGTAATCAAGAAGAGCGGCGAAAAGGGATTGCGCGGCCAGAGCGTCATTCCTTGGCTCGGAGTCGTCATCAGCATCTTTCTCCTGTTCTCCACTTCCACAACAGACAAGCTGGTCGGGACTGCCGCTGTCCTGGTGGGAATCCCTGTCTACCTGTTCTACGCCAGGGTGCATGTCAGGGAGCTCAAGGTCACCCTCATCTCCGAGGAAGAAGTGTTCGCAAGGAACCTCAGCCGCCAGAACAAGCCCCTCGCCTCGCTGGTCAGAGGGGTCCGACGAGTCCTCCGCCGGTCGCGGTCATGACGCCGTCGAGAATCCTTTAAACGAAACAGGCCGGGCGCGTGAAAAGTTTGGCGGCTGAGGACATCCAGGGAGGACTCAAGCAGGCTATGCGGGTGTACCCTCAGGGGGTTACAGTGGTTACCACAGAGTCCGAAAAAGGCCCCACCGGGATGACGGTGAGCTCGTTCACCAGCGTCTCGCTTTCTCCACCTCTTGTACTGGTTTCGATAGCCAAGGGCTCCGCCCTCCACGACATCCTAAGGGGTTCGAAGGCCTACGCAGTGAACTTCCTTGCGGACGACCAGAAGTCTGTCTCCGACAGGTTCGCAGGGCGCACAGGGGAAGAGGACAGGTTCGCCGGAATCCGACACATCAGGGGGGTGACTGGATGCCCTATCATATCCGGCGTGCGGGCTGTAATCGAATGCAGGGCCTGGCAGGCCTATGAAGGAGGGGATCACTCCATCCTGGTCGGCGAGGTCGTGGCTGCCAAGGCTATCAACTCGAAAAGGCCTCTGGTCTACTATGCCCAGCAGTACACCACGACAGAGATGACGGAGTACCCTGCTCCACCCTCCGACATAGTGTGGTAACCTCTAACGAGCCGAAAGGAGGTAATCCGGCCTGTCCTTGATCTTGGGAACGCTGAGGCCGTTGAACTTCCCCGTCCTGGCCGACTTCACCAGCATCGCATCATTGAACCAGCTCGCGGGCGTAGGTGCTCCCCAGAAGGTCTGTCTCTGGGGATCGTTGAGCTTCCACTTGATGGGGACCCAGTCCGGGTCTGCGCTGACGTAGTCGCCGGTGTACAACTCGATCCTGTTTCCGTCGGGGTCCCTGAGGTAGAGGAAGAATGCGTTCGATACGCCGTGCCTCCCAGGCCCCCGCTCCATGCTCTTCAGGTAGCCGCTCGAAGCAAGGAGGTCTGCTGCGTCCATTATGGAGCCGCGGTCGGGGACTGTGAACCCGGCATGGTGCACCCTGGGCCCCTTTCCCGTCGTCAGCGCTATGTCGTGGCATGTGTGCTTCCGCCTTAACCAGGCCGCCCATAGGTCTGGCTTTGCTCCTTCGGTCTCGGTGACCTCTGTGCATCCGAACCCGAGATCGTCGACGTACCATTCGTAGGCCGAGGCGGCGTCGGGTAGCATGATGTTGAAGTGGTCGAGCCTCATCACCTTGGCCCCCCTGTAGTTCTGGAACTTCTGCAGCATCCACTCCTCGCCCGTCATCTTCGAGTAGAACTCCACGGGAAAGCCGAACATGTCCTCCACAAGGAGCGCCTTCCCCTGCCCCCTCTCTTCGCCGGCTTCGACCCAGCGGGAGTAGGCGCCTCTGGATTTCACTAGCTTCTCGATTTCGTCAAGCCCTGACTCGGTCGAGACCCTGAAAGCGAAGTGTCCGACGCCAGGCGAGCCCGACTCGGTCAGGGTCAAGCAGTGGTGCTGTCTGTCCTCCAACCCTCGCAGATAGACGTGGTTCTTGTCGGCCTCGGTCACCACGAAACCCAGGGTGTCTGCGAAGAACTTCTTCGACTCCTTCAGGTCGGTCACCAGAAACTCTATGTGACCCGCCTTCACAATGTTGAACCCAGGAGTCAACCTAGCTGCCCTCCTCTCCCCTGTGCAGGAGCTCCTTCACCCTCGCCTTGTAGGGCTCCTTGTCATACCAAGCATAGTACGCGCTCGCCATCCGGACGGGGTCTCCGAAGAAGAATCTCTCGTAAAGGTCCTGCCTGCCCCCGAAGGAACTTCCCGCCGCGTCCCAGGCCAGCTTGAAGAGTCTGATTCTCTCCTCGGCGTCGGCCGACTTCGCCTGGTAGTATTTGTCGACGTCCGCCCTGGCTTCGGAGCTCAGGATTTCTTCGGGAGGGATCGCCATGAGCCCGCTTGCCCCGACCTGCTTGAGTACCGTCGCCAGCGAAGGCGCGACCCTTGGCCAGAGGTTCCGAGCAGAGTTGATGGGGACGTAATCCGGCGTCATTAGCCCCCACCTGTTCACGCTGGCGTTGGCTTCGCTCGCTGCGACGAAGGCCTTCATGGTCTCAGCCGTGAGGAGAATGTCGGAGATCTTCTCTTGTACCTGCGGGAACTGGTCTACCCCGATTGTCTCTGCGATGAGCGTCACCAGCCCGGCGATGAACTCCGCCTTTGCAGCTTCTCTCACCGTTGCTTGATGGGCCATGAACACGACCGCGTTCGTCGCCTCGTTCACCCTGTTCGCTTTTTCGGGGTCTTCAAGGATGAACACCCTCTCCCACGGCACGACCACGTCATCGAACACCACCACAGCATCCTGTTCGTCGAACCTGGATGCCAGAGGATGGTCGTAGGATGACTCTGAAGCGAAGGACTCCCTGCAGATGAACTTCAACCCCTTGGTGCTCGCCGGGAGGGCGAAGGCTATGGAGTACGGCATGTCGTCCTGCCCCGACCGGATTACTGTGGATGGGAAGACCATGATTTCGTCGGCGATTGGGAGAGTCGCCAGCATCCTTGCACCGCGAACTGTCACCCCATCCGAAGTCTTCTCGACGACTCGCGCGGCGATGAACGGGTCAGCCTGCTTTGAGGGCCCGACCCCTCTGTTCGCCTGGGGATTAATCAGAGTGTGAGTGAGAACTAGGTCGTTCTCCCTCACGTACTCGTAGTAATTCGATATGTTCGAGGCGTAGTCGTGCCCTTCGGTTCCAAAGAATTCCTTGGCTGCGGCCATGGCCATTATCGAGCTGTTCAGGTAGTCAGCTGTCCTCCCCAGTATCCCCCCTGAGTAGTCGGCCCAGGCCTTGATCATCGCCGTCCTCTTTGCCAGGTCCTCCCTGGTGTGGGGCTGGAGGAAGCTCGCCCCGACCCTCATCCCGGTCGAGGGGGACTGGTAAGTCATAACTTCAAGCATGTCAGGCTTGAATTGCATGTCGTACAGCGCGGCTATGGACCGCGAAACTCCCCTGAATGCCGGATGTTCAGACACAGACCCGGTGATCTTCTTGTCCCCATACCACAGCTCCCGGGGGGTCGAGTCGAGCCTCTGGAGGAACTCCTTCCCCGTTCTTGCCCCCATCTACTTGACGTATCCGTCCCGCAGCTTCTCTAATTGAATCTTTGGCAGATTGGG
>Ga0187778_10001697_pt1 | contig 15108 bp, 12 predicted proteins | sample 1015_Q2_SP5_20_M_FD_132418 | JGI IMG/M metagenome (GOLD analysis project Ga0187778, IMG submission 132418) | Tropical peat soil microbial communities from peatlands in Department of Meta, Colombia - 1015_Q2_SP5_20_MG | ecosystem: Environmental > Terrestrial > Soil > Wetlands > Peat | place... | reverse complement strand
TTCGCTGCACCCGCAGTGGGTGGTCATCGATCTTTCGCAGGTCGAACCGGTGAACGCCATTCGCATTAATTGGCAAGGCCCTTACGCTACTCGGTATGTGGTTCAGTACTGGACATCGCCCGACGAACCAATGCACATGCCAACTCACGGGGTGTGGCAAACTTTCCCGCAAGGTGAGGTCACAAACGCAAAGGGTGGCATTGAGACATTGCTGCTAAATGCCAGTCCGCTTCCGGTGCGCTATTTGCGTATCTGGATGACGGAGTCCTCCAATACTTGCGACTCCCACGGTTCCGCTGATCCGCGCAACTGCCTCGGCTACGCGATCAATGAAATTTATGTTGGGACGATTACACCCGACGGAGCTTTTCATGACACTGCTCGCCACACCGCCGACCAGGAGCAGACAGCAACCTACGTGTCTTCGATCGATCCATGGCACGAAGCCTCAGACCTTGGCTCAACCAGAAGTGCGCAAGTCGGCTTTGATCTTTTCTACACCCGCGGCGTCACTCGCGGACTTCCCGCAATGATCCCCGTCGCCGTGCTCTATGACACTCCCGAGAACGCTGCCGCCGAGATTGCCTATCTGAAGGCACGCAACTATCCCATCTCCTACGTCGAAATGGGCGAAGAGGCCGACGGCCAATTCACCTTGCCGGAAGACTATGCCGCTCTCTACCTCCAGGTGGCGACCGCGATTCATAAAATTGATCCGAATCTGAAACTGGGCGGCCCATCGTTCACAGGAGAGAACAAAGACATCGAGGCCTGGCCTGACGTGAACGGCAAAGTGTCCTGGACGGGCCGGTTCATCGACTATCTGCGTCAACATGGCCGCTTGCAGGATTTGGCTTTCTTTTCTTTCGAGCACTATCCTTATGATCCGTGCCGCGTTCCGTGGGGAAGCCTCTACGATGAACCAGAGCTGGTGAATCACATCATGCAGGTTTGGCGTGAAGATGGCGTGCCATCCGATGTTCCCATGTTCATCACCGAGTCGAACCTGTCCTCTGCCGCCAGCGAAACCTATATGGACATTTTTGCCGGCTTGTGGCTCGCCGACTACATCGGATCGTTCCTGAACGCGGGAGGCGCTGGCGTGTACTATTTTCACTATTTGCCCCTGCTCATGGAGCATGGCTGCAACACATCCCAGGGAACCTTCGGATTGTTTACGGTTGGGCCGGGCTACAAAATCGAGCAGCCGATCTCGCAGTTCTTCGCTTCACAATTGATCAATCTGGAATGGGTGCAGCCGGGGGCAGGCGAGCATCAGGTGTTTTCTGCCAAGGGAGACATTGACGATGGCGCGGGCCATACTCTCATTACCGCTTACGCTTTGAAACGTCCGGATGCCCAATGGTCGCTGATGATCGTTAACCGCGATCAGCAGAATGCCCACAAACTGCGCATTGCATTTCAGGATCAGGCCGGTCACAACCTTTCCTTTCAGGGCGCCGTGGAAATCGCCACTTTTGGCAGCGGGCAATATCAGTGGCACGCCGCCAAAACTCGTTTTGTTCCACATGCCGAATATCCCGGGGAGTTGCCGGCTGTTGCATATTTTCCCGGCAGTGCCGATCCTGACGGCCCCATCGCGCACTCCCGTCAGACCGCAGGCCAAGACACTTCTTATGAGTTGCCTGCCGCCTCGGTAGTCGTGATTCACGGTAAGATCGGGACGAAATAGCTTCGCTTCGAAAGTAATCGGACCCAGCCTTGGCCGGCGAGAAGTGTTCCGTCGGCTTCAATCCAGTATTGGCGCAGGGCAACTCAGCTTCGTTTATCATCACATGCAAACATCCCATGGCAGGCACCGACCAGAACGGACCGTACATTGATTTTGAAGACGTGTCGAAATCTTTCGGTAGCAATCGGGTTCTTGATCATGTCAGCTTCAGCGTCATGACCTCAGAAACGGTTTGCATTCTCGGGCGAAGCGGGGTGGGCAAATCGGTTTCACTTCAAACCATCATGGGATTTCTCAAACCGGATTCAGGCCGGGTTATCGTCGCACACGAGGACATCACTGATTATGATGAAGCGCAACTCGAGCACATCCGAAAAAAAGTCACCATGGTTTTTCAAAATGGCGCACTTTTCGATTCTCTGACCGTAGGCGAAAACGTGGCCTTCCCCTTGCGTGAGCATAAGGATCTCACGGAAGAACAGATCCTGCAGGTCGTCGACGGCTTATTGGACATGGTGGGAGTGAAGGAGATGCGCGATCTGCTGCCATCGGATCTTTCCACTGGCATGAAACGCTCGGTGGCCATTGCGCGCGCGCTGGCAGCGCGGCCAGAGTGCATACTCTACGACGAACCCACCACCATGGTTGATCCCCTTATGGCCCAGTTGCTGGGCGACTTGATCAAGCGTCTGAAAGCCCAATTGCATCTCACCAGTGTCGTGGTGACGCACGATATGCGTTTGGCTAAGAAGCTGGCCGATCGCGTAGTTTTCCTGCACGAGGCCAAAGCGCTCTTCTTCGGAACTTACGCCGAGATGGAGAAGTGCGACGAGCCGATTGTGCAGGAATTCTTGACCCTGGATGAGTTGAATTTGCAAGCTTGAGATCGACAGCGTAGTGACCAGTGGCCAGTTGTCAGTGCGCGGTTTTACTGGCCACTAGTTACTGACGACCGACCACTGCTTCTAGAATCCTGCCGCGACCAGCCGGTCCAGCGTAATGGAGCTGTTGGCCGAGTCGCCCTGCATCATTTTCTCTACATATTTCGCGATCATATCTACTTCGAGGTTGACCGGATCGCCCGGTTTGAGCGATTTGAGATTGGTCATCTCAACCGTGTGCGGAATAATCGCCACTGTGACCTTTGTGCCTTCAATACCGGCCACCGTCAGGCTAATGCCCTCGATGGAAAGTGATCCCTTGAAAATTACGTAACGCGCTAATTCTGGCGGAATCTCAATTCGTAGCCAATAATTATCAGTCTCGGGGATGGGCTCGAGCGCGATAAATTTTCCCGTGCCGTCCACGTGACCTTGAACAATGTGGCCGCCAAATCGCCCGTCGGCGCGCATCGGAAGTTCCAGATTCACCAGCGCACCCTCTTTAATCCGGGAAAAAGAGGTGCGATTCCACGTCTCCTCAGCCAAATCGAAGCCAACTGAATTAGCCGTAATGTGAACCGCCGTCAGACACACTCCGCTTATCGCAATGCTGTCGCCCTTCTTGAGCTCCTTCACAAGATGAGAGGAAGACACGGTGAGCCGCCGATTGCCGCCCGTATGAGTGATCTTCTGAACCCGTCCAACTTCTTCGATTATGCCGGTAAACATGGGAGGACCTCAGGAATTCGCCACTAGCAATTAGCAGTTGGCATTTAGCCATTCCACTCTCGGTTTCAGCAACAAACCCTTCCCGCTAAGTGCCAACTGCTGAGTGCTAAGGCGCCTTTTCTGAGGGATTCAATCTTCATATGGATCCCTCAAATATCCCTCAACTGCGAAATCTTCGCCAAATCGATGTAGACGAATTGACCGCACGCATGCCGCCTCGCTGATACGCGCAAACCCGCGTCCTCCAGCAAAAGGGACGGAGCCCGTTCCGGCCAGAATCTTGGGTGCATAGTAAAGAAAAACCTTGTCCACGATGCCTGACGCCAGGGCTGCCCAGTTCACCATCGCCCCGCCCTCGATGATAACGCTGGTGATCTCCATCTCGCCAAGGTGACGGGTGACCGCCGTCAAGTCGGGATGTCCCTCCGCCGTCGGTCGAGGAATCTGCTCTACGCGGACCCCGCGCTTGGTAAGCTGCCTTTTCTTTTTCTCCTCAGCGAACGAGCACAAAACCAACACGTCCTTCTGTGCGGTTGTTACGATTCGTGACTCAAGTGGCAGCCGAAGCTGCGAGTCCAGGATGATTCGCAGCAGTGATCGCCGGCGAGCCAAGCCGGTGCGATCGGTGAGCAACGGATCGTCCGCGATCACCGTACCCACACCTACCAGGATGGCGTCATGCTGATGCCGAAGCTGCTGAACGTGTGCACGCGCGATTTCGCTCGTGATCCATCCCCGATGAGCAGTCGCCGCTCCGAGCGCTGTAGGATTCTGCGATTCGCTGGGCGGCGGCGCGATCTTGCCATCCAGCGTCATCGCGCCTTTCAGCGTGATCAAGGGAGTGTGGTGCCGAACGTACTTGGCAAACGATTCATTCAGAGCTTTAGCTTCCTGCTCCAAAATGCCGCAGCTCACCGCAATTCCGGCCGCTCGCAATTTCTCAAACCCCATGCCGTTAACCAGTGGATTCGGATCTCTCATGCTGGCCACGACACGGCTTACTCCAGCAGCGATGAGCGCGTTCACGCAAGGTGGAGTGCGGCCTTCATGCGAGCAGGGTTCGAGGTTGATGTACAGCGTCGCGCCTCGCGCCTTTTCACCGGCCTGCTGCAGCGCCTGAATTTCCGCGTGCTTGACGCCGTCATACGTGTAATTCCCGGTTCCGACGATTGTGCCCTCAGGATCTACAAGGATGGCACCCACGCAGGGATTCGGCGAGGTCAGGCCAATCCCCGCTCGCGCCAAATCCAGCGCTCGTCGAAGAAAATCTTCGTCGGTTTCATGAGAAGTGGTCACGCAAAATTATTATTTCACCATGCGGACACGGAGCACAGAGAAACTCGACTGCGAGAACTATCTTTCACCGATTACGTGGCGGGAAGGCCCGGTACGAATCTTCTTCCGGTTCAACGACCGCCGCGCCGCTGCGGCTTTTGGGACCGCGCCGGATCGGCACCAATCTTTCGGCGTAAGGGTCGCCGGGAGGCGGAGACTCACGACGAAAGCGTTGCCACATGCTCTTCAATTTCTCCAGAAGAGTCCGGCGGTGCCTGGACGATTGCATAGACTTTCTCCCTGCCCGGCTGTTCGATGGCAAGACTTACTTACGCAAATAGCGAGTCCACGAATTCCTTCGGATCAAATGGCAGCAAATCTCCTGCTTTCTCACCAACGCCCACGTAACGTACTGGCAATCCTAACTCGCGGCAAATGGCAACCACGACTCCGCCTTTGGCTGTGCCATCCAGTTTTGTGAGCACGATTCCGGTCACCCCGGCTGAGCTTGTGAACTGGCGCGCCTGCTGCAAACCATTCTGCCCTGTGGTTGCGTCCATGACCAGCAAAGTTTCATGCGGCGCTCCAGGGACCAGCCGCTGCGCTGTGCGGCGCATCTTCTCGAGTTCGGCCATTAAATTGGTTTTCGTGTGCAGCCTGCCCGCCGTATCCACAACCACATAGTCGGTGTGACGCGCCGATGCCGCTTGCAGAGCGTCATAGAGCACGGCTGCCGGGTCGCCTCCGGGCTTGGTGCGGATGACCTCGGTTCCGGTGCGTTCTCCCCAGATTTCCAGTTGTTCAATTGCAGCTGCCCGGAAAGTGTCGGCAGCGCAGAGCAAAACGGTTTTGCCTTGGGAGCGAAATACTTGTGCTAGCTTTCCAATGGTTGTAGTTTTTCCGGTGCCATTCACTCCGACCACCAGGATCACTTCAGGGGTGCCATCCACCCGCCGTACTGGTGCCGTGTTTGCCGCGTTCAGGATCGCAAGCAGTTCCTCTTTCAGCAGCCGCCTGAGCTCTTCAACATTCTTGATCTGCTTGCGATCCGCCTTCTCGCGCAGCTTAGTCAGAACTTCGGCAGTAGTCGTGGTACCTAGATCCGCTCCAATCAGGGTTGCTTCCAGGTCATCGAGCGTGTGCCGGTCGATCTCTTTGCCAAAAGAAACCACCTCTTCGATTCGCTCACTCAAGTTCTCCCGAGTGCGCGTGACCGCTTCCTTCATCCGCTCCAGGAAGCTGGGTTTCTGCTGCTCGTCCAGGCTGCCAAAAAGGGTCTGAATCATATCTTTCGACGCCACGAAGGCTTAGGCTCGATTATAGCGGCCCTGCGGGAAGCGACGCTCGTCTCACCTGGGTTGATTGCGACCCTTACGGCTCACCTCAGGAGCGGTACAATTCATTTTGTATCCAAAGGAGCGACACATGACCCAAAAAGTGATTGAGATTGTCGGGACCTCGAAACAAAGTTTTGCCAAAGCTGCCGAAAATGCCGTGGCGGAAGCGGCAAAGACCGTTCGCGGCATGAAGTGGGCGCGAGTCGCGGAATTGGAGATGGAACTGGACGGCAAGAAGATCAGCCAGTATCGCGCCACCACCAGGATCTATTTCGATATCGAGCGCTAACATTCATAGGCGCGTGGAATAAAAGGCTAGAAGAAAGAGCAATGGCGAAGACTAAGAACGGCCTGAAGGAACGTCTGGCTCGCTATCGCGAGATAGAGATCACAGTAATCGGGAGAAAGTCAGGGAAGGAAATCTCCATCCCGGTCTGGTTCGTTCTGAAAGGCGAAAAGCTTCACCTTCTGCCGGTGCAGGGCTCAGAGACACAGTGGTTCAAGAATGTTCTGAAAAACCCCCGTATTCGCATTTCGGCACGCGGTGAAGAAGCCGAATTCCGGGCCAAGGTCCTGACCGGCTCCAAATCCGTTGATCCTGTCGTGGAGGAATTCCGCGCGAAATACGGCGCCGGGGATGTAAAGAAGTATTACTCAAAATTTGATGTCGCAGTTCTGTTGGAGTTAGGCGAAAAGGCCTGAGGAACCGCCTTGTCAATCAACTTGCCGGTGATTTGCTCTCTTTCTGACGCGGAAAAGCGGGAGCGCGAAGCCACGCTCCTGGCGCGGTTCAGGTCGGGTGTGATTGCAGTCGAGGAGCTCGGCGACGGATATTCCTTTCGCGTTCCTGGCAGCTCGGAATGGCTCGTGCTCGTCGCCGAGCTCATGATCGCAGAACGCGAATGCTGTCCCTTCCTGACCTTTCAATTGATCGCCGAGCCTCAAATGGGAGCGGTCAACCTGCGAATTACCGGCCCTGAGGGTACCAAGGAATTCCTCAGGGCCGCTTTTGTGGGCTAGTACTTCAGTAAAGGACGGCGAGGCTTCTTATAAGGCCGACCAAGCCAGTTTACTTCTGTTTGCCTGCTTTACGCACGACTTTGCCCGTACCCACTTCGGCTGGATCGTGGTCGTAATACTCGTAGGCTGACATGGGCTTGTCATAATTGAGAGCCCACGGCCGTTGCTCCGCAGGTAGTTTTCCCAGCACTCGCGCCATTTCGCGAATATGTGTTGCCACGGCGCCGCAACAGGCGCCGATGTAGTTGACGCCTATCTCTCTGGCTCGTTGCGCGTATGTCGCCATCTCCTTGCGACTGAGTTGCAGCGGATCGAGTTCGAAAGGGAACTGAGTCAGGCTGGTGAAATCGGGCTTGTCCGCGGGTGTGTGATACGCGACGGGTTGCGCGGCCAGGAATGCGTTCGGTACCGCTTCTCGCATTTCCTCAAGCGGCCCCAGCATGTGCTCGGGCGGACGCAGGCAATTCATTCCAACGATGTCTGCTCCGGCATCTACTAAGGCCTTCGCAGCTTCAGATGCACTCTTGCCTTCGGCAGTCTGGTTCTCATTTTCGAAACAAATCGTGACCATCACTGGCAGCCCGGTTTTCTTGGCGCACTCCACCGCGATCAGAGCTTCACCCAGCCAGGAGTAAGTTTCGCCGATAATGAAGTCCACACCTTCGGCCGTTTGCACCGCAAGTTGCTCATCGAACGTGGCACGAACTTTATCTTTTGCTGCAGGGCTGTTCGGCTCGTACATCCAAGTCAGGCTGAGATTTCCAGCAACCAGGCAGCGATCTCCGGCGACATCCTTCGCGATGCGTACGGCGGCGCGGTTCAGATCCTCTAGACGATCCTGGAGTCCAACGGTGGCGAGCTTGTCGCGGCTGGCGTAAAACGTAAGCGCCTGCAGCACCTCAGCGCCTGCCTCGCGAAATTCAATGTGCAGCTGCCGCAAAGCCTCAGGATTGGTCAGCGCGACTTCAGGAGTAAACGGTCCGGCACGAACCCAGCCGCGCTTCTCGAGTTCCAGCAAATATCCGCCGTCACCGAGGACAGGGCCGTATTTCAGTTTTTGCAGGATGTTCTTTTTCACGACATCTCCTTGCCTAGAACCTTGTCCAACACGCGCAATCTAGCATTCGTCCACGAACCCTCAAGCAGCCCCGGAAGAGACAGCAACGCCACCTGTGTGCCGCTTCAGGAATGCTAGCGTCTTCGCGTTGAACTCCTCGACCTGCTCATAGATCGGAGCATGGGACGATCCTTCAAGGATCAGCAGCTTGGAGTTGCGGATTTTAGATGTCATGCGATCCGCAAAGCGCGTGGAGGTCGCGAGGTCGTGGCGACCGAAGGTGATCAGGGTCGGAGCAATGATGCGGCTAAGCTGGGCTTCGGCATCATGGCCGATGACTGCATTTGATTGCAGCATGAAGCTGTCCAACGACTGGGCAGGCCGGCCCCGCACAAATGCCGCCAACGACTCGATGTATTCCGGCTTGGCAAGATACAATTCCGGCGTGACGCACCAAGGAAAGAGTCCATGAATGACCATTTCCGGGACACTTCCCATAGCTTTGGCCATGATCTGGAAACTCTCGATGACCGCTTTTAGGTAAGGATCGGTTTTCGGCCAGCCACTGTGCAGAGAGAGGGAGGAGACTTTGTCCGGATACCTCGACGCCAGCCACATGCCGATCGCTGCGCCGAGGGACAGGCCGGAGATATGCGCCTTTGAGATGCCCAGGGCCGACATGAAAGCGGCAACGTCGTCGGCGAGCTGCTCTGTGGAATACGGTCCTTCCGTCTTGTCCGTTTCACCCGTGCCTCGGAGATCGAGAGAGATGCACGTAAAATGCTTGGCATACTCTGCTACCTGGAAGGCGTAACAGGCGTGATCGGCGGTCAGGTAGGGGATGAGAATCAGCGGCTCGCCGCTTCCTTGCTGCTCGTAGTTCATCGTGATGTTGTTCGCTTTGATTTTAGGCATGGAATCCGCCTCCTGTTCACGCGGTGGCTCTTCTACGTGGCCGCCGCAAATCCCGCAGAACCTGAAACGCCGCATTGTGACCCGGCGCGCCGGTCACGCCACCTCCAGGATGCGCGCCCGCGCCGCACAAGTATAACCCCGCAATCGGAGTGCGATATTGCGACCAACCCGGCACCGGACGCATAAAGAAAAGCTGCTCGAGTGTAAGATCACCGTGAAAAATGTTTCCTTCGGTCAGCCCGTAAATGCGCTCCAGATCGAGCGGCGTGAGCACCTGCCGCGCAACCACTGCGCCCGGCACATTGGGAGCGTATTCGGCAATCTTCTTGATTACACGGTCGCCAAGCAGTTCGCGATTTTCGTCCCAAGTTCCACTTCGCAAAAAATACGGAACATATTGTACAAAGCAGGTCATGATGTGGCGGCCCTTGGGAGCCAGCGTGTCGTCGACGTTGGATGCAACCACGCAATCCACCCATAGCTGCTCAGGGATTTCACCGAACTTGGCAATGTCATAGCAGCGCTCGGCAAATTCGAGCGACGGAACCAGCGTAAACAGTGCGCGCTGCGCCGGGCTGGCACCTGGCGGCATGCCGTTGACCTTCGGCTCTTCCGCCAAAACAAGATTCACTTTCGCGCAAGGCCCATTCATTTTTATTCCGCTGACCGCATGACGAAAATCCTCAGGCAGCTGGTTCTTATCGACCAAGCCAAGAAACGTCCGCTTGGGATCGGCATTCGAAAGCACGATCCGCGCGGATATCTCGTTGCCGTCTTCAAGCACAACTCCGCACGCCCTGGCGTCGCGGACGTTGATGTGTGCTACCGGGGCGGAAGTGCGGATCTCAACGCCACGCCTTCGCGCCGCTGCTGCAAGCGCCTCTGTGGTCGCACCCATGCCACCAACTACGTGTCCGTAAAAACCTTGTAGCTCATGCTCGCCGCCACTGAGCAGATGAAAGAGCAATCCCAGAGCCGTCCCGGGATCATACGGGCCACCGTGTTTTCCGTAAACATTGTTGGCAAGAAAAAAGGTTTTGACCTTGTCAGATTCGTAATTGCGATCGAGAAAATTGCCCAGGCTGCCAGTCAGAAAGGAAATCAGCTGCGCGATTTCCGCACTCGTGATTCCCCGAAAGCGCTTGCCCACCCGCAGCAGCTTCCACCAGCTCTGAATGCCATCCATCTCAATTTCTGGCGGCGGCTCAAGAAAAAACGGCTGGAGATACCGGGCCAGCTTCTTCAATTGGTCGTCCACACGCACAAACGTCTCTGCGTCCTTCACCGAGAGCTTGCGTAGCTCCCCAACAGTACGATCCCGATTGGCCCACCACGGAATGACCTGACCATCAGGAAACGGCACCTGCAGCGCCGGATCACAGGGAATCATCCGCAATCCATGTGATGCCAGGTCCAGATCGCGAATTACTTCCGGCCGCAGCATGCTGGCGATATAGGAAGTTGTCGATGCGCGGCATCCCGGAGCAATCTCCTCCGTTACACAACATCCGCCCACAATCTCACGCCGCTCCAGCACGAGCGTGGATAGGCCTGCGCCCGCGAGATATGCAGCCGCAGTGAGGCCGTTGTGACCGGCTCCAATCACAATAACGTCGTATTGGGACGAGTGCGGCATAGTCCTCAATGACTCGCGGCCCTAGGCGAGTTCCTTCTCTTTCCCCACACATATAACAATCCGCCCGCTGCGACCAATATCACCGTTCCCCCGACCACTTTCGCACTGGCAAGCGCTGGGTTAGTTTCGTCGGGACTCGGCACAAAAGAGAGGGCGATGGTCAATAAAGCGGTCGAGAATCCAACACACGAGAGCAACAGCGCCACCGGTTTGCCGCCGGGAACGCGGATTACATCCGGCCCAGCTGGCTCGCGTTGCAAGCGGACCATCGCTCCGAACAAAAACAAGTAGGGAAGAAAATAGGTGATGATCCCCATACTCACCAGGACGTCGTACGCGCCTTTGACACTCGTGCCGGCCTGCCCCAGAAAAACGAATAACACGCCGCATGCCGCCTGCAGGATCAGGGCGACGTGCGGCGTTCCCCAGCGAGGGTGCAGTTTCCCGAATACCGGCGGGAGAAGTCGGTCAATTCCGGCCACAAATGGCAACCGCGCCACCGCCGCAAGATACGCGCTGGCAGCGCCCAGATTGCTGAGCGCAATCAGGGCAGCGGTCACGGGAATAAGCCAGAAAAATCCGATGCGCCCGGCAGTTTGCGTAACCGCCTGCATCAAACCTTCCAGGTTGTTGACCTGTGCGTGCGGCAATGCCAATAGCACGCCGATTGTTCCTCCGACGTAACAAAATGTGACTATCAGGCCTGCTATGAAGAGAGCCCAGGGGATCGTGCGCCGTGGATTCTTGATCTCCTCCCCCATGAAGGAACCAGTTTCACAGCCGCCGAGCGCAAAAAACAGCGTGGACCAGAAAATCATGTCTTTTAAATGGGCGCTCGGGATCATGCTCCTGGCATTGAAAGACGTCGCCGATCCAAAGCGGTGCCAGGCAATTACTCCCATCCCGATGATGATCACGACCGGCAGCCACATGGCCAGCGCGCCTGCGTTGTGCAACCACTTACCCACATCGAGGCCAACGACATTCATCACCGTAATGACTGCCAGTACAACGATCGAGAAGATTATGTAAAAGCGCGCATCGGTCGCCAGGAAATTCCAGCGGTTTCCACTCATGTACAAGGCGTTGCTCGCGGCGAAATAGAGAACCGCCGGAAAATAGGGCAGATTGCTGGTCCAATAAATCCAGGCGCAGAGAAAACCGCCGAATTCACCGAATGCGAGCTTGCTCCAGACATAAAGTCCGCCTTCCTGCGGATATCGCGAGGAGAGCTCGATGACCGAGAGCGCCAGCGGGGTATAGAACGTGAGCCATGCCGCAAACCAGATGACGACCGCGCTGGGCCCCGCGCTCGCAGCCGTTGCCGCCCAGCGCAAACTCACGCCGGTAACCACATAGAACAGCACGAGGTCGAGAAATCCCATCGCCCGCTTCGGTTGCGTCAGCTCGGCAGTGGCGCCCTGCGGCAGGGGAATCAACCGGCTTTCCATCGAGGCGCCAACGTCGCTGGGAGGGTTGGTGGTGCTCATCAGAGCGTCTATGGTGCCTCAAAAGCAGCAAGCTCGCCAGCGAAAACGAGATTTATTGATAGTCACGAGGTATGGTTTCCTGCCATGCCTTCTGGCGAATGACGCGGCCGTTTTCCAGCAGCTCCCGGTGATAGGTGTAATAGAAGGTCTTCTGGTCGCTGCGCATTTCAAGGTGTCCGCGATAAAGCAACGTCCGATTCTTCAACTCAAACGTCGTGTCTGAGTCACCCTGCACAACGTTGATCTCCGGATGTGCGTCTTCCACATCGTAAGTGAGTTGCTCATGATGGGTCTGTTTGCCCCAGGGGTACTGGGCTTTATCCGAGCCGCGCCACACCACGTGTGTTGCCTGACGGACCTCATCGCGAGTCACACTGTATTCGCCGGGCCACGGATACCCTTCGGACTGAACATCAGACAGGTGATCCGAAGGTTCAGGTTTCTGAAAATTTGGCCGTGACGAGGCTTCAATGGGAACCACCGGCAACGCAAGCCGCGAGCCGTCAGCGCCACCCAGATAGAGAGAAGTTGTCGTCGGGTAGGGCGTTGACCAGATGGTTGGCCACCATGAATTTGATATTGCCAGCCGGATTTTGTGTCCTTTCGGAAAAACCCACGACGTGAGATGCATTTTAATTTTCAGCGAATAGACGTGTCCGGGCTCCAGCTCGGCAGGGTTGCGTTGTGAATCCCGCTGTGCCCCATTGATTCCTGCTCCCGTGACCAGTGTGACCGTTCCATCAGGCGCAACATCGGACAAACGTGCGAACCAATCTGCCAAAGGAGCGGAAGTTGACACCTGCAGCTCGGCATCCGGTCGTCCGAGAATCGCGACTTCCTCCGCCAGCGGTGCGGAATCATAAACCAGACTGAAAGCATCTGCCGGACGCTGATCGACCGTCAGATCGCCCCACCAGAAGCCTGCCTCCACCCCCGTCGACGGCACATATCGCAATGAATCAACCGACGATGTTGAGGCCGTGCTCGCCAACCCATGTCCTGGATTCAAATACCACGCTTGCGCTGTAGCTTCCGGCGGCGGCCAACTCTCCTCGTTACGCCAATCTCCCGGAATCATCGTGAGATTCAAATCAGGCGCATGCCAATGCTGCAGGTAAACCGCAATCTTCGGTTCCTGCATTATCCCGTTATCGTGCCCCTTCAGCCAGTAATCCCACCAACACACCGCCTCGCGGCGCCACTCGATCTCGGGGCCCGGCACTGCGTCATCAGGAAAGGTGTGGTTCCAGGGACCGATGATCGCTTTCATCGGCACCTTCATGTGCTCGAGCATGCGAGGGATGCTGTCGCGGTATCCATCCAGCATGCCGCCAATCATGAACACGGGAATCTGGATGGAATCGAGTCCTCGGACCGGTTCATGCCAAAAATCGCTCTCGCGTTGATGCCGCATGTAGCTGAGAGACCAGGGTTCCTTGTCAAAACGGGCTGCCAATGTTTTTTCGTCGACAGGAAAATCGGGTGCGCGGCTTAAGCTCTGGTCGAGGTCCATTGCCACCTCGAACTCGTCCACGTGCATCATTCCGTCAATGTAGTGGACGTCTTCGTTGTAGAGGTCCTCAGTCGCACAGACAGCTATGATCGCTTTGAGCGCCGGTGGTCGTCGCATCGCCATCTGAATCGAATTGAATCCTCCCCAGGAAATGCCGAACATTCCCACATTGCCATTCGACCATGGCTGTTGCGCCAACCACGCGATCACCTGCTCACCATCCTCCTGCTCTCGCTGGGAATATTCGCGCTCAGAGGGCTCGCCCTCACTGGCGCCAGTGCCCCGGATGTCAACCCGCGCCGTAACATAACCGCGGTGCGCGAAGTAAGTGTGTAGAGGATAGTCGCGCTCTACCGTGCCGTCGTCTTTCCGGTATGGCAGGTATTCGAGCAGGGCAGGGAATTGCTCGCCCGGACTGCCTCCGGTCGGCATGAATAAAGATGCCGCCAAGCGCACTCCGTCTTTCATGGGAATCCAAGTCTTTTCGACCTTGACGCCGTAGGCAGGCGGTGATGGCGGTAGATCTATCCGAGGCACCAGCAGTGGCATCGCAATCAGAGTCATCCGCGAAAGCTTCGCAAAATGTTTTCGTATCACCAAAGCACCTCAAGACCCTGCGCAAAAAATCTGAGCTGCCATTCTGCCGCAACACTATACCTCAGCAGAAACTGATTCATGCTGGCTCTAATTCAGGCCGGGTGTGCTAGTCTCGATGGCATTTCTCTACCGATGGACGGTTTAACTAAGGAGATCCTCTTGAAAGCATTTAAATGGGTTTTCGGTGTGATCCCGCTGTTCTGCTCCGTATTTCTCTGCGCGCAAGCCATGGCAGTTAAAGCCGGCAAGCTCATCGATCCCGAATCCGCCACCGTGCTCAACAATCAGATCGTCCTGATTCGCGATGGCAGCGTAACCGCAGTCGGCGCTGATCTGATGATTCCTGCGGGAGCACAGGTGATCGATTTGTCATCCAAGACCGTTCTGCCCGGCCTGATTGACTGTCACACGCACCTGGCCGATGGAGCGCACGGCGACGGCGATCCGGTGAGCGTATTTCGCAAAACTGCCCAGCAGCTTGTTCTCGAATCAATTCCAAACGCCAAAGTGACGCTTGAATCTGGATTCACAACCGTCCGCGACGTCGGCACATACCGCGCTCTTGGGGACGTTGCCCTGCGCGATGCTATCAATCGTGGTTACATCGTTGGCCCACGCATGTTCGTCGCCGGCGCGTATGTAACCATTACCGGCGGGGCGGGCTCCGACAGCGGCTTGGCCCCGGACATCCAGCTGCCCTGGGACATGCATTATGGCGAAGCCAATAGTCCCTGGGAGATGCGGCAAGTCATCCGCAAGCTTGCCCATGACGGCGTGGATCACATTAAGGTCTTATCGAGCGGCGCGGTATTGACTCACGGCAGCAATCCCAAATCTCAGGAGTTCACGCTCGAGGAACTCCAGGCCGCAGTCGACGAAGCCAGCCATTTTGGTCTTCGCGTGGAATCTCACGCACACTCGCCCGAAGGCATCAAGAACGCGATCCGGGCCGGTGTCGCCTCAGT
>Ga0187778_10001695_pt1 | contig 15123 bp, 13 predicted proteins | sample 1015_Q2_SP5_20_M_FD_132418 | JGI IMG/M metagenome (GOLD analysis project Ga0187778, IMG submission 132418) | Tropical peat soil microbial communities from peatlands in Department of Meta, Colombia - 1015_Q2_SP5_20_MG | ecosystem: Environmental > Terrestrial > Soil > Wetlands > Peat | place... | reverse complement strand
TCCGAGTAGGTGAGGGCATCGCTGCCCTCACCCCTCACAGACCCGAACGAGCGCGATTCGCGCATTCGGTTCTTCGCGGCACAGGTTCACGCACGATCAAGTGTTGCGGTGGATGATCCGAGGCGCAGGTAACGGGTAGGTCTTGACCAACCGCACGAACTGGGCCCAGGTGACGTAGCTGGTCCACGACCGCCGCGACAACCACTTGCGCCAGATGCGCCGGGTCTGATGGAGCACCGCGGCCAAGCGCTGAGAGTTCCCGCGGATGCCGAAGTAGGCAAAGTGCCCCTGCAGCATCGCACTGAGGCGACGATGTTGAGCGGCCATCGGCCACGGCCGCATGAGGCGGCATTGCCGATTAATCGCCTTTAGCGTTCGTGCCAAACGATCTTTGGCGGTACGCTGCCAGACCATCGCTTGCCCCTTCCGCGACTTGCCCCACACATGGATAAAGCCGAGGAATGTGAACGTCGTAGGCAACGTCGTCTCCACACCAACGCGCTCGGCCGGCGGCCGGAAGTCGATCAGCCGGGTCTTGTCCGGGTGGAGTTCCAGCCCGAACTTCGCCAGCCGCTTCCCCAGCACCCGATGCACCCGCTCGGCGTCGTCTCTGCACGCGAACAGCATGACAAAGTCGTCACAGTAGCGGATCAAGATGCTAGTGCCCCGCAGACGCGGTTGCGCCTGCTGTGCAAACCACTCGTCGAGCACATGATGCAGAAAAACGTTGGAAAGCATGGGTGAGATAACACCACCCTGAGGCGTACCAGCATCGGGGTACGATAGCTGCCCCTGCTCCAGTACACCCGCTTTCAGCCACTTGTCGATCATCCTTCTCACCACACCATCCGTGACTCGTCTGGCCAGCAGTTCGCGTAGCATGGCGTGATCGATGCTGTCGAAGTATCTTCGCACGTCCACTTCTAACACCCATCGACCTCCCCGATCCAAAATCCCGCGACGCAAGACTTGCAACGCTTGATGCGCATTGCGACCCGATCGAAAGCCAAACGAACAGTCACGAAAGTCCTGCTCATAGATTGGCTCCAGCAGCATCGCAATGGCCCGCTGCGCCACCTTGTCCTCGAAGGACGGGATGCCCAGCGCACGCTTGCCACCATCCGACTTGTCGATGTAGTGACGTCGGACTGGCGGCGCGCGATAACGACCCGATTTAAGGCGATCGATCAGGCTTTGCAGGTTCTGCTCCAGATGGGCCGCATACTCCTGCGCCGTCTGACCGTCGACTCCCACCGCACCGTCCTTGCGCGTGCACTCATAGGCGTACCTCAACCACTCGGCATCGAGGTATTGGTTCAGAGACGTGAACGCCATCGCCGGGTTCGCTGCCGCCAGCTTGGCTTTTCGCTCCTGTTTCGTTGACACGCTTTCAGGCTTCAAAGCGCCCTCCGTGTTTCTCAAAAGCGATTCTGTACCACGGTGCCCCGCTTCCCTCGACCGGGTCCGCGCGAGCCGCGTTCCCCGGCGTCATCAGAACTATCAGGGCACTAAGACTTCCTATGCCGAATACTGGGTCGCTTATGAATTCGCTTCCCCGCTGCAACTTCTCCTCTCCTCGTTCGCTCCCATGCGGCGGAGAGATCCGCAGGGCCAGGTCCCGCTCAAAGCCGCAGCACCACCGGCTATCTGAAGTTGCTCGTGCACAGGATCTCCCAGGTTCCTGGGGAATCCATCCCACACCTTTGCCCCGCCCTCAGATCCCGGCCAGCTCGCTGGACCTCACCTAAACGGTCCAACAATGCAGTCCCCGCTCACACAACAGCGAAGACACCAGCATGAAGTTATGTCGGGACTCAATCACGCGGCTTCGGTATCCGCTGCCTACGCTTCAAGTCGTGCGTTGCCGCACGCGCATGTAAGGCTCGCTTCCGGCTGGTGGCTAGCCTTTGCCGGGAGGGAGTCGAACCCTCTGGATTCCATAGAAAGGTTTCCGTCCTCTACATCGGACTTCCTCCTCTCCCAGATTTGTCCTGGCGCGATGTGTGAAAACGCAGTGCAATGCTCGGGTAAGATGATCGCCGTGGCTTGCGGGGGAAGGCGCAATGAAGCGATTCGTCGAGGACGAGTGTCGAGAGCAGTCGGTGCTCCTCCCGGAGCGACTGGATTACTGGATCGCCGAAGACAATCCCGTGCGAGCCGTCGATGCGTTCGTTTATGAACTCAACTTTATATCCCTGGGATTTGAGAGCGCCGATCCAGCGGACACGGGGCGGTCGGCCTACCATCCTGGAACGCTGCTCAAGATCTATATCTGCGGCTACCTGAACCGCATCCAGTCGAGCCGGCGCCTCGAACGTGAGGCGCAGCGCAACGTGGAGTTGATCTGGCTGACGGGGCGTCTTGCGCCGGACTTCAAGACCATCGCTGACTTTCGCCGGGACAACGGCGCTGCGATCCGCAAGGTGTGTGCGCAGTTCGTCGAGCTGTGCCGCGGCGTCGGCCTCTTCAGCCAGGCGCTGGCAGTGATCGATGGCAGCAAGTTCAAGGCGGTGAACAACCGGGACAAGAACTTCACGCCGCACAAGCTCAAGGCCCGCCAGCAGCAACTAGAGCAAAGCGTCGCACGCTACCTCGCCGAGCTCGATCACGCCGACCGTGATCCATCGCTAGTGCCCGAGGAACGGGTTGAGCACCTGAAAGAGAAGATCGCCACGGTCCGCAAGCAGATGAAGAAGCTCAAAGGGATCGGCCAGGAGCTTGCGACTGCGCCCGATCAGCAGGTGTCGCTGACGGATGCGGATGCGCGGTCGCTGGCGACCAGCGGTCGTGGGACCGGCATCGTGGGCTACAACGTGCAGACGGCGATCGACGGTGAGAACCATCTGATTGTCGGCCACGAGGTGGTGAACCAAGGACACGGCCGTGAGCAGCTTGCCTCGATGACGGAGCAAGCCAAGGAGGCAACGGGCAAGGAAAAACTGCAGGTGTTCGCCGATCGCGGTTACTTCGGCGGCGAAAAGATCCTCAAATGTGAACAGGCGGACATCACACCGCTGGTGCCCAGGCCGCTCACCTCAAACGCTAGAGCCGAAGGTCGCGTCGACAAACGAGACTTCGTTTACAACAAGAGGCGGGACGAGTATCGATGCCCCGCCGGGCAACGTGCGATCTGGCGCTTCAGCAGCGTCGAGAAGGGGCTGACTCTACACAGGTACTGGTCCTCTGCCTGCCCCAGATGCCCTATGAGAAGCGCCTGTACCCCCAGCGACTACCGCAGAATCAGCCGCTGGGAGCACGAGGATGTGCTCGACCGCATGCAGTTGCGGCTTGATCTGATGCCAGAGGCCGGTCGACTACGACGGCAGACCGTCGAGCATGCGTTCGGGACCCCCAAATCGTGGATGGGAGCGACGCACTTCCTGACGAAGACATTACCGAAAGTCCGAACGGAGCTGAGCTTGCACGTACTGGCATATAACCTCAAGCGGGTGATCCAGATGCTGGGAGTGCAGCAGCTGATCGCGGCGATCCGGGCGTAAGCCCGATCGCTGTTGTCTGCGCCATTTATCGACCTCGCCGCTTCCGGTTATCACACAACCTCGGTCGACAGCAGACCCGATCTCATGATCCTCTCGAGTCACAATCACGACGACCACTCGGCAGAGCACTCGCATACAGCCAGCGAGCGCCGCCTGGTGATTGCGTTGGCCATTCTCGGCAGCTTCACCGTCGTTGAGGCGATCGGCGGGTACTTCGCAAACTCGCTCGCATTGCTCGCCGAAGCGGCGCACATGCTCACCGATACCGCATCGCTTTTTCTTGCGATCGTTGCCATCCGCGTGGGGCGACGTCCAGCGAGCGGACAACGCACATATGGTCACCGGCGCTATCAACCACTGGCTGCATTTCTCAATGGACAGGTATTGTTGCTGCTCACCGTTTGGGTCGTGTACGAGGCAATCCAGCGCCTGATGCATCGGCCACAGGTAGACGGACGCTTGATGCTTGCCATTGCCTTGATCGGCGGTCTAGCGAACTTGGCGGCTTTCTTGACACTGTCCGGCGCACGCTCGCTCAACGAGCGGAGCGCTCGCGCGCATGTACTCAGCGATCTCTTAGGTTCAGGCATGGCGAGTGCGGCAGCCATCCTGATCCTTGCCAAAGGATGGTTCATTTCCGATCCGCTGCTGTCGCTGCTGGTCTCGGCCCTGATCTTTCGATCTGCCTGGTCTCTCACCCGCGAGTCCGCCGATGTACTGCTCGAAAGCGTTCCGGCGGGATTCGATGTGGCGCAGGTTGAAACGGAACTAATCGGTTACGTGCCAGGGCTTATTGGGGTGCATCACGTACACGTGTGGACGATAACCGGCGAGCGACCCACCGTGACCTTGCACGCCAGTCTAGTTCCAGGTGCCCGGCATTCAGAGGTGCTGTCTGCCATCAACGCACGGCTGCGCAAACGATTGAAAGTCGAGCATACGACCATTCAGATTGAGGAGGGTCCGTGTGAAACCCCCGAATGCAAGTGAGCACCTTCTCTGGACGGCAACAGGCTCAACGCGTTTGCAACGGGAGTTGAACCGCAGCGGCGTCGCTGCGGGTTCCCCCCCGCGCGATCGAGTTGGGCAGGCGCAGTCGCGATCCAGGCTGATGGGGTCCAGACTCGAGCTTCGAGGACCATGGTGTCGAAGTCCCGCATCTCATGGACCTGAGTGCTGGTCCCGTGTGCCTCGAGCCCTGATAGATGGGGATCATCCGACCGTCCACGCGCATGTCTGGTCACCGATCTGAATCCCGCGACGTCCATGGTGAACGCCAGCGTTTCCGCGTCGTATAGGAATTGATGCCCTCAATCGCGGAAGACAGAGTTGATGACAACGCCGGCTTGTGAATCGACGCGTCAAGGCTCACGGCTGGCGAGGGGTCTTGGTGGAGCCGCAGCGGTCGGAGTTCGAACGACTACGACTTAACTACCAAGCACACAGTGACCACGGGCTCCGTTATTTCAGCGCCCGCGCGGGCGCCCGCCGACTTTTCGTTCAGCCGCGTTGTGCAGCACAGCAGTCGGAAGCGCCGAAGGCGTGTACATAGAGATCGTGATACGCGCCGCGGCCCTACGTGAGTAGTCTCCTATTAACAGCCCGCGGAGGCCTCGCGGGATGCTAACGGTTGTCTTCGAGCCTCGAGAGTGGCCTGGAGAGAAGCTCATTTACAATCCTCTAAATAAACTGCCGAAGGGTTGGCAAGGACGCGCTATGCGCGTTGGCGGAGAAGCGCAAGGCGGAGTGCGAGCCCTCGCGTGTAGATTCGACGTAGAATTCCCGTGCAACGCCTTCAGGGAAGTGCGCGACACCGAGGGACGCAATGCACCGCACGAAGCCGATGAGCCTCGACGAAACGCACGATCCACCGCGAGCCGGCGACGGGCGCAAGCCAATCGCCCACCGCGCGCGGTCAAACGTGCGAGGGCTTTTCTGGGCGATACTTTGCTGCGTGGCCTGCGGCTGCGGCGGCGGAGGAGGCAGCAGCAGCGGCAGCAATCCCTTGCCACCACCGACCAGCGCGACACTTCTCGCCGTCACGAATGCGACGACCGGGACCATTGACATCCTCACGATCGACACAACGACGGGCGCGCCAGCACCGATCCCCGGCAATCCTCTGCCGGATGGGCCGAAGCCGTCAGCCGTTTCGATCGATCCCCTGAAACGGTTTCTGTACGTGACCTCCACCTCAGGCGAGATCAGAGGGTACCTAATCGACCCATCGGCCTTGAACCTGACCGCAGTCACCGGGAGTCCGTTTTTGACGAGCGCCCCGTCCGTGGCGATTGCCATCGATCCCAGCGGACAATTTGTACTGACCGCTAACGGAAACGCGAACACCGTGTCGGTATTCAAGATTGGTTCGAGCGGAGCCCTCGCTGAGGCGGCGGGGAGTCCCTTTGCCGCTGGAGCGGATCCGAGCGCGATTGTCGTTGCGGGGGGGCAGTACGTATACGCGGCGAATACGGCCGGTCGCAGCGTGTCCGCCTACAGTATGGACGCGACGAGCGGCGCTCTTGCGCCCGTGGCGGGCAGTCCGTTTCCCACCAGAGGGTCACCGAACGGATTGGTCGTTGATCCCGCCGGCACGCATGTCTACGCGGCGGAATCGCAACCGAACGAATTGTCCGGCTTCTCGATCAATGCCACTACCGGCGCTCTAACGGCTATTCCCGGCAGCCCGTTCGCGGCCAGCTACGCGATCCGGTCGCCAGTCATGGATGCGGGAGGCAAGCGGCTGCATGTTGCGAACGGAACCGACGTAGACTGCTTTCTGGTCGACGCCAGCTCGGCCGCCTTGACGGAAATTGGACTGTCCGGCACGAAGGGACGAGCCATTGCGCTGGCGCTCGATGGTCCAGATAACTTCCTATATGCGCTGGACAATGTCGACAACCAGATCGAGGTATTTGCGATCCATCCGACCGACGGCTCGCTGACGCTTATCACCGCAAGCCCCTTCGCGCTGTTTCCGGGCGCAAGCAACCAAGATCTTGGGCCAAATGCGATCACCGTACAGCACTGAAGGCGAGTGGTCACAGCGACGCATTTGCGCGTTCGCGATGTAGCCTGTTCCCCTTGTGCGCTGTACGGTAATTGACGCGCCTGCCGGTGGCGCGCCTTCTAACCCTACGACTCGCCCCGGCCCCGAATTCGAGCAGTGCAGCTCCATATACGAGCGATCCGCCACCGCGCGCGCCTGCGCATGCAGCCACGAAAGGCGCGCGTAAAGCGCACGCCGCCCCTAGACTGAGTCATCTCTGACACACGCAAAAGCGCCTAGGTAATTGTCGGGATTTCGCGCGGCCCCGCTTCGAATAGTCTCGTACTCACTGACAATCTCGCGGCACTGACGGTCGCCTGCGAGATCTCGAGCCGGCCCAAGACCCCTTGAGTCAACCGGCTCGCGAGCGCCTTGACTCGCCAAGGAGGGCAAGTGGGCACGGCCGTTCGAAGCCTCGACTGTCGCAAGTCGGTCGGGGCTTCGTTTATTTTCGCCGCCGCCTCGACGCTCCGCCGGCGGCCGCACCTCGCGCAGGAAATTTCGATTCGCGCGCGGTTTGTGGGTATGCAGCGTGCGTCTTGTACGGAGGCAGGCGCGCTCTCATCGGGAGCACGCTCCTAAGCACTTGAGACCTGCACCGGCGACAGTCAGATCGTGAGCTGATTTCGCCGATCTGAAGTATCCTATGGCGGCTCGGAGCAGTGAGGCCAATGAAGTCTCAGAAGCCAGCGCAGTCATTCATCGCAATCACCGCGCTTTGCGTAGGTCTGGCATTCGCGTGCCCGGCCGGACTTGCCGCCGACCAGCCACCGCCTGAAGTGACCAAGGACGGCCTGCACCTGTACAAGCAGACCAAAGAGCGGCTCGCCTACGTAAAACCAGGCGCAACCTTCACGCAGTACAAGAGAGTGGCAATCCTCGACTGCTATGTGGAGTTCTCGAAGGACTGGGTCACGGACTACAACCGCGATCAGCGGGACCCGTCACGCCGGATCAGGGATAGCGACCTCGATCGCGCGAAGAAAGCCCTGCAGAGTGATTTCAAGAAGATCTTCACCGAGGAGCTTCAGGAGGGTGGGCGATACCAGGTCGTCGACGCCGGCGGGCCGGACGTGCTTGTCCTGCGGCCGGCGCTGATCAACATCCAAGTCAGCGCTCCGGATCTCATGGCAGCCGGCCGCAGCGCTACGTACGTCGAGTCAGCGGGTGCGATGACAATCTACCTCGAACTTTGGGACTCGGCGTCGAATACGATCCTTGCGCGCGTCGTCGACGGAAAAGTGGACCCCAATCTGTACGGGCAGCGCGCGAGCAGCGTCACCAACCGGGCAGCGGCCGACCGCATGATACGCAGCTGGGCCGACGAGTTGCGCAACCGCCTCGACCTCGTTCGCGGCAAGGAAGTTGCGCCCTGAGGTCCGCGTGGCGGCAGGATGAGGCAAACGATCAGGCTCCGGTCTTGCGCCGACACCTTGAGCACTAAGTCGCGCCCGGATCGGGTAGGCCGGGCACCCCTCGCCCTGCTCCTGCATCAGGCGGCGCAGTAGAATCCCGCGCGCAATGCGCCTTGCGCGTGCCGTCAACGGAACCCTGTGATGCGTGAATGGCGATGGACGACCCTGCTCTGCGCCGCGTTGCCGGCCGCGGGCGCAATGAATGCGGCAGATGCCTCGCCGGCACCCGGCGGCCAGGACGATGTGCGCCAGGCGCGCTTCGCGCTCGGATTTGATCCCGCAAAGCGCTGCCCGGAGGTGCGCCCCGCGGATGCCGCTGATGCAGCCGTGGCGCTCGTGCTCTTCAAGGTCGGCCCCTCCGGGGTACCGTCGGAACCGTCGATCAAGTCGTCCTCGGGGTCGGCCGCACTCGACGCCGCAGCGCAGAAGTGTGTGCTGCAGCTGCGGTTTCAGCCTGCGACCAGCTGGGGGGAAGGTAACGCCATAGCGTCGTGGCAGCAGATGGGCTGGAAGTGGTTGAAACCGCAGGCGCATCCCGATGACACCGCCGCTGCCGCCACTAAAGTGGCCGCTCCGGTCTCGGCCGGCACTCCAGCGGGCACCGCGACCGGCGCAGCTCCCGCGCTCGCCGCGACCGGTGCAGCGGCCGGTGCGGTCGCGGCGACGGCGCTGACGGGCGCTGCCCCGAATGCGGCGCCGCCGGGCGGTACGGCCGCCGGCAGTGCCGCGGGCGAAGCCCTTCCCGGCGCCCAGGGCGCCGAGGTGCGCGTCTGCGTCGATGCAGCCGGCAAGCTCGCGCAGGACCCGACCATCACACGCTCCTCGGGAGATGCCGCTTTCGATCAGGCAGCCGTGAAGGTCGCCCGCTCCGGGTCCGGGTATTACCGTCCACCCATAGTGAAGGGAAAGCCCGTGGCAGGGTGCATGCAGCTCGCGATCCGATCCGAAAAGGGTTGACCGTCACCGCCTTGACTCCCCGTGAGCGAGGCGTAAGTCAGTCGCGTCCCGTACGGCGCCCCGAGAACAAGAAGCTGCGGGTGCCAGGTCTGAGCGCCGGTTCGGGCGCATGAAGAACAACTCCACCGACGGCACCCAACAGCGGGAGGGATTTCATGCACAGCGCTTCACGCGATGATCGCGAAACGCCGCCGGCGCGGTTGTAACGACGGGTATGGCGGCGGCGCTCGTTTCAGGGTTCCGCGGCCAGGCTGCGCCCGTAGTTGCCGAGCAGGATCTGGATGCCGAGGTAACCCATGAACTCCACCTGTCCGGGCGAATTGCCCTTCAGGCTGCGACCGGCCATGAAAAGCAGGTTGAAGGCGCGCCGCAACTTGTAACGGCCACCGAGATCCAGTGTCGTGACCTGCGGCGAGCTATGCATCACGTGGTCGTTGTAGAGCTCCGCGTCCAGCTCCAGCCGCGACGTCAGCTGGCGCCCGGCGACGAAACCGAGTAAGCGCTCTTGCGGTCCGTGGCCGGCAAAGTAGTAGCCAACTTCCAGATCGCATCTGTACGCGCCGGCGGTGCGGGCCACCTCCAGCGGCAGCAGCAGCCGCGGGCCATCCATGGCAATGCCGGCACGCCGCGTGGAAGCGGAGGCGGCGGTCTGCACCTGCGGAAACGTCGAGATCTGCCAGCCGCCCTCCCCCTGATCGAAGAAACGCCACTTGGCGCCGGGATACGCGTTGCCCCAGCCGGTGGCCCGCGACTGGCCGCTGCTGCTCCCGACGAGGTAGGGAATCTCAGCGGTCAGCTGCAGCCGCTCGCCGAGCCCGTAATTCACGTCGAGCTGGGGTAGCTGCCAGCTCGACACCCCAGGATAGGTGGTCTGCATCGCCGCGATGTTGATTTCCCAGTTGCCGTTGCCCGGCGTGCCGGGGTCGTTGGTAAGGAACGGCGGCCCGGCGTCCGCACCCGCGCTGCGTACCGCGCTGAGCGCCGCGGCGACGAAACAGACGCGGGCAACGAGCGGCACGATCTTCAGCGGACGTTCCGGCATGCGCACGCCCTGCGTATCATGGGCAGGCGGTGGCGAACAAGGTCCAAGTCATGATCGCCGGCAGGACAGTTGACAAAGGCGGCCACGCGCGCTCGGCGGCACGAAGTGCGAAGCGGCGTCGCTGCCGCTGGGCGATGTCCGCCGATGCCGATTACGTGCGCTATCACGACGCGGAATGGGGACGGCCGCTGCACGATGACCGCCGGCTGTTTGAAATGCTCACCCTGGAGGGCGCGCAGGCGGGGCTGTCCTGGTCGACGATCCTGCGCAAGCGCGCCGGCTACCGCCGCGCCTTCGCCAACTTCGACCCGCGCCGGGTGGCGCGCTTCGATGGGCGGCGCCGCGCCGCGCTGCGGCGCGACAGCCGCATCGTGCGCAATCGCCTGAAAATCGATGCCACCGTCAGCAACGCCCGTGCCTTCCTCGCCGTCCAGCGCGAGTTCGGCTCCTTCGATCGTTACCTGTGGTCGTTCGTCGCCGGCCGCCCCATCGTGAACCGCCCGCTCGGCGGCGCCGTCGCGGCACGTACGCCGCTCAGCGACACCCTCTCGCGCGACCTCGCGAAGCGTGGCTTCCGCTTCGTTGGCTCGACCATCGTCTACGCCTTCCTGCAGGCCGTCGGGGTCGTGAACGACCACGCGCGCGATTGCTTCCTCTGTCCGCAGCGCTCTGCGCAGCGCCGCCGACGCCCGGCCCCCCGGATCGCAGTGGCGTCGGGCCGCGAGCGCCTCTTAAGATAGCGATCCGATTCATTCGTTCTCAGGACTTGCTATGAAGGCTTTTCGTGCGATGGCGCTCATCGCGGTTCTCGCGGCGGCCCCGGTATACGCGGACTGCACCTATCCCGCTGTACCCGGGAAGCTCCCAGATGGCGCCACTGCGACCCTCGACGAGATGCTGGCGGGACAGAAGACGGTCAAGGAGTACGACGCGGCGATCAAAGCCTACGTCGACTGCATCGACAAGGAGCTCGACCAGAAGATCGCCTCAGCCGGCGACCAGCTCAAGCCGGAGCAGAAGGCTGACATGCAGAAGGTCGAGGCGCAGAAGCACAACGCCGCCATCGACCAGCTGCAGGGCGTGGCCGACCGCTTCAACGAGCAGGTGAAGGTCTTCAAGGCGAGGGCCGACAAGAAGGGCTAGTGCTGACTCCGGCCGATGCGGACCGGCTGATCGGACAGCATCTGCAGTGCCTGCCGATCGAGTCGCTGCCGCTGGCGCAGTGCGCCGGCGCGGTACTGCGCGAGAACATCTACGCCGAACGTGACCAGCCACCTTTCGACCGCGTGGCCATGGATGGCATTGCCATCGACAGCCGTGCGGCGGGTTGCGGCACGCGTTCGTTCCGCATCCAGGCGACGCAGGCGGCCGGCGATGCGCCGCTGACGCTCGGCACGGCGTCGGACTGCATCGAGGTGATGACCGGCGCAATGCTGCCGGCCGGGTGCGACAGCGTGGTGCCGGTCGAGGAGCTCGCCATCGCACAGGGCCGGGCGGGTCTTACGGGGAGTGCGCGCGTCGAGCCGTGGCAGAACGTGCACCGCCGTGGCAGTGACACGCGCCAGGGGACGCTGCTCCTCACGACCGGGCAGCGGCTACGGGCACCGGAGATCGCAATCGCGGCTTCCGCCGGCATGGCGCGCATCCGCGTCAGCAGCCAACCGATGCTGGTCGTCATCTCGACCGGGAACGAGCTGATCGAGCCCGGGGAACCGCTGCTCGCACACCAGGTGCGTCGCTCCAATGCCTACGCGATCGTCAGCGCGCTGCGCGAGCACGGATTTCAGCGCGTCGCCGACGATCACATCCGCGACCACGCGGACGAGTTGCGCGAGCGGCTGCGCTTTCACCTCGAGACCCACGACGTGCTGGTGCTCTCCGGCGGCGTCTCCATGGGCCGCTACGATCTGGTGCCGGCGGTCCTCACCGAGCTCGGCGTACGGGCGGTCTTTCACAAGGTGGCGCAGCGCCCGGGCAAGCCGCTCTGGTTCGGTGTGGCCCCCTCCGGTGCGGCCGTATTCGGCCTGCCGGGCAATCCGGTGTCGACCCTGGTGTGCCTCGTACGCTACGTGCTGCCGGCGCTGCGCGCCAGTCAGGGTCAGAGCCCCGTTCCCGCGCAGCGCATGGCGCTCGGCGCGCCGTTCACGGTGACGCCTCCGTTCACGCATTTCGTCCCAGTGCGCCTGTAGCAGGACGACTGGGGACGGGAGTGGGCGCAGCCCGCGCCCACCAACGGATCCGGAGACTTCACGGCACTCGCTGGCACGGATGGCTTCGTGGAGCTGCCCCCCGGGCCCAATACCTACGCCAGGGGCTTCGTGACCCGCCTGTATCGCTGGTCATGAGGCTTGCAGCCGCCGCAGACGACCCCCATGAAAATAAACACTTCCCGCCCCGGCCGATAGCCTTTGCCGCGGCCGGTCCTCATACTGCTTGGGGAAATGTCCAACCGCGACGTCATCGTGCCGCTGCACGCATTGCCTGCACCGCGGGATACGCTCGCACGCCCGATGCGTGACCTGCGCATCTCGGTCATGGACCGCTGCAACTTCCGCTGCCCGTACTGCATGCCGCGCGAGACCTACCACGATCGCTACCGCTTTCTCGGGTCCCAAGAACGGCTGTCGTTCGAGGAGATCGTGCGCCTGGCGCGGCTCTTCGTTCAGCTCGGGGTGCGGAAGCTGCGCCTGACGGGCGGTGAGCCGTTGCTGCGCGCCAACCTGCCCGATCTCATCGGCGATCTCTCGGACATCGGCGGGGTCGAAGACGTGGCGCTCACCACCAACGGCATGCTGCTCTCGCGCTACGCGAGCGAGCTCAAGGCCGCGGGACTTAAGCGCGTCACGGTCAGCCTCGATAGCCTCGATCCGGAAGTCTTCGCACGCATGAGCGGCGGCTTCGGCGGCGTCGACGAGGTGCTCCAGGGCATCGAGCATGCGCGCCGTGCGGAGCTCACTCCGGTCAAGATCAACGCCGTGGTGCAACGGGGAGTCAACGACCACACGGTGCTCGAGCTGGTCGAGCGCTTCCGCGGCAGCGGCGTTACGGTGCGCTTCATCGAATACATGGACGTCGGCAACCGCAACCACTGGCGCTCCGAGCTCGTCGTGCCGTCGAAACAGCTGCTGCAACGTATAGCCGAGCGCTGGCCGCTCGCGGCCCTCGAGCCGCAGTACCGTGGAGAAGTCGCGCGGCGCTACGCCTTTGTCGATGGCCAGGGAGAGGTGGGCTTCATCTCCTCGGTGTCGCAGCCGTTTTGCGGCGGTTGCACGCGTGCACGGCTGTCGTCGGATGGCGTGCTGTACACCTGCCTGTTCGCCACCCACGGCACCAGTCTGCGCGACGCGCTGCGCGGCGGTGCGAGCGACGACCATCTGCTCGAACTCATCCGCGGCGTATGGCTCAAGCGCAGCGACCGCTACAGCGAGCAGCGCGCGAACCTGCGCCGTGCGGCGCACGATGAGCGCAAGGTCGAGATGTTCTACATCGGTGGCTGATGGCAGCCCGCATTCTCACGCACCTCGACGCGCGTCGTCGTCCCGCCATGGTCGATGTCGGGGCCAAGGAGGTGACACATCGCGTCGCGGTCGCCGCAGCGCGTATCCGGCTGCCGCGCACGGTGGCGCGCGCGCTGCGCGCGAGCGGTCACCGAACGAAGAAGGGGCCGGTGTTCGACACCGCCATCCTCGCCGGCGTGATGGCGGCAAAGCGTACCCACGAGCTCATCCCCTTCTGTCATCCGCTCGCGCTGGAGAACTGTCAGCTGACGATCGAGCAGCGCGGCGCTACAGAAATCCTGGTGCGCTGCGAGGTTGCGGTCCATCACCGCACCGGGGTGGAGATGGAAGCCCTGACGGGCGCGGCCGTGGCGGCGCTGACGATCTACGACATGTGCAAGGCGCTCTCCCACGACATCGAGATCGCGAGCCTGCGCCTTGAGTCCAAGTCCGGCGGCCGGCGGCACTTCGTGCGGGCCGCGGGCCGGGAGGGGCGATGAGCGCTGCGACCGCCGGCGCTACGCCGGTCGCTCCCGGCGCGGCGCCGCTCTACGGGCTGGTCCTCGCCGGCGGCCGCAGCACACGCATGGGACGCGACAAGGCAGCACTCACCTACGCAGGCCGCACGCAGCTCGAGCGGGCCATGACGCTGCTCGCACCGCACGTGCTTCGCGTCTACGTGTCGGTGCGCGCCGACCAGCGCTCCGAGCCGCTGCGCGCGCGCTTTCCACAGATCGCCGATGCGCAGCCAAATCTCGGTCCGATCGCCGGGCTGCTCGCGGCACAGACGCAACATCCCGAAGCCGCCTGGCTCGTGCTGGCGTGCGACCTGCCGCTGCTCGACGCGGCCACGCTGTGGCACCTGGTGCGCGCGCGTGCACCGCAGCGCGCGGCGACCGCCTTCCGTTCGAGTCACGACGGGCTGCCCGAGCCGCTCTGTGCAATCTACGAGCCGCGCAGCCGCGAGCCGCTGCGCGCATTTGTGGCCGCGGGCCGGGACTGCCCGCGCCGCTTCCTGTTGAGTGCGGATGCGCAGCTCATCGACGAGCCGAATCCCGCGGCACTCGACAATGTCAACACCCCCGACGAGTATAGGTTGGCCATGACCGCGCTGCCCCCGGAAGCCGCCGTGAAGCTCAAGCACCTCACGGTGCAGTACTACGCCCTGCTGCGCGAGCAGACGGGGCGTCGCGAGGAAGCGTTGGTGAGCGGCGCAGCGACGCCCGGGGAGCTGTACGCCGAGCTGTCGCAGCGCTATCCGTTCACACTCGCGCCGGAGGTGCTGCGGGTCGCCGTCAACGCCGAGTTCCGCGAGTGGTCGGCGCCGCTTGCCGACGGCGATCAGGTCGTGTTCATCCCGCCGGTCGCCGGCGGCTAGGCGGTGCGCACCATGCGTGCATTCCAGCTCAGCCGTACCCCGATCGAGACGCTCACGCTGCGGACGCAACTTTCAGATCCCGCGTGCGGCGGCTATGCCGCGTTCGAGGGCTGGGTACGCGAGTCGAACGAGGGCCGACGCGTGCGTGGCCTCGAGTACGAAGCCTTCGAGCCGCTGGCGCTTCGTGAGGGCGAACGCATCCTCGGTGAGGCGATTGCACGCTTCGGGGTCACTCGGGCGGCGTGCGTCCACCGCCTGGGCGAGCTCGCTGTCGGCGAGCTGGCG
>Ga0187778_10001691_pt1 | contig 15160 bp, 13 predicted proteins | sample 1015_Q2_SP5_20_M_FD_132418 | JGI IMG/M metagenome (GOLD analysis project Ga0187778, IMG submission 132418) | Tropical peat soil microbial communities from peatlands in Department of Meta, Colombia - 1015_Q2_SP5_20_MG | ecosystem: Environmental > Terrestrial > Soil > Wetlands > Peat | place... | reverse complement strand
GGGGTGCTGGCCGTTATGGCCATCGGCAGCGTACTGGTGATGGCACTGTGGAACTGGCTATTGCCGCCGCTCTTGGGCCTGCACCAGATCACTTTCTGGCAGGCACTGGGCATCCTGGTGCTTTGCCGCATCCTCTTCGGCGGAAGGGGGCGGCATGGGGGCCTTGGGTGGGGCATGCGCCGCCGCATGCGCGAACGCTGGGCCCAACGCTGGGAGCGCATGACCCCCGAAGAACGGGAACGATTCCGCCAAGGCATGCGCGGGCGGTGTGGCTTCGGTCCACCGGCCAGCGAAAGCAAGGCAGAGTGAGATCGCAGGGCAGTCTATCGTTCCACAAACCAAGTTCTGAGGGGTTGCCCGTCGGGACTGAATTCCACGAGGGAGGCGTAATCCTTGCCGGAAAGGCTTTGATAAAGGACCTGCAGAACCCGGCGTTCATTACCTCGGAAAAAGTCAGCGGCCTCACGCGCGTCCAAGAGCTGATCGGGTGGGACGTGGCCCTGTTGGGCGGCGATGAAGAAACCTTCAAGATTTCGGGCGAACGTAGAGTTGCCCGCATCCCAGGCGGGTCTAACAGGCTGGGGTCCGACAGCCAGCACGTGCATCCTCAGGTTCAGTGCTGGGCCGCTTCCAACATTCGCCAATCTGATACCGCCGTAGATCCTCACGACGACCGCAGGCCTGATCTGCGCCCGGCAGGTACTTCGTGGACGAAGCTGCTAAAAACCGGCTCGATGGCTACCTAAAGCTCGCCGAGCACTGGGCATCAAGGCACAATGCCCGCCGGGAAACTGAATGGAGGTTTGCCTTGGCGTGGGTCTTCTCGCCCTGGCGACTCGTTATGTCCGTTCCAGCTTTCTCCAAACGATCAGCATCTGCGACTACACTGTGGCGTCAGCTTTGGTTGTGTCAGTTCTTATGACCTATTTTGTTAGGATTTGGCTCTACCCGCTCTGGAAGGTCAATAAGCTAGATAGGGAGAAATCGTACGCTGCCGCGTGTAGTGCCGAAGATACACTACTCGGAGCCAACGTCCAGCCGACGGTCAAAACGAATCAGGAGATTGATGTCTCTTTCGGCACCTTCGCTAGGGATTGATCGGCGAGATTCCAAGCTTTCACCACATTTCTGCTTCTAGTGGCCCTATGCATTTCAGCTCGAACTAGCTTATTTTCAGAGTGAGGGTGGGTCGTTGCCGATGAGGCGGCCAACCATTTTTCTTGACATCATCGCGCTCTGTCAGGGCTTGGGGAGCCCGAGTAAGACCGCCAGTTTTGCTTTCACGGTTCTGAGTGTTTCAGCAGGCGCTTTGTCGCAGTAACGCGCGCTTCGCGCCCGCCAGTCGATGCTTCTGACAGCATCGGCGAGAACCGTGCCTGTGATTTTAAGGTTTGCGGGTAGATTGACTTCGAATGGGTATCCTTTCACCGCATTGGTCACGGGAACCACGACTGCCAGCCCAGATTTTCTGTTATACGCCTTGGGAGAGAGAACAAGAGCGGGCCGCCAACCGGCCTGTTCATGTCCTGCCTGACCTGCACTGAAGTCAGTCTTGATGAGATCGCCGCAATCAGGAACGTACTCGGCAGCTACCATACCTCATTACCGACTGGCCTGCCCCAGTCCTGCTCCGAGTGACGGTTTTGCGGCGTGATACCGGCGACCAGACTGTCCAATGTGATTTCTGGCGTTGTCGGCTCCAGGGCGATTCTGTTCCCCTCAACACGAACCGTCAATTCGTCCCCCTCGTGGACGTCAGCTTGCCTCAAGACAGCTTTAGGTAGACGGACAGCCTGACTATTGCCCCACTTCACAACCTGCACGCGCGCTTGTGCTGAAGGTGACATTCTAAAAACCCCGAAGGCCAGTGTATACGTATGTATATACATTGTCAATGTGGGCGGTGCCGCGTCAGTCGTGCATGCGCCATATCTCAGCGGGATCAGGCGTCCTGCCGTTCAATCACTTACTCCACCCGGGTGACTTCCGTAATCACCCGTCACCTTCCTTCATTGCTGCTCCCCAGAAGGCGCACCTAGAATTTTACTGAGTACTCCCACGACGGCGTGTCTCTCAAGGCCGACGCCTGCACACATGGACCGAGGGGAAATCACAAAACGGGTAGAACGGGCGGAAAAGCTGCTGCAAAAGGGCAAAACGGCCGAGGCCCTGGACGAGTATATGCAGGTGCTCGTTGCCGATCCCGGCAACGACACCATTACCCAGATGGCGGCTGACCTCAGCCTGTCGCTTCAGCGCATTCCACAAGCCGTCAACCTGCTCGGCAACATGTTCGATCGGCAGGTAAAAGCCGGTGACGCCACCCGGGCGAGCCTCACCTATAAGAAGCTGTCCCGCTTTGCCAACCCTACGTGGGAGCAGAAGCTTCGCTTTGGCGAGCTCTTGGAGAACACCAATCGCAAGCTTGCCCTTGAAACCTACGAGAATGCGTTTCAGGAGCTCACGAAACAGGGTCGAAAACAGAACTCCCTGACGGTGTTGCAGAAAGTCTTGCGGCTTGATCCTGGCGAAAAGAACCTGATTCGGCTGGGCGAGTTGTCATCGGAATTAAAGGATGGGAAGGCGGCGGCAGCGGCGTTTCTGAAAGTCGCAGAGTTGACGAAAACTGCAGGCGGCAATCCGGCGCCATGGGTGGAGCGTGCATACAGTGAAGATGCGTCGGATCCCCAAATCGCGCTGGCTTACAGCAGCGGTCTGCTCGAACAAGGCCAAGCCGGAGCCGCAATCTTTGTTCTTGAATCGCAGGTAAACGCCGGTGACGCTCCGGAAGCCATTCGTGAGGTCTACGGCAAGGCGCTACTGGAGGCGAACCGGTTGAAGGATGCAGAGCCGGTTCTGTGGCGGCTGTTTGAGGAAAATCCCACGAGCGCACAAGAGATTGCCAAACTCATTGGATTATTCCTCGACGGGCAACAGGACAAGGATGCAGTCGCCTTGGCGGGCAAGCTTTCAGGGTTTTTTCAGCGTAAAACGGACCGGCGTCCTTTCCTGGCGATGATGCAGGAGATCACGGCAAAACATCCGTCGTCGGCCGAAATGCTGGAGTTCATGAGCGAGCAGTTTAATGCGGCCAATCGCGAGAACGATTACTGCCAGACCCTGCTCAAGCTCTTCGATCTGTACTGCAGCATGGGCGATTACAACAAAGCTGCCGAGGCCCTTGATCGCGCAGCTGAGATCGACGCCTATGAGCATGGACACCAAAAGCGCCTGCAGATGCTTCAGGGAAAGATCGATGAAAAGCGATACAAAGTGATCGCGTCGCGCTTCACTGGCATGGCGGATTCCGTCGCCGCTCCTGTAATCCCCGAAGAGAAACTTCTGGGTGCAGCCGCACTGCAGGACCTGATGTTGCAGGCGGAAATTCTTGTTCAGTATGGAATGCGTTCAAAAGCCCTGGAGCGTTTGCAGCGAATACAGCAGTTGTTTCCTCACGAGGAAGAACGAAATGTCGCTCTGCAGCAGCTTTACATGACTGCCGGACTGGTTCCAAGTTATGCGCCGGAGGGTGCAGCCGGTGCTGCGGCGACGGCAGCTGGCGCGCCTGCATCGGCGCGCACTACGGAGAGTGCGCCTGCGCAGGGCACAAACGATCTAAGCAGCTTTGCCCGCGTGGCCGAAATCACGAGGAAACTTTATCGGCAGAATAATGCTGACGCAGTGCTGACAACCGCGGCAACAGAAATCGGGGGGCAATGGAAAGCCACACGATGCGTGGTCGCCAACCGGAAACCGGGACTAAGGTCTACCAGCACGAAGGAGTTTTGCGCGAACGGTGTGAAGCCGGCCGATCTGGGACCACTGGAAAAGATCATCACCACCGTCCACGATTTGTCGATTCAGCGAGGCGGGGCGCTGAGCTGCGGCAATCTGCAGACTACCGCCGAGCTGCAGTCCATACGTGAGATCTTCAACGAGCTCGGAGTGACTTCCCTGCTGGCTTTGCAACTGGTGGATGGGACCGAGCCGGTCGGGGTTCTGATTCTTATGCAGGCTGCGCCGCTGGCCTGGAACTCAAATGAACTGGTCGTTTTGAAAACCATCTCTGATCAGATCGTGCTTGCGCTCAATAACGCGGGCCTGAGAAGGCTGGTGAAGAGCCTCTCCGTGACCGACGAGCGCTCAGGGTTGCTGAAGCGGGCGTCTTATCTGGACCTGCTAATGGCCGAGACCCGGCGCAATGTTCAACAAAGTACACCTTTGTCTGTACTGCTGATGCAATTCGGCGATAAGACGGTGTTGTTGAAGGAACTCGGCGAAGCTGGGGTCGAAACGCTGATGCAGCAGATCGGCCAGGTTTTCGCCGCCAACATCCGCCAGAACGATTTGGCATTCCGCTATGAGACCACGACTATTGCTATTACCCTCGGGGAAACTGCGGAGAAAGAAGGAATCATGGCAGCGGAAAAGTTGCAGCGGCTCGCCGCCCAGGTGAAGCTGCCAGACAAGGAGTCCCCCATTCGCTTTAATGCGGGGATCGCGGAAGCGGTGATCCGAGCGGAATACGATCCCGTCGACATCGTCACCGAAGTTGTGAATCGAGCAGAACAGGCTCTCAAAACCGCAATTGCCCAGGGTGCAAATAAAGTTGCAACCCTGGCCCCTGGAGTGTCCGCAGCCGCCGTGGCGTGAACAGACTGTCCTCACGCCCTTCGCTTCGACATGTAGCGTTCACCGCCACCTCACTGTTAGACTAAAAAGTTTCAATCCACTCAGAAATTATCTAATGGTAAGGACTCATCTTTAGCCATGCTGAAACCGGGAGACATCGCCATCGTCAGCGGAGCCCGTACTCCCTTCGGGCGTTATTGCGGCAAACTGAAGGACTTCACAGCGCAGGAACTCGGCGCCATTGCCAGCAAGTGCGCAATTGAACGCGCTGGCGTTGACTCTAAAGAATTTGATCACGCCGTTTTCGGCAACGCACAGCAGACGTCCGGAGATGCACTATACGGGGCCCGGCATGTGGCGCTTCGAGCGGGCCTACCGATTGAAACTCCGGCATTAACCGTGAACCGGCTTTGCGGATCCGGCATGCAGGCGATTGTGAACGCAGCCCAGATGATCGAGCTTGGCGAGGCGAATGTTGTGCTGGCAGGCGGCATGGAAGCCATGTCGCAAGCCCCGTTTGTGATTCGCGGCCGTGATGGATTCACCCTCGCCCCGGGCGGAAGAATGGAAGATTCGCTGATGGTGGCGTTGCTCGACACCTATTGCGGACTTTACATGGCGAACACAGCTGAGTTGTATGGCGAGCAGCAAGGCATTAGCCGACAGGCTCAGGATGAATTCGCCCTGCGCTCCCAGCAGGCCGCTGATTCGGCCTATAAAGCGGGTAGGCTTCAGGAAGAACTGGTTCCGGTGCAGTTGAGGAATTCCAAAGGCGAGCCGACAGGCGAAAGCTTGAATGAAGATGATCATCGTCGTCCGCAAACTACGATGGAGGGCTTGGCTAAGCTGAAACCCGCATTTGGCAAGAACGGTACCGTGACCGCTGGCAATGCAAGTGGAATCGTTGATGGCGGGGCGGCGGTTGTGGTCATGTCGCTGGAGGAGACATCCAAACGCGGATTGAAGCCGCTGGGAAGGATCGTGAGCTGGGGCGTCGCCGGCGTCGAGCCGAACGTCATGGGGCGCGGTCCGGTTCCGGCAAGCAAAATCGCTCTTCAGAAGGCCGGCTTGACGCTGGATTACATTGATCTGATCGAGGTCAACGAAGCTTTCGCGGCGCAGTATTTGGCGGTTGAAAAAGAGCTTGGCCTCGACCGCGAGAAGGTGAACGTGAACGGCGGCGCGATCGCGCTCGGCCATCCGCTGGGTGCGACCGGAACGCGGCTGGTGATCACCCTCTTGTACGAACTCCGGCGGCGCAAGAAGAAGTACGGACTCGCGACGGCGTGTATCGGTGGCGGACAAGGGATTGCGATGATCGTAGAGAGTTTGAACTAGCTCTGGCATTTTTAGAGTCACTCTTAAATTGTTGCCATCCCGGAGCAGAACGATGGCGTTGCTAATCGTTCTGCGCAGTCGAGGGATCTGCACTTCGCGATCCTGACTGCAGATTTCTCGCACCTCTTCGCCGCGAATTCGCGGCTGCGTAGAGGCCCCGAATGACAAGCCGTTAGCCGAGTGAAAGGGAGTGCAATGGAGATCAAGAAAGTAGGAGTTCTTGGTTGCGGTCTGATGGGATCCGGTATTGCTCAAGTGAGCGCGACCGCCGGATTCGAAACAACAGTGCTTGAGGTCGAGCAGAAATATCTGGACAAAGGCTTTGCTGGAATTCAGAAGTCGCTCGCCAAATTCGCCGAAAAGGGAACGATCAAGGAAAGTCCGCAAGCAATTCTGGCGCGATTGAAAGGCACTACAAACAAGCAGGATCTGGCCGACTGCGACATCGTCATCGAAGCCATCATTGAAAATGTTCCAGCCAAGAAGGAAATGTACGCGGCGATCGATGGCGTAGTGAAGAAACATGCGATTTTTGCATCGAATACTTCTTCTATATCGATCACAGAACTGATGACCGCGACGAAACGTCCCGAGCGCTTCATCGGTCTCCACTTTTTCAATCCCGTGCCGCTGATGAAGCTGGTGGAAGTCGTGCGCACGATCGCAACCGCCAACGACGTTTACGAATCGGCCTACGAATTTGCCAGGAAGCTCGGCAAAGTACCGGTGCGAACCAGCGACAAAACGGGCTTCATTGTGAATCGGCTGCTGGTGCCGTACCTGCTGGATGCGATTCGCGCCTATGAGGAAGGCGTCGGCTCGATTGAAGATATCGATAATGCTATGAAGCTTGGCTGCGGATATCCCATGGGGCCGTTTACACTCCTCGATTTCGTCGGCCTCGATACGACCTACTACATCACTCATGTAATGTACGACGAATTCAGGGAACGGCGTTTTGCTTCGCCGCCGCTGTTAAAGCGGCTGGTGATGGCAGGCTGGTACGGGCGCAAGACCGGCAAAGGTTTTTACGATTATTCGGACCCGAACAACCCGAAGCCCAACAAACTGTAAAGTTTCCTTAACCACGGAGACACGAAGGCTCAGAGAAACCAACAGTTTGACTCCCAGTTCTCCGTGGCTCCGTGGTCTGGTGAACAAAAATGAGCTTTGAAAACATTCTTCTCGAAAAGAAAAATTCCATCGCCTATGTCACCGTGAACCGGCCCAAGGTGCTCAACGCGCTGAATATGGCCACAATGGAAGAACTGCGGGCAGCGTTCCACGACATTAAGAACGACGCGGGTACTCGGGTGGTGATCATGACGGGCGCAGGCGAAAAGGCCTTCATCGCCGGCGCTGACATCAGCGAGCTCGCCAAGCACGATCCCGTAAGCGCGAAAGCATACACACATCGGGGACAATCTGTGCTCAATCTGATCGAGAATTTGGGAAAACCGGTGATTGCCTGTATCAATGGTTTCGCACTTGGGGGTGGTTGCGAGATCGCGATGGCCTGCACCATGCGCATTGCCAGCGAGAATGCGAAATTTGGCCAACCGGAAGTGAAACTGGGCATCATCCCAGGCTACGGAGGAACGCAGCGGCTGCCGCGATTGGTCGGCAAAGGCATCGCTATGCAGTTAGTGCTGGCTGGCGAGATGATCACGGCGCAGGAAGCGCATCGCATTGGGCTGGTGAATGAAGTCACTGCCGCGACCGAATTGATACCGCGTGCTGAAGCCATTGCCCATAAGATCATTGCCAACGCGCCACTGGCCGTACAGTTCGCGATGGAGGCAGTAAACAAAGGGCTGGAGATGCCTCTGGCCGAGGGTCTCTATCTCGAAGCGACGTTATTCGGTGTCAGCTGCGCGACCGAAGACAAGAAGGAAGGGACGACGGCATTTCTGGAAAAGCGCCAGGCGCAGTTTAAAGGCAAATAATTTTGTCCAGAGGCACAGATCGAAGCACTGAGACGATTCGCAAGAAAGCGATTGCGGGAAAGCTGAACGCTGCCGGCCTTCGATTCGCTATCGTAGTTGCCCGATTCAATGAGTTCATCACCGAACGACTGTTGCGCAGCGCATACGACGGGCTCATACGGTCGGGAGCCGATGAAGACGCTATCGCCATCCTGCGCGTGCCCGGCTCATTTGAAATTCCCTCCGCCGCACGGACGGCCGCGCAAACCAAAAAATACGATGCGATCATCTGTCTTGGCTGTCTACTGCGTGGCGAGACAGCTCATTACGACGTGATCGTCAACGAGGTCGCGCGTGGCATCGGGCAATCGGCACAGGAAACCGGAGTTCCGCACGCGTTCGGCGTTCTTACCTGCGACACGCTGGAGCAAGCCATCGATCGCGCAGGGCTGAAGATGGGAAACAAGGGATTTGAGGCAGCACTGGCTGCGGTGGAGATGGCGAACCTGAAGAAAGCCGTCAGCACTCAGCATTCAGCACTCAGTGCAAAGCAGATTCCTCGCTCCGCTCGGAATGACCAATTGCCGAAACCCGCAATCCAAGAACGAAGGAAGACTCGCAAATCTTGACTTCTAAAGCTGCAAGTGGCCTGGTTTAAACTGATGGCTGAACACTAAGTGCTGATTGCTCTCCATGGGTACCCGCCGTAAATCTCGCGAACTGGCACTGCAGATGTTGTTTCAGGGCGACATGGGCCGGCAAACGCCGGACGAGGTTCGCCGAACTTTCTGGCGTGAGCACAATTCGGTACCCGAGGACGTGCGTGGATTTACCGAAGACCTGTTCCGCGAGGCCACTGATCACCGGGAGGAGATTGACGGTCTGATCGAGCGCCACGCCGAGAACTGGCGGATGGATCGTATGGCCGCTGTCGATCGCAATTTGTTGCGCGCTTCGGTCGCAGAATTAATTGGCTTTCCGGCTACACCTCGCGCAGTAATTATCAATGAAGCCCTCGAAATCGCCCGCAAGTTTTCTACTCCTGAATCGGTGCAGTTCATCAATGGTGTACTTGACAGTGTGGGCCGTGAATTGGAGAAGAAAGTGGTCGAGCGTTGACGCTCTGATGTCTTTTTAGGGTTTCACGACCACCAGATCCGGATTGCAAGTGATTCCGGCAAATTGCCGGCCTGCTGTGTTCAGACAAAGACCCAGGGGAAATTGAACCTGAGCTACATCAGCCCCGGTCGCGGTCTGAATTTCATGCAACATGCCGTCTGAAGCACCGACCGCCAGGAGACTGCCGTCTGGCGTTAGTGAGGCTTGAAGAGGGGCCGCATTCCCTACAAGTGAGAAAGTAGAAGATGTTTGTGAGCCAATGTCGTAGACCAGGATGCCGCTCAGTTGAGGCGAAAGAATATAGGCCCTGGAACCATTGTTTGAAATGATGAGTTGAGTGGGTGTGAAGCTGCCAAGGCCCAGGTCGAACGAGGTTAGGCTGTCGCGTACGGGAGGAGTGCAACCCGAAGGCGCGGTATCGGCATTAATAAGGTCGACCGCCGGGGGAACCAGCGCCAGCATCTGAGTTGCATTGGGGAGTGCGCGAATAAGGTTGGGGGGTGCCACAGTCGCAACTGTGTCCGCCTCGCCATTGTCGCAAGTTCTCCTTACCATAATGCCCGCCGGGTCGCCTCCTGCCAGGTACGCGAATGCCCCTTCGGCAAAGAAGGCGACATCGTTAGCAGGAGATCGAAGGGTAATCGTCTGCAGTGCGTCCACTTTGGAATACACATACAACGTGCTTCCCGCGATGATATAGCCCTTAAGACTGTCCGGTGAAAAATCAGCAGCCGTCGCGCCCGTGATATTAAAGGCTGCGTTGATACTGGTGGTTGAGTCGAAGACAAAAACCTGGTTCGGTGTATCGTCTGTGTCGGAGACAACGACCTTCGTGCCATCGGGAGACACCGCCAGCACTTTGCCTGGCGTTGAAACCAATTGGGTGACAGTGTTAGCGGATGGATCGAGTACCGTTAGGCCTTTCGTGCCGAGAAGACCGGAGTTCGTGCCAAGATACGCTTTCGTTCCCTGCCGATTGAACAAAAGCGAATTGGGAGTTGCGGCAAGGCTTAGTGTCGTTCCCTGGGTGGCCGGCGTCGTGACCGGAATGATGGTGCTGACGCATCCCTCAATCGTGCCGCAACCTGTGCTGCTGACGTAAACATTCGCCGCGGGAGCTGCGCTCGTCGCTGTGGGATTCGAAATGATCTGTATAGCGCTTTGCGGATAGATCGGCAAACTCGGAAGAAAGCCAGTATTACACAGCGGTGGTGTGCAGGAGGCAATCACGGTCGCGCCACCGCCAGCGGTAGTCCCACTGGCCACGCCGGATGTGCTGACGCTTACTGACCCAGCCTGGGAGGAGCTCCACGTTAGCGGGATTGCGGCGACGTTGGTGGAAAGGCTAATGATGTTCCCGACCGTATCGGTCACCGTGGGCACGATCGTTGTGGAGGTCGAACTGGAAGCCGTCACCTGCAGGGCTATGGACTGCACTGCACACGTGGTGAAGTTAACAGGCATGCTGGTTGCGGTGCCGATCGTGGCGTAAACCTGCGTTACCCCTGGCGCTTTGGCTGTAGCCACAACCTGGTTCAGCGAGACATCGTTAACGATGTTGCCCAGCCCGGATGCGGTGTTGCTGAGCACTACTACTCCGGGAGTCACAGCCTGCCAATCGAACTGACCTACGGAGGGCGTGATGTCCAAGCCGCGGCTAAAGGCGCGCGCCTGATAGACCGTGTTTTGTGGCAATGAATTTTCGAGAAGCGATTGGCAAGGATGTCGCGGCAGGGTACACGGCGTATTCGGCTGAGCGACACTGCAGAGATCCTGTAGCGTGACAGTATCAACGTGCTGGTGAACGTAAACCGTAGTGGGCGGACTGCTGACGCCGTTAGCAGTGGCTGTTACTTGCGCAACTCCTACTTGGCCCGGCGTGCAGATTGTAGGGCTAGCAAGGTTGTCCCAACTACCCGCACACGCCAGCCCATTTGCGGCCACGGTAACGACCGCAGTGTTGCTCGATTGATACGTAACGGGTTCGGTAATGGTGGTTTTGGCGGCGTTTTGCACCGTCGCTATGAAAGCTTGATTTGTGCCCAGCTCAAGTGAAAGCGAGGGGGCAGGGCTAATTGCAATCGTGGCAGGCACCGGAAAACTCCCGGTGACAACAGGTTGGCCGCTTTTGCAACTGGTCAGCGTGGCGATCAACAGTGCCCCTGCGATGAGGGCAAAGAGCTTGGCGACCCGGTTAGTCATGCATCTTACTTTGCACGCTGATGATCGCTCCATGAAGTGAACTCGTTGTACGAGAATTTTCCAGTCTAGAAGCAGTTGATGTTTTCAGCAATGCCAAGAGGCCACGTCTCTAGTTGGGATGCGCGGTTGACGCCGCGTGAAGTCAGTTGCTATATTTATTAGGTTCCGCGAGTCATCCTGGCTTCTCTGTGAAGCGGCGCTTTTTGGTTGCGCGTTGCCGTTGCGCCTCACGAAAACAGTTGAGCCGTAAAGATACAACATCTTCGTAGATACCTTTCGAAGATGCCCTCGCTGAAATATCCTGCGCGTTCCTTCCACCCGTTGGAAGAGCTATGCAGGATGGTGCTGACGAAACGGAGTGCCTCCCGAAGTTGGGGCGTGGCGCCACCGTCGGCGGCTAGTCCGAAATGTAAGTAACAATCTTCCGCCTGAATTGAACGGCGGAAAGCATGGTTGGTAAGACGCCACCCAGACCCTGACCCAGGGATAAAAGAAGAAGCCGCGTCTGTGCGCATACGATTTGGCGCATGAGTGTGTGAGGCGGCGAGGAAGTATAAAGCTAAGATGCCTACATTCAATCAGCTAGTACGCACCGGCCGCAAACGACCGAGGTATAAGACGGCGAGTCCCGCATTGCAGGGATGCCCGCAAAAGCGTGGTGTTTGCACCCGTGTGTACACGCAAACGCCAAAGAAGCCGAACTCGGCGCTGCGCAAGGTTGCGCGTGTGCGACTGACAAATGGGATTGAAGTTACGACATATATTCCCGGCGTTGGCCACAACCTGCAGGAGCACTCGATTGTCTTGATTCGCGGGGGCCGCGTGAAGGATTTGCCGGGAGTTCGCTACCACGTGATTCGTGGAACGTTGGACGCAGTAGGTGTGGCGAACCGAAAGCAGGGTCGATCAAAGTACGGCGCCAAGAGACCAAAATAACCGCATTTTGCGGGCGTGGGTGGTAGCGGGAGCCCGCAGCGGTCATCGTGAGCGAAGCTTGATGGAGTAAAGAAGCCGAATGCCTCGAAAAGGACATATCACCAAACGTGGAGTCGAGCCCGATCCGGTCTATCAATCGGATCTAGTAACCAAGTTCGTTAACTCGATGATGTGGGGCGGCAAGAAAAGTACCGCCGAAGGCATTTTTTATGAGTCGCTCAACCGCTTGCAGCAGAAGGGCGGCGACGAGGCGCTCAAGCTGTTCAAGAAGGCCGTCGAGAACTGCAAGCCGCTGCTCGAGGTCAAGACGCGGCGTGTGGGCGGCGCGAACTATCAAGTGCCGGTGGAAGTAAACCCCGACCGCCGAACGTCGCTGGCCATTCGCTGGCTCATCGCTTACTCCCGCGGACGTGGCGAGAAAGGCATGATCGACAAGTTAAGTAATGAATTGCTGGATGCCGCCAATAACCGCGGCGCCGCGATCAAGAAGAAAGAAGATGTGCACCGCATGGCCGAAGCCAATAAAGCGTTCGCGCACTATCGGTGGTAGGCGATTTTGTAATTTGGTAATCGGATAATTTTGTAATTTACCCGACCATCCGGTGTGGGTTTTCAAATTACCAAATTGCCCGATTGCAAAATTACTAAATTTTGGAGCCCTGGAAAGAGCGAGTTTGTCGTGCCTAGAACAGTCCCATTAGAGCGTTGCAGGAACATCGGCGTCATGGCCCACATCGATGCCGGCAAGACCACTACGACGGAACGCATCCTTTTCTATACGGGGAGGACGCACCGCATCGGAGAGGTCCATGAGGGCACTGCAACCATGGATTGGATGGAGCAGGAGCAGGAACGCGGAATCACCATTACATCCGCCGCTACCACCTGCACCTGGCGGGATATCCGCATCAACATTATCGACACGCCCGGTCACGTCGACTTCACCGCAGAGGTAGAGCGCTCCCTGCGCGTACTCGACGGAGCCTGCGCTGTGTTTGATGCCGTTCACGGTGTTGAGCCGCAGTCAGAAACCGTATGGCGTCAGGCTGACAAATACGAAGTCCCGCGCATCTGCTTCATTAATAAGATGGACAAGATGGGCGCTGATTTCGAACACGCCATCGACACCATCCGCAAGCGCCTCAATGCCCGCCCAGTCGCCATCCAGCTCCCCATAGGACAAGAAGATAAATTCAAAGGTGTCATCGATCTTTTCCAGATGAAAGCCATCATCTGGAGGGATGAAACACTCGGCGCAGAGTTTGTGACGGAAGAGATTCCCGAAGAGCTGAAGAAGAAAGCCAACGCTTTTCACAATCAGATGGTCGAAACGATCGTCGAGAACGACGATGAGCTGCTGCACAAATACATGGAAGGCGAAACGATCACGCCGGAGGAACTCAAGACTTCACTGCGGAAATCAACCATCGCTCTGAAAGTGTTCCCCGTCATTTGCGGATCGGCATTCAAGAACAAAGGTGTGCAGCCATTGCTGGACGCGGTCGTAGATTTCCTGCCCTCGCCGATCGACATCCCGCCGGTAAAGGGAACTGATCCGAATACCGGCAAAGAAGTTGTGCGCAAGGCGGCCGACAACGAACCATTCTCGGCCTTGGCGTTCAAGATCATGACCGATCCGTTCGTCGGCCAGCTGGTGTTCATCCGTCTTTATTCCGGACAGGTCAAGACCGGGGACTCGGTTTACAACATGCGTAAGCAGCGCAGCGAGCGCATCGGCCGCCTGCTGAAGATGCACGCCAACAAGCGCGAGGAAATCAGCGAGATTTATGCCGGCGACATTTGCGCTTGCGTCGGCCTTAGGAACGTCAGCACCGGTGATACGATTTGCGACGAGAAACACCCCATCCTTTTGGAATCGATTGAGTTCCCTGCTCCGGTGATTGATGTCGCGGTTGAGCCCAAAACCAAGGGCGATCAGGAAAAAATGGGCATGGCGCTGGCGAAGCTGGCGCAGGAAGATCCCACCTTTAAAGTTCACACCGATCCTGATAGCGGCCAAACCATCATCAGCGGCATGGGCGAGCTGCATCTGGAAATCATTATCGACCGCATGATGCGCGAATTCTCGGTCGAAGCCAACGTTGGAAAGCCGCAGGTCGCTTATCGCGAGACGATTCGCAGGCCGGCAGAAGCCGAAGGCAAATACATTCGTCAGACCGGCGGCCGTGGTCAATACGGACACGCGAAAATTCGGTTGGAACCGCAGGAACCCGGTAAGGGATATGAGTTCGTGAATGAAATCGTCGGCGGCTCTGTGCCCAAGGAGTACATCAAGCCGATCGATCAAGGTATTAAAGAGGCCATGGAAGGCGGCGTTCTCGCCGGCTACGAGATGGTCGATATCAAAGCGATTCTCTACGACGGCAGCTATCACGAAGTCGATTCCAGCGAAATGGCCTTCAAGATTGCCGGATCGATGGCATTCAAAGAAGCCGCTCGCAAGGCCTCGCCGGTTTTGCTGGAGCCTGTGATGTCTGTTGAAGTGGTCGTGCCTGAGGACTTCGCGGGCGCAATTATGGGCGACTTGAGTTCGCGGCGCGGGCGCATCGAGGGCATGGAACACCGGGCCGGGTCGCAAGTAATCAAATCAATTGTGCCGCTGGCAGAAATGTTTGGTTACGCGACGCACATGCGCTCGAGCACGCAGGGTCGGGCAACGTACTCCATGCACTTTGCCCGTTATGAAGAAGCCCCACGCGCGGTGGCGGAAGAAATCATCGCCCGCGTGCAGGGGAAGACGGTAGGGAAATGATTTGGCTGCCCCACCCTTCGTAGTTTTCGAAGGGTAGGAATGCACGGGCCGGCGAGACGCCGGCGCTACAAAGGAAATAGCAATTATGGCGAAAGAGAAATTTGAACGCACCAAGCCGCATGTGAACGTGGGCACCATCGGTCACATTGACCATGGCAAGACCACGCTCACGGCGGCCATCACCAAGGTTCTGCAGAAACACAATCCCAAGATTGTGTTCCGGTCATTCGATTCG
>Ga0187778_10001690_pt1 | contig 15166 bp, 13 predicted proteins | sample 1015_Q2_SP5_20_M_FD_132418 | JGI IMG/M metagenome (GOLD analysis project Ga0187778, IMG submission 132418) | Tropical peat soil microbial communities from peatlands in Department of Meta, Colombia - 1015_Q2_SP5_20_MG | ecosystem: Environmental > Terrestrial > Soil > Wetlands > Peat | place... | reverse complement strand
TTCCCCTGCCGGCCCGTCGGCATCAGCCCCGGCTGATTGCGTCCGTGTCCGTTCGACTTGTCGAATCCTTTAATCGGCATGCGCGACATCAAGAAGTTTTTGAGTACGCCGTTCTGGATAACCTCCACGCGCTGCGCCGGTGTTCCTTCACTGTCGAACGAATACGCCCCGGCGAGCTTCACGCCTGCAATTTCCTTGACCGTCGGGTCATCCGCAACGCTGATGAACGTCGGCAGCACTTCCTGTCCCACTTTCTTCGTGAACGTTTGCCCTTCGTCCTCATCCCGCTGCCGGTGTCCTTCCAAGCGGTGTCCAAGCACCTCATGGAAGAAGACAGCGGCAGCACGCCCGCTCAGCAACGCTGGTCCATCATACGGTTCCGCCACCGGAGCATTCCGCAGCGCCTTCAGATCCGCCGCCATTCTCTCAATCTTGCCTATCAGCTCCGATTCCGGCGGCAATCCCGCCGCGGAAGGTGCCTGAAACGTCTCCACGCGCAGCAGATCCATGCCATCCTCGGCGCGTGTCTGCGCTTCAATCACAAGCCGCACCGAAGCGCTCGGTGCCTCAATCGCCGCTCCCTCACTCGAGACCATTCGCGAGTTCGTCGAGGCGACCTGCAGCATCACTGTTGAAAAATAGACGTCGGAATATTTCCGGAACGCGCTCGAAAGCCGCTTCACCTCTGCTTCCCAGGCTGCTTGGTCAAATGACGCTGCTTTTTCCTTGGCACCCACGTGCACTGTCGGCTCCTCGTTGGAAAAATCGGGCGACTTGTCTTCCTCTTCCGCCTTCACGGCTGTGTTGGTCTTTACGTTGAGATACGCTGGCGCGGCGCGCTTGTACGCGCGATCCGTGAGTTCCCACAGGCTGCGCGCCTCCGCGTCCGCGTCATCGTTGAGCGGCAACGCGCCGGAGGTCATTCCGCTGGCGCGGCTCTGGCCGTGTGTATTGTCCAGTTGTGGCGTGCCGACGCGCATGGTGACGTCTGCCGACCGCCGTCTCACAGTTGTGTCGGAGAGCAATCCTCCGTACGACGCCGCGATTACAACCTGTTCCAGGTCATACACCGAGTAACTCAAAAAGTATGGTGCGGGATCACTTTTCGCGAGGTCGGTCTTGGCGCGGTTCAACTCCGTTTGCATGGTGGCGAGTATAGGATCCGGCGCGGTCTTGTCCGCCGCTTTCGGAGAAGCAACGAGCGGGAAGCTCGCAAGCTGCGCCGTCAGCAGCAAAGCCATCGCCGAACGCATTCGCTGCCATCTCGGCATTCCATCTCTGTGTCTCGATGCTTCTTGCCGCTTCTTCTTCATGAGAGATTGGCTCCCTTTGCCACACTTCCGCCCGACAACAGCAAGGTAATTCGCGAGTATGCCTGAGCGAATCGCCCTGCGCAAATCACCTATTCCCAAAGCGTTCCCCGGGATGCAATCGCGCGCCGTTCGCGAACTCCAGCGCGGATACCTGTTTCCGTCCTTCCAGTTTGACGTGCGTCAACTCCAATACGGTTGCCGCCCCGCACGTCACCAGCACTTCTCCGCGCCGCGCCAACAAGCCTCCTGGTTCACTTGGCATTTCCAAAGGTGACGCTTTGCCCGAAGCTTCTAACGGCCTGCCCCAAACGTGGCAGGTCTGCCCTCGGAATTCTGTGAATGCCCCCGGCCACGGCGCAAACCCTCGCATGCGGTTGAATATCTCCCTTGCCGACAGCTTCCATCTGATCTGGCCATCTTCGCGTTTCAAAATCGGCGCGAGCGTGGCAGCGGAATGATTTTGCGGCCGCGCGGTGATGGTCCCCTTCTGCAAGCCACGAAGTGTATCAAGCATCAGGTCCGCCCCTGCTTGGGCCAATCGCACTGACAGCTCCGGCGCAGTTTCCTCAGAACCAATTGCCAATTCCTGCTGCAGGAGGATTTCTCCTGTATCCATTCCCGCGTCAATGTGCATCGTCGTGTTGCCAGTTATGGTCTCGCCATTGGCAATCGCCCAGTTGATTGGCGCGGCGCCGCGATATTTCGACAGCAGGGAAGCGTGCAGGTTGATCCAGCCAAGTCGCGGAATTGTGAGGAGTCGCGCAGGGATGATCTGCCCATATGCGATGATGACGACCACTTCAGGCGCGAGCTTTCGAAGTTGCTCCTCGACTTCCGGCCCGCGCACCTTCGCCGGTTGTTGCACCGGCAATTGCGCCGCAAGCGCTACTTCCTTCACGGCTGAAAACGGCACTTCCTGGCCCCGGCCGCGCGGCCTGTCCGGTTGTGTGAACACGGCCGCAATCTCGAAGTCGGATTGCGCAATTAGTTTTTGGAGGGAGGGAACCGCAAACTGCGGCGTGCCGCAAAACACCATCCGCAGGGGGCTCACAGCCTCTCCACCCGCAGGCTCGTCAACTTTACCACTCGCCTTCTTTCCGTAGCTTCTTGATCTTTCTCTTGATGAGGTCGCGTTTCAGCATGCTCAGGTGCTGCAGGAACAGAATCCCGTTCAGGTGATCGATCTCATGGCAAAACGCCCGCGCCAACAGGTTTTCTCCCCGAATCTCGAACGGCTCGCCCTTTAGATTTTGCGCTTTCACCGTCACAAACTGCGGCCGGATCACATACCCGCGAAACCCGGGAATAGACAGGCAGCCTTCTTCCTCGCGAACCTCGCCTTCCGCGTGAATCAATTCTGGATTGACAAGCACGATCTTCGCTTCGGCATTTTTTCCGTTCGAGACGTCCACCACCGCCAGCCGTAGGCTCTTGCCGATTTGTGGAGCGGCCAGCCCAACGCCCTGGGCGGCGTACATGGACGCGAACATGTCCTCGGCCAGTTCTTCGAGTTCGGCATCAAATTTCTTGATTGTGGCCCCAGGCTTTTCCAGCACGGGATCGCCGTACTTCACGATGGGATAGATCTTGCGTGGCGGTGCTTCGGCTGTCTGCGTCGCCTTCTCTGCGGTCGGTTCAGAACTCGTCGATTTGTCGGCCATAGCCTTCGAAATTCCGCCGTGTTTCGGCGAGCGAATCTCCTCCAAATTTTTGCAGAAAAGCTTCTGCGAGCACAAGTGCAACCATGGCTTCGGCGGCCACGGCACCCGCGGGCACTACGCACCAGTCGGACCGCTCGTACGCCGCCTGCACAGGCTCTTTCGTCACCATGTCGGCTGTGCCCAACGGTTTCCGTAGCGTCGAAATCGGCTTCAAGAACCCACGCAGGACCACGTCCTCGCCATTCGTAATCCCGCCCTCAAGGCCGCCGGCGCGGTTGCTAGGTCGCCGGAATCTCTTTGCCTTTTTGTCATACGAAATCTCGTCTTGGACTTCGCTGCCGTACGACCCCGCAGCCAGAATCCCCGAGCCAATCTCCACTGCCTTGACCGCTTGCACGCTCATCAGCGCTTGTGCCAGTTTGCCGTCCAGCTTTTCATCCCATTGCGCGTGCGAGCCGAGGCCGACCGGCACACCGCGAGCCACGATCTCAAACACGCCACCCACAGTGTCTCCCGCCTTCAGCGCGGCATCCACTTCGGCCATCATCTTTTGCTGGACTCCCGAGTCCACGCAGCGCAGCGGCGACTCAAAATCGCTGCAGACCACCGCAATCTCTTCCCACTTCGCAGCCCGTTCCAACCGTACGTGCCCTACCTGAATCGTGTGGCTCGCAATTTGCACTCCGAACTGTGCCAGCAATTGCTTCGCGAAGCTGCCCGCCGCCACCCGCGCGGCAGTCTCCCGCGCCGATGCTCGCTCCAGCACGTACCGGGCGTCGTGAAAGTTAAATTTCTGAGAGCCTGCCAGATCCGCGTGACCCGGCCGCGGCGCTACAAGCTTTTTCGATTCCGCCTCTGGTCCCGCCGGGCCCTCCACCGCCAGAATCTTCTCCCAGTTGGCCCAATCGCGATTTTCAATCCTCAGCGCGATCGGCGCTCCGATCGTCTGCCCGTGCCTCACTCCAGCAAAAATCTCTGCGCGGTCTTGCTCGATCTTCTGCCGTCCACCGCGGCCATACCCCAACTGCCGCCGATGCAGTTCGTGATTGATTGCCCCAATGTCAATGGGCAGTCCGGCTGGCAAGCCCGACAAAAACGCCAGCAAGGCCTGCCCGTGGGATTCTCCCGCTGTATAGAAGCGCAGCATAAACTATTAAGTGTATCGGCCACTTCGGTCCACGTCCAGCATCGTCAAGAAGCTTGGTCTGTTAGAGTCTTGACGCTTGTCCCGGCTGCAGTTACGCTTCTCCCGAGGTTGTCCACGAGCACACTGTGTCAGACGCGCCTTTGCAGTTCACTCGACAGCAGCCCGACGCTCCCGAAACTCCCTCGGTGGCGGCAGTTCTCTCGGGCGCGGCAAAAGAAAGCGTCCTGAAGGTTCAGGACTACGCGAAACTTTCCTATCATTCCATCGCGAATCTCTTCACGCGTCCACGTTACGGCGAAGATACGGTTCACCAAATGGACGACATCGGCACTGGGTCCCTTCCCATCGTGCTCCTTTCGGGATTCTTCATCGGCGCCGTCATGGTGTTGCAAACAGGTTCGCAATTCCAGCGCTTTGGCCAGGTCTCTCTCACGGGCGACATCGTTTCTCTTGCCCTGGTTCGCGAACTCGGCCCCACCATCACGGGTCTCCTCGTGGCTGGCCGTTGTTCCTCGGGAATCGCTTCGGAATTGGGCTCCATGCTGGTCACCGAGCAAGTGGACGCCATGCGCGCCATGGGAACCGATCCCAGCCGCAAACTTGTCTCGCCCCGCGTGCTCGCCTCCCTCATCGTGGTTCCACTTCTCGCCACGATCTCAGTCTTCATCGGCCTCGTCGGAGGCATGGTCGCCAGCGTGTTGTCCCTCCGACTCGATGCCACCACCTTCTGGGACCGCGCCATTAAGATCCTCGAATTTTCTGATCTCATGCAGGGTTTCACCAAGGCTCTCGTCTTTGCCTTTATTCTTTCTACGGTGGGTTGCTATCAGGGGCTGAACGTTCGTGGCGGTACACAAGGGGTCGGCCGTGCCACCACGCAAGCCGTCGTAGTGTCCTCCGTCTTGATCATCGTCGCGGATACTTTTCTTACGAAGCTGGCTCTCTTCCTGGCCGAAAAACTCTGACGCCATGGGTTCGCCTTCCACACTCTCCTTTGCCGCTCTCGGATTAGAGAGTGAGGCGGCGCTTGAATTCTCCGACGTCTGGATCGGCTTTGACGAGGGCCCCATCCTTCGCGGCCTCTCCTTTTCCGCACAGCCCCGCGAAACACTCATCCTTCTTGGGGAAACCGGCACCGGCAAAACCCTCGCTCTGAAGCTCGCTGCCGGCCTCCTTCGTCCTGATCGCGGCACTGTCCGCGCCATGGGCCAGGACATCTCGGCAAAGAGCGAACGCGAGCTGCTTCAATTTCGCCGCCAGGTGGGTTTTGTTTTTCAGGAGGGTGCTCTCTTCGATTCGCTTACCGTCGGTGAGAATGTTGCCTACCGTCTGCGCGAGGAGCACCTCAGCGAAGAGGAAATCGGGCCGCGTGTCGAAGAGGTGCTGCGCTTCGTTGAACTCGAGCACACCGTCGATCTGCTTCCTTCCGAGCTTTCCGGAGGCATGCGCCGCCGTGTTTCCATCGCCCGCGCCCTGATCACACGCCCCCCCATCGTCTTGTACGATTCTCCCACCGCCGGGCTCGACCCGATCACTTCGCAAACCATCATCACCCTGATTCTCCGCTTGCGCGATGTCTATGGTGTCACGGCACTTCTCGCCACGCACCGGCTTCAGGACGGATTCGCGCTGGCCAATTTTCATTTCGATTCCACTATGCGCGCTGTCCAGCGCGGCGTCGCGAAAGATAAGTTCCATTCTGCCACCACGCGTTTTCTGGTTTTGCGCGATGGGCGAGTTTATTTTGAAGGCAGCCCGGAGGAGATGCTCGGGTCCAAGGATCTCTACCTGCAACGGTTCTTGATTTGAAGCGGCTGGCTCTGGAATGCTGGCTGTCGGCTCTTGGCTAAAGGCTGTATAGTGTTCCCAGGCCTGCCCTCAGAAGTTTGCGGAGGAAGCGGAGAATGGCGCGCGGCAAACAATTGACGTGGTCGGAATTGCGCGTGGGCCTGTTCGTGCTCGTTGGCCTCTTGATTCTTGCGGTCGCGATTTTCTATGTCACCGGCGTCCGCGTGTTCGGACCAAAGTACCGCGTGAAGACCTACTTGCCGGAAGTCTCTGGCTTGGCCACCGGCGCGCCGGTTCGCTTGGATGGTGTGGAAATCGGCAACGTGGAGAAGATCACGCTTGTCCCTCGACAGCGCGGTAAGCCGCCCGACCACATGCATAACATTGAAGTGGTGATGCGCCTCGATCGGCTGTATAAGGAAAATATTCTGACCGATTCCGTCGCCTCGCTCGTCACCGAAGGTCTTCTTGGTAACCGCTACGTCAACATCCAGCGCGGCTACACCGGCGTCCCCATCGAGGACGGCCAGGCCGTTCCCGGCGGCGAAGAAAAGGCCATCAAAGAGGTTGTCGAACGCAGCGCCGATGTGCTCCTCAATCTTAAAGCCTTGAGTGAAGACGTGCAGGAACTGATCGCCGGAGTTCAGCGCGGCAAAGGAACGCTCGGAAAACTTCTCACGGATGAGCAGGCGTACAACCATTTGAACAGCATTCTTGCGAAAGGCGATGAGATCGCCACCAATATTCAGGCCGGGCAGGGAACTGTGGGCAAACTCCTCAACAGCGATGAGATGGCCGACAAAATCGAAACCACCGTGGATCAGCTAAATACTATCCTCGCCGACCTTCGCGCCCAGAAGGGCACGCTCGGCAAGCTTATATACGATCCGACCCTCTACGACCAGGCCAAACAAGCTATGGAGAATGGCAACGCCGTCATTGGCGACGTGCGTGCCGGCAAGGGCACCTTCGGCAAGCTCGCTACCGATGAAACCCTCTACAACAAGCTGCGTGATACCAGCTCCAACCTCGCGGAAGCGACGGCCAAGCTCAACCGCAACGACAATACCGCCGGCCGACTGTTCGCCGATCCGAAGCTCTATGACAATCTCTCCGGGATGACCGGCGACATGCGCTCTCTGATTACCGACTTCCGCAAAAATCCCAAGAAATTCCTCACCATCAAGCTCACCTTCTTCTGAGACACCTCCGTAGGCACGCTAGGCGACAACCAGGCCCGCCGGCGCGGAGTGTTAGCTTCTTCCCCCTTTGCCTGCGCCCTCCCCGTCGTGTTTTAATGTCTTTGTAACAATCACCAAATAACCTCGAGAGTCTCAATTAGGAATCAGTCGTCCACTCATGGAAACTCCGGACACCGCGATTAAGGCCCCTCGCCCAGAGGCCACCAAAACGACCCTTCCCCAGCCAGGTCGCCCTATCCCCAGCCGCGCTTATCCTGGTGCCCTCATTGTGGTTGAAGGCACCGACGGCTCCGGCAAGAGCACGCAGCTTTATCTCCTGAAGCGCTGGCTCGAAATAGGGGGATACCGCCTCCACTTCACTGAGTGGAACTCCTCGCCTTTGGTGAAGGCCACCACCCGCCGTGGCAAGCAGAAGCGTCTGCTCACTCCCACTACGTACTCTCTGCTGCATGCTGCCGATTTCGCGGACCGTTGCGAGCGTCAGATTATGCCTTTGCTTCAGGGCGATTATCTTGTCTTGGCTGACCGCTATATTTACACTGCGTTTGCCCGCGACGCTTCCCGCGGCTGCTCGCATCGCTGGCTCCGCAACCTCTACCGCTTCGCTCCAATTCCGGACATCACTTTCTATTTCCGTGCCCCCCTCGATATCGCCGTCAATCGCATTCTCAGTGGCCGGCCTAAGCTCAAATTCTATGAGGCCGGCATGGACCTCAACCTCTCATATGATCGCGCGGAGAGCTTCAAGCTGTTCCAAGCACGCATCCTTGAGGAATACGACAAAATGGTCGAGACCGACAGTTTCGTCGTTCTCGACGGCACGATGCCCGTCAACAAGCTCCAAAAACAGATGCGTGACATTGTGGCCTCAAAGATTGACTTGAAACGTTTCGCACCGCGCGCCGAGGAGTCAGAGTAATCATGCCCGATCCGGAACGCGACAAATCCGTTCCTCCCGCTCCCGTCCCGGAGCCTGTCGCGCCCAAGGCGGCCAGCCCGGATGGTGAGTACGCACAGTCTTTCTTCGGCGAGCCTTTGGTCGGTCTAGAACCTTCGGAACTGAACGGCACCTTGGTCGTCATCGAGGGCATGGACGGTTCGGGCCGCTCCACGCAAATTGCGCTCCTTCAGGAATGGCTTGAATCGGAGGGCTTCGCGGTGGTGACAAGCGGCTTGCGCCGCTCCAACCTCGTTGGCCGCGATATCGACGAACTTCTCGCCAAGAACGCGGTCACTCGCCTCACTCTCGCCCTCATGTATGCGACCGACTTCTTTGACCAGCTCGAGCACCGCATCGTTCCCGCTCTTCGTTCCGGCGCCGTCGTTCTCGCTGACCGATTCATCTTCACCTTGATCGCCCGCGGCGTCGTCCGTGGCATCAATCGCGACTACATGTCCGGCCTTTACGCCATGGCCCTCCGCCCTCATCTCACCTTCTGGCTTAACGTCCGCCCCGAGACCGCCTTTGCTCGCGAGTTCAAGAAAGCCCAAGCCATCAGCTACTGGGAAGCCGGACGCGACATGTCTCTCTCTCACGACCTGTATTGGTCCTTCGTCCGCTACCAGACCATGATCAAGCGTGAATTCGAGGTGATGGCCAAGAAAAGCAGTTTCATAGAGCTTGACGGCGAAGAGAGTGTCTCCAGCGTCAACAAGCAGCTCCGCCAGCGCATCGGCGAACAACTCAGCATCCGGTCTACGAAGTACACCCCATCCGCAGCCCTCGCGCATCTCTGGCGGTAACGCCGATCATGCCCGAGCCCGTCCACATCGCCGCAATCGATGCTGGCTCCAACGCAGTCCGTCTGTCCGTCGCCCGCGCCTATTCCGCCATCGATATCGAGCCGCTCATCTCCGAGCGCTACCCGCTTCGCCTTGGTGAAGGGGTCTTCGTGCGCCACCGCTTCAGCGAGGAAGTGTTGAGCCGCGGCTTAAAAGCCTTTCGCCATTTGCGCGAGATCATGGATGAATTTGGCGTCACGAAATATCGCGCCGTCGCTACCAGCGCCTCTCGCGAAGCGGAGAACCGCGAGGCCCTTGTCCGTCGCGTCAAGAAGACTTCCGGCATCTCCCTCGAAGTCATCAGTGCCAAGGAAGAATCTCGCCTTGGCCGCGAAGCGGTCTATGCGGCAATGGGGCCGGAAGCTCAACCCCGTTTCATCGTCGACCTTGGCGGCGGCAGCCTCGAACTCAGCATTCTTCGCGACCACACCGTCGTGCAGGGCGCACAACTTGCTCTGGGTACCGTCCGTCTTCTGAGCACGCTCAACATTCCCGGTGTTATTCGCCCCGTGCAGACGGAACAGGTGCGCCGCTATGTTCGCGCGCTTCTCGAGTCGCGTCTTCCCAGTCGCCCCAATTTTGCCGATGACGTGGCCGTCGCTCTCGGCGGGAATGCCGAAACTCTTTCCAATGTCGCCCCTGGCCCGCGCAAAGACGGTCTGCCTTCCCTCGAAGTTTCACTTCTCCGCGAGCGCATGCCCGATCTTCTCGAGCGCGATCTTCGGGAGCGCATGAAAGCGTACGGAGTCCGCCGCGACCGTGCCGATGTCATGGCCGTCGCGGCAATCATCTTCGTGACACTCGCACGTTACTTCAATGTTCGCAATTTTGTGATTCCAAGCGTCGGCCTCCGGGAAGGAATTCTCCACGAGACGGCGCGCGATGCCTTTTCCCGCAAAGAGCCCCATCGCTACACTCCCGAGGCGCGCCAGATGCTCCTCTCTACGCGCAGCTTTGGCCGCCGCCTCGAATATGACCAGCAACACGCCGAGCACGTTCGCGAGCTCAGCCTGATGCTCTTCGATCAGCTTCAACCCTTGCACCATCTTCCCGTGCAAGCGCGCGTTCAGCTGGAAGCCGGCGCTTTACTTCACGATGTGGGACACCGCGTCAGCCATCGCGGCCATCACAAGCACGGTGAATACCTTGCCCTCAACGGCGATATCCCAGGTCTCGAAGGGCGCGATCGCCATATGGTAGGGGCCGTCGTCCGCTACCACAACCGCAAATCCGAGCCTGACAGCCATCATCCTTCCTATTCCGGCTTGGCCAACAACGACAAACGCGTCGCACGCCGTCTCGCTTCGATCGTTCGCATCGCCGAGGGGCTGGACCACTCGCATCGCCAGCGCATTCTTTCGCTTCACGCCTCGTTTCAGCGCGGCGCCGTCACCTTCCAGGTGAAAGCCCGCGGCGATGCCAGCGAAGACTTGCGCGACGCCGAGCGCAGCGCTGGCCTTTTTGAAAGGGAGTTTCACCTCCAACTCTTCTTCCGCGCCCGGCAAGTCTGACTTTCTCCCAGCCCCTGGAGCCTCCACCAATCTTGGCATTCCGACCGTACGGGCGGCTTCGTTTGCCGTCCCGGAGCGGAGGAGTCCCTCCTCGACTTGAGATGTCAAGTTGAACAATCGTTTGCAGGGAAACTACAGTTGTAACCTTCCGGGCACGTCTGATTCTGTATGATGTCTCCGAGGAGGAGCGCCTCTCATGCAGTTGTACATTGTGCGTCACGGGATCGCTGTGGATCGCGAGGACCCAAAGTGTCCTGCCGATCCGGATCGTTACTTGACCGACGAGGGAATCGAAAAGACGCGGCAAGTCGCCAAAGGACTGTCGGAAATCGCCGCTGTACCCGACCTCATGCTGACCAGCCCCTATCTTCGTGCCGCCCAAACGGCCGAACTCTTTGCCGCGGCGCTTGAGTATCCCGTCCAGAAAATCCGCAAGACGGATTTCCTGCTTCCCGGCGGCGAACCTCTGCAACTCTTCCGCGAACTTTCACGGGAAAAAGATCTCTCCAGCGTCTACATATTCGGGCACGCTCCCCATCTCGACGATGTTCTGGCCACAGCCCTCGGCCTGCAGCATCACATCTCTTCTTTGAAAAAAGCGGGTGTGGCCCTGGTGGAGTTGAAGCGCCTCGTTCCCCCGAGTGGGGAACTGGTCTGGTTGGCTACCCCGAAACTGCTCCGCAAAGCGGGAAAATAGACTCAACCCGTTGCGGCCTCACTCGCTGGAGGAATCTCCTCAGCTCGCCGCAGTTCTACTACCTTTGGCAGCGCCGGCGCCGATTTGAGGATCAGAGGCCTCTCCAAGCTGTTCTCCAGAAGGTATTTGCCTGCCGCCAAGCGCGCCGCTGCAGCTTCGGATTCAACCAATCCCGGAATGTGCACGATGATTGCCTCGAGCGATTTCTCCATTCGCATCCCCACTGTCGAGACCACCCCGCATTTCCGTAACGCCCGCGCCAATCGCAGAATTCCTGCCAGCGCGCACACGGTTTTCTGCTCGTCTTGGGTCAGCTTTGCGAACCCTTTATGTTTCTGCTGCGGCTGGGCCCCGCGATGGTACCGCACGATATTCGCCAGCAACTTCCACTCGCTGTCCGTCCAGCCCGCGGGCACCACCATTTCCTGCAAGTAATCCCGCGCTGCCTTTTCGGGAGATTTTCCCTCTAACCCAGTCCCGATACCCTGCAATCGCGCAGCGGCCCTCATCAGTTTTCTTAATTCCTTGCTGTCGAATGCCGACGTAGCGTGCAACCGCACAATTCCATCGAATAGCCGCAACGCCAGCCGAGCGACTTGCGAGGTTCGCCGCGTGTTCCCATCCAAGGCCCGTGCCGTCGCAAGGATCCGCGCCATCGCAGCTTCTTCTAGCCGCTGTCCGTGGGGCAATCCTTGCCGCCACGCCTGCAACAAACTCGTTTTCCCTAACGTCAGTTGCCGGTATGTTTCCGTACGCTGGAATCTCTCCGAAGTGATTCGTTCGGCCCATGCGGCGCGCACTTCCTCGGACTCCTCCGCGGCCGCCTCGTTGATCGTGGTGGACAACACATCCAGGTCGTGCACTTCGCCCAGCAAATCCTGCAATCGTTTCAGGTCCTCACTCCAACTCTCATGTCGCGTTGGCAATAGACTCTCGACCGTGTACCGGAAGCGTTTCACTCCAATGCGCAGTTCATGCCAAGCCCTTGGCTTCTCCGTTCGCATGGCCCGCACGTGCAACTCCTTCGCAGCGTCAAGTCTTTCCAGCGCCAGGCACTCTGCAGCCGCCCCGTCTGGCGGCACAAGCCGCGCACGCATTTGCAGGTGCCGCTCCAACTTCTTCCAGGCCCGCTGCTCAAATTTCGCCTCGACCCGCAGCGCCGCTTCTCGCAGTTCGCGCTCTTGTGCTTCCAGGGATGCCAGCACTCGCTGCCGGACGGGATCCGCCTCCGAGCCCAACTGCTTCACCCAATCCTCAAGCACCTGCGCGTCACGAAGCTCACCCAACTGCCGAAACAGTTTTCGCCCCAGTTTCCGCATTTCTGGCCATGCCGGGTCGGGGTCAACTTCCTGCATCACCGCGCCAACCGAACGGCATCGGCGTATGGCCACACGCAGATCGTGCACCGCGTCCGCATCAGGTGCCGTGCGCACGTTCTCCAGTTCTTTCAGGACGCGCTCCATCCAATAGAGCAAACCGCGATGCTCGACGCGCGATCCCTCGATCGTCGTTCCGGTGGCCATACGATTTATCCCGGCCGATTCCCCTGGAGTCGCCCGGGGCCCCTGTCGGCAGGGTCTATAGGGTAGCTCTCTGCCGCAGCCGAGTCCAGTAGAGGGCGCTCGGCCATAGCTCCGGCAGCAACCAGGCCAACACAAAGGCCATTCCGATGCACGCGATTGCGCAGATGAGGAACACGTGCGCCGCATCCGGGTGGCCCAGCTTTAGCATTGCGTACTGCGCTAACGGTTGCAGCGCAATCCCGCCAAACGAAAGCAGGTTTGCCGCGCCAATCACGCGCCCTTTCACTTCAGGCTTTGGCCGGTTCTGAATCAGCGCGTTCACCGGCACAACAAAAAATCCCGCGCACACTCCCAATACAAATAGGAGCAACATAACGAACTCGTAGCTCAAGCCCGGCGTAAACAGCGCACCCGTTGCAAGCACGATTCCGGTCAATCCCGGCAAGATCATTCCCATCTCGATTTTGCGCCCAGAAGCGTATCCTGCGAGGAAGCTTCCTGCACCAATCCCCAGGCTGAGCGCCGCCAACAAATAGCTGCTATGCGCTTCGTCCACCTGCAAAATGTCGGTCGCGTACAAGACGATGTTCAGCAGCATGATTGCGCCCAGGAACCAGAAAAATGTGTTCGCGATGACTGCGACCCACAGCACAGCATCCTGCCGCATCCGCCCGATCTCTTGCAGCAGTTCTTTTCCCCAGTTCCAGTGGTAGCGCCTCTCGGGATCAGCCGCGGGCAGGCGCGTGATGCCCAGGCTGGTCAACAGCCCTACGATTCCCATCAGGAAAAAGAACATCCCCGACCACTGCTGCCGTCCGTGAAAATGATGTGCCAGGAAGCCGCCGGCCAGCGTGCCCGCGATCGCCGCCAGCAACGTCCACAACTCGATCACACCATTGCCCCAGCTCAACTTGCTGGTCGGCAACAACTCCGGCAGTAATCCGTACTTCGACGGCCCGAAGATCGCTTCCTGCGTGCAGACAAGGAACAGCGCCACCGCAGCCAGTTCCAGGCGATTCACCCAGAACGCGTAAGTCGCGAGCCCCATGGTCCCGAGTTCTAGCCTTTTGGTCCAAACCGTTACGCTCCGCTTACTGAAGCGGTCCGCAAAATAGCCGCCCGGGATCGAGAAAACCACGAAGGGAATCGCGAAGACCAACGGCACCACCAGCACAAAGAGAAAATCCCGCTGCTCTCGCGACACACCCGCATCCAACACCAAAAAACTCACCAGCCATTTCATCGCGTTGTCGCTGAACGCACCCTGGAATTGCGTGGCAATCAGCGCCCAAAAGCCCAGCAGGTTTCCGCGTGGATCTGCTGCGGGCGCTCGTTCCTCCGGCTGACCTGGGAAGTGTTCCATGAAAGTCGCAGTCTATCCTCTTCCTCCTTCTTTTTGTAGCGCCGGTCTTCACACCGTCATCTTCACTTCTCTACTCTGGAGCATAGCCTTTCATGGCTGTGCACTTGGAGAGGCACTTGATCACCTGGGTTGGTCGGCGAGTTCCGCCTTCCTCTGATCAGCCAAGGCCTTCGAGCGAAGCCGCGATCAGCCTCTTGGTCCCGACGTAAGGATCTTCTGGCCCCTCCCACTCCATCGAGCAGTAACCTCTGAAGTGGCTCGCATTCAGAATCGCAAACGTCCTCTTCAAATCCACGCGAAACACCTTTCCGTCCTCGCCCACCTCGGAATCCTTCACGTGGCAGATGTTGTAGGCGTGCTGGAACATCGCGGTCACTGCATCGTAATTGAATTTCTCATTCCCGCTCGTCATTGAATTGCAAAAATCGGGCAACGCGTGCAGGTACGGATGATTCACCTTCTCTATTACCTCTACTACAAAAAATGCGTCCTCGCTGACTAGGTTGTCATTCTCCAGATTCACCAGAACGTTCTTGCCGGCCGCATACTCCACCACCGCGCGGATCGATTCCGCTGCAACTTCGACATTTGGTTTGGAATTCTCCGTTGGCGCAATCGAGGTCCGCACGCTCGGCGAGCCCAGCGTTACCGCGATGTCCACCCATTTCTTGCCATTCTCCACGACCTTCCTCCTCGGTGTGGCATCCGCGTCGTAATAACTGAATTCGTTATCTACGGGAATGTCCACGACGTGCACGCCGGCCTTCTCTATAGCTTCGCGAAAGCCCTTCAAATATCGCTCGTCCGTGGAAAGGAAGTGCGTGCTGAGCGGCTCCACTCCCGGAACGCCAAATCTCTCTTTCACCTTGACCGCAAAATCGCGCAAGTCCATCCCAGGCCGTTTCTTGTCGCGGTTTTCGTTCGTGGCGCTCTCGATCTCTGCGCGAAAGGGCCAGCTCGCAACAGCCAGCCGCTCCCGGGCTGCGGCGGGGAATTTCAAGTCCGGGCGGTTCTGAGCGAACGCCGTGAATCCGTCAAAAATGTCCAGCGGATTTGTTTTCCAACTAAGGGCCGCTCCAGCCGCAACGGCGGAAGCGCGCAAAAGTCCACGACGCGAAAATTTCTTCATTCTTTCCTCACTTGGAGCGATGGGTCCTGTGGTCTTGTTCGTATTGAACA
>Ga0187778_10001689_pt1 | contig 15174 bp, 9 predicted proteins | sample 1015_Q2_SP5_20_M_FD_132418 | JGI IMG/M metagenome (GOLD analysis project Ga0187778, IMG submission 132418) | Tropical peat soil microbial communities from peatlands in Department of Meta, Colombia - 1015_Q2_SP5_20_MG | ecosystem: Environmental > Terrestrial > Soil > Wetlands > Peat | place... | reverse complement strand
GGCCGTATCCATGGCCAAGCTCTCTGGGTGGCGACCGCCGATACGACGGGGTGGTCCGCCTCCGACGTCACCGACCCCAAGCTCCCTCTCGTGCCGGCGGCGTTCCTGCCAGTCCCAGCCCCGCGCACGTGAAAGTCCAGACTCCGTCACCTGCGGCAGGACGCAGGTCGCATCAGGCATCGCTGCCGGGTCGGTCTCTCATCGAGCGCGGCGCCGTTACCCTGTTTTGGTTGCGTTCGAGAGCTCGAAGGGGCCGCTCGAAGCGGGGCCACCGACGTTGTTTGGCTCGGCGATCGCTCGAATGGAACCGAGCTGTAATTCCAGATCACCGCTTCGAGCGGTCCACTGCTCGAGCCGACCTGCGTGTGCCCGGCTGCCACGTGCGAGTCGTTGATGCCATTGGCAGCGGTCCACGTGCCGCCGAGGTCCCCGAGCGCGATCAACGCCCCTCCGGCAGTCCAGACAGCCGATCGCAGGACATAAACGCTGTCCTGTCCGACGTGCTGGTACGACTCCAAATAGACGGTCGCGTCCCCAGCCGAATTGACGGACATCGCAGCAGTCGTAACGCCCGGCCCCTGCTTCGGGAGGTAAGTGAAGCCTCCTGACGGCGTCCACCGAAATGCTGTCCCGTCGGCGAACGATGGTGCCGATGTTACGGCTCCCACGACCACGCCCTGGTTGTTGAGAGCCGATGCGCCGGGGAAAAGGGAATTGCCCGGGGCGAGAGTGTAGGTGATCCGATTCTGGTGAACGTCCCACACGTAAGCGACCGAGCCCGGTAGCGTCCACGCGCCGGTCGAGTCCTGCACCGTGGTGTTCACGAGCGTCTGCCCGACATCATTGAGGCCACCCACCCCTGAGTGTGGCGCCGGGAGCGCACCGATGCGCGTGCCTGTCGGACTCGTTAGGCCGACCAACGTCCCCGACGTGTCGATGAATACGATCTCTTCGTTCGCGTTGATTCCACCTGGGGACCACACGTTCACGTTGTCGGGGTAGGTGATCACCTGCATCCCCGTAGCGCGCCGCCAAATCCACCATCCGGTTGGGCCAACGTCCCCGATGGGGCCACCGTCCCCGAGGACCGTTCCGTTCGCGTTGACCATCCACGCCGAGGAACCGCAGTGGTTGGGATCCGGGTCCAGATCCTCCATCCCGCGAGCTTGAGTCCAGACAAAGGCGTGAAAACAGTTGCCGCCGTTGCTGGGCGTGGGCGTGATCTTCGAGTATCCCACCGCGTATCCAGCGCTCATGGCCCACAACCGACTGAACCCTCCACCGAGGTCGCCGAGTCTGATCGGGGTGACGCCGGTCACGGCCGAGTTCACGATGATCGAGCCGTGCCCGCAAATCGACCCGGAGCAGGCGGAGATCGTCGCCGTGCCGGGCGCGATCGCGGTGACCTCGCCGACCGAGTCCACCGTGGCCACGCTCGAGGAATCGCTCGACCAAACGATTGGCGCGCCCGTCGTCGGGGTGAGCGTGTCACCGCTGGCCGAGGCCTTGTAGGCGATGAATGTGACCTTGCCGCCTACAGCGGCGATCACCAGGCCGGTCGGCTGGTGGAAGCCAGCCAACGAGAGCACGGTGACGGACGCGACCAGGTCCGCTGTCGTCCCGGTCGTGAAGTCGGTCGTCACGGGAGCCTCGAGCGGCTTTCCATTGATGTCCGTGATGGCCGTGCCAATGGCGATGTCGTAGGTGGTCGCTGGCGCGAGCAGCGATGTCGGCACGATGTGCACTACCCACGGCTGGGCTGCCTGCACGTCGAGGCTCGCGGGCACCTGCGCGCCGTTCTGGGTGAGTTGAATCGACGACGGACCGACGGTCGCAACGTTCAGCGGCTGACTGAACACGATCGTGATCATCTGGTTCATCGCCACGTCAGTACGACCCTTGGCCGGCGAGGTGCGCACTACGCTGGGTGGGCGTGAAGGCGGCACGAAGGCACTTACGGGTCCGATTTCTTTTCCACCTGCGAAGACTGCGATGTCGACGGAGTCGTCGGCCTGCCCGATGACGGCGACGGGGTCGAAGCCCCCGCTCGACATCAGAGCGCTCGCCGTGCCCCCGCTGCCGGCGCCAGAGGAAATCCGTGCACTGTCGCCGTTGAGCGAGCCCGGCGGCAGCGAGATGTACACGTATTGAGCGGACCCGGACGCGGCTGTTGCGCCGGGGGCGCCGTTGGCGCTCGCTCCCCTTAGGCTCGCAGCCTGCCCGCCGCCCTGGCCGAGGGGCCCGCTCACCAGCAGGCTGTCGCGGAGCCGCTGCGCCTTTGAGCCGGCGCCGGCTCCGCCCGTAAGATTGGAATCGTTGCAGCCGGGCAACGCGCCGAGGAATACCGTCGCGGCCAACCAGAAGAGCACCACTTCTGTCGTCGAGCGCTTCATCGGCTGCCCCCGCTCGCGGTAAACGCGCCGAGATCGGAATTGACCCATCGGTCGATCCCGAGCCTGCCATACTGCGCCCTATTCCACGGACAGCGGGGACGCGATTGCTCAACGGCGTTTGAGTGGGCGTCGACCGAGGCGGATGTGCCACGCCTCTTCTGCAACGCCGACCGCGGTCGTGCGGGGCCCGTTCGAACGTCCACCAAGGTTTCGCCCCGCTGGCCGAACATGGTCCCGGGTGAGGATGTCTGTCAACGCGCATTGGACGCCCGGTCTTGGGCCTGGCTGGCATCTGGAGACCCCCGCCAGCGAGGGAAGTCGCTACCCCGAAGAGGGGCGTCGAAGCGCCCGCGCCTCTCCCTCCCGCCGCGTCACCGCTCCATGTTTTTTTCAGCCTGGCCCAGCATGCCGGCCTGCGTTCCCTCAGGAGTCTCCCGTGCCGCGCTCAACCCGCGCCCTCCCTGCAATCGCCGCTCTCCTTGCGGTCGCCACCGCGCCGTTGAGCGCCCAAGCTCCGCCACCGGTCGCGCGCGCCAAAGACGTCGTCGACACCCTCTACGGCACCGTCGTCCACGACCCCTATCGATGGATGGAAGCGCCGGACAACCCGCAGCTCCTCGAGTGGATGAAGGCGCAGTCGTGGTATACGCGCGGGGTCCTCGATGCGATCCCGGGGCACTCGGCGCTCCAGGAGCGCCTCGACTCACTCAGCAACGCCGGCATCGCCCTCTACAACGTCTCGCTGGCACCGCGGCTCGTCCTGTACGAGAAGCTCCTCCCCGGCGACGATGTCGCCAAGCTCTACGTCCGCGATGGCATGGCCGGGGAGGAGCGGTTACTCGTCGACCCGCAGCGCTCGGCCAAACAGGGCACCCACAACTCCCTGGACTACTTCGCCCCATCCCTCGACGGAAAGTACGTCGCCTATGGGATCTCCTCCGGGGGATCGGAGGCGTCGGTTCTGCACATCGTGGAGGTGGCGACCGGACGAGTCGTCGCCGATTCGATCGACCGGGCGCAATTCGGGCCGCCCGCCTGGCTCCCTGACGGCCGCTCCTTCCTCTACAACCGCCTCCAGAAGCTCTCGGCGGATGCCCCCCCGACGGCCAAATACGAGAACAGCAAGATCTTCCGGCACACGTTAGGCACATCGCCCGAGGCCGACAGGGCTGAGATTGGCGTCGACGTCAACGCTCTCGTTCCGGTCTCGGCAACCGAGGGCCCCTTCGCCAGCATGTCGGCCGGGTCCCTGTACGTGGTGGCCGTCGTCACACAGTTCGTGAGGAACGAGGTGCAGCTCTACGCAGAGCCGGTGGCTCAGTTGCGGGGAGGGGCCACACCCTGGCGGAAGATCGCCGACTTCGATGACGAGGTAACCGGATTCGCGGTGCACGGCGACGACATCTTCCTCCTCACCCACAAGGATGCGCCGCGCTTCAGGATCGTGCGAACGAGCCTCTCACGCCCAGACCTCGCGCACGCGAAGGAAGTCGTGCCCACCTCCGAAGCCGTGATCACGAACCTCGGCGCCGCCAAGGATGCGCTATACGTGCAGCAGCTCGATGGCGGGATCGCCCGCATCGTTCGCGTCCCCTACGGCGCGAACCCGCGTCAGGTGCGGCTCCCCTTCGATGGATCGATCGGCGAGCTGGTAACCGACCCGCGTGAGAGCGGCGCGCTCCTCAAACTCTCGTCGTGGACCAAGTCGCAGCTCTGGTATCGCTTCGATCCAGTGACGAGCAAGGTGACCGACACTAAGCTCCGTCCGCCGTCGCCGGTCGACTACTCCGAGATCACCTCAGAGGAGGTGAAGGCGCCGAGTGCGGACGGCACACTGATTCCGCTTTCCATCATCTATAAGAAGGGGCTGGAGAAGGATGGGTCGCACCCGACGCTCCTGAGCGGATATGGCGCGTACGGGGTAACTCAGGATCCGGCTTTCAGCCCGCTTCTGCTCGCCTGGCTCGAACGCGGTGGCGTCTACGCTGTCGCCCACGTGCGCGGCGGAGGCGAGTACGGCGAGGAGTGGCACCAGGCCGGGCAGAAGCTCACCAAGCAGAATACGATTTCCGACTTCGTCGCGTGCGCCGAGTACCTCATTCAGCAGGGGTACACGTCGCCGAGTCATCTCTCCGGCGAGGGCCGGAGTGCCGGCGGCATCCTCATCGGCGGCGCGATCACGCAGCGCCCCGAGCTCTTCGCCGCCGCCCTCGACGAGGTCGGCGCCTCCGACATGGTACGGATGGAGCTGACTCCGAACGGCCCGACGAACACTCCCGAGTTCGGATCGGTGGCGACCGAGGACGGCTTCAAGGGACTTTACGCGATGAGCGCCTACCACCATGTGAAGGATGGCACCGTCTATCCCGCTGTCCTCCTCAACACGGGACTGAACGATCCGCGTGTGGCGCCTTGGCAGGTGGCGAAGATGGCGGCGCGGCTCCAGGCGGCGACATCGGGGAGCCGGCCGACCCTCCTTCTCGTGGATTCGGACGCGGGCCACGGCATCGGGTCAACGAGATCGCAGGCGATCGCGCTCCTTGCCGACCAGTGGTCCTTCCTCTTCTGGCAGCTTGGACAACCGGAATTCCAGCCGGGAAGGCCGACCGCCAGCCCGTAGGCGCAAAGGTCGTCTCGAGGCGCCGGCGCCACCGTCGCGGCCAAGCGGCGCATCCGCGATATTCATGCGGCGGCACGACCACGGCGGCGTCGGCAGTGATCCACCCTCCACCGGTCCTCCTTGCCCACCGACCTTCGCGACCAGCTTCAACAATCACTCGGCGCTGCCTACACGCTCGAGCGTGAGCTCGGCGGCGGTGGAATGTCGCGCGTCTTCGCCGCCGAGGAGACCTCACTCAAGAGAAAGGTCGTCGTGAAGGTCTTGGCGCCCGAGCTGGCCGTGGACGTCAACACCGAGCGCTTCCGCCGCGAGATCCAGCTCGCCGCGCAGCTCCAGCAAGCGAACATCGTCCCCGTTCTGTCGACGGGCGAGACGGGCGGCCTTCCGTACTACACGATGCCGCTGGTCGACGGCCACTCGCTCCGGGCGCGCCTCTCGAATGGTGGACCACTCTCGGTCACGGAGGCGGTAGGCATTCTGCGCGACGTGGCGAAGGCGCTCGCCTACGCTCACGAGCACGGAGTCGTTCACCGAGACATCAAGCCGGAGAACGTGCTTCTCTCGGGCGGGACGGCGGTGGTGACGGACTTCGGGATCGCCAAAGCGCTATCGGCGTCACGCACCGGGACGCACGGCGAGACCCTCACCCAGGTGGGCGTCTCACTCGGCACCCCCGCCTACATGGCGCCGGAGCAGGCGGCGGCGGATCCAGAGACGGATCATCGCGCGGATCTCTACGCCTTCGGGATCATGGGCTACGAGCTTCTCTCCGGGCACCCGCCCTTCCACGGGCGCACTCCGCAGAAGCTGCTGGCGGCGCAGATGGGGGAGACGCCGGAGCCGATCGGCGAGATCCGTCCGGATACGCCGCCGCTCCTGGCCGAGCTGGTCATGAAGTGCCTGGCGAAAGATGCCGACTCGCGACCGCAGTCCGCGGGCGATCTGGTACGAGTGCTAGAGACGGTCACCAGTGGCGGCGGCCATCCCGCAATGCCGGCGATCCTGCTCGGCGGCCGGCGTCGCCTGACGCGCGCTCTCCTGCTCTACGCCGGCTCGTTCGTCGCCGTGGCGATTCTCGCGCGAGCGGCGATCGTGGGCATCGGCCTTCCCGATTGGGTCTTCCCGGGCGCGCTGGTCGTCATGGCGCTCGGGCTTCCCGTGATCCTCTTCACCGCCTTCGTGCACCATGGCGCGCACCAGGCGATGACGGCCGCTGCTCTAACGCCGGGCGGCTCGCGCATCGAGCACTCGACCTTCACGCGGTTGGCGGTGAAGGCGAGCCCGTGGGTCAGCTGGCGCCGGACGGCGCTCGGTGGTGCTATCGCGCTCGGCGTCTTCGGCGTTCTGGTGGCCGGCTACATGACCCTGCGCGCGTTCGGCATCGGCCCCGCCGGCTCGCTGCTCGGCGCCGGTGTGCTCAAGAGCCAATCGCTGGTTTTGCTCGATGACTTTCGCGGCCCGCCGAGCGATTCGACGTTAGGCGCGGTGGTGACCGAGGCCTTCCGCACCGACTTCGCGCAGTCGGATGCGGTCAAGCTCGTCGACCCGGAGCGAGTCGCCCGCGTCCTCAAGCGGATGGAGCACTCGGAGGGGAAGCGGCTCGACCTCCCGCTGGCCCGCGAGGTGGCGGTGAGGGTTGGGATACCGGCGGTGATCGATGGTGACGTGAGCGCCATCGGCCAGTCGTACGTTCTCTCCGTGCGGCTTGTGACAGCCGATTCGGGGCGGGAGCTGGCCGCGTTTCGGGAGAGCGCCGAAGGAACGCAAGGCGTCATCCCGGCGATCGACCGCCTGTCCAAGCGCCTGCGCGCAAAGATCGGCGAGTCGTTGCGCACGGTCAGAGCGTCGCCGCCCATCGAGGAGGTCACGACCGGATCGCTCGAGGCGCTGCGGAAGTATGTGCAGGCGGTGCGGGCGAGAGAGGAGGAGGGTGATCCTCTCAAGGCTCAAGCGCTGCTCAAGCAGGCGATCTTGCTGGACACCGGATTCGCGATGGCCTATCGCAAGCTGGGAGTGGTTTACGAAGCCGACCTGGGGCTGCAGGACGAGGCGACCGTGGTCCTGAAGAAGGCAATGGACAATTCGGGCCGCTTGAGCGACGTCGAGCGAAACCTGACGATTGCCGCGTACTATGGTATGAGCGCAGAGCGCGACGTGCAGCGTTCGCTCGCCGGCAACGAGGCGGTGCTCGAGCTTCAGCCGGACAATGAAACCGCCTTGATCAACGGCGCGCTCGATTACGAGGAAATCGGCAACTACCCGAAGGCGATCGACTACTTGCGTCGTTCTTACGCTATTGACTCGGGATACATCGCAGCCTCGAATCTCTCGTATGCGCTGGGCGAGACGGGTCAGGTGGCGGAGCGATCGCGGCAGCTGGAAGAGACGGAGCGGCGGTTTCCCGGAAATCCCCAGGCCGCATTCGATCGTGGCTCCTACCTCGCTCTCGATGGGAAGTTGGATTCCGGCGCAACGCTGGCGCGCCGCCTCATCGACCAGAATCCGGCTAACACGTTCGTCCAGTCGAACAATACGTGGCTGCTATCCAATATCGCTGGCATGGAGGGCCGCTACGCAGAGTCCGAACGGTTGGCGATCGATGCGGCGGCCATCGACCAACGTCGCGGCCTGGTGGCGGCACCGCTCGTGGGGGCCTCTTACGTCTCGTTCGACGACATCTGGTTTCGGGAGAACAAGCAGCGCGGGCTCGAGCGGCTGGACGAGGCGCTTCGCCAACATCCCCTCGACTCGGTGCCGCCGCTCCAGCGCCCCTACTGGCGGATCGCAGCGCTGAACGCACTAGGCGGCCGGCCTGCCCAAGCGCGCGCGGTGCTCAGCGCGATGGACCGCGCGATTCCAGCGCCGCAGCAACAATCTCAGCGCTACCAGATCCACGGAGCGCGAGGCGAGATCGCGCTCGCTGAGCACCGGCCTGACGAGGCGATCGCCGAGTTTCGCCAGAGCGCGCCCGCAGGCTGCCCGACCTGCCCGCTCCCAGCCATCGGTCGCGCATACGACCTGGCGGGGAACGCGGACTCCACGATCGCGGTGTTCGAGCGATATCTCGCTGGGCATTCGAACTTCCGCATCTGGTACGACCTCGACCGGAACTACCGTGCCGGCATCTACAAGCGGCTGGGCGAGCTGTACGACGCGAAAGGCGATCGCGAGAGCGCGATCAAGAACTACGCCGCCTTCGTGGAGTACTGGAAGAAGGCCGACCCCGAGTTCCAGCCCAAGGTTGCCGCGGCTCGGCAGCGGATGGCCCACCTCCAGTCACTCGGCAAGCAGTGAGCGTCGAGTAGTTAGATTGCATCAGCGCGTCGCCGCTCGTCCGACACATTGGGGGCGACCACGCCCCAGTGGCGGAATCCAGCCGCAGTTCGATGGACCATCAGAGGGATCAACCTGATGCGACAGCTTGTCGCCTCCGCTCTCTGCGCGACCGTCTTCGCTCTCGCCGGCTGCTATCCGGAGAGCGGCGTGTCGAGCACCGCTCAGCTCTCGACGGCCACCACCTTCTACGACAAGAAGTACGACTTCGGCTCCGCCCGCACGTACGCGATGCCTGACTCGGTGGTCCACATCACCGAGGGGGCTCCCGATACAGTCTCGCACCAGTATGACCAGGTCATCCTCAACACGATCGCGTCGGAGATGAACGCCGCAGGATATTCGCGGGTGGACAACACCGACGCGGACGATCCGGATCTCGTCGTGCTGCCGGCGGCGATGGGGACGACGAACATCGTCTGGTGGAACTATCCCTGGTGCGACTACTGGGGGTGGTACTGGCCCGGCTACTGCCCGGGGTGGACACCGGGCTATCCCGGGTGGACGACCGGCTACACCTACCAGACCGGCACCGTCCTCATCCTGATGGTGAATCGCAAGGGGAAGGACGACATATCTCAGACGCTGCCAGCGGTGTGGCTGGGGGCGATCAACGGGGTGATCGAGAACCCGACGAACACGTCGCAAGGCATCGTCGCGGGCATTCAGCAACTCTTCACGCAGTCGCCCTATCTGAAAGCGAAGTAGCAGGTCTCGTGGCCTGCAACTTGCCCTTCTCCCAGGGCGACGGTGCGTCCATCGCTCAGCTCAACGGGAGAAGGCAGATGCCCACCACCAGACGGAAGGGCGCGCGCAGGTCAGCGCGGAAGTACGGCAAGGCGGCCGGCAAGAGCGTCGAGGCTGCCGTGCGGCGCATGGAGGAGGGGAAGCTCCTGAGCGGGAAGGCGGGGCACGGCGGCCGAGTGACGAGCCGCAAGCAGGCGATCGCCATCGGCCTCTCCGAGGCGAGGAAGCGGGGCGCCAAGGTTCCGCCGCCACCGCGTTAGGCCCGCAGCGCTAGGCCCGCAGTGTTAGGCCCGCAGCGTTAGGCAGCTTGCCCAGGGCGGCGTCAGGCGCCTGAGGCCGCCTTGGTGACCACCGCCTTGCGCTCTGTCGCTGTAGGTCTGCCCAGGATGTCGCCGACGGTCGCCAGGCTGTCGACGTGGTCGCAGACGATCTTGAATGTCGCCATGAGCGGGACGGCGACGAAGGCGCCGGCGACACCCCAGAGCCAGAACCAGAAGGCGACGCCGATGAGAACGGCGAGTGGATTCAGGGCGAGCCGGTGACCGAGGAGGAGGGGACTCACCACGTTCGCCTGAACGATGTTGATCGCCAGGAACGACGCCGGGACGAGCAGCGCGTGCCCGACGGTGTCGAAGGTGGTCAGCGCGGCCACGGCCAGGATTCCCACCATCGCCAGCGCGCCGACGTAGGGGATGAACTCGAAGACGAAGACGAGCGCCCCCCAGAGCTCGGGGTTCGGCATCCCGAGCGCAGACATCGCCGCCGCGACGGCAAGACCCTCGAGCGCATTCACCCCGGCCGTCGTCAGCAGATAAGTGGAGATCGATGACTCGGTCTTGAGGGCGATCTCCCGGGCCGCACGCTTGTCTCGGAGCTGCGGGAGCAGGTTGATCAGTTTCTGGAGGAAGGCATCCCCGGCGGCGAGGAGGAAGTAGAGCAGAATCAGCACCTCGACCGCGGCGGCGAGGAAGATCTGTGTCGTTCCGAAGACGCGCGCGAGGAGGCTCGGCCCTTGGACGACGACCTCCGCCGGCTTCTGGGCGCCGGAGGCGTCCCCCGTCTGGCCCACCTCCTCGGCGGTCTTTGTGACGCGCTCGATCGGGCGCACGAGGCGTCGTGTGCGGCGACCCGCCGTCGCCAGCATCTCGGGGACGCTCGCCGTCAGGCTCTTCACGGGGCCGGAGAGCTCGTAGAGACCGGCGCCGATCCCTGCCAGGAGGACTCCCATCACGAGCGCCGCCCCCAGGGGCGCAGGGATCCGAGCGCGTCCCAGCGTACGCACCACTGGCCGCAGCAGAAAGCTGAAGAGCAGGGCGAAGGCGATCGGGAGGAAGAAGGCGCGGGCGACGTACAGCGTGTACATCACCGCGAGCACGACGAGAACGGGCATGGAAGGGGAGTGGATACGCCTGAGGACGAATGCCTGACACCGAGTGTGACGTGCCGCACTGCGCGGCTGACGCTCTCCGGGTTGTGCCTAGCTGGAAAGGTGCGTTTGCACGTTCCAGGCCGCTTCCTGCGGCGCATCGGTTTCCGGCACTCGAGAGGTTACCTCGGTGTACCAAGGATTGTCTTTCGTTCGGGACCCTATTTGTTTTCGGAGGCGCTCCGACGCCCTGATCGCTGCCCGGCGCGCGGCCAACCCCTTCACAACCCCCGCCGCCGCGGCTTCACCCGCGGTCTGACCCGTCGGCTGGTCCCTGACGCATCGCAGCCGGCGTCGTCGGAGCGAGTCAGACTTCATTAGAGGAGCAACAACATGCGTCGCGTTATGAGCCTGATCCTCCTGGCCTCACTCATTGCCTGCGAGAAGATCGGGTCTGGCGGTAAGACCAACACCGCCGCCACCACCACTCCGACCGGCACCGACTCGATCACGGCCCTCAACGCGAAGCTCTCGCAGGCCCAGAGCGTTTCGGCGCAGCAGGATTCGCTGCTGCAATCCTTCAACCAGACCACCCAGCTCCTCGCCGACATCGACAAGGAGCTCTCGAAGGTCAAAGGCCTCCAGTCGCACGTTCCACTCGACGTCAAGAACGGCGACAAGTCCGTTGACCAGCAGGCCGCGTATCGGGCCAGCATCCTGGGCAAGGTACAGGAAGTGACGGCCCTCCTGGCGAAGAGCCGCTCCCGCGTGGCTTCGGCCAACTCGAAGAACGAGGAGCTCAATTCGCAGATCGAGCAGTACAAGCAGACGATCGCGAACTTCGAGACGATGGTCGAGCAGGACAAGCAGCAGATCGCCATGCTCGCGAGCAAGGTCGACAGCCTGAACGCCGAGAACGCACAAGTGACGGCCGCGAAGAACGCCGTGACCGACACCATGCTGACTCTCCGCAAGGAGAACAACACGGTCTACTACGTGGTCGGCACCAAGGATGAGCTGATCAAGAAGGGAATCGTGGTGGAGGAGGGAACCAAGTTCCTCTTCTTCGGCCACAAGGAGCTCGTCCCGGCGCACCGGCTCGACCCGTCGAGCTTCACCGCGATCAACAAGTGGGACGATTCGCCGATCACTCTGCACATCACGGACAAGCCGTACAAGGTGATCTCGCGTCAGGATCCGGGGCTGATCGAGGCCGGCAAGACGACCGATGGCAAGATGTCCGGCGAGCTGCACATCACGCAGCCGGCCGACTTCTGGGGCGCGACGAGGTACCTGATCATCGTCGAAGGCGCCTGACGACACCACCGCGGCCCGGCGCCAATGCGCCGAGCTGATTCGGATGCGTACGGTTTTTGGATGGGAGAGGCGGGTGTGATGATCGATCGTCACACCCGCTTCGTCATTCTCTGGCCGCGACGCCGAGCGGCGGAGAGAGGCGCTTGTTCCGCTTCTGCTCGTACATCGTCTTGTCGGCGCGGTCGAGCAGATCCTCGAGGTTGATCGGGAAGTCGGGATCATAGTACGCGATCCCCATGCTCACCGAGAGCGGAAAGCGTCGGTCCATACGGGCGTTGCGGAGGAGCAGGTTCTCCTGCAGCCGGGTCGTCCACACCTCGGCGCCACCATTCGGACCCACATTCTCCATCGCGAGCACGACGAACTCGTCGCCGCCGATGCGCGCGATGATGTCCGACTCGCGGAACGTCTCCTTGAGCAGGTCGGCGGTCTCGATCAGGGCGAGGTCGCCTTCGCGGTGGCCGAAGCTGTCGTTGATCGCCTTGAGGCCATCGAGGTCGACGAAGATGTGGGAGACGCGCTTGCGCATCCGGTCGGCGATCTTGAGCTGCTGCCGCGCCAGCGTGAGGAACCCGCGGCGGTTGTAGAGACCGGTGAGGTCGTCCACCAGCGACATCGCCCGGAGCGCCATCTGCAGCTGGTGGCGCTCGATCGCGTAGCGAATCGCGCGGAAGAGCAGATGGCCGTCGAGCATCCCCTTGACGAGCGAATCCTGCGCCCCCGCCTTGAGCGCACGGACGCCGATCGTCTCGTCGTCGACGCCGGTGAGGACGATGATCGGTACATCGGGCGCGCCCTCGCGAAGCTTGACGAGCGGCTCGAGCGCGTCGACGCGGGCGACCGGGTCGGAGCGCTCGGCCAGGTCGAGGAGGACCGCATCGAACCGGTCCCCGGCCAGCTCGCGCATCGCGTCGGCGAGGGAGCGGACGTGGGTGAGCTCGAAGTGTCCGCCCCCGCGCGCGGCCGAGACACTCTGGAGGCGGCGCACATCGCGCTCGCTCTCGGCGACCAAGAGTACCTTCATCCGCCCGGCGCTCATACAGCCACCGCCCGGCGTGGTGTGACCGCGCGCTGGAAGGGGAGAACGCCTGACGAGGCGGCGTCGCCCGACGGCTCGGTTTCGACCGTCGGCAGGAAGAGCTCGAGGAGCTCGGGGTCGAATGTCCGTCCCTCGAGCCCGCGCATGATCGCCAGCGCATCGCCGCGCGCGAAGGCGGCGCGATACGGCCGGTCGGTCGTCAGTGCATCCCAGACATCGGCGACGCAGAGGATTCGCGCCTCGAGCGGGATCCGGTCGCCGGAGAGGCCGTCGGGATAGCCGGTGCCGTCCCACCGCTCGTGGTGGTGGCGGATCATCGGCCGCACATCCCACGGGAAGTCGATCTCGTCGAGCAGATCGACCCCGGCCGCCGGGTGCGTCTCCATGATCGCGCGCTCCGCGGCATCGAGGGGCCCCGGCTTGTTCAGGATCGCCGAGGGAACCACCAGCTTCCCGACATCGTGCAGCATGGCGCCGGTGCGATACCAGAAGAGCGAGTCCGCATCGACACCGGCGAGCTGTGCGAGCGTCAGGACGTGGCCGGCCACGCGATCGCAATGGCCGCGCGTATAGAGGTCCTTCGACTCGATCGTCTCCCCCCAGCGCCGCACGACGTCGAGGAACATCGCCTCCAAGTCGCTGAGGCGTTTGCGCGTCGAGCGGAGGTCGCGGCGCGAACGCAGGGCGGTGAAGACGCGATTCGCCTCGGTGAGGGCACGGAGCGTTTCGCGGTTGCGGTCCTGCCGCCAGAAGAGCTCCGCCTGCTCTCGCGCCGTGAGGGCGACCGCGCGCAAATCGCTCCGCTCCCTCGCCAGCGCGAGGGCGCGGTCGAAGTGGCGCTCCGCGGCGGCGTAGTCGCCCAGCTCGCGGGCGATCATTCCGTAGTGGCGGTATGTCTCACCCATGCTTCGCCGATCTCCCGACCGCTCCGCGCGCATCATCGCCAGGTCGCAGGCGAGGCGGGCCTCGCTGTAGCGCCGGCGGGAGATCCACATCTCGGCCCTGCTCACGGCCAACGCGATCTGGAGCCCGACGTCGCCCTGCTCGTGCGCCAGAAGCGCTGCATCATCAAAGCAACGCTCGGCGGAGCTCCACCGCTGTAAACGGACGTAGATGGAGCCCAAGTGATTGAGCGCACACCCCGATGCTCCGCTCAAACCGTGCCGGCGCATTCCCGCGAGCGCAGCCCGCAAGTGCCGCTGCGCGCCCTCGAGGTCTCCACGCAGCGCCGAGAGGACGCCGAATTCCTCCTCGATCGTCGCCGCGAGCTCGTTCTCTCGGGCGACCTCCGCGTACTTGAGCGCACGCCGCAACAACTGATCGGCCTCCTCGAGGGCTCCCGAGCGCCGGTGAGCCGACGCCATCAGGGCCACCACATGTGCTACCCCCGAGCGGTCCGAATGCGCGAGTGCCGTTGCCAGCGCGGCCGCATAGCAATCGGCTGCCGCGACAACATCGCCTTCGTCGGCGTATGTTCGCCCGACCCAACAGAGAAGGGCGATCGCCCCGGGCGGCGGATCGGCGCGCCGCATGCGTCTGAGCGCGAGCTCGTAGTGAGCGCGTGCTGCGGAGAGAGACCCCGCTCGTTCCTGACGCATCCCTTCGCTGACCTCTTGTCCCACCACCGGCGACCAGATCTCACCGGGCCAGCGCTGCGTCACGCCGTGTGCCCCCGGCCGCTCGAGTAGAGGCCGTACTCACGCATCTTCCTCGCGAGCGTCGGCCGCGAGATACCGAGAATACGAGCGGCAGCACTTCGGTTCCCCTTGGTGATCTCGAGCGTCGCCATCACCGCCTCACGCTCGATCGCGTCGAGCGACTTCCCTTCCGGCGGGATGTGAATGTCGCGCACCGCGCCCGTGCCCTGGGTGGCCGGGATCGTCTTGCGGTGCTGGATCATCAGGTGCTCGGCCGAGATCGTCTGCCCCTCGCTCAGAATGGCCGCGTGCTCGATCACGTTCTTGAGCTCGCGGACATTGCCAGGCCACGTGTGCGCTCGGAGCGCGGCGATGGCATTCGGCTCGAGTGTCTTGGGCTCCAGCCCCTGCTGCCTCGCCAGCTCACCGAGGAAGTGGACGGCCAAGAGCTCGACATCGCCGTCGCGTTCACGCAGCGGCGGAATCGCCACCCGGAAGACGTTGAGGCGGTAGTAGAGGTCCTCACGGAACTCGAGCCGCGCCACCGCGTCGTGGAGCCCATTGTTCGCCGCGGCGATGATGCGGCAGTTGATCTCGATCTCGTGCAGCCCGCCGAGCCGGCGGACGCGCCGCTCCTCGAGCGCGCGGAGGAGCTTCGGCTGAAGCCGCGGCGGAAGCTCACCGATTTCGTCGAGGAAGAGCGACCCCGAACCCGCGAGCTC
>Ga0187778_10001688_pt1 | contig 15177 bp, 15 predicted proteins | sample 1015_Q2_SP5_20_M_FD_132418 | JGI IMG/M metagenome (GOLD analysis project Ga0187778, IMG submission 132418) | Tropical peat soil microbial communities from peatlands in Department of Meta, Colombia - 1015_Q2_SP5_20_MG | ecosystem: Environmental > Terrestrial > Soil > Wetlands > Peat | place... | reverse complement strand
GCCGAGGCCTTCCAAGCGGTGGTCTGGCACATGCTGGTCGCCCATCCACGGCTTCAGGCGGCGCCGATGCGCTGGGAGAGCCTGGCGAGATGACGGCCACCGGACGGGTCGTGATCCTGGGCGCGAGCGGCTTCATCGGCCGCGCGCTCCATGCCCGCCTGTCCCGGGAGGGCGTAGAAGTGGTCGGGTACTCCTCGCGAACCCTCGACCTGACCCGCCGAGAGGCCTTCGGCGTGCTCGACGACATTCTTGGTCCCGAGACGACGCTCGTCTTTGCCTCGGCTCTGACCCCGGATCGCGGACAGACTCCTGCCACCCTGCTGACCAACCTCACGATGGCCGCCAATCTGGCCGAGTACCTGGAGGGTCGTCGTCTCGGCCGGCTCGTGTACATCGGCTCGGACGCGGTCTACGGATTCGACGACGAGGTGATCAACGAGGACACGCCGGTCGCGCCCGCGGGCTACTACGCGCTCGGCAAGTACGCGGGGGAGCGGGTGATGGAGACCGCCACCCGGACGGCGGCGGTGCCGCTGCTCGTCCTTCGCGTGACCGGAGTATACGGACCCGGCGACCCGCATGCCTCCTACGGGCCCAACGCGTTTGCTCGCTCGCTGGCCCGGGACCGCTCGATCCGTGTCTTCGGCGCGGGCGAAGAGGAGCGCGACCACGTGTACGTCGACGACGTCGCGGAGATCGCGGCCCGTCTGATGCAGGGCGACGCCGCGGGGGTGTTCAACGTCGCCACGGGTCGGAGCCGGTCATTCGCCGACGTAGTCAAGACCATGCGGGATCTCGTGCCCTTCGACGTCGAGGTGATGAGCCTGCCGCGCAAGAATGCGATCACCCACCGCCGGTTCGACACGATACGGCTCACGCGAGTCGTGCCGGGCTTTCGGTTCACCCCGTTCCCGGACGGACTGCGCGCGAGCCTGCGCGCCCTCGGCGCGCTCGGTGATGAGTGAGGTCGACCTGCTCGATCGGTACCCGCGGACCACGCGGGACATCGCGGCTCGGGCCGCAGCCGCACCGGCCCAGCGCGCGGTGGCGAGACGCTTCGCCCGCGAGTACTTCGACGGCGATCGCGGCCAGGGCTATGGCGGCTACCGGTACGACGGCCGCTGGGTCGCGGTCGCAGAGCGCATCCGGGACTACTACGGCCTCGGGTCGGGTGATCGGGTCCTCGATATCGGGTGCGCCAAGGGCTTCCTGCTCCATGATCTGCGCCAGGCGGTTCCTGGGCTTCGGGTCACCGGGCTCGACATCTCCAGCTACGCACTCGACCACGCGATGGAGTCCGTTCGCCCCGGACTCGTGCTGGCCTCGGCCGACGACCTCCCGTTCGCGGACAATGCCTTCGATCTCGTCGTGTCGATCAACACCGTCCACAACCTGGAGCGGTCGGATTGCCGCCGCGCTCTCGCCGAGATGGAGCGGGTCGGTCGCCGCCATCGCTACGTGCAGGTGGACTCCTGGCTGACCGAGTCCCAGCGGGAGAAGTTCGAGCGCTGGCAGCTCACCGCGCGGACGTACTCGGACCCGGACGGCTGGCGGCGTCTCTTCGTGGAGGCGGGCTATACCGGCGACTACTACTGGACGGTGACGGAGTGAGAACGGGCACGTGGAGGGAGAGGCGATGAAAATCTTCGTCGATTCAGCGAACCTGGTGGAGATCGAGGAGGCGCTCGAACGGGGCTTCCCGAGCGGCATCACCACGAACCCCTCGATCCTGGCCAAGGAGGAGAAGGCGGACTTCCGCGAGCACATCAACAAGATCATCGAGCTCGTGCAGCGCTCCGGGTACGACATCCCGCTGAGCGTCGAGGTGTTCTCGACCCGGCCCGAGGAGATGATCACCCAGGCCGAGGACTTCGTGCGCTACTTCGGGCACTATTCCCAGCTCAACGTGAAGATCCCAGTGGGCTGGGACGAGCTCGCGGTGATCCGGGAGCTGCGGCTCCGCGGAATCCGGGTCAACTGCACGTGCTGCATGTCCTACGGCCAGGCCATGATGGCCGCGGCGGCCGGCGCCAACTACGTGAGCCTCTTCTACGGGCGCATCCGGGACATCGGCTACGACGCGGCCTCCGTGGTGCGGGAGGTCCGTGCCACCTTCCGCGAGCGGGGGACGCCCTGCGAGATCATCGTCGGCAGCATCCGGCACATCGCCGACATCAGTGAATCCTTCCAGGCGGGGGCGGATATCGTGACGGTGCCGCCCAAGTTCTTCCGCCCGCTGGTCAGCCATCCCAAGACCGACGAAGCGGTGCGCCAGTTCGTCACCGACTTCCAGAAGTGGATGCAGTAGATGAAGGGTCTCGTCCTGGCCGGGCTCGCGTTCGCGCTCCTGGTGGCGGGGAGCGCAGTCGCGCTGCGCTTCTACCGCGGCAACAAGGAGTTCAAGGTGTTCCTGGGGTCCTTCGCGGCCGCGCTGGCCCTCTACGCCGGGGCCTTCTGGTTGTCGGCCTCGAACCTCGGGTTTCTTCCCGCGAGCTGGCGGGAAACCTCCCCGGCGGTGGACTTCGGCAATGGCGTGCTGATCCTGGCGCTGGTCTTCCACGGCTACTGGTGTTTCTGTTATTTCGCCTGCCTGAGCCCGTCCATGAGCGTGCTGGTGGCGCTCCGGGCGAGAGGGACTCGGGGGATGAGTGGGGCGGAGGCGCTGGCGATCCACGGGAGCGGCCAGCCCGTCAACCTCATCTTCCAGCGGCGCCTCCCGAAGCTCTTGCGTGGTGGCTACGTGCGGGAGGAATCCGGCTGGTACCAGCTCCTCGCCCGCGGTGGACGGGTGGCCGCGCTCGGGTCGCTCCTCAAGCGGCTCATCAACGCCCAGGTGGGCGCGTAGCGGGCCTCTGGATGCTCAAGGGACTCCTGCTCAGCGGCGTGCTCGTCACGGGCTGGCTCGTCGTGCAAGCCGTGGTCTTCCACCTCGCCGCGCCCCGCAAGGCCTTCAACTCGATGGTGGCGTGCTTTGCCCCGACGGTGCCGCTCTACCTGATCCTGTACGCCCTCACGCCCGCCGATCTGGGTGTGCTTTCCCCGCGGTTCGTGGGCGCGGACTGGAGGCTGGGCCTCCTGAACGGGCTCGCAGTCCACGTCCTGCTCTTCCTGACCGCGGGACTCTTCTACTCGCACGCCGACCGCTCGATCACGGTGCGGCTTCTGATCGAGCTGGCCCGGGCACCGCAGCAGCGTCTCACGCTCGCCCAGATGCAGGCGACATGCGGGGTCGAGGGACTGATGCACGATCGACTCGACATCATGACGCGGAACGGCTTTCTGACCGTGCACGGGGACCGGTTCACGCTCACCCCGAAGGGGCGGATCGGCGGAACCGTCGGGCTGGTGGCCCGCAAGATTCTCCGCATGAAGGCGCTCTGACCCCATGGACGAGGTCGGCTCGAGCCGAAAGATGAGCGGCCTGGACGAGATGATGGTCGGTGCCCCTCGGTCTGCCCGAGAGGCCTTGCAGTCGGGCGCGATCAGCCTGGAGGCTCTCCGGGCGGCGCACCGGATGCGTGACCCACGCAGCGTCCTGGACGTGGCCGTGACGTTGATGTCGTTCGCGGCGGTGCCACTGCTGTTCGGGCTCTACCCGAGCTGGTGGACGTTCGTGATCCTGGCGCTCTGCGCGATCCGCAACTTCAACTGCGCGGCCCAGCTCGTCCACGAGAGTGATCACGGTACACTCCTGCGCGACCCGCGCCTGAACCGGAGCTTCGGCAACGTCTTCGCGTACCTGCTCGGCTACACGCGCACCGGCCATCGCGCCGCGCACATGGATCACCACCTCTACCTGAACACCGACCGCGACCCCGACATCATTTTCAGCCAGCCGGACGCCTCGGCACCCGAGATCCTCAAGGGGCTGCTCGGCGACCTCTTCTTCGTCTCCGCGATCAAGCGGCTGCTCCAGTATTCCCAGAGCGATCGCGCGACGTACTCGGTCTCTCCCTGGAGACGCCTCACCCCGCGCTACTTCCTCCAGATGGCGGGCTCGCTGATCCCGGTGGCCGCCACCCAGGTCGTGCTGCTGACCGTCTTCACGGTGCTGGGAGGGCCGTGGGCGTATCTGCTCCTGCACGTCCTGCCGATCATGACCCTCTATCCGCTGCAGATCCGTGTCCGCTCGATCGCCGAGCACGGCTTCGAGGCCGGCCAGCGCCCGACTTCGCCGCACGAGGCCTGGATGACCCGGACGAGCCGGCTGAACGTCCTCGAGCGCTTCATCGTGGCGCCGTTCGGTCAGTACCTGCACTACGAGCATCACGTGTTCCCGAGTATCCCCAACTACAACCTGCCCCAGGTGCACCGGCTCCTGGTGGCCGCGGGGATCCCGATGCCGACCAACCGCAGCTACTTCGGGTTTCTCTTCCGCAAGATGCGGGCGGAGTGGCGCCCGGGAGCGGTGGCGCGGGAGAGCGCATGACGCCCCCGGTGCAGGGCGCCGAGCTGACTGGCGCGGTCTGTGATCTCTGCCGATCGGATCGGCACGCCGTCCCGGTGCTCCAAGCTCGGGACTACGAGTACGGGGTAGCGGGCACCTTCACGCTCTCTCACTGCACTGCGTGCGATCTCTACTATCAGACCCCCCGTCCCGCCAGTGAAGCGATCCCCGGCTACTACCCGGCCAGCTATGCGGTCTACGGCGACGACCCGGTCGTCGGCTGGCTGTTCCGCCTGACCTACCGGCTCGACGCCCAGCGGGTGGCGCGACTCATCGGACCGCGGGGACGCGTTCTCGACGTGGGCTGCGGAGCCGGCGGCGCCCTGACCGCGCTCGCGAGGGCGGGGAGCTGGGAGGTGTGCGGGCTGGAGCTCGACCCGGAGGCCGCACGTCAGGCGGCTCGCCGCGGGTTCAACGTACGGCAGGGGGACCTCGTCGACACCGACTTTCCACCCGAGTCATTCGACCTCATCCGCATGGGGCACGTGATCGAGCACGTACGGGACCCGATCGCGACCCTGCGCCGGGCCCGGGAGCTGCTCCGCCCGGGGGGAACACTCTTCGGGGAAACACCGAACATCGACTGCTGGGACTTCCGGCTATTCGGACGCTACTGGGGCGCGCTCCACTTCCCCCGTCACATCACGCTGTTCAGCCCCGAGACGATCCGGCGCTCCTGCGTGGAGACGGGCTTCGTGTGGACCCGCATCGTTCCCCGGCTACGCACGGTGGGCTGGAGCGCCGGCATCCAGAACTGGCTGGTCGACCGGGCCGGCCTGCGCGTTCCGCCCAACGGACGCGTACGCTGGTATCCCGCGCTGATCGCCCCGTTCCTCCCCGTCACGATGCTGCAGGCGCTCGTGAGCCGAACCGCCACGATGGCGTTCATCGCGCGCCGGCCGGAGGCCTGACGCGGTGGCTCTTCGCTACGCGACCGAGCTCGGCGCCTTCGACCGGATCAAGAACGATCTGGCGTTCGAGGTGCGTCGGAGGATCTTCGCGCGCTTCATGCAGGAGTGCGCGCCCGGCCCGGAAGCGCGCGTGGCCGATTTCGGCGTCTCCGGGCATCGCGATCATCCCGTGCACTACTTCTTCGAGAGCCTGTACCCGTACCGTGGGCAACTCACCGCCATCGGCCGGGCGGCGGAGGAGGCGGGCTGGTTCGCCGACGCGTTTCCCGGCATCCGGTTTCTCGAGGCGGATCTCCGGGCGATCCCGCTACCCGACGGATACTTCGACTACGGGATCTGCAACGCGGTGGTCGAGCACGCCGGGCGGCGCAATCAACAGGTCGCGCTCGTGTCGGAGGTCTGCCGGGTATGCCGATGCGTGATCTTCACGACGCCGAACAAGGCGTTTCCCCTCGAGCTGCACACCTGGCTCCCCCTGCTCCACTGGTTGCCGGACGCCGCGTACCGGGCCGCGCTCCGCCTCGTCGGGCTCCGGTACTTCGCGGAGGTCGAGAACCTGAATCTCCTGAACGCTTCGACCTTCCTGTCGCTGTTTCCAACGTGCCGGGAAAATCGTCTGCTTCGATCCGGCCTTCCGGTGCTGCGGTCGAATCTCGTGTGCCTCTCACGCGAGCTCGACGGCTAGCGATCCGGCTCCTCAAGGAAGAAGGCGCGCCAGCACCAGCTGTGTGCCCCGCATTCCCATCACGTAGGGCGCCCGGTCCGGGAAATACCTCATGAGTTCTTTGTTCTTGTCCGCCCCGAGGGAATTCACAAAGAGAACGCGGTCGCTGAGGTCCGGACGATTGTTCCGACGATAGTACGCCCAGGAATAGGGTGGCATGGTCGTGGTCGGTAAGCTCTGGACGAACACGATGGCCCGGTCCGGGACCTGTTGCTCGACGATCTCGTAAGGCGCCTGTACCAGCTCGGAGCTGGCCCGGAGGGAGCGTCCGTAGACCGGCAGGAACGTCAGCAGCGCGCACAGGGTGCCCATCAGCGGGACCGACACGATGAAGCGAGGTGCCCAGATCGGCGCGTGCGGGCGGGCGCTCACCTCGAGCAGGTGGACGAAGCCGGCGGCGGAGAGGATGATGAGCGCCGGGGCGAGCTCGGAGTAGTGGGCCGGCCCGGTGGTGCTGATCGTCGCGGCCGAGATGCCCGCGTAGACGAGCACCACCGCGGCGCATCCCAGAAACAGGCGGACCCCTGCGGCGCTTCGCGGGAAGAACGCGGCAAACACGAGCGACAGCGGCCAACCGAACAACCAGAAGTTGAAGCGAGCCAGCGTGTTGGCCAGCTCGTGAATGGAGGGCAAGGGGGCCGGAGCCTGCACCGCCTGCCCCACGAGCGCCCAGTTTCGGATGCGGCTGTAGGTCGCGTATCCGCTCTCGAACGCGGATCCCGACAGCGCATGCTGGTAGCTGAGGAGAAGGAGAATGGCACCGGCGATCACCATCGAGAACACACAGGCACCGACCACAGCGCGCCGCGAGCGCAGATGCCAGATCCGGAGCACGAGCCACGTCAGCCAGGGTGCGGCGAAGAAGGGAGCGGAGAACGGCCGCGTCAGGGCGGCCCAGCCGAGCGCGGCACCGGCGAGGAGCCACCAACGGAGAGCGCCAGGCCTTTCGTGTGCGCGGAGCGATGCATAGACGAACGCCGTGAGGAGGACCGCGGCGGTCGAGTGGGCGAGGAGGGTGGCGGAAGAGAAGATGAAGTACGGCGACACGAGGAACATCGGCAAGGCCACGAGGGCCGTCCGCTGCCCGAAAACACGCCGCGCTACTCCGAAAGCGAGCGGGATTGTGAGGCTGGCGGACACGGTGGTAACCCAGTGCAGTCCGCCGAGGAATTCCCCGATGGCGAGAACGGCCGGGTGGCCGGGGAAGTAGATCCCGTACAGCTTGCCGTCGTCGATGAGGAACTGGTTGTCGAAGAATGGGCGGAGCGCCTCCGGCGGGGACGGGAGGTAGATCCTCCCGGACGCGAAGAGTTGGGCCATGAATACGTACGCGTTCTCGTCGTCGCTGATCACCGCGTTTCTGAGCAGCAAGATGCGAGCCGCCGTGACGAGGAGAAATGCCAGGGCCGCGGCACATCCGACTATCGCGTGGATCTCGCGACTCTCGAGCGAATCCAGCCGCTGGATCGCGTTCAGGAGCCGTGAGCCCGCGAGCAGGCCCAGGGCCATGCTGAAGAAAATGACCGCCGGCAAGCCGAAGAGGACGTCGTGCAGGAGGAACGCGAGCTCGCCGGGGAACCACCCATGACCGCCGTACCAGATCATGTAGCCGCCGTAGTTCAGCCCGGCGATCCAGATCTCGGCCAGACACAGCAGTCCCGCCAGAATCCACAGCAACGCCTGAGTGCGTGGGGTCAGCGAGCGCAGCGCACGTTGCCTCCGGTCGGAGAAGTCCACCTGGACCTGGACATGGATCAGTATCTACTACGGTCGGCGACTTCCGGATGGTCTTTGTGTCGCCCTCACAGCGCGGGGACACGCGGGCCTAGCCGGATTTGCTTCGGGCGCGGATGGCCGCCACGACGTGCGCGGCCACGGTCTCGAGATTGGTCGGGTCGCCGCGGAAGCTCCGCACTGCGGCCTCGGCGGCCTCAGCGCAGGCGTCCCGCTCTTCGGCGAGCGCCTCGAGGAAGCCCTCGCGGATGGCGGTCCACTGCCGTGGGCGTAGGTCAGCGGCGACCCACTTGGTCAAATCGCTGGCTCGCTCCTCCGGTGTCAACATGAGCTCCTCCGGCCGATGGGATTGCCGAATGCTGGGCGGGTGGCGACGGACCACCAACCGGGCCACTGCATCGCGGTCATTGTCGCGACGCGGGGTGGGCAAGTCAAATCACGCGGCCCGGAAGGCGGTCGCGGATCGTCACGGCCCGATCTCGATCCGTCCCGGTTTGATGCTGAGCGAGCCCAGCACGACCGCGATCGGGAGCCGGCGCAGCGCCGGGCTCGGATCGAACTGCCGCACGACCCAGTTGCTGACCAGGTCGGGCACCGGCAACGGTCCGATCCTCACGTGGTCGGTCGCGAGCGCGAACGGGCTGCCATCGCGCCCAGGCAGCAGCCGGACCCGTGCCGAGATGGTGGGGCCGAGCCGGCTCGCCCGCACGTGCGCCGTGCCGTCGTCCAGGCGTACCGCCACGCCGCCCGGCTGGCCGCGCAGGAAAGCGCCCAGGTCCTCCTCGATGACCGTGAGGTGCTGGACGCGGAGCGTCTTGACGTCGAGCACCTCGAGGTGGCCGGTCTCCACGAGGCGGCGAGGGTTGAAGAGCAGCCCATCCACCTCGACCCGGATCTCGTGCACGCGCAGCGGGGTGCGGTCCCGGCGCTTGATCTCCCCCACGACGGCCGACTCGGCCTCGAGCGTGACCCGGTCGGCGTAGCCGCGCACGAGCGCCTCGGGGGCCGACTCCACCCGGGCGCGCAGGCCGACCGGATCGCTCACGTACGTGCCGATCAGCTGCGCCGGAGCGGCCCGGAGCAGGTCGGCGATGCGCGACGCGGCGATGCCCGCGAGCGGCTGGATGCGACGCCGGCGCAGGATGCCGCGGCTGCCGTCCGGCAACGGGTACTCGCCGATGACCGGGAACACGTCGCCCAGGTACGGGTCTCCGCCGTCGAAGGCCTTCATGATCCGCTCGGGCCGGGCCACCGAGAAGCTCGGCCCCTGCGAGCCCGTCTTGAGCAGCACGAAGTCGAGGCCGAGCGGAGCGTCGCTCCACGGGCGGACCATCTGGAGCGGCAGGCGCCGGATCGCCGCCTCGTAGCGGAAGTTCGATACGGAGAAGTAATTGAAGTTCGGCACCACCGACACCGTGCGGTCCGGCGCGCCGGCGCTCTCCCGGGCCAGGTCGGCGAGGATCCGGTCGTGCTGCCAGTCCGCCCGGCTCGGGGGCTGGCCGAACACGAGCGGCAACGGCAGGAAGGACACGGCCGGCGCGGACGGGAACGTGAACGCGGCCATGGAGACCTGGAGGAGGCCGACGACCGCGCAGACCCAGGTGAGTGCGCGGCTCCAGCGAAGATCGAGCGAGCGCACGCCCGCCACGGCCACGAGCGCGGCCGCGGGAAGGATCGGCAGCGTGTAGCGAAGGTTCTTGTTCTGGATGAGGGAGAACAGCACGAAGGGGACGACGGCGGCCCAGAGGAACGCCCGCGTGGCGCGCTGCCGAGCGACCGCCAGCAGGCCCCAGACGAACAGCAGGGTCGCCAGCACGCCGAGCTGCGACGGCAGCACCCGCAGGTAGAAGGAGAGCGCTTCGGGGGTAAAAGCCTCGGCGTGGCCCGATTCCGCGGCCTGCTTGAACGACCGGTTGGCCACCTGCATGGGCAGGCCGAGGGCGCGCGGGCCGTACCAAGGGATGGCCAGTGCCGCCGCCGGCAGCAGGGCCAGAGCCATGAGGCCGAGCCGCCGCCGACGATCCGGCGCGGTGACGGCGTGCCACGCCGCCCACAGCAGCGGCGGGAGCACGTACGCCGCAAATGGGGGCTTGGTGAGCATCCCGAGCCCGGACGCCACGCCGAACGCCACGCTCCAGCCCGGGTGCCGGAAGTGATCGGTGCCGACCAGCAGGTAGAGCGCGAGCGCCACCATCGCCATCAGGGGCAGATCGAGCTGGAAGTTGGTCAGCGAGAAGATCACGAACGGCGCTGTCGCCAGGAAGAAGGCCGCGAGGAGGCCGGCCGCGGGGTCCCAGAGCCGGGCGCCGAGCGCGAACACGGAGATCAGCGCGACCGCGAGATAGGCCAGCATCACGGCCTGGGCGGTCAGGGGCGCGATCGGGAAGACGAAGTAGAGCACGCCCGCGGCGCACGAGACGATCGGCGGGTAGAACGACGACGCCTCGGTGATCTCCTTCACGCGGTCGTGCCCCGGCTCGGACAGCGTGCGGTAGCAGTCGAACGCGCGCTCGAGGTGGTTGGCGTGATCCCATTCGGGCGGCCGGCGGTCGATGCCGACCCAGACGACGGTCACCACGCAAAGCAGCACGAAGAGAAGGAGGAGAAGCACCCGCGGGCGGAACATCGCGTCGAGTGTACCCGACGCCTGAAGGGCGCCGAGCACGGTTTTCGGAGCGTGGGCCGGTATCGGGTCGGCTAGAATGACTCGATCATGGAGCTCGCGGCGAGATCCGGGAAGCGGCCGCTCGGCCTCTCGATGCTCGGCTGGGCGCTGAACGAGGCCGAGAACATCGCCGAGTACATCGAGCGGGCCGAGAAGTTCCTCGCGTCGCTGACCGACGACTTCGAGCTCGTCGTGATCGACGACGGCAGCACGGACCGAACCGCCGCGATCGTCGAGGAATACCAACGCGGGCGACCCTGGCTGCGCCTGCACCGCAACGGCCGCAACCGCGGATCCGGCTACAACACCAAGGTTGCGATCTCCCTGGCCCGCAAGGACTACCTCTTCTGGCAGATGGTGGACTGGTCCTACGACCTCTCGCACCTCGCCGAGTCGCTGCCTCACCTGGGCACGGACTGCGACGTGCTCCAGGGCGTCCGGCAGGGCACGGTCTCGCTCGGCGGACTGCTCCGCCGCCGCTCCGACAGCGCCTACAAGGGGCTGGTGTCGATCACCAACTACCTCCTCGTGCGCTCGCTGTTCCGGCTGCCCGTGCACGACTACCAGAACGTGACGGTCTACCCCCGCGAGCTGATCCAGTCGGTCTCGCTCGAGTCGGAGAGCGCCTTCACCAATCCCGAGTGCCTGCTCAAGGTCTGGTGGAAGGGCGTCACGATCCGCGAGTTCCCCGTCGCCTTCCTCAAGCGGCAGCGCGGCGTCGCCAAGGGCACCCGGCCCGTCGTCGTGCTGCGCTCGATCCTCGACATCCTCCGGTGGTGGTGGCGCTGGATGGTCCTGGGGCACCGACCGGACAGGGGGCGGGGCCGTGTGATTTCGCTGCGTGAAGACTAGCCGGGTCCTCTTCGCGGCCCAGCTGCTCGTCACGGTCGCCCTCCTGGGGTTGCTCCTCCGCAACTTCGACTGGCTGTCGTTCCGCTCGTCGCTGACGCGTGTGCCACTCTGGTTCTATCTGGCGTCCTTCGGCCTGCTCGTGGTGGGCCAGGCGCTGTACGTGTTCAAGTGGAAGCTGGTGCTCGCCGGGATGGGCCACCGGGTAACCTTCTGGCGGCTCGCCGAGCAGTACTTGCTCGGGACCTTCTTCAACAACTTCCTGCCGACGATGATCGGCGGTGACGCCGCGCGCGTGTACTACCTCGGCCGCCAGGAAGGCTACGCGACGATCGCGACCTCCGTGCTGGTGGATCGAGGCCTCGGTTTCCTCTCGATGGCGCTGTGGGGGAGCGCGCTCGTCTGGTGGCTCGACGTCACCACTCCCGCCTTCGTCGTCGCCCGTCGGGTCCTGACCGTGCTGTGCCTGGTCCTCGCCGCCGGGCTGGCGGCCAGCCTGGTGTTCCGGCTCGCGCCGGCGGTGAGCCTGCTGAGGCGCTGGCCTCTGCTGGGGCGCGTGGCCGAGATGCTCGAGCTGGTGAGGAAGCGGGGCCGCCCGCTCCGCCGTCGCCCGGGTGTGATCGTGGCCGTCCTGGTGGCCGGGTTCCTCTACTTCGTGCCGCTCGGCTGGTCGTACCAGACGTACTTCCGGCTCGCCGGCGGCGTGACCGTGCCCTACCAGGCCATCCTCCTCGTCCTGATCGCCATCGGGGTCCTCGCCAACATTCCGGTGTCGGTGAACGGCATCGGGCTCCGCGAGCAGCTCCACTATCTTCTGTTCGCGAGCCTGGGCGTCTCCAAGGAGCTGGCCGTCGGGATCTCGGTCATCGTGTTCTCGCAGTTCCTGATCCTGAGCGCGGTCGGGGGCCTGCTGTGGATCCGGCTGCGCGCCCGCGCTTCCTTGACCGCCGCGGCGACCCCGCGCTAGCATCGAGTCTGGAGCCGAGGCGGAGATGATCGACATCGTGTACGACGGTCAGTGCGGGTTCTGCGTCCGCGCCCTAGGCTTGATCGGGCGGGTGGCCCGGCGAGACGCCTTCCGCCTCCACGATGCCAACGATCGGGCCGCGATCGCGACCCGCTTCCCCATGCTGGACGGCGCCGACACCGACGAGGCGATGTTCGCGGTCACCGGGCGCGGCGAGGTCTTCCGGGGCTTCTTCGCCTTCCGGCGGATGATCTGGGAGAGCGCCCGGCTGTGGGCGCTGATCCCGCTCTTCTACGCGCCGGGCGCCTCGCGGGTGGGCCCGCGCGTGTACCGCTGGGTCGCGCGGAACCGCCGCCGGTTCGGCTGCGAGAGCGCGGCGTGCCCCGTGCCTCCCCATCCGCCCGATCGCTGAATGGACTGGCTCTTCGACCAGTCCCTGTCGCCCTCGACCCAGTCTTTCCTCCGCTGCGCCTACGGCGTCCTCCTCCTCCTGACGCTCGGGCAGGCTGTCCCCCAGGCGCGTCGCTTCTTCGTCAGCGAGCGATGGGGAGGCTACGCCCAGTCGGATCGACGCGTGGACCTCGTTCAGAATCCCTACGCGCTGCCGCTCGTCATGGGCCTCTGGATGACGACGGCGATGCTATTGATCGTGGGCCGCCTCACCGTCGCGGCGAGCCTGGTCAACCTCCTCCTCTGCCGCTACTTCTTCGTCGCGATGCGCTGGAAGGGCGTGCTGCGGGGCATGGGGGCGCCGGGATTCATGTCCTACTGGCTGGCCGCGTGCGTGTTCTTCCTGGAGTACGGGTCGACCTACGACCCGTCGGGCTCCGTGCGCAGCGCCGCCATCTTCACCTTCCGGCTCGACTTCGCGGTCATCATGCTGTGCGCGGGCACGTACAAGTCACAGGCCGGCTACCCCCGCAACGACGGGATGGAGCTTGGCATGATCAACCCGTGGTGGGGCTATCTCGGCCGCTTCTACGGGCGCCTGCGTCCCACGCACTGGATCTTCCGGACGCTGAATCACCTGGCCTATCTCACGGAGATCGTCGCGGGGCTCCTCATGCTGGTGCCGGCGACGCAGCTGCTGGGTGCGCTCCTGATCTTCGGATCCTTCGCCTTCATCGCGCTCCACATCCGGCTCGGCTTCCTGTGCGAGATGGTGATGCTCTGCGCCTTCCTCTTCGTGCCCGCCGGCGGCCTGGCCGACCACCTGGTGGCGGCGATCGCCCCCGCGGCACCGGGAGTGGCCGCGGCCGCCGCCCCCGCCTGGCTCAACTCGACGCTGGCCATCGCGCTCTACACCTACGCCGCGCTGTTGCCCCTGGCCAAGGTCGGCCAGTACTACAACCTCCTCGCGCGCCGGTCGTTGCCGGAGCCGCTGCAGTGGGCGCTCGATCGCTACGCCAACTTCTTCGGGATCATCATCTGGCGCGTCTTCAGCGTGGACCACACGAACTTCTTCACGCGGATGTGGTTCCAGGATCGGGCCACCGGCGCGCGGGTGGAGGCGGCCCGCTTCGGCGCGCTCGCGCCCCGGCGCAGCTTCCGCTACGCGCACGTTGGCGAGTTCATCTGCCTCGTCAGCCTCTTCACCACGCTCAAGTACTACCCGAGCAACTCCACGCTGTTTCGCGACCGACTGCTCCGCTACTGCCGAACGCTCGGCTGCCCGGTGGGTGCCGACGTCGTCTTCGAGTACATGAGCATGCGCAAGGACCGGGGCCGGTTCGAATTCCTGCCGGTCGCGGAGTACACGGTCGACGTGGCGGCCGGAACGGTGGCGGAGCGGGTGCTCGATCCGGCCGTCTCGACGCGCGCCGCGAGCCCGGTCTCGCCGGTTCACGCCGGGGCGCGGCCCGGCAGCTACGCGCCGGCTCGACCCGTCCGCTGACCTGCGCCGTCGACGACGGCGAAATACCGCCGCCTCGCGCCTAAGCTCGCGGTAATATTACGCGACGAGCGCGATCTCGCACGGTCACCACGCGATGGAGGGATCTCTCGCATGACGGCACCCCAGGCAGGCGGCTACGGGCTTCGGCCCGGGGCGGAAGAGTTTCCGCTGATGATCGTCATCTCGATCCTCTACCCGTGCAACTTCGGCTGCCCGATGTGCCCGTACACCGACGGCAACTCCGAGATCCGGCAATTCTACAAGCAGCGCGATGGCGACCTGATCCCGGTCAAGCTCTGGGAGAAGATCGCCAACGAGGCGGGCCCCTACGGGGCGTGGATGCGCTGCACGGGGGGTGGGGAGCCCATGCTCCATCCCCACATGGTCGAGATGATCGAGTACGCGAAGGCCAGCGGCGCTCGAATCTGGCTCAACACGAACGGCAGCATGTTCGGCCCGCTCCCGAAGCTGCGTCAGAAGCTCGAGCGCGTGATCGCCGCGGGCATCGATCTCATCGAGTTCTCGATGGACGCCGGCGACGCCGAGACGTACGCGCGCCTGCGCCCACCGCACCGCGGCGCGCCTCGCGACCCGCAGGCCTGGTGGAACAACGCGGTCGGCAATGTGCGGGCGGCCCTCCAGCTCCGTCGCGAGCACAAGGCGCTCTCGCGGGTCGTCGTCTCGATCATCCGCCAGGAGGCGACGGAGGGGAAGCTCGAGGCGGCCGTCGATTTCTGGTTGAAGGACGTCGGCGTCGACGAGGTGATCACACGCAAGTTCCTCTCGTGGGACGACAACACCGCGATCCCGCTCGGGAACGCGCTCGACAAGCACCTCTACAAGGATCTGCCGACCGAGCGCAAGGAGCCCTGCGTGTGGCCCTTCGAGCGGCTCAACGTCGACACGCTCGGCCGCGTCGCCCTCTGCGGACAGGACATCTCCTTCCGGACCGCCAAGTTCTTCCCCAACGTCTGGGACTCGAGCAT
>Ga0187778_10001686_pt1 | contig 15193 bp, 11 predicted proteins | sample 1015_Q2_SP5_20_M_FD_132418 | JGI IMG/M metagenome (GOLD analysis project Ga0187778, IMG submission 132418) | Tropical peat soil microbial communities from peatlands in Department of Meta, Colombia - 1015_Q2_SP5_20_MG | ecosystem: Environmental > Terrestrial > Soil > Wetlands > Peat | place... | reverse complement strand
TTCCTTCTCGCGACGATGCCCTTTTAACTCTGGTGACCGGTTGGATGTCTCATCTTGGCCCGGTTACGGCTGATCAACTCGGCTCGCTGCACCGCTTGCCAACAATGGAGATTGAAAAGGCGTTGTTGCGGATGGAAGCAAGCGGTTCGGTACTACGCGGAGATTTTAACGGGGCGGCGTCGCGGGCGGGGGCGTCCGCGCCACAAGGCCAAACTGAATGGTGCGAACGGCGGCTGCTGGCGCGAATTCACCGGCTGACCGTAGCCACCCTGCGAAAGCAGATCGAACCGGTCACAGCCGCTCAGTTCATGCGTTGGCTGCTGCGCTGGCAGCATGTCGCGCCCGGCTCGCAAGTCCAGGGAGAGCGTGCGACGCTGGAGGTCTTGCGTCAGCTGCAGGGATTTGAAATTCCTGCCAACGCATGGGAGCGGCAGGTACTGAACCGGCGGATTGCGAACTATGATCCCAAATGGCTGGATCAGCTCTGCCTCACAGGAGCCGTCGGATGGGGGCGGCTATCGCCACACCCGGCCACACTGGAGGATTCGGCAAATGGGCGCCGGCGGGTGATTCCAACCAGTGTGGCTCCGATCACCTTCTTTGTGCGGGAAGGGGCGGATTGGATGTCTCCGCACAATCCCGCCGCCGAGATGCCAGAAACGCGCGGCCTGAGCGGTGGGGCGAAACCGGTGCTGGATTTTCTCCGGCAACGCGGAGCGTCGTTCTTCGCCGACATTGTCCGTGGTACCGGCAAGTTGAAAGCGGAAGTCGAAACGGCGCTGTGGGAATTGGTTGCTGCTGGCGTAGTCACGGCTGATGGCTTCGATAATCTGCGTTCGCTCATCGATCCGAAGCGCCGTGCCGGGCAAGGCAGCGGACGCCTGGCGCGCCCGCGGCACAGTTCGGGGCGTTGGGCATTGCTCTACACCGATCAGGCTGTCGACCGCAATCGCGCCGTGGAAGCAACCTGCTGGATGCTGCTCAAACGTTACGGAGTCGTCTTCCGGGATTTGTTGGCCCGCGAAACCAATCTGCCGAAGTGGCGTGAACTGCAGATGGCATTTCGCCGATTGGAAGATCGTGGAGAGATTCGGGGCGGTCGTTTTGTGGACGGATTTCTGGGCGAGCAATTCGCATTACCGGCAGCGGTGGAATCGTTGCGAGCGACGCGAAAAATGCAGTCCGCAGGAGGGTCGATCACGATCTCGGCCGCCGATCCGTTGAATCTCGTGGGTATTCTCGTTCCGGGTGAGCGGGTTCCTGCAATCTCGGGCAGGGTAGTAACGTTCCATGACGGTATCGCGGTGCCGGAAAATGACGAGCGTACATTGCCGCAAACTTCGGCTGCGATGGGATGAAAGTCGCTATGGCAATTTCAAGCTCAGCAGTGTCGCCGGATTGACGTAAATCCCTTGCCAGCGCACGGCAATGTGCAGGTGAGGTCCGGTAGCACGGCCCGTGCTGCCGCTCAAACCAAGCTCTTCTCCTTTGGCGACGCGAGCGCCCTCTTTCACCTCAAGCTTGGAAAGATGCAGGTAAAGGCTGAGCAGTCCTTGCCCGTGGTCCAGCACGACGCAATTGCCTTCAAAGAACAGGGAACGCGCCAGCAGGACAGTGCCCCGATTGAGAGCTGCCACTGGCGTGCCTGAGGGAACGGCATAATCGACGCCCTGATGCATGCTCTGAGTTTCTCCGTTGAATTCACGGGTTGTTCCGAAGACATCAGAAATAGCTGCTGTAACCGGGGGGACAAAGTTGCCCTCCCATTCCCGTTGTGGATCTATCCGCGAGAATATCTCCTGCTTGAGAGCTTTCTCTTGTTTGATCTCGACCAACTGCTCCGAGTTCGGCTCGGTGAATTGCTTGGGAACACTCAGTTCAATGCGGCGATACTTGCCTTTGCCGATCGCAATTTGGCGCGCGAATGAAATCTGCGTGCCGTCCGAGGTTTTCGCGGTCAGCAATAGCGGATATTTGCCAGGGCGAGTCTCGAGGCTGGCGCCTGCGATGGCGAACCAAGTCTTGGCGTTTGGCTCAGGCGAGAAAGACAAGTCATGTTCCATCCACCTGCCAGAAAGGGTTTCAAGTTTTAGGGGTGCCTCTAGCCGGAAGAAAATTGGAGACCCGTTCACCAAATGCAAGGGCTCCCAGCGCACGAGAAAAGAGTTCGCGTGGGCATTTCTTTCCGATGTGCCTGCGACGGAGCCATTGCCGGCGCATAGAACGAGCCAAGCTACCAGGGTTATTTTCAGAGTTATTTTGAATTCGGCACAAGGTACTGACGGCTTCATGGTTTCAAGGCAGCTCTGCTCTCCGAAGGTGCCAGCTGCGACACATGCGGTTGGCTCAGCGTTCCTGTGATGCTGAAACCCGAAGCATCATCGCGCGTCAATTGCAGGTCCAGGATCTGGGCCAGAGACGCGCTGCCGCTCAGATGAAACACATCGAGACCGGTCTCGATTTGGCCAGTCTGAATCTCGACTTTGGCGTCGCGCAATCGTAGCTGTGCGGCCAAATGACTCATCTGCAAAGGTGTCCCTGTGTCTGCAAGCATCAGGTGCGGAAGCGAGCCTTCCGATACGCTTATTTGCAGGTTGGCTGTCGCGGAAGAGGACAATTCTGAGGCCGTAAGGCCTGACGTGCTCACCTGATAGCTGACGATCGCCGTTCCCGTGATCCAGTCTCCGTTCATGGAATCAGCCAACCGCTCAAGTTGCACGTGTTGAAAGGAGCCAGTGCCTCGGTATTGCGGCGGTTGAACCGTGAAATCGGCCTGCCATTCCCCATCGTGGCGCCCGCCCAGCAGATTCGCCCGGAAAGCGGAAATGCAGAGTTTCCCTTTCTTAAGCTCCATGTCTGCCCTGACCGAACTGGCCTTAACCTTGCCGATTATCATGTGATCCGCGTTTACCTTGCCTGACGCGTTCACGGTCATCAGGTACGGTGTTCCTGAAGTGAGCGAAGACGAGAACGCTCGATACCAAGGCTCTTTGCCAGCACGTGGATTAAGGAGTTGACTTAGACGACCCATCTCGATCTCGTCAGCGCGAAGGTTGAAATGAATCGCACATCCGTCTGTACCCAGACAAGGCCGCGCGATGACCAAGGAACCGCGCCACGAGGCCTCACCGGCGGAAGCCACGAGGTTTTGCACCCTGACCTCCTCCTGACTCAGGATGAGAGAGGCCGAGCCAATTTCAAGGGGCGCGTTGAACCCACGCACTTGTGCCCGCACTGCGTGTAGCTGCGCGTTTCCGACGATTCGGGCGGGTTCGCTTGCTGACCAACTGCCCGCAAGTTGTAAATCGACTTTCGCTGATCCTTCAGCAGTCGGCTGAGGAGTGGCAATCCCAATTGCCCTCGCTGATTCCAAGAGCCGCTTCAATTGTGCTTCACCACGGAATTCAAAGTCGTAACCGTCTCTCCCAACGCGGCCCTCAATGGTCAAAGGGGCGGCCTTGCCAAGAGCGTTCCGGATTGGTCCAATCTCAAGCTGGGGCCCCGCCGGAAGTGCGGCTTCTTTGGGGCCAGAACGTAGACCTGCCTTTGTGAGATTCGCTGAAATTCCAAACGGGATGGTACCCAGCGCGATTTCTGAGCCGGTATGCATCGACGTCAAATAGAAGCCAGATGTTTGCCCGCTTCCTTCCCATGAGGCATTTCTCGCGCCGGTGGTAAGTCGGCCGCGGAACTCGCCATCCAATTGCCCCTGTGCTGACAAATCGTCCTTTACGCGAGAATCGGAGTGGCGGACGAGGGCAAGCACCGACTGTATGGGAACGTCCTGCAACGTTAGGTGCAAATCGTAAGTGGGAGTGCTCAGAAAGGTTTGAATTCTGCCCGTCAGACCAACCATTCCTTCCCCCACCGGTGCCTGGCAGGCTACGTCCGACACACTGTTATCGTTTGAACTGTAGTGGGCACTACAGCGCGTTTGCAGGCGTAATGTTTCCGCGGTAATGACGTTATAGCGTTTGAAGTCCTCGGCTGAAGCGTCAGCGAGTATTGTTAAATTAGCCGGGGTTCCCAAAAGCATTGCTGAGAGTTTAACCGCTCCTCTCCATCCTTTGTCATTACCGTAGGCAAGTGTGCTCAGCTGTCCGAGTTGCGCTCCGTTCCACTCAAGTGCGAGTTGTACAGGAGTTGCGCCCAAAGTCGCAGCCCTTTGCCAGGATCCACTGACTTCCAGCATGCCGGTATCGGTGAGGTTAAAGTCAGTGCGCATAGGCCGCGCTTTCAGGCGAATGTTCCATTGATTCTCCGACTCTTGCCACAGAGAAAAATCCGCATTCGTTAGCGCATAGGGCTTCTTTTCCTGGCCAAATTTGAAATTAATGCGTCCACCACTGCAATCGATGTAGGGGAAGGCGGGGCGCTTGTCAGTCCTGCCCTTTGCGGTGGGAGCTACGGAAGCTCTGTTCGATCTTTCGACTAAGCTGCCGAAGTTCCACTGCCCTTGCCCACTGCGTACCAGGTTCAGGCTGGGTTCGGTAAAATCGAGGCGCGAAATTTCCAACCGGCCACGTACTAAGGATGTCAGACGCAAGGATGCGGTGACTTCCGGTGCACGCAGCATAGGCTCTGCCCCAAATCCCGGATCATCATGGATCAGGAAATTTTCCAGATCAAACCCAGGTTGAGGGAGCAATCTTAGGCGGACTGAGGTCACATTGACCGGTCGTCCCAAAGCCAGGCTGATTGAAGTCACAATCCGAGTTTTCAGCTGATTTGCCCCAGGGCGGACGAGGAACAGGAGGATGGCCAGCAGAACTGCAGATACCAACATCCCGCGCCTATAGCGAAGGAATCTCACCGTACTATCCTGAAAGTGCGACGCCAGCGAGTTTCATCGAAGAAGTGGATGACTACATGGGCCAAAAACCCAATGCGCTGGCTGAACTCTTTTTGCAGATACTGGTCGGGCGGTGTTTCGAACGACCAGTAAATGAATAACGGCCTGCCGATCATGTTCTCGCGTGGAATGAAGCCCCAATAGCGACTGTCGTAACTCACATCCCGATTGTCACCCATAGCAAAGTAACGGCCCGGAGGCACGACGATGTCACCGCCCTGGATGTACTGTCGCATGGTCAATTGCCACTCCGGAGTTACGTTGTTGAATTCCGAAGGCGGTACGGCCGGAAAGTCATCGCGATACGGATTTGTGTTGTCACTTCCGGTTTGATGAATCACATATGGTTCGTCCAGTTTTTCACCATTTCGATACACCGCGCCATCTCGCAAATGGATACGATCACCCGACACCCCGATAATGCGCTTAACGACATATAGGCCTGGCTCCGCGGGATGAAGGAAAACCACAATGTCTTGACGATGGATCTCCCGGTAAGGCAGGACCGGCGCAATCCATCGCGTACGTGGCGCGAATTGTTCCCGATTGACGAATACGTGATCCCCAATGAGGAGGGTATTTTCCATCGAGCTAGAAGGAATTTCGAATGCCTGCACGATGAAGGTAATGATGAAAAGACCAGTCACAAGCACCGCCGCCAACGAGGCGAGAAATTCAACCGTCGTTTCGCGCGGTTTTTCAGTTTGCGGGTTTTGTTTCTTTGCCACTGATATCTTCCTGTAATCGATTCATAGGATCGCCTTAATGGACGATCCGAAAAGTACGGTCCCAGCGGGTGATTTGAAACAAATGAGTGAGCGCATACGCGAAGTGGAAAAGTTTATCACTGGGAGTTGCGGCCACCGGTATTTCCTCCTGCACGTTCTTTACTGACCAATAGATGAGCCAGGGAGTCCCAATGATGTTCTCACGTGGAACAAACCCCCAGTAACGGCTGTCAAGGCTTTCGTCCCGGTTGTCACCGAGTGCGAAATAATACCCTTCTGGAACGATCAGTTGCCCATCGTCCACCAGTCGGTGCATTTGCATCCACCAGGCGCTAGTTACCTCCGGAACCGGAACACTTAGACGCGGAAACTCATCCCGAAAAGCGTCATGTACCTGGGAAATATGGCGCACATAAGGTTCATTGGGAGCAGCGCCGTTTACGTACAGAACGCCCTTATTCATGCGTATGCGATCGCCGGGCACGCCCACGACCCGTTTGACGAAATGCTGGCTGGGATTCACGGGATAGTGAAACACAATGATATCGCCCCGTTTCACGGGCCGATACGGCAGGACATGGTCCGAAATGCCTCCGCCCCCGTATCGCAGCTTATTCACCAGCAGATAATCCCCGATCAGTAGTGTATTCTCCATGGACTCCGAGGGAATCTGAAAAGCTTGGACGATAAAGGTGATCACGAAGATGGCGATAACCACAGTGGTGAAGAGCGATTGCAATGAGGCCAGCCAGTCCGTCTGCTGCCGTTTTGGGCTCATGATTTTGTCGAAACCGGCCTCCGAGGCTGCATTCTGGCAGATACGGACGCAGGTAGAGAACGCAAGTAACCCAACAACTGCTGGGCCGCACCTTGTTCGGCATTTTTTTTCGTTGAACCCTGGGCCCGGCCCACGAATTCCGGCTGAGGCTGGTCAGCTGTCTGCAATCGAGCCTCAACGGTGAAGGTTTTACTGTGTTCCGGGCCCTGCTCATTTACTAACACGTAAACCGGCTGTGCACGCCCCATCGCTTGCAACCGCTCCTGTAAGGCAGACTTAAAATCGGTTAGTGGCAAGCTGCTGCCGTCACGCATAATTCGCTCAAGTTCAGGAGCGATGATGTGCGGCACCACAACGCGGCGCACATTTTCCAGACCGCCATCCATATACATGGCGCCGAGCACGGCCTCCAGTGCATCCACCAGCAGGGTTGTTTTGTGTCGTCCTCCACTTTTTTCCTCACCCCGACCCAAACGCAAGTAATGGCCAAGATCAAGTAACTGCGCTACCCGGATAAGATGTTTTTCGCTCACCAGGTGCGCCCGCAGTTTCGATAATTCTCCCTCCCGGAAATGAGGAAAGCGGCGGAACAGCTCCTCTGTCGTGATCAAGCCCAAGACCGCATCTCCCAAGAACTCAAGCTGCTCGTTGTCGGGGGCACGTATCCCCGCGGCAGCCGACGCGACTTCTATTTCCCGCGCTTGTGAGCTATGGGTCAGGGCTTGCTCCAGCAGTTCTGGCCGGGTAAAGCGATAGGCGAGGGTTTGCTCCAGTTCGGCGATGCTGCGAGACTTCATCTGAAAAAGACAGTACTTACTTATGCAGATTTGCAATAGAGAGCACGATTATTTGGTCGAATCGACCTTCGCGGCTATTGCGAAGGCGGATTCGAATTCTGGGCAGCACCAGCCGGCGGCTTGGATGGCGGCGCCGTGGGACTACCTCCTGTCAGTTGCACCAGTCGATCACGTTCCCGCCGCGCCAGGGTCCCAGCCGTGGTATTTTCCTGAGTCAGATCCACCGCGCGATTAGCTTCTTTGAGCGCTTCGGGATATTTACCCTGGTTGTCCAAAGCAATTGCCAAACGAAGCACCACTACAGGATCCGGCTGAGAGGGCAAGGCATTTATGGATTGGCGGAACTGATTCTCTGCTTCGACGTAGTTCTTCTGATTGAATGCAATTGTGCCCAGGACGGAATATGCTGACGACCGCAAGAATCCTTTATAGCCGTCGATCTTCTCCTGAGGCGTGCCCGCGGGAATCGCTATGTCGGTGTCGATGGTCTGTAAGGCCCGCTGAGCATCTTTCTGCGCCTCTGCCAGACGTTGGTCCTTGTCCAAGTCGGTGTCCCGTGTACGTTCGGCGATAACTTCGGCTGCGCCGATAAGAGCTTCCGGATCATCGGGGTCAATCTTCAAAACTTTTTGCGCAGTGTCTGCCATCTTCTCACCGTTATTGGCAGATTGATATGCATGCATTGCCGTGCGATACAAGAGTACCCGCAGCTCACTGTCCGGAAACTTGGCGGCAAAATCATCCGCCGATTTTTCCATTGCCGCAGGGTCGTTGGCATTCTTGATCGCGGCCTGATACGCGTCAAATTCCGGTTGCGTCTTGGCCTGCGGCGGGCGTTTGGCCGCTGGCGCTGCACCGGGTTGCTGAGCGGTCCCGCCCTGACCGCTTGCCTGAGAAGTTTGCTGCTGTTGATTAGGTGTCTGCTGCGGTTGCTGGGCAAATGTGAAGCCGGACAAAATCAACGACAGCAGGAGCACGGCTGCTCGCTTCATGTTCTCTCCTTGCCTGCGAATCTGGTTTGGCATGCAGATATAGAATCTGAAATCAGTTTTTCGTCTCTTGCGGGTGGCTGGGCGGTTCGTAAGGCTGTTGCAGTCCGCGCTCCGCTGCAGCCTTAGCTTCGGGGAGCGCGACGCTGGCGCTCAGCGCGGCACGATAGTGATCAAGAGCCGCAGCCCGATCCTCCTGCAAATCGAAAATCCTTCCCAAATAGATATGTGACCAAGCCACCACTTTGGGTTCGCGGGCAACCCCAAGCGCCTGCTCGAAGTAACTGCGCGCGCCTTGCATGTCCCGGTTCATGGTCGCCACTTGTGCCAGGATGAACAACGCCCGTCCAGGATCTTCGGTTTTTGTCTCGAGCGCCTTCTGGGCCAGTTTCTTTGCGTTGTCAGTATCACCTGCAGAGAGGCGTTGTTCAGCGCTCACCAGCAGTTTCGGCTGTGCGGGTCGCGAAAGGCGTACCAATTCCGGATCTGCTTTCGCTGCGAATTGCACCTGCGCCGCTCGCTTTTGTTCCTTGTGCAGATCAATGCCCGCAAGCAGGTCACTATAAGCATTGCGCAGCCCAGCAGGGCTTTTCTCGAACTGGAGAAGCGCGTCGTAGAAATAAGGTGTCAGTACATAACCCTGTTCCGTGGCCTGCTGCACCGCTGCCTGCCGCTCCGCTTCGGCGGCTTTCGACTGAATGTTGATCCGCGCTTCGATGGCGCGAATGAACGATTCGGTGACCAAGAGCGATACGTCGTTCTTGAAGGCCTCATCCATTGGAGCGTTCTTCACTTGTTCCAGCAACGGTTTCAATCGATCCATGCTGACCGGGTATTTCATCGCAAGTGGATCCAGCAAATAGTGGAGATAAGTATGCCTGATTTGTTCCATCTTGAGGGTAGAGGCGACGCCGGGCGAGATAACCAAATAGTAATCTGTCCCATAATTGCGGGCGTTGGTTTGGCTGGGCGCTCCCATGGGATCGAGATAAACGGTGAACCTGCGTCCTAAATAGCCTGCCGATGGAAGCTTCAGGTAAATCTCGGTATCGAAAAGAACCTTCGAAAGCGCTTCATGATACTGCGTGGATAGTCCGGTGTAGGTTTGCTGGTGACGTTCCCAAATGCTATGCAGCCCTGCGACATCATAGAATTTCTGGATTATGGGAACAATTCCGGCTACCGGCAAAGCGTCCGGCGGCAAATCGGCTTCCTTTACCTTCAGTTGGAATCCCGGCGGAACATCGAGAAACATCGCCAGAGAGATATATTGCGCCAACGTACGCGAGGGCTCGCGTTGCAGATGCGCCTGGTAAAACTGACAGAGAATCTGGGTTTGTTCCTTTGCCTGGTCGAAGGTCTGAGTGGCCTTTGCCACCTCGGCACGCACCGCGGTTCGCAAGGGAGCAGAGACGTTCAGTTCATCGTCGTAACCGCAGGCATTGATTGCGGTCAGAACCGTGAATAAGGTCTCGCTCGTGTCGAGCGAAACCGGCGGCGCATTCTGCCCTAAACAGACTCGTGTCAGCAGGCCAAGCAGAACAGCAAAACTTAGGCTTCGAAGCTTAAAGCCCAGGACAAACCTCCAGCGGAAAAGTCGGCACGCGAGAGCTACCCTGCCAGTTTAAGAGCTTCCGGGCGGAGGGTCAATCGAGCGCAGGAGGTGAGAGCTGAGCAATTAAACAGGAATTCGAGCGGAGCCTAGCCTTTCACACTGATCTTGGAAAAAGACAAAACCGCGGTCCCGGCAGTGGGTCTGCCCATAAAAGTTGCCGGCCGAAAGGTCGTGAAGATCAAGACGTTTTTCAACTGCGAGGGTAATTCTTTGGGCTGCTGCGGATTGGAGAGCACCCGATAATCCTGCACACGGCCGTTGGAATCCACGTACGCCTCGATGACTAGCGAGTCGTCTTTGATCTCACTCAGCGCGTTACTGAATGCCGATCGCTCCAACTGAGGCGCGGTATTCAGCATAATGGGGACGTCAGACCCGGCTCGCAAAGGAAGGGCAAGAAATCCCATCAAGAACGCGAATATAGCGACCGCGCTGGCCAACCCTGCCGTAGCTGGCACCATGAAGGCCTGAATCGCATTCTCCACCCGGACCCACCAACCATGGAGGTAAGGTTGACGGGAGCGAGCGGCTTCCCGGGAAATCGCCAGTCGAAGCTTCAAAGCCAGATCGTCTGGCGCCTTGCGGCGGCCCATTCTTGTCAGCAATTGCTGCGTTTGGCGAAGTAATTCATATTCCCCGCGGCACGTATCACAAATCTCGAAATGTTCGCTAAGCTCGAGCATTTGGCTGCCAGTTAGCATGCCGTCGAGGTACGGCGAGAGCAATCTGGTTTGGGAGCATTTCATGACGCCACCTCGAATTCCCCTCTTTCGCAACAAACCAGCGAACGATCTTGCGGCTCTCTGCTTGCCGGGGGAGCTTGCAACCCAAGTTCCGGACCCGCTTCACGAATGTAACTACTCAGCCGCTGCTTAAGCGCTTGCCTTCCACGAGTGAGTCGAGATTTTACGGTGCCCAGAGATACCCGCGTGATCTCCGCGATTTCTTCGTAAGACATCTCTTCGAGGTCGCGTAAAACTACTGCAGTGCGGTACGGTTCGGCGACTTTACGCAGCTCGTTTTCGACGCGCAGCCGAACTTCTTGCTGGGCAACGAGGTCGAAAGGTGAATCCTCGTGGTCGGTGATCGATTCCCGGAGCGCAGCGGAGGGGTTTTCTGAGTGCTCCGCGATCGCCGGGTCTACGGACGTCTCTCGCGATTTGTGGCGAAACCACCAGCGGCGGCGGTTGGACGCCTCGTGAAGCGCGATGCGATAGATCCAGGTCTTCAGGCTGGATTCGCCATGAAAATTCCTCATTCCGCGAAACACTTTCAGAAAGACTTCCTGCGTGGTATCGGCGGCATCAGCGGGGTCAGTTACGATACGGAAAACCAGGTTGTAAATGGGTTGCTGAAACTCGCCGATCAGCCAGGCATACGCCTCCTCCGACCCGGCCTTCAACTCGGCCACGATGGCGGATTCTTCGGCCCGAAGTCCTATCGCTCCCGCAAGATCACCCAAGGTAGCTACTCCCGCCATGGCTCTCATGGCGTAAAGTCCATTATAGGTTCACTTGCGGCTGCTTGCTTGATTTTGATCGAGACGACAGCCATGCAAGAAGGTTCCTAGCACTAATAGACTCCGCCCTGCCAGCGTAAGTTCCAACTAGGAAATGACCTAAGCTCAAATAGTTACGGGCAAAAACCGCGCGGAAATTTGGTTCCAAGCTAACCAAGTATTTCCGTCAGAGTTGCCAGTTGCAGGTATCAGGCTTTTATTGAGGTTGCGGCTGCGGGTTTTGTGGGGATGTTTGCGGGTTGGACTGGGAATTTGTAGGTTTTTGTTCAGCGCCCGACGCGCTCGGCTTCGTCGGTTTGACGGCCTTTTTCTTGACTGTTTTCTTAGGGGCTTCTGTATCGTCCACAATCGTCTTCTTCGGGGGAGACTGCGCGGCTTGTTGGGCAGCCTGCAATGTTTGAACCTGGGTTCGTAAGCGCGCCAGTTCGCCCTCTTTTGAATTCGCCAGAGTATCCATACGGTCGGCCAGCGATCGGCGCGCTCTCTCCAGTGCGCTCAGATCGTTTTGCAGCGATTGAAATTCATCGCGGGATCCGAATGCACCGGCCGACTCCACAACCGAGCTAAAGACGCCATAAAGCGCATCGAGATTGCGATAAAGTTCAAATGTGGCGGCGAGATTTTCAGGCGAACTTCGTAGTCGCGAAACAATTTCCGGCAGTGCATTTTTCAGATTGCGTTGCAGCGATTCGACGTCTTCCTGAGTTGTGCGTTTGGTATTGCCATCCGTTTTCCACTTTTCGATGCGCAGCCTGGCTAAATCCAGCTGTGTCGATTGCGATGTTTGCTCCAGCTGAGAAAGCAGCAGATTGAGCTCGCTCACGGAAGAATAGGGAACGGGCGCTGGCGCGCCGGAACTTTGAGCTGGTGGTGTCGCCTGCGCATTCGCCCCAGAGCCGAGCCAAGAACTAATTATGAGGTAGGTGAAAGTGAAGCTGAGCTTCATGCCGATGCCAATCTCAGCATACCGATTTTCCGAGCCTTCGTAAATTGCAGGCGCAACTCAGGGTTACATTGACTATCTAGACAGGCTCAGAGAAAATGGGGGCAGACGCTGTATCAACAATGGGCCTGTGGCGCAGCTGGGAGCGCGCTTCCATGGCATGGAAGAGGTCGTCGGTTCGAACCCGACCAGGTCCACCAGTTATCCCAATGCACCGAGGGACAGTTGACCCCTCGTGAAGTATCCCCGTACCATTCCCGCCAGTGGCTACTCCGTCCCAACCAGTGGGCCAGACGATTTCCCATTACCGCATCCTTCGCAAGATCGGCGGGGGCGGGATGGGTGTCGTTTACGAAGCCGAAGACCTGAAGCTCGGTCGCCATGTTGCCTTGAAATTCCTTCCGGAAGAACTTGCTACCGATCCGCAGGCGCTGGAGCGATTTCGCCGCGAAGCGCGGGCTGCGTCAGCCCTGAATCACCCGAACATCTGCACGATATATGAAATTGATGAGATCGATAGGCGAGCTTTCATCGCGATGGAACTGCTGGAGGGGCAAACTCTCAAGCACGTGATAACCGGAAAACCGCTGGAGACCGAAACCGTGCTCGATCTCGGCGTACAGATAGCGGATGCTCTTGACGCGGCTCACGCCAAGGGGATCATCCATCGCGACATCAAACCCGCTAACATTTTTGTGACGGCTCGCAGGCAGGCGAAGATTCTCGACTTCGGGTTAGCCAAGGTGAAGTCCATTCCTAGCAACGTGGGAACGATTGGGGAGGCCACGGGATCCACTGCTGATGATGAACAACTAACCAGTCCCGGTTCGACGCTCGGAACCGTTGCTTACATGTCCCCAGAGCAAGTTCGGGGGAAGGAACTCGATTCCCGCACTGACCTGTTCTCCTTCGGCGCGGTGCTGTACGAGATGTGCACGGGAATGCTGCCATTCCGAGGTGACACATCTGGAGTGATCTTCGACTCGATCCTGAATCGAGTGCCAGCACCAGCAATCCGATTGAATCCTGACATGCCGCACAAGCTGGAAGAGATCATCGGCAAGTGTCTTGAGAAAGACCGTAATCTGCGCTACCAGCATGCCGCCGATATTCGTACTGATCTCCAACGGTTGAAGCGCGACACAGAATCGGGTAAAGCAGCGGCGGGTTCCCAAACATCTTCCCGTTGGTCGCGCCGGACGATGTTGCGCGGCGCGTTAGCTTGCGTGCTCGTCATGGCGGTTGTTGCGGTGGCAGCGTTCTATTTCACCAATAGCAGGCGCGCCCGCATCAACTCGGTTGCCGTGCTGCCCTTTACTAACGCAAGCGGCGATCCGAACGCGGAATACCTGAGTGACGGAATTACGGAGGGCGTCATCGATCAGTTGTCGGGTCTCCCAAATCTGAAGGTCATCTCTCGCACTTCCGCCTTCCATTACAAGCAGCGGGACATCGAGCCGCAGAAGGTGGCGAAAGAGCTTGGCGTAGACGCCTTGGTCACTGGCAGAGTCGTTCAGCGTGGCGACGACCTCTCGGTAAGCGCCGAACTCGTGGACGCACGCGAAGACAAACAGCTTTGGGGGGAGCAGTACAAAAGGACGCTGGTTGACATGACTTCAGTCCAGCAGGAGATCGCAACGGCGATTTCTGAAAATCTGCGCGTGCGGCTGACGAGCGAAGAAAGGACACGTCTGGTTAAATCGTCGGAGCCAACGCCTGAAGCTTATCAGCTTTACCTAAAAGGCCGTTATCTTTCCAACCAATCCACAGCCGCAGGACTCAGGAAGAGCATCGAGTATTTCCAGCAAGCCATCGACAAAGACCCCGGCTATGCCATGGCGTATGTAGGTCTGGCTGATTCCTACAATTGGCTCGGAGGCGGATTGAACTATGTTTCTCCCAGCGAGACTCTGCCAAAGGCGAAAGCGGCAGCGATGAAGGCGCTGGAACTGGATAACACGCTCGGCGAGGCTCATGCGGCTCTAGCCTATGCTGAGTGGTACTACGATTGGGACTGGTCAACCGCCCAACGAGAATTCAAGACAGCTATTGAACTAAGCCCCAGCAGTGCTATCACCCATGAACGGTATGCCGAGAGCCTGTTTACGAAAACTCGATTTGACGAAGGTATAGCTGAAATGAAGCGAGCTCAGGAGCTTGACCCCATCTCGACGTATTCACTGGGTGGTCTGGCGCACGCCTGTCTCCTCATGCGTCGATACGACGAATCGATTCCTCTTTTTCAGAAAGCCCTCGATCTATATCCTAACGCGGCATTCATTCGCGCTCAGTTGGCTTGGTCATACGCAATCAAACGTATGTACCCGGAAGCCCTTGCCGAATACGACAAAATAGCGGAATCGGACAAGGCGGTTGCGCCTGACAATCAGTTGGTTGCCGATGGCCTTGGTTGGGTTTACGCCGTCGCGGGAAGACGAGCCGAAGCGCTGAAGATCGCCAAAGAGATGGAGGAACTGTCCTCGCGTAGTTACGTCGATTTTTATCAGCTTGCGACGATTTACGCGGGACTCGGCGACCAAGATGAAACGTTTCGCTTGCTGGAAAAAGGCTACCAACAGCGTTCTGCGGGAATGCGCTATCTTGCCATAGACCCATTTTGGGATAACATTCGCTCGGACCCGCGCTACACTGATCTCCTACGACGAGTGGGGCTGCCGCTACCCGAGTGACTGCCTGTGATTCTTACCTGTGATCCTTAATTGTGTCGCGGGTACAAAAACCGAGAAGACGGCCCTCTGCGCACTGTAAGTTGTCGGACTTCCTAATAGGGATTAAATGGCATGGAAGAGGTCGTCGGTTCGATCCCGACCACGTCCACCATTTTTCTCAGAAAATTCAGGGTATGTAACCGGCTCCTCGCAACACTTTTCCGGGGGTCGCGCCCGTCATTTTCCCGTTCTCAATGACGGAAGTCCCGTTGATCAGCACGTAATCCATCCCTTCTGACAACT
>Ga0187778_10001684_pt1 | contig 15202 bp, 11 predicted proteins | sample 1015_Q2_SP5_20_M_FD_132418 | JGI IMG/M metagenome (GOLD analysis project Ga0187778, IMG submission 132418) | Tropical peat soil microbial communities from peatlands in Department of Meta, Colombia - 1015_Q2_SP5_20_MG | ecosystem: Environmental > Terrestrial > Soil > Wetlands > Peat | place... | reverse complement strand
ATAGCCGCTCCCAAAGAGCCGTAGATCACGCTATAGTCCGCATAGTTCTGCAAGTACCATCCGAACAAAGCGGTTGCCATAAACCAGAGCACAGTAGCAAATGTTGCGCCCGGCAGGACACTATGCCAAGGCTGAGTTCGCGGCACCGCGTTGTGATAAATCAGGGCGATCACGGCGATGCTGGTGAGTGTGGCGATGAGCCAGCGGATAGCAATCCACAACAACAGAATGAAAGGCCCGAATTCCCGGCCGAGCTCAAACAGGATGCGGGACTCGATTCCGCTGCCAAAAGCGACCAGCATGGTGGCAAAGGTCAAAGGAATACCCGCCAGGATCACCAGCGAGAATGCAATGAGGCGCTCCTTCACTAAGCCCCAGATTTTAGGAAGTTGGTATGCGTTGCGGAAGCCCTCCATCCAGGAAATCATGACGCCGGAGCCGGTCCACAAGGTAATTAGAGAAGCGGTGATGAGAACACCCAAGGGACGCTGGAACGAGCCTCCTCGCAGGTAAGCCAAAGCCGCGCTGCTGCCGGCGGGAAGGATGCGGCCCAGGGCGTAGGAAATCTCGCGCAGATACACTTCCGTACGGTGGGAAGTGGCGAGAACGGAGCCGACCACAAGTAAAGCCGGAAAGAATGTGAGAATGGAGGAGTAGGCGGATGCCTTGGCCACTGCAAACGCGTCATGCTGAAACGCGCGCCAGAACGCCAGCCGCATCAGACCTAGAACACGCAAGATCAATTTTGCTAGCGCACCGCACCGGCACAAAGACTAGACGCTTGACTACCGCACCAACTGCTCAGCCATTCTCGCTGCCGGCACGTTTCCAGGTAATCAGGTCTCCGATCGTGGAACTGCCGGTGCTCGAGGCAGGATGTTTGTAAGCCTCGACTTCGGAACGTGAGGCTTCCTCGCGCACAGCTTTAATGCTGAGGCCGACCTTTTTCTCTTCCGGGTTCATTTTGATGATTTTGAAATCATGCTCTTGCCCCGGTTCGAGCGTAACCGGCTGGCCGTTGGTATCTACGGCCTCCGAATTGTGGCACAGACCCTCGATGCCTTCGGCGATCTCGACAAACGCACCGAAGCCCGCCACCCGAAGAACCTTTCCTCGCAATATGTCCCCAAGATGGTGTTGCGCAAAGAAGGTTTCCCAAACATCGGGCTGAAGCTGCTTCACACCCAGGGACAGACGCCGCTTGTCAGGTTCAATGGCCAGCACGATGGCCTTCACGCGGTCGCCCTTTTTGAGGACTTCGGAAGGATGCTTCACCCGTTTGGTCCAACTCAGATTGCTGACGTGGACCAGACCGTCAATTCCATCTTCGATTTCGATGAAGGCGCCGAAATCCGTCAAGTTGCGTACTCGTCCTTCGACTGTGGCTCCCACCGGATATTTCTCGTGCAGGGCGTCCCAAGGATTGGCGGCGAGTTGTCGCATGCCAAGCGAAATGCGGCGCTCCTGCGGGCTCACATTGAGCACGACGCACTCCACGTGATCGCCGACGCTGACCAGTTTCGAAGGATGCTTCATGCGCTTCGACCACGTCATTTCACTGACGTGGACCAAACCTTCGATTCCCTGCTCCAATTCCACAAAAGCGCCGTAATCGGTGACGCTGATGACCCGGCCTTGTACGTGGGCACCGACCGGATAACGATGCTCTGCATCCAGCCAGGGATCGGGCGTGAGCTGTTTGAAGCCGAGTGAAACCCGCTGTTTGTCCTTATCGAACTTAAGCACCTTCACCTGAATTTGATCGCCTACATTGACCAAGTCACGGGGATGCGTAAGGCGCCCCCACGACATATCGGTGATGTGTAGCAGCCCGTCGATCCCGCCGAGATCGACGAACGCGCCGTAGTCGGTGAGATTCTTGACCACGCCGGTCAGGGTGCTGCCTTCCTGCAAGTGCTCCAGCGTCTTACTTCTTTTTTCGTTCTGTTCTTCTTCAAGAACCTGCTTGCGCGAAACCACAATATTGCCGCGCTTTTTATTGAGCTTGATGACGGCGACTTCGTAAACCTGGCCCTTCACGGCGTCCAGGTTGCGGGCCGGACGCAAATCCGCCTGAGAACCGGGCAAAAATGCCCGCGCGCCCATGATGTCTACGGTTAGACCGCCCTTAATGCGTTCAATAACGGTTGCCGCAATGGGCTTTTTCTCGTTGTAAGCTTTTTCGATTTCATCCCAGGCGCGCAGGCGTTGTGCCTTCTGATGAGAAAGGTTGATATAGCCTTCTTCGGCTTCGCCTTTCTCCCGCATGACATCGATGGGGTCTCCTGGCTGAAACTTTGCTTTGCCCTCGTGATCCAGCACTTCGGAAAGCGGCAACAAGCCTTCCGATTTTGCACCTATGTCCACGACCACATGTGTAGGGGTGAGCTTCAAGACCGTGCCCCTGATGACTCGCTCATCCCCCTCGCTCTCTTCGGTTTCAGTAGTGAAACTTTCCAGAGCGGAAGCAAAATCGTCACCGCTCGTAGTGCCGGCCGGTTTTTCATCGGAGCGCCCTGTGGAATGCCTACTCGGCGTGGGCGCAACTTCTGCCGGCGACTCAGGCGAACCAGTGTTTTGCTCAGTGAGGGTGGAAGTGGTGGTATCAAGAACGGGGGCAGTGTTGTCGTCGAACAAGATTGTGGCCTCTCTGCTGTATTCGCACCATCGTGGTGCGACGGATGCGGGGGCTACCTAGCGGACAGCTGGCGTGAGTCTTTGGTTATGTTGAGCCCGCCCTGGCGAACGGACTGACAATCCCAGCGGTCGGACGTTTCTAAACAGCGCACCCGCGTCCAAAGGGAACTCTTCGACTATAGCAATGGCTTCTAAATAGTGTCAAACCGCAAGCCGAGGATTTCCGGTGTAGTGGGTCAGTTTGAATAGGGTAGCGAGCCAAACGCGCGTTTGTTGGTCGCAAAAACCGCGACCCTTCGCGCGGCTCGCCCAGATCCCTCACCGCGCAAAAGAGGCTTGTTCGGGATGACAATCAAACTGACCCACTACTAATTCCGGTTAGGACAAGCGAGAGGGGGCAGTTCATCAGCAAGTTTCCCTGATTCTTGTTTACAAGATCACCGTAAGGTTACAGTTTGGAGAATTCGCTTGCCCGCACTGGCCTGCCAAAATTGCCGGGCTGCTGAGAAATGAGCTTAGGCGGCCGATTTCCATTGAGGGTTTCTAAAGCCCCTGGCATCTGCTACTCTGCCGTGCGATGGACTATCTTTGGACTCCCTGGCGCTATGCCTACGTCACCACCGCGCAAAAAACTTCGGACTGCATCTTCTGCGATTTGCCGAAAATAGGCGATGATGCCCGGGCCCACATCGTTTATCGCAGCCAGCATTGTTACATTGTGTTGAACACTTTTCCGTACACGCCCGGGCACGTTATGATCGTACCCTTTGCGCACCTTGACGAGTTGCAGAAATTGCCGCCCGACGCCGCACACGAGATGATGGATCTCTCCCAGAAAATGGAAAAAGTCTTGCGCCAGCTTTATGACCCGGATGGAGTGAATCTAGGCATGAACATCGGGAAGGCTGCCGGCGCCGGAGTAGCCGGGCATATTCATATGCATGCCCTGCCACGCTGGGTGGCAGATGCCAATTTCGTTTCCGTAATTGGGGAAACCCGCATTTTGCCGGAAACTCTGGAGCTCACCTATGAGCGGGTCAAAGCTGCGCTACAATTATCGGCGCCACTCTGAGCGAACTTGGAAGGCAAAGCTCGCCCCAGAGTGACGCCGCGCTGCCCGGACGCAAAGCCGGCGCCCACAGGAAGACGCCGACGCTCCCGTTGCGCCCCGAGCAAAGTCCTGCGGTGGCGACATGAGAGTAAAGGAGTTATAGATTCTCCTTGTGCGCGTTACCAGCGATCCCTTGTGATCGCGTCTGCTGCACCGCAGGAGAGGCTAGGATAGCGAGAGCAGGCGGGCCAGGTTGTCAGGAAGATGTAATGATAATGTGAAATCTTGTAAACACTTGCCCGGCAGTTAGCTTAGTATGCCCAGCGCAAGAGCGTCGCGCCCACGGTGAAACCAGCGCCTACGGCGGCCAGCAGGACCAAGTCGCCCTTTTTGAGCTTACCTTCCTGTCGCGCTGTATTCATGGCCAGGGGGATGGTCGCCGAGGTGGTATTCCCGTAACGATCGATATCAATGATTACTTTCTCCATGGGAAGGCCGAGCCGGTCGGCCGTGGCGGTGATGATCCGTTTGTTGGCTTGATGAGGGATGAATACGTCAACATCTTTCCCGGTCATTCCGTTTCGTTCCAGAAGCTTCTCGCAAAGTTCCGCCATTTTACGAACAGCAAATTTAAAGACTGCCTGGCCATCCTGGTGGACGTAATGCATCCTTTGGTCCACGGTTTCATGTGTGGAAGGATTCAAACTGCCACCACCCGGCATAAAAAGCGAGCAGCCGCCCGAACCGTCGACTTCGTGAAGGAAATCGATCAGGCCTAGGGAATCGTCCGCGGGCTCGAGGATCACAGCTCCGGCGCCGTCACCGAAGATGACACAGGTCGCCCGATCGGTGTAGTCGATGATCGAGGACATCACGTCCGCGCCGATCACTAGGATCTTCTTGTGCGCGCCAGAAGCGATAAACTGCGATCCCACTTGCAAGGCGTAAACGAATGAGGAACAGGCGGCGTTCAGATCGAATCCCCAGACCTGCTTCGCCCCGAGCTTGTGCTGGACTAGGCAAGCCGAGCAGGGAAAGAGCATGTCGGGGGTTACTGTGGCAACGATGATTGCGTCCAGCTCATCGGGAGTCATCCGCCGCTCCGCCAGAGCTCTTTTGGCGGCTTGCAGTCCCAGATCGCTGGTAGCTACCCCCTTGTCAACAATGTGCCGTTCACGAATTCCGGTGCGCTCCCGAATCCATTGGTCGGTGGTCTCGACTAATTTTTCGAGGTCAGCATTGGTTAGGAGGCGAGGCGGGACATAGGTGCCGAGGGCTGAAATCTTGGGACGAACCAGTGGGCTCACTCGATAGTTTCTCCAATTGTGTTGAAACGTCTATTGTACGCACGGCCAGAACAATGTCCAAGCAGAAGAAAAGCCAGGTAGTGCGCTACTTTGAATTCAAAGTAGCGCACTATCAAAAGCCAGGCACCGGCAACCCACTGCACACGCAAGAGCCCGTTACCGTTGCTTCCTTCCGGACCTGGCGGGGTTGGCGGGAATGCGTCGCGCGGGACCGATGCCTGACATAGAGATTCTATCAGTGGTCAGTAGTCAGTGATCGGTGGTCAGTCGGTGTTCCTTGCGAAGAATCCACTGAAAACTGAGCCCTGGTCACTGACCACTGCTTTCGCACCTTCCGTACTCTTCCATTCGGGCGCGAAATCGCAAACAATAGGAAAGCACATGCCGGCGAACACCAACAAGCAGTCGATGAATCTGCTCTTGGCGGCGGCTGAGCGCTATTTCGGAGTTGCGCTCTACCTGCTGGTCTTCGTGGGCTTCGGGACCCTGGCTTCAACCGGGGCACTAGACATTCTGAGTGTGCTGCTGGTTAGCGGCGCGCTCCTGTTTCGCGGGTACGCGCTGGTGTCGCATCGCACCATTCTGATTCCTGAGCGCTGGACCACGCCCCTGACGATAGCTTACGCTCTCTTCTACGTTGCCGATTACTTCATAATCTCGCGCACATTTATCTATGCCACCGTTCACCTGGTTCTATTCGTGATGGTGGTGCGCTTGTTCTCGGCGCGACGCGACCGCGATTACTACTTCCTGGCGGTGCTTTCCTTTCTCATGCTGCTGGCTGCTTCAGTGCTGACGGTCGACAGCACGTTTCTATTTGCTTTTGCCGGTTTCATGCTGGTCGGAGTGGTCACATTCATTCTGATGGAAATGCGGAGTTCCTCTGCCCGGGCCAGCATTCATGCCCGACCTTCTCCGGATGAGCGCGTGTCGCGGGAGATGGGCTTCTGGCTGGCTGCGGCTGCTCCGGGGTTTGTATGTTTCATGCTTCTGATCGGCGCGGCAATATTTTTTGTTTTGCCGCGTTTGTCGAGCTCTTATCTCAGCGCCTATGTCTCCGGCGGCGGAATTGCCACTGGGTTCAGCGATCACGTACAACTCGGGCAAATTGGCGAAATCCAGCAGTCTGGCGCGGTTGTTATGCACATCCAGATAGAGGGGGACCAGAATGGCGCCTTTGACCTGAAATGGCGCGGAATAACTCTGAACCTGTTCAACGGCACAAGCTGGTCGAATCCGCACGAGCAACATTTCGTGCGGCGTGTGGGTGGGCGCTTCGTACTGGCAGGCCAAGAGACACCGCCGGTTAGCCCCGCGATAATTCACTACCGGGTGTTGATGGAGCCGGTGGCCAGCAGCGTATTTTTCCTGGCGCCCATGCCGCTGACGCTGGAGGGGAACTACCGGGTGGTATCGACGGATAACGCAGGCGCGGTGTTCGATCCTGACCCCGAACATCCGGTGAACAGCTACGAGGCACGCTCGAACATAGGGCAGCCCACGCCGACTCAACTGCGGGCGGTTTCCCAGAATTACCCGCCAGAGGTTTTGCTGAACAACCTGCAAACGCCAGGCACGCTGGATCCGCGCATTGCACGATTGGCCGAACAGATCACCGGTTCCGAAACCAATAATTATGACAAAGCTGGCGCCATCGAACGCTATCTGCGCACGAACTTCAAATACACACTCCAGCTGCCTCGCACTCTGAATCGGGACCCGCTGGCTGCCTTTCTTTTTGAGCGCAAGCAGGGACATTGTGAATACTTCGCTTCCTCGATGGCAGTCATGCTGCGCAGCATCGGGATTCCCTCCCGCGTGGTGAACGGCTTCCGTACCGGCGAGTTCAATGACCTGACTTCACAATACCTGATCCGTGCGAGCGATGCGCATTCCTGGGTGGAGGCATTCTTCCCTGACTACGGTTGGATCAGTTTCGACCCGACGCCCGCCGCTCCGGTGCATGCCCGATCCGGCTGGAGCCGAGTGGCATTGTACGTGGACGCTGCGGCATCGTTCTGGCGGGAATGGATCATCAACTACGACCTGAGCCATCAACATACCTTGGGCCGAAACGCCGCGCAGAACGCATTAGAGTGGATTCGCCACGGACAAGACTGGGGCCGGCGCGAATACCAGCGACTGCTGGATTTGGCCAGGCGGTCGCAGCAAACCATCTCGGATGCACCACTGACCTGGAGCGTGATGGCACTATGCGGATCAGTATTGCTGATTTTGGGAGCGAATGCTCAACGGCTGTGGAGAGCCGTCATGCGCCGCCGCGTGGCCGCCCGTCCTGAAAAATCGCCGCGCATGGCCGCCACGATCTGGTACGAACGCGCACTGCGAGTGATGGCCAGGGAGGGGTTTCGCAAGTTGCCGGCTCAAACGCCTGAAGAATTTCTTCAATCGATCGCGAACGATCACGTACGAGATTCGATCTCTCGATTAACCGAGCACTATGAACGAGCCCGCTTCGGCGCGTCGCCTGAAGACGCCGCGGCTTTGCCGGAGCTGTTTGCCGAGATCGCGGGCAAAAGCCGCCGCTAAGCGGAGTTTCACCTCGAGACGAGACGCTTCCGGGTTGCCGGGTTGTGGTGCAGTTTGGCAAAGGATGCGAGCCACACGCGCGTTTGTCCTGTCGCAAAAAAAACGCGACAGTTCGCGCGGCTCGCCCAGATCCTTCGCTGCGCAAAAGCGGAGATCAGGAACGCGGATTCTGCCGAATGTTAAGATAGAAAGATCGCATGCCGTGCCAAGAAACCGCAGTAGCCCCTGAAATCGAGCCTCGAACGGAATCTGCCACAAAGCCGAAAGTGGGATTTGTCAGCCTGGGCTGTCCCAAGAACCTCGTAGATAGCGAGGTCATGATGGGCATGCTGGCTCAGGCCGGGGCCGAGCTCACGCCGCGCGCAGAAGACGCTGATGTCATCGTTGTTAACACCTGTTCGTTCATCGAAAGCGCGCAACAGGAATCGGTGAATGCGATTCTGGAGATGGCACGTCACAAGGCGAACGGAGGAGTGCGGAGGCTTGTCGTGGCCGGCTGCCTGGTGGAACGCTTCCGTGACGAAATTCGCAAGAGCATCCCCGAAGTCGACGCGGTCGTGGGTACGGGAGAGCTGCAAAACATTCTGCCAGCAGCGGGAATGAATCCTGGACCAGCCATAGATTCGCCGTTCCGGATTCTGACTGTGCGCCCGGAAGGAAATGCTCGTGCGGCACAAGGCCGGTTCTCGCGTGAATCCTGGGACGGTGCGATTGCTGATCTTCCGAACTACTTATATGACGAGAAGACGCCGCGAGTTCTCGCAACCCCCAGCTACACCGCCTACATCAAGATCGCGGAAGGCTGTGACCATCCCTGCAGCTTCTGCATCATTCCGCAGATACGCGGCAAGTTTCGTTCTCGCAGATTCGAATCGGTCATTGCCGAAGCCGAGCGGCTGGCGGGTTCGGGTGTGCGCGAAATTACCCTCATAGGCCAGGACACAACCTGCTACGGAGAAGACTTCGACCTCAAGGACGGGCTGGCGCTGCTGCTCGAAAAGCTGGCCCGCATCGAGGAGCTGCGCTGGATCCGATTCCTTTACGCATATCCGAATAAAATCACCAGCCGCTTGCTGGAGGTGATTGCAGCCAATGACAAGATTTGCCCCTACATCGATGTCCCCTTGCAACACGCCTCCGCGACCGTGCTGAAGCGCATGAAACGAGGTGGCGGGGCAGAGTTGTTTCTGCGTTCCGTGGAAAAGATTCGGAGGATCATTCCGGATGTGGCTCTGAGAACCTCTTTCATCGCCGGCTTCCCCGGAGAAACCGACAAAGACTTTGAAGAGTTGTGCGAATTTGTTCGCGCAGCAGAGTTCGACTGGATGGGATGTTTCAGCTATTCCGATCAGGAGGGCGGAGGCGCATTTTCGCTGGACGAGAAAGTCTCTGCCCGCGAAATCGAATGCCGCCGCAAGCACCTGATGCAAGTTCAGCGCCGCATCAGCCGCAAGAAAAAACGGACCTATGTGCGAAAGGAATTCGACCTTTTGCTGGAGGGACCTTCGCCGGAGAGCGAGTTGTTGCTTGAGGGAAGGACTCGCATGCACGCGCCGGAAATTGACGGCAAAGTGTTTGTCAATGACGTGCCCGAAGGTATACCGCTCCAGCCCGGCCAGTTTTATCGCTGCCTCATCACCGAAGCGCACGATTACGATCTGATCGCGAAAATTCTCTAGACGCCATGGCCCGTAAGAGCGCTCTTAAGCTGCATTGTCCAACTTGCAAGAAGCCTGTGCAGCGGAGAGATCCCGATTTCCCTTTTTGCAGCGAACGTTGCCGGCTACTCGATCTTGGCAAATGGGCCAGTGGCGAATACGTAATTTCGTCGCCTGTTCGCGATACGTCAGACTCTCTGCCGGGTGCAAGACCGTTGGACAAAAAGGACTGAATCGGCCGAAGTGTTACGCTATCTCGAATGGGCAAAACCAATTTCGACAGTAGCGCCGGCGTCCCGCCTCAATTGGAGGATTGGCGATGGGTCTGGGTATGGGGGCAGGACGCCCCCAACCCTGCCGCCGAGGACGGCGGCGCTACATGAAAGCTCCGCTCTGGGCCAGGCTGGCGGCCACTTTGTTTGGCGTCGGGCGTCTGCGGCCTGGTCCCGGCACCTGGGGTTCGCTCGCAACCGTGCTGATTTGGTGGTTGCTGAGCTTTCGAATTGTGCCACGGGTGCAGCCTTTCGCCGCGGTGCTGTTAGCCTTAAGCGCAATCCTGATCGGAATTCCTGCGGCCACCCGCGTCTCTCGCGCAGTGCAGCTCAAAGATCCCCAGTTCGTCGTCATTGACGAAGTTGCGGGTCAGTTAATCACGATGATTGCTATACCAGTCTCGTGGAAATCTCTGCTTGCGGGCTTTATACTTTTTCGAGGATTCGACACTGTGAAGCCGCCTCCGGCACGGCAGCTGGAGCAACTTCCGGAAGGTCTTGGCATCGTAATGGATGATGTTGCTGCTGGACTCTACGCATTGCTGATCATGCATGGGCTTGTGCACTTCGGTATTTTGCCAAAATAAGTTGGCAGTCATGTCTGCCGGGGATTGAAGGCGATGGGAATCTCTGAGCGTTTGCTTGGACGCAAGAACGTGAATGGGAAGCCGCACATCGCCGCGGTGCAGCCTGGAGCGGCGCTTCCGGGCGGAGAAGTGCGTATCACCGGCAGCGACCTGCGTCCTCACGACCTTCGTCCTCCTCGCGTGCGCTTTGGTGAGCTGGAGGGCTCGGTAATCATTAGCTCGGATCAATTCTTAATTGCCCGAGTCCCGCATGGAGCTTCGTCCGGCCCAATAGTGGTTTCTACCAATGGCAACGCCAGCAATCCTCACCAACTTAAGGTTGCCGTTCCTATTGCGGAGAACCTGCACCCGGTCACCAATCCTGCCCTTGATGCGGAGGGCAACATCTACGTAACTTTTTCCGGCAGCCGCGGACAAAAAGTGCCGGTTTCGATTTTCAAAATTGACACCAACTACAACGTGAAGCCGTTCCTCTCCGAACTGATGAATGCCACGTCGATTGCCTTTGATCGCGAAGGGCATCTCTACGTCTCTTCCCGCATGGATGGCACGGTCTATCGGGTGGCGCCCAATGGGACGATGTCTTCCTACGCCGAAGGAATGGGCGTTGCGACGGGCATTGCCTTTGACCGCTCGGGTAATCTTTATGTGGGCGACCGCAGCGGAACCATTTTCAAGATTGCTCCCGACCGCCAGATCTTCGTGTTCGCTACACTCGAGCCTAGCGTCTCGGCTTACCACCTGGCGTTTGGGCCGCACGGAGACTTGTTCGTCACCGGCCCAACCACGTCCAGCTTCGACTGCGTGTACAAGGTCGATCCGCAGGGCAACGTTGCCACCTTCTATCGAGGTTTGGGCCGTCCGCAGGGCCTGGCTTTCGATCAGGAGGGCAATCTCTACGTTGCAGCCTCACTTGGCGGTAAACGCGGCATCGTCAAGATCAACTCAGGCGGGCAGCCGAGCCTGGAGGTCGCCGGCAGCAGCTTGGTTGGGCTTGCCTTTGCTCCGGGCCGCTCAGCGGTTCTGGCCACAACCAATACCGTTCATCACCTCGCCTGAAATATCCAGGGCGCGCCGCTTATCGAGTTGCCGGTCTGAACTGAAACAGTCAATCGTTTAAACTCGTAGGCGTGAATGCCGAAATCATAGCTATCGGCTCAGAGCTGCTCACTCCTTTCCGCCAGGACACGAACTCCCTCTATTTGACCGAGAAGCTGAACCAACTTGGCGTAGAAGTAATTTTCAAAACCATAGTCGGGGATAACCGGCAAAATCTGGTTCAGGCTGCTTCCCTGGCGCTATCTCGGGCGGACATTTTGATTTTCATGGGTGGTCTCGGTCCTACCGAAGATGATCTCACCCGTGAAGCTGTGGCAGAGAGTTTAGGCCTGGAACTGCGACGCGATCCTGAGATCCTTGCCAGCATCGAGCAACGCTTTACCGCGCATGGCTGGAAAATGTCCTCCAACAACGCAAAGCAGGCCGATGTTCTCAGCGGCGCTAGTGTGCTGCGCAATACGAATGGAACCGCTCCAGGCCAGTGGATCATGGGGAAATACGACGGCAAAGAAAGAATTATCCTGCTGCTGCCCGGCCCTCCGCAGGAATTGAAAGCTCTTTTCGAAGAACAGTGCCTGGAGCGGCTGCGCGTGAAACTTCCGCAGCAGTTTATAGCCACGCGCGAGTTGAAGGTCACCGGAATGGGGGAGTCGCAGTGTGACTCGAGGATATCCCCGATCTACCAGCGCTTTCCCGACATTCAGACAACGATTCTGGCGGGCGCGGGCGAAATCCAGCTGCATTTGAAGACACGCGGCGACTCGTTTGAAGCTGCGCAGCAAAGAATTGACGAGCTGGTCGCGCAACTCGAAGAGGAGCTCGGAGCTTATGTTTTCTCTGACAACGGGGAAGCAATGGAGGAGATTGTTGGCCATTATTTGCAGATGCGCGACGCTACCCTGGCGGTGGCAGAGTCGTGCACCGGCGGATTGATCGCTCAACGCATCACTTCAGTGGGCGGGAGCTCCCGTTACTTTCTTGGCGGCGCGGTGGTGTACTCGAATGCGCTGAAAACCTCGATGGCAGGCGTAGCGGCCGAGTTGATCGATAAACATGGGGCCGTCAGCCGCGAAGTAGCCGCTGCGCTGGCGGAAGGAATCCGAAACCGCTGTGGCACAACTTTGGGTATCGGGGTTACTGGCGTTGCCGGGCCGAGCGGAGGGACGCCTGACAAGCCGGTTGGTCTGGTCTTTCACGCCCTCGCCAGCGACAATGGCACGGAAGTGATCGAACGCAAATTTCCCGGTGACCGCAAACGTATTCGCTGGTTTGCCAGCCAGCAGGCTTTGGACATGGTGAGAAGAAAGCTGATCTGAAGCAGCGATTAGCACCTAGCACTTAGCATTTGGCCATCCACGGAGCCAGAACGACTCATGCTCGAGCTAATTGCCAAATGCTAATTGCCAAGTGCTAAATGCGCATATTTATTGCTCTCGACATCGAGGATGCTATTCGCGAAGCCCTTCAGCGATTCATGGAAGGGGTTCGCGGATTCGCACCTGATGCGCGCTGGGTTCGTCCGGAAGCGCTGCACGTAACATTGAAGTTCATCGGCGAAAAGCCGGTCCAAGTTGTAGAGCAGGTCAAGCACGCGCTGGCTGGCGTTCAGCCCGAAGCTTTTGATCTCACCTTTCGCGGGTACGGTTTTTTCCCGACGGCTAAGTCGGCGCGCGTTTTCTGGATCGGAATCGAAGCCGGCGCGGAACTTACGGCGCTGGCAAAGAAAATAGACCACATCACCTCCGCTCTCGGAGTTCCCAAAGAAGACCATCCGTTTAGCCCTCACCTGACACTTGCCCGAGGTGGTGGCCGCTCGGGGGCTCCTGGTTGGCGCAAAGACGATGCGGCAAACAAGAACTTTCAATTGCTGCAAGACAAATTGTCGGCTCTGCCTGCGCCGGAGTTTGGTACCATGACCGCGCGTGCGTTCGTTCTGTATGAGAGCCAACTGATGAGAGGTGGCTCTCGGTACAGCAAATTGGCACGCTTTCCATTGGTTAGCTCTTCGCCAAGTACCTCCGCATGACCGCGTTTCTGCTCACTGCCGCGTACAGTTACCTGGTCGGCTCGATCCCGTTTGGGTATCTCTTGGTGCGAGTTTTCCACGGTAAGGATATTCGTCAGACAGGAAGCGGCAACATCGGAGCCACCAATGTGGCGCGCACATCGCCGTGGTTGGGTGCCGTCACCCTCATTCTGGATGCGCTCAAAGGCGTGGCAGCAGTCATGATCACGCGCAGGTTTTTCCCGAGCCAGGCTATTCTTCCGGCATTCGCTGGTTTCATGGCCATTGTCGGTCACGTACTTCCAGTGTGGTTGCGCTTTCGTGGCGGCAAAGGCGTCGCTACAGGACTTGGCTCTTTCGTAGTTCTCTTTCCGAAAACCATCCTGGTGATGATTGGAATCTTCGTAGCAATCTTTCTCGTCTTCCGCTACGTCTCTCTCGCTTCGATACTCACTGTCGCCTTGTTTCCGCTGCTTGCCTGGGTTCTGCAGCCGTACCCCGAATCGCCTCAAATCCTCGCCTTCCTGGCCGCTGCTTCGCTGGTGATTATTGCAAAACACCATGCGAATATTCGCAGGCTTCTCGCCCACACTGAACCTCGTTTCCGCTGGAGCCGGGGATGAGCCAGATTGCAGTCATCGGCGCAGGCGCTTGGGGAACTGCGCTCTCGATAGCACTGGGGCGCAAGGGCGTTCATCACATTCGACTGTGGGTGCACGAGAAAGAGGTGCAGGCGTCCATTTCAAACCGGCGAGTCAACGATCTTTACCTTCGGGAACACGTCATTCCTGAGAGTGTCTCGGCCACGGGCGATCTTAAGCACGCAGTTCGGGAGGCAGAAATTGTGGTAAGCGTGATGCCGTCTCAGCACTGTCGGCGCCTGTTTGAGGCGATGCGGCCCTACCTCCAACCCGAAACGCTTTTTGTAAGTGCCACCAAGGGACTGGAGGAGGGGAGCTTGCTGCGCATGACGGAAGTGATCTGTTCGGTAATTTCTTCGAATGGTTTCGCAGGGCCGCGCATCGGAGCGCTCAGCGGCCCTAGTTTCGCCCAGGAAGTGGCGAGAGGTGATCCGACCGCAATCACCATCGCATCACTGGATGCGGAACTCGCGGAAACCGTGCAGCGGGAGTTCAGCGATCCGCGTTTTCGGGTTTACACGAATAATGATGTCGTCGGAGTTGAGCTCGGAGGCGCGCTGAAGAATATCATCGCCATAGCCGCCGGAATTTGCGCTGGACTTGGCCTCGGGCATAATTCTGTGGCTGCGCTCATCACCCGTGGTTTGGCAGAGATCACGCGTCTGGTGGTTGCCTGCGGCGGACGGCCGGAGACCATGGCTGGCCTTGCCGGTTTGGGGGATCTGGTTCTGACCTGTACCGGTGGGCTTTCTCGCAACCGTAGCGTGGGCGTGGAACTCGGACGCGGACGCAAACTCGGGGAGATCATCGCGTCCATGCACGGGATGGTGGCCGAAGGAGTGTTCACGACACACGCGGCCGTCCAACTTGCCCGCGCACACAACGTGGAGATGCCGATCACGGCTCAAATGGACGCCATTCTCCACCAAGGCAAATCTCCCCGCGATGCCATTCAGGAGCTCATGACCCGCAGTGGTAAGAGCGAAACGGGACTGTAGCAAAATCCTCTGCAAGGCTCGCTGCTACTTGTAGTTCCTCGACTTCGAAACAACACGCGCGCTTTAGTACCCAGAGCGAAGCTCATTTTGCAGTACTTTCGTAACGGGCATTGTCCCGCAGGATCCAGCGGCTATCCATCACCTTGCCAGTAAACTTCTAAGCAGCAATTGTGCGTGATTGCCGTGCTCTGGTGCGGTGTGGGACTGCCTTGTCACTAAAACTGCCGACGCCATCCCGTTTGCCGATCCTATACGTAATCCTTAGTGTGCTCATCCTAGTGAGCGTGGTCCCGATGTATTTCTATTCCGCTCAGGTGGAGTCCATTAACCGGGACCGGCTGATCACCAATGAAAGATTGCTGCAACACGGTCACCCGGTCGCTGGCCGACGACATTTCTCAGCACCAGGAATCGCTGCGCCTGATGCAGGCTAATCT
>Ga0187778_10001683_pt1 | contig 15206 bp, 10 predicted proteins | sample 1015_Q2_SP5_20_M_FD_132418 | JGI IMG/M metagenome (GOLD analysis project Ga0187778, IMG submission 132418) | Tropical peat soil microbial communities from peatlands in Department of Meta, Colombia - 1015_Q2_SP5_20_MG | ecosystem: Environmental > Terrestrial > Soil > Wetlands > Peat | place... | reverse complement strand
CGTTCCGGCAAGACCACGATACTCGTTCCCATCGGCGGCACCGAACAGAACGGACCGCACATGGCGCTGGGCAAGCACAATGTGCGCGTCAAAGCGTTGTCGGCAGCGATCGCGCGCGGGCTGGGCAACGCGCTGGTCGCGCCGGTGCTCGCGTACGTTCCCGAGGGAAGCATAAGCCCACCCGAGGCCCACATGCGCTTCCCCGGCACCATTACCATACCCGATACAACCTTCGCTCAGATCCTCGAGTCGGTGGCGCGCAGCTTCAAGGCACACGGCTTCAAGGACATCGTGTTTCTCGGCGACCACGGAGGCTACCAGGCGATCGAGAAACGCGTGGCCGATCGTTTGAATCGCGAATGGGCGGCGACACCGGTGCGTGCACACGCGATGCTCGAATACGACCGGCTGAGCGAGGTGGAGTATGCGCGGTTGCTGAAGAGCCGCGGCTATGTCGAGGAGGAGATCGGCACGCACGCGGGGCTCGCTGACACGTCCCTCGCGCTCGCCGTCGACCCGCATCTCGTGCGCGCCGACGCGATGCAGACTCCTCCGAACCGCGCGGCCGGCGTGCGCGGCGATCCACGTCAGGCAACCGCTGAGCTCGGGCAACTAGGTGTGGATCTTGTCGTGGCCCAGACCGTTGTCGCGATCAGGGCCGCCACGGCTCAACGCTGAAAGTGCTGCCCCGGGCTCCCCGAACGATTCCTCGCAAGGAATACTCGTGACTTTGCTCTTGCCTCGACACGTCTTGGTCCTTACCGCTATTGCCGGTGTCCTGCTCGGCCTGCCCTGCGATGCACAGTCGCCTTCCATCGGCGCGATAGCAACCGTGCCCGGCATGCCGCCGGTGCCCGATCCGTCGAACCTCTACAGCGAAACCGCCACCGGCCGCATGAGCCCTGCGGTCGCCGGAGCGCTGGAGCGCATCTACGTGCCCAACCTGCGTTCGAACGACGTCTACGTCATCGATCCGGCGACGCTCAAGGTCGTCGACCGCTTCAAGGTCGGCGTCGGTCCTCAGCACGTCGTGCCCTCGTGGGACCTGAAGACGCTGTATGTGGCGAACAACGCCGAGCGGCGGACCGACGGCAGCCTGACGCCCATCGACCCCACCACCGGCAAGCCCGGACAGTCGATACCGGTCGACGATCCCTATAACATGTACTTCACGCCCGACGGCAAGTCGGCGATCGTCGTCGCCGAGGCGCTCAAGCGGCTCGACTTCCGCGACCCGCAAACCATGAAGTTGCAGTACTCGATCGCGGCGCCTCGCTGCGGCGGCATCAACCACGCCGATTTTTCAATCGATGGCCGCTTCGCGATTTTCACCTGCGAGTTCGGCGGGACGGTGGTCAAGATCGACCTCCCCGAGCGCAAGGTGCTCGGCTACCTGCAGCTCATCAAGCCAGGGCTGCCGACCAAGACGGTGGAGGGCTTTGACGGACGTGACGAAATCATCTGCACGGTGTGGAAGGGCATGCCGCAGGACATCCGTGTGTCGCCGGACGGAAAGCTGTTCTTCGTCGCCGACATGATGTCCGACGGCGTGTTCGTGATCGACGGCGAGCGCTTCCGGCAGACCGATTTCATTCCCACCGGCGTAGGCACGCACGGGCTCTACCCGAGCCGCGACGCGACCAAGCTCTACGTCGCCAATCGCGGATCGAACAAGATCCACGGCCCGCCGCACGGCAAGGGGAGCGTGTCGGTGATCGATTTCACCACGCGAAAGGTCGTCGCGACGTGGCCCGTTCCCGGCGGCGGAAGCCCCGACATGGGCAACGTCAGCGCCGACGGCAAGACGTTGTGGCTGTCTGGGCGCTTCGACGACGTCGTCTACGCCTTCGATACGACGACCGGCGAGGTCAAGAGCATCAAGGTCGGCGCCGAGCCGCACGGCCTTGCCGTCTGGCCGCAGCCGGGGCGCTATTCGCTAGGGCACACGGGAAACTTGCGTTAGGAGCGGCCGCGCTCTCTCCCCTTAGCCTTCCAGCTCGAGCAGCACCTTCTGGCCGTGCGTCGGTTCGCTAGCCTTGAACGCCAGAGCGCGCAACTCGAACGACTCCCTTGCAACAAATGGCAAGACGGTGAGAAAGCCTGCCCGCAGGAGAACCGATCTCAAAGAGGTCGCTGTAAAGCCGGTCTTGTGCGCAAAAAAGTCCACGCCGGAGCGCTCGATCTCGACACTCCAGCCGTAAATCACGTCACGCACCGTCATCGAACCCACCGGCGACACGTACAGCGTGTCCTCGACGTCGAGGTCGCGTTCGACGACGGCCTTCATGACCGATTCCAAGTCGGGCACCCTTATCTCGGCAAATCCATCCGCCTTCAAGACGTGAAGAAAGCCCTGCAGCACCACTATTCCTTCGTGCTTGTGGTAATGCTCGAGGTTATGTGAGCAATACACGGCGTCAAATTGCGCCGGCCGCAGGGTAGACAGCTTGCGTGCGTCGCACACAATGTCCGGGTTTCCTGTCGGGTCGATATCGAGCAATACGTGTTCCCAACCGTCGAAATACGCAGGGATCGGAATGTTCTTGCTGTTGCCGCCCACGTTCAGCACCCGCTGCCTGCCGGGTGTCGATTCAGCGCCAACTCGCTCCGAATCGACGCGCTCCCGAGCCTGGCTGAACAGCTGCCGCAACGCCGCTTTTAGCATTGGGGGAACCTTGGCTAGCCGGATTGCGCGAGCGGAGGGATTTCTTTCGCCCCGCCCATGTACGGCCGGAGCACCGCGGGGACGTCGACGCCGCGGTCGGCCCGCTGATAGTTTTCGAGCACCGCCACCAGCGTCCTACCGATCGCCAGCCCCGAGCCGTTGAGTGTGTGAACGAGCTCGGTCTTGCCTTGCGCGTTGCGAAAGCGCGCCTGCATGCGCCTCGCCTGAAACGCCTCGCAGTTCGAGCACGAGGAGATCTCGCGGTACCTCTGCTGGCCCGGCAGCCACACCTCGAGGTCGTAGGTCTTCGCCGACGCGAAGCTCGTGTCGGAGGTGCACAGCGTCATCGCCCGGTATGGCAGCTCGAGCTTTCTTAGGATCGTCTCGGCGTGACCTGTGAGCTCCTCCAGCGCGTCGTAGGACTTGTCCGGGTGGACGATCTGCACCAGTTCCACCTTGTCGAATTGATGGACGCGGATCATTCCGCGAGTGTCCTTGCCGTAGCTGCCCGCCTCCGAACGAAAGCTCGGCGTGTGCGCGGTAAGCTTGATCGGCAGCCGTTCGCCGGCAATGATTTCGTCGCGCACGAAGTTGGTGACCGATACCTCGGCCGTCGGGATGAGGTACATTCGCGCCTCTCCCGGCGCCCCGCCCTTGGTGACCCAGAACAGATCGTCTTCGAATTTGGGCAGCTGGCCAGTTCCCGTCATCGTCGCCGCGTTGACGATGTAGGGCACGTAGACCTCGGTGTAGCCGTGCTCCGTCACGTGCGTATCGAGCATGAACTGCGCCAGCGCCCGATGCAGGCGCGCGACGCCGCCGCGCAGCGTGTAGAAGCGCGCGCCCGAGAGCTTGGCCGATACTTCGAACTCGAGCCCGCCCACGGCGGAGCCGACGTCGACGTGATCCCTGGGCTTGAAGTCGAACGTCCTCGGCGTCCCCCAGCGCTGCACTTCGACATTGTCGGCGTCCGAGCGCCCCGGCGGGACGCTCTCGTGCGGCAGATTGGGCATCACCATGACCATGTCGCGCAGTCGTTCCTGCACCTGGGCAAGACGCTGCTCGAGCGACGCGAGCTCATCGCCGATTCCCGCGACTTCGCGCATCGGCGCGCTGGCGTCCTCCCCCTTCGCCTTGGCGGCCCCGATCTGCTTCGATGCCGCATTACGCTTGGCCTGCAGCTCCTGCGTGCGGGTCTGGATGTCCTTGCGCTCCGCTTCGAACTGCTGGAATGCCGCAACGTCGAAGGCGAAGCCGCGCGTCGCCAGGCGCTTGGCGACCTCGCCGGGGTTGTTGCGCAACAACTGGATGTCGAGCATGCGCGCGAGTTTACCAGACGAAGTGTCATTCCCGCGGAAGCGGGAAGCCGGTCGTGTAGCATGGGTCGAGCATCGCGAAACCCAGGAGAAACGCCACGTCGATGCATCCCCGGGTTTCGCGCAAACGCGCTCAACCCGAACTACATTCACTCACGACTTCTCGTTGTCGTTCGAGCGCGCCTTCGCGTCGCGATCGCGAAGCCCTCTGAGCTTCTCGCGGATCTTCGCTTCGAGGCCGCGATCGGTAGGCGCGTAGAAGGTCGCGTCAGGCATGCCGTCGGGGAGGTAGCGCTCGCCTGCAGCGTAGGCGCCGGGCTCGTCGTGCGCGTAACGATAGCCCTTGCCATAGCCGAGCCCCTTCATCAGACCGGTGGGCGCGTTCCGGAGGCGCAGCGGCACCGGACGCGAGCCATCTTCGGCGATGAAGGACCGCGCTGCGCCGTAGGCCATGTACACGGCGTTGCTCTTGGGCGCGCAGGCGAGATAGATGACCGCCTCGGCCAGCGCCAGCTCGCCCTCGGGCGTGCCGAGCCGCTCGTAGGTTTGCACCGCGTCGAGCGCGAGCTTGAGCGCCTGCGGATCGGCGAGCCCGATATCTTCTGTCGCCATGCGGATCATCCGGCGGCCGACGTACAGCGGATCGGCGCCGCCGTCGAGCATGCGGCACATCCAGTACAGCGCCGCGTCGGGGTCGCTGCCGCGCACGGCTTTGTGCAGCGCCGAGATCTGGTCGTAGAACGCTTCACCGCCCTTGTCGAAGAGCCGCAGCGAGCGCGCGATCGTCGCCTCGACAAAAGCAAGGTCGATCTCGCGACGCTTCGCTTCGCCGGCGGCGATGCCGAGCTGCTCGACCAGATTGATGAGCCTGCGTCCATCGCCGTCGGCATAGCCGATCACGGCGTCGCGGGCGGGCGCGTCGAGCGCCGCTCCGGGCATTGCAACCTTGAGCGCACGCTCGAGAAGCACGGCGAGCTCTTCCGGCTCGAGCGCATAGAGCACGTACACGGTTGCGCGCGAAAGCAGCGCGCTGTTCACCTCAAAGGACGGATTCTCGGTCGTCGCCCCGATGAAGGTGAGCAGACCGCGCTCAACAAAGGGCAGGAACGCGTCCTGCTGAGCCTTGTTGAAGCGATGCACTTCGTCGACGAACAGGATCGTGTGCCGGCCCGACTGCGCCAGCACCGCCTCGGCCCGGGCGACCGCGTCGCGAATGTCCTTGACGCCGGAGAGCACGGCCGAGATGGCGATGAACTCGGCGTTGAAAGCATCGGCCATCAATCGGGCGAGCGTCGTCTTGCCCGAGCCAGGCGGGCCCCAGAGGATCATCGAGTGGAGCTTCTTCGATGCGAACGCGACCGCCAGTGGCTTGCCGGATGCGAGCAGATGTCGCTGCCCGACCACCTCGGGAATCGTCTTCGGTCGCAGCCGCTCTGCGAGTGGAGCCGTCGGGTTTTCGACGGCGAAGAGATCAGCCGCCGACGACATCTGCGCCGGCCGGCGGCGTGAAGCGGAACAGCTCGGCAGCGAGCTTCGGGTTGCGTTCGAGCTTGGACAGCCGAATGAAAGTGCGCTGCCCGAAGTTGTCCGTGACTTCCAGCGCGGCGAGTCCGCCGGCGTCGAAGCCCAGGCGCAGCTCGCTGAATGCGGCGTCCTTGTTCTTTGGCGTCGCCCCGAGCCACTCCAGGCCGGCGGCCGCTGGCAGCGACTTCCACTCGAAGGCGCGCTCCACCTCCTCTTTGCCCGCGAGCAGCGCCGCCGGCGTCGTGCCCAGCGCGCGGTCGTTGTTGCGCACGACCACCTGATTGAGGTCTTCGTCGTAGATCCACACGCGCTGGCCGTCGCCGACAAGCAGTTGTTTGTAAGGCTTGTCCACGTTCCAGCGAAAGCGGCCCGGTCGCGCGATGACGAACTCGCCGCTCGCCTCGGCAACCCTGCGGCCCGACGCGTCGGACACGGTCTGAGTGAACGTTGCGCGCATGGTCTGCGTGTCGCGAACGAACGCGTGCAGTTGATCCAGCGTCGCGCCACGAGCAATCCCCGCACAGAGCAACACCGGAGCGAGTATGGTGAACAGACGAAGCATGTCGTTCAAGAATGAGTCGTCATTCCGAGGACCCCGGACTCGATCCGGGGGACGAGGAATCTGCTGCTTACGATCTGTGGGTGACTAGCCAGCAGAACCCTCGCTTCGCTCGGGATGACACCACAACATCCTAATCCTTGCCTGCCGGGACCAGCACTTCCCTGTTGCCGTTGGTTTGCATGGCGGAGACCAAGCCGGCGCGCTCCATCTGCTCGATCAGGCGCGCCGCGCGGTTGTAGCCGATTCGCAGGTGACGCTGCACCAGTGATATCGATGGGCGTCTCGTCTTGAGCACGATTGCCACGGCCTGGTCGTACATCGGGTCGGATTCGCCCGCGGAGCCTTCGATGCCAAGGCTGTCGTCCTCGCTCTCAGCCCCCGTGTCCAGGATGCCGTCGAGGTACTGCGGGCCGCCCTGCGCCTTCAGGTGCTCGACGACGCGATGCACCTCCGCATCCGAAACGAAGGCGCCGTGCACGCGCTGCGGATGGCCGATCCCCGGCGGCATCCACAGCATGTCACCCTGGCCGAGCAGCGTCTCGGCGCCCATCTGGTCGAGGATGGTGCGCGAGTCGACCTTGCTCGCGACCTGGAAGGCGATGCGTGCCGGGATGTTCGCCTTGATCAAACCCGTGATCACGTCGACCGAAGGACGCTGCGTAGCGAGGATCAGGTGGATGCCCGACGCTCGCGCCTTCTGCGCGATTCGCGCGATCAGCTCCTCGATCTTCTTGCCGGTGACCATCATCAGGTCGGCCAACTCGTCGATGACGATCACGATCAGCGGCATTTCCTCGATCGGCTCAGGCGCGTCGGGCGTGAGCGAGAAAGGATTGGTAAGCGGCCTTCCCGCCTTCTTCGCCTCGGTCACGCGCGCGTTGTAGCCGGCGAGATTGCGCACGCCCAGCGTCGACATCAGCCGATAGCGCCGCTCCATTTCGCCCACCCCCCAGGTGAGCGCGTTGGCGGCGAGCTTGACGTCGGTGACGACCGGAGACAGCAGATGCGGAATCCCCTCGTACACCGAGAGCTCGAGCATCTTGGGGTCGATCAGAATCAGCCGCACCTGGCGCGGCTCCGCCTTGTAGAGCAGCGACAGGATCATCGCATTGAGCGCCACCGACTTGCCGGAACCCGTCGTTCCCGCGACCAGCAGGTGCGGCATGCGCTGGAGGTCCGCGACCACCGGCTTGCCGGCGATGTCCTTGCCCAGCGCAAGAGACAATGGGCTCGCAGTGTCGTTGTAGGTCGCCGACGACAGCAGCTCGACCAGCCGCACGATCTGTCGCCTTGCGTTCGGCAGCTCCAGTCCCATGCAGGATTTGCCGGGAATCGTCTCCACGACTCGGATGCTGACCACCGAGAGCGCACGCGCCAGGTCCTTCATCAGGTTCACGATCTGCGCGCCTTTTACGCCGATCGCCGGCTCGACCTCGAAGCGTGTGATCACCGGCCCCGGGTACGCCGCGAGGACCTTCACCGCGACGCCGAAGTCGGCGAGCTTGCGCTCGATCAGGCGCGAGGTGAACTCCAGCGCGTCGGCGCTCACCTGTTCCTGCGCCGACGGCGCGTCTTCGAGCAGCGCCAGCGGCGGAAGCGGTGAATCGGGAAGCTCCTGGAACAGCGGCTTCTGCTTTTCCCGGACCACGCGATCCGATCGAGGGACTTCGAGTTGCGGTGCGACGACGAGCACCGGCTCGCGATCGTCGATGGTTTCCCGCGCAGCCTCGACCAACTGTTCCCGCTCCTCGGCAGCCGCCTCGCCGATCTGCCGATCGCGCCTCGCGTCGCGGCGTCGCCGCGCCCACCCGGCAAGCGCTTCAATCCCGCCTCCGATACCCTCCATCAGCTTCAACCACGACATCCGCGTGAACAGCGACCACCCCGCCGCGAACAGGGCGATCAGCACCAGCGTGGCCCCGTTGAAGCCCAGGGCGGGGGACAGGGCCTGGCCTATGAAGTCACCCAAGGCACCCCCGGGGACGCCGGGCAGCGCAACAGGAAGGTGATACAGGCGGATCGATTCGAGCGCGGCGCTCGACAGCAGGACCAGAACGAATCCAGGCACGGCCAGCCAGGGGTGATGGCGCTCGGTGTTCTCACGGGTGAGCCGCCGGTAGCCAGTCACGACCAGGACCACGCCGGCGAACGCCAGCCACCATGCGGAGGCTCCGAACAAGTACAGCAGGAGGTCGGCGAGCCAGGCGCCAACGGCGCCGCCTTTGTTCTGAATGGCCTCCCCCGTACCCGAAAACGACCAACCCGGGTCCGCGCTTTGATAGCTCGCCAGGATCAGCGCGAGATACGCGAAGGCCGCGACGATCAGCAGCCACCAGGATTCCCTGAGGAGCGCTACCAGCCGGGGCGTCAGGCGACTCCCGCCGCTGCTGGGACGCCGCGTCGCCCGGCCAGCCTTCTCCTTAAAGATCATGGTGTTATTAGTCATACTTAAGGAGGAGCATTATACCATGATCGAACGCCTGAATCGGCTGGCTTGTGCTTCAGGGAGCTAACCCAACATCGGATAGAATCGGACGGATTTGGTCCCGGATCATTTCACGAGCTTCATCTCGATGCCTGCCAAACACGCGCGCCTGTTGATTCTCGGTTCCGGCCCGGCGGGGTTCACCGCCGCAGTATACGCTGCGCGCGCCAACCTAAAGCCGGCGCTGATCACCGGCCTCGCGCAGGGCGGCCAGCTGATGACCACCACCGATGTCGACAACTGGCCCGCCGATGCCGACGGCGTGCAGGGTCCCGAGCTGATGGCGCGCTTTCAGAAGCATGCCGAGCGCTTCGAAACCGAAGTGATCTTCGACGAGATCCACACGGCCAAGCTCGGCGAGCGCCCTTTCCGCCTCGTGGGGGACTCCGGCGAATACACCTGCGATGCGCTGGTGATCGCCACGGGGGCTTCGGCACGCTACCTCGGTCTGCCGTCGGAGCAGGAGTACAGAGGCAAGGGAGTGTCGGCATGCGCGACCTGCGACGGCTTCTTCTGCAAGGGACACGACGTGGTCGTCGTCGGCGGCGGCAACACGGCGGTCGAAGAGGCGCTGTACCTCTCGAACATGGCCAAGCGCGTCACGGTGGTCCATCGCCGCAACAAGTTTCGCGCCGAGGCCATCCTGGTCGATCGCCTGCTCGCCAAGGCAGGCGACAAGGGCAACGTACGGATTCTGTGGGATCACACGCTCGATTCGGTGCTCGGCAACGGCTCAGGCGTAACCGGGGTGCGCGTCAAGCATGTCAACACCGGTGCGATGCGGGATCTCCCTGTGCAGGGAGTGTTCATCGCCATCGGCCATACGCCGAACACTCAACTCTTCGAGGGCCAGCTCGCGATGAATAACGGCTACATCAAGGTACGCGGCGGCAGCGAGGGCGACGCGACAGCGACAAGCGTGCAAGGCGTGTTTGCCGCCGGCGACGTCGCAGACCACGTCTATCGCCAGGCCGTGACCAGCGCAGGGACGGGCTGCATGGCGGCACTCGACGCCGAAGCCTACCTCGAAGCGCTCGGCTGACATCGGCTTGGTTGCCGGCAGCGTTCCATCGGCGTTGCAGGCGAGCGAAGGCGCGGCATGGCGAAGCTCTCCGATCTGAAGGCGTTGCTGGCCGAGGCGGCCGCCAAGGTCGGGACGAAGTCCGTCGCCAACGCGCGCAAGCCCGTACGCAAGGCACCGCAACCAGAGCAGCCTGAAGAGGTGAGTCTCGCCCAGGCATTCGCCGACGTGACCCCGCTCGCCCCCGGTAATCGCATCTCGCGCGTCAAAACCAAGCCCTTCCCCTCGCCCGTCCAACGGCTCGCCGACGAAAGCGCCGCGCTGGCTGCGAGCCGGAACGGAACGGAGCCATCGCCCGCATCGTGGGACATCGGCCAGGAATTCGAAGGCAGTCAAACCTTTGTTCGCCGGGGAATTGGGCGCGACGTGCTGGCGAAGTTGCGGCGCGGACACTGGGTCGTCCAGGGCGAGATCGATCTGCATCGCATGACGGCGAGCGAAGCGCGCGACGCGCTCGCCGACTTTCTTTCCGCGGCACGCGTGCGAGGATGGCGCTGCGTGCGCGTGATTCATGGCAAGGGCCTCACCTCGCCGCGGCGGGAACCTGTGCTGAAGGGCAAGACGCGCACGTGGCTTGCTCAATGGGACCACGTGCTGGCGTACTGCGAGGCGCCGCGCCATTCCGGAGGCTCGGGCGCGGTGATCGTGCTGCTGAAGGCGTCTACAGGTTAGCAACGTCGTCGAAACCGTTGCGACGCGTGCGCCCCATGGTCACAGCCTGCGGTGGGTCAACGCGGGCAACTCCGCGCGCACTGCGGCAATGCGCTCGGTGTCAATGTCGCCGACGATCACTCCCGGCCCCTCCGCCAGCTCGGCAACCACGATGCCCCACGGATCGACCAACAGACTGTGGCCGTAGGTGCGCCGGCGATTCGGGTGCAACCCGCCCTGCGCCGCGGCAAGCACGTAGCACTGATTCTCGACTGCGCGCGCTCGAAGCAGCAGATGCCAGTGCGCTTGACCAGTCACCGCTGTGAAAGCGGAAGGCACCAGCAGCAGCGCGACGTCTCGGTAGCTGCGATACAGCTCCGGGAAGCGCAAGTCGTAGCAGACCGACATGCCTGCCTTGCCGCACGGCGTGTCGAACGTCGCCGGTTGCGCCCCGGCCTCGATGGTGCGCGACTCGTCGTAGCGATCTTCGCCGTGGCTGAAGGCGAACAAATGGATCTTGTCGTAGCGAGCCACGCGCTTGCCGTCGGGGTCGTAGGCGAGCGATGCGCTGCGCACGCGCGTCGCGTCCCCGGTTGCAAGCGGAACGGTTCCACCGACCAGCCACAGGCGATGCGTGCGCGCCAAGCGAGACAGAAAGTCCTGCTGGGGCCCCGAGCCGTCGCTTTCGCGAACGGCGACCTTGTCCTGCGCGGTGTCGCCGAACACGCCGAAGTACTCGGGCAGCAGCACCAGTTTCGCCCCCTGCCGTGCCGCATCGGCCACCAATGGCTCGATCGCAGCCAGGTTGACCGCGACGTCGCTGCCCGAGACCGTTTGCACCGCTGCAACGCGGAAGTTCGACCCGCTCACCTTTGCGGGACCTCAGCGGTGGGGACCCTGCTCTTGGGCTTTTCCACCTGGGGGTCCGACCAGCTGCCCCTGACGATGTAGTCCGAAGCGAACATCTGCTCGACAGGGTCGGATAACGCCTTCTGTGCGAGCAGCGACCCCGCTCCTATCGCTGCTCCGACGATGGGGTTCGCGAACATGAGGGCCGCCGCACCCAGCGACAGACCAGACGACAGCGTCGGCTGCACGTGCACGCTGAGATTCTGCGTCTCGCGTGCGATGTCCGCTTCACCGGAGATGAAGATGCGCGCCGCGGGGCCGCTGATCCGCAGGTTGTCGCTCTTCATCACGCCATTCTGGATGCGTACGTCGCCGGTGAGATCGTCGAACGCAAAGCCTTCGCCGAACAGGTCCTTGTAGTCGAACGCAAGGCGGCGCCCCAACGACTGCAGCGAAAGGATGCCCAGCAGCTTGCCCATCCCTGGATCCAGCTTGACGAACTGACCCGGACCCGTGTCGATGTGAAAGCTTCCGTTGAGCGAGGGATAGTCGAACTCCTGCGGGCTGCCGGCCCAGTTCACCTGGCCGCGCAGCTCAGTGGGCGCCCCGCGTACTGCGCCGGGAAGCCCGAAGCGCGCGAGATAAGCGCCCGCATCGCGCACGTCGAGCTTCGCGTCGAGCTCCGTCTGCTGCGACTGGCGTCCGCTATGCCACCATCCTTTCGCTTCGAGCTTGCCGTCGTCGTTGCTCAAAACGACCTTCTCGATGCGCCAACTGGTCTCGCTGGGTTGTGCCAGCAATTCCAGCTTGCCGAGCTCGTGGCCCTTGGCAGTGAAAGAGTCGGCGACGATGTCGATGGCCGGCCAGGGTTTCGTTGCTCCTGGGCTTTCGGGTTTGGTGGCAGTTGGCGCATTGGCGAGCGCCGGGGGCCCCGGGGTCATGAACCGTTGCAGGCGCGCCGTGAGGCGCCCGCCCGGACTACCCGTCCCGGCTGCTTGCCAGCGTCCGGCGCCCGCGACTTCGCGACCGCGCAAGTCGAATTGCCAATCGGTGCCGGCTCGACTGGCGGCCACATGCAAATCGCTGAAGCCTCGGCCGAACACGTCCAGCGCACGAACCGACATGTCTACGCCGGACAACGGCAGTTCGTCGCTATCTCCGGCGCCAAGCTGATCCTTGAGCGCCACCCACGCGTCGAGATCCAGCGCGTCTAACTCGCCACGCACCCACAGGCCGCCGCGGTCTGGTTCGCCCGCGATCGGCCCAAGCGCGAGAAGCGCACGCTCCGGAACCGCTCCCTTGTCGGTGAGCCGGCGATCGACCACCAGCCGCGCCAGTCGGCCGTAGCTTGCGGCGATCACGTCACGACCCGGCGCGGTCGCGCGGCGCTCGATCTCGAGCGGTATGGTCTCGGTTGCCGCCTTGCGAGCCGGGACGGGGAGGTCGATCACAGCTCCCTTCAAGCTCGATTCGAGCTCCAGGCTCGATCCCGCGTGATCGACGCTCGCCGCGGCACGCCAGTCCGTGCTTCCGGAAAAGTGGGAAAACAAGCCCTGTTGCGGATACTCGTCGCGCAGCAGCGCCAAGTTCAGCGTGCCCTCCCCTTCGACGCGCACGTGTCCGTCGACGGTTGCGGCCGAAAAGCGCGCGGGCCCGCCAAGGATTTCTCCTGTTAGCCCCGGTGAGCTCAAGCTTCGATCGGTGAAGGCAAGCTTTCCGCTGAGCTGATTGACGGACGGCGCACCCCCGCCGAGGACCATGTGGTTGCGTTCGAAGACGTACTCGCCCGCCACGTGGTTGTCCATCGCCCTGCCGAGCGGAAGCTCGAGCCTCAAAGCGAGCTTGCCGTCCCCTGTCGCACTTACGCCATCCGTCATGTTCTCGATCCACCCGGCGACCGGGCTCTCCGCGATGAAACGCAGGGCATCCGAAGTCGGACCGGAGCCGGAGCCTTCGATGTGCAGCAGCGGATGCGCCGGGCGCATGTCGGCGATTTCCGCCTTGCATCGCGCGAGGTCGAAGCCGCCGACCTTGCCGCGATGGGCGTCCACGGTCATGCGTACGCCCTCGAAGCGCACCTCGGCGTCGATTCCGGTGATGGCAGGCCAGTGCTCGAGATAGTCGAGTGTCACTCCCTGCGCCTTGACGACCACCTGAAATTGCCCGGTCTTTCCGTCGGCGAAAGGGAAGTCGGCAAGGCGACCGCTGAGCTTGAGCCGCGTATCGCTGCTCGTTCCCCCGGCCAGAGCGTGGCGCAGCCAATCACGCACGTCGGCGTCGATGGTCAGCGGCACGTATCGATGCACGCGGTCCGCGGCGCTGCGCGTGAGTTGCGCGTTGAGATCGATCTTGCCTGGCCCTTCGGCCTCGGCGACGTATTCGCCTTTGGCGCTGCCAGCGGCGTCCTGATTGGCAAACGCGAGTTGATCGATCACGAACGTCATTGAGCCATTGTCGCGGCGCCAGTGCAGCTGACCCTGGAGGGTGTCGAACGCGAGGCGCTCCGCGAAAAGTCGCGGAGCCTCGATGCTGATCGCCTTACTGTCCAGCTTCAGCGTGCCGTTTCGCGGAGTCGCCTCGAAGCTGCCCGTGAGGCCGGCGACACCTGGCGCATCGCCCTGCGCGCTGAAACCGAGATCGATGAAGCGACCCGATCCGCTGATCGCCGTCGGCGCTTCGGGTGCCCCTTGCCACTGCAGGGTCCCGCGCTCGAGTGTTCCGCTCGGCGCGATCCGCGCGAGATCTTCGCGCAAGGTTCCGGGCAGCGGCAGAAATCCGGCCATCTGCCGCAGCGGAGTCAACTCGAGACGCGTGAATTCGATCCCTCCCCCGCTCGCACCATCGGAGCCCGTGCGCAGCGTCAGCCGGAAATCGGTCGGCGGAAAGGCTGCCCCGCCGGCCCTCGTGAACGTCAGATGCTGGGTATAGAACTCGCGCTGCTTTCCGTCGTCGCTCCAGCCCAAACGGCCCTCGAGCCCCGACAGGGCGAGCTCGGGAAGATCGGAAGCGAGCCTCGCCTGCACGTCGGCCAGGACGACGTCGGCAACGATCTCGCGTGCCTGCCCCTGCTCGAATTCCGACCACACGCGCAGCGCTCCCTTTCCGCTGCGCATGGGGATGTCCATTGGCAGCCATTCACGCCAGGCAGCGATGTCGGCGTAATCGACGCGCGCATAGAAGCGCCCCTTCACTGCGCGCCAATCGGAGAGCGAAAGGCTGCTCACGTCGCCGCGCAGATCCAGAGGAGCCGCCAGTTGCGGCGGCGGAACGCCCTTGAGCCCGAAGCGATGGTGCCCGAAACGGTTCTCCAGCCGCAGCTCGACGCGCTCGATCACCAGCTCCGAGCCGTTGGCCAGTTCGTCGCGCCACACGAAGGTCGCGTCGTGGATAAGGATTCGCGGTTGCCGCAGAACCCATTGCCCAAGCGGTTGTTGTTCGCTGCGCAGCGCAGGATCGAAGGTCGCACCTGCAGCATGGAGCATCCCGGTGGAGTCGCGCCGTACCATGAGCTGCGGTCCCTCGATGTCCAGCTCCTTCATCCGGAAGTCTAGGAACAGGAACGAAGTCCAAGCCACGACCAGGCGAACCTTCGGCAACGTGAGCAGTTCTGCGCCGTTGTTGGGATCGATCAGCCGGAGGTCGCGCAGGTCGATGGTTGGGTTCCAGCCGTCCCATCCGGTGCTCAGCGCCGCAACCTCGACCGGTTCTCCGATCTTCGAGGACGCCAGGCGAACGATCTCGCCCTGGTTCGACTCCACCCACGGCAGCACCAGGTAGCGTGCCGCGAGCAGCAATACGCAGAACACGATGATCGCGCTGAGCAGCGCGACGCGAAGTACCCGCCAAGCCGTTTGAAGCCAGGAACGCGCTGGCGCGTCAAGGCTCGGGGGGGCGGGGACGACAGGCATAATAGAGATGGAGGAACCTCTGAGTGAGCCCCACGTGAGCCGCGTTTCTGGCGCAATGGCCTCAGATGCTAGGCGTCGCGGCGCAGCGAATAGTTCATCGCGCTATTCGCAAGCCGCGCAACAACGCAGATGAGGCCATTGCGCCGAAACCCGGACGGGACGGGG
>Ga0187778_10001682_pt1 | contig 15214 bp, 12 predicted proteins | sample 1015_Q2_SP5_20_M_FD_132418 | JGI IMG/M metagenome (GOLD analysis project Ga0187778, IMG submission 132418) | Tropical peat soil microbial communities from peatlands in Department of Meta, Colombia - 1015_Q2_SP5_20_MG | ecosystem: Environmental > Terrestrial > Soil > Wetlands > Peat | place... | reverse complement strand
GTGATCTTGCTCTTGTCGAGCTTGAGCAAGAGGTGGCCTTCGATCTGGCGCTTGGCCCAGTGCGACGACGGAACTACGATGTCGTAGCCCGTGTGGCCGGCGCGCAACTTGGCGTATAGCGCCTCGTTCGAATCGAAGGTGTCGTAGTTGACCTTTATTCCGGTTTCCTTTTCAAAATCCCGGATGGTGGTCTCGCCGATGTAGTCGGACCAGTTGTAGACATTGAGCACCCTGGAATCGTCGGCAGCCAGCGACCCCGTCGGCAGGCCCCAACCGACGCTCAACAGTGCGGCGCCCATCGCCGCCTGCAGCGCCCGGCGAACCGATGCCACGACACCCGCCCCAGGGGACCGAATCGTCGCGCCGTTTGTCGGATGCTTGATGTCCATTTTTCTTTGCCTCACTGCCTGCGCAACGTCCGTACTTTACACATGCAGCAAAAGATGTTCGCGTTCCCAAGGACTGATCACCTTCATGAATTCGTCATATTCGAGTTCCTTGACCAGCCGGTAGATGGTGACAAAGCGCTGACCGAGCACGTCGGCCAGCTCGGGGGATTCCGTCAGGCACTGCAAGGAGTCCGACAAGCTTCGCGGCAGCTCGCGCTGGCTGTGGTAGGCGCTCGAGCCGGATTCCTCGGTCGGCTCGATCTTTTGCGTCATCCCCAGGTAGCCGCAGGCCAAGGTGGCGGCGGTTGCCACGTAGGGATTGGCATCGGCGCCGATCACCCGGTTTTCCACGCGGCGCGCCTCGGAAACCGAGCGCGGAATGCGGATGCCCACGGTGCGATTGTCCCGCCCCCAGCGAATGTTGATCGGTGCCCCGCTGGCGCGCATCAGGCGACGGTACGAGTTCACGTAGGGCGCAAAAAAAGCCATCGCCGCGGGCAGATATTTTTGCAACCCGCCGATGTAATGACGAAAGGCGTCCGTGGGAGAGCCGTCGGCATGGGAGAAGATGTTGCGCCCGGATTCGCGCTCGACCACGCTTTGGTGGATGTGCATTGCGCTGCCGGGTTCGTTGGACATCGGTTTGGCCATGAAGGTCGCGTACATGTGGTGGCGAAGGGCCGCCTCCCGCAGCGTGCGCTTGAAATAAAAGACGCGGTCGGCCAGATCCAGCGGATCGCCATGGAGAAAATTCACTTCCATCTGCCCGGCGCCCATCTCATGGATCAGGGTATCGACCTCGAGCCCCATGATCTCGCACCACTTGTAGATGTCCTCGAAGAGCGGATCAAATTCGTTGACGGCGTCGATGCTGTAATGCTGGCGGCTGGTCTCCGCACGACCGCTGCGCCCGACCGGCGAGGCAAGCGGAATGTCCGGATCGGTGTTCTGGGCGATCAGGTAAAACTCGAGCTCCGGTGCTACCACCGGCGAGAGGCCTTTATCGAAATACAGCTGGCGGACATGGCGCAGCACCGAACGGGGCGCAAAATCGACCGGACGCCCGTCCGCGAAATAGCAATCGTGGATCAGTTGCGCGGTGCGTGCCGGCTCCTGCACCCAGGGGACGATGCACGCGGTGGTCGGATCGGCCAACAGTTCCATGTCAAAATCGTTGTCGGAAATGATGGCCGAATATTCCGGGGAATCGGGCGCTTCCCCCGTGACGGTCATGCCCAGCACGGACTCGGCCAGGCGCATGCCGCGGTCCTGCGTAAAGCGCGTGCGCGGCAAGATCTTGCCGCGGGCCACGCCCGTGAGATCCGGAACCAGACACTCGACCTCGTCTACGTGGTTGGCGTCAAACCAGCGTTCCAGGTCGGCATGGGTGAAATTGTCACGTATCGCCATAAGTAGGTGCGGCGTTGGATCGCACGTCCGCATTGCGGTTGAAAATCGGAGTTTGCGGGGCCTGCAGCCGCGACGGGCGGCGGCCGTCGAAGGCCCTGCGCTCGCGAAGGGCCGGGGGCGGAAGTCTGTCCGCAGCCGAGCAGATCATGATCACGCCGCGCGCGGCAGCGTTGGGGCCGAAGAGCCGCGGTCGCGGGCCAGTCGATAGGCGCGACAGGCCTCGCCGAACGCGCGGAATATGCTTGTCGAGTCCGAGTTCTCCAGTACCTTCCACTCCGGGTGCCACTGCACACCAAGGGAAAAGCCCGGGTGCGCCGCCACGTGCACCGCCTCGATGACGTGATCGGGCGCGACGGCCTCGGCAATAAGTCCCGGCGCCAGTTGGTCAATGCCCTGCCCGTGCAGCGAATTGACCGTAATGCGGCGTGCGCCGACGATTTGCTCCAGACGACTGCCCACGACGACATCCACGTCGTGTGCCGGCCCATATTGCTCTTCGAGGTCTGCGGCCGCAGTCTCGCGGTGATCGCGTTTGCCGGGGACCTCGTGGATTGCCTGATGCAAGGACCCGCCCATGGCAACGTTGATCTCCTGCAGTCCGCGACAAATCGCAAGCAGCGGGATGCCCCGCGCAACAGCCAGATGCACCAAAGGCAAGGTCACCGAGTCGCGCTCCTGGTCCAGGGGAAGTGTGGGATCGCGAACATCCTGACCGAAATGCGACGGGTGCACGTTCGCCGGCGAACCGGTGAGCAAGATGCCGTCGGCCAATTCCACGTACGGCAAAAACTCGCTCGCCCCGCCGGTCGGCACGAGCAGGGGCAGACAATCGGAGGCCAGGCGCACGGCGTCGGCGTACTTGCGTCCCAGCGTGTAGTACATGTGGCCACCGATGACTCGGTTGTCACAAGGAATCATTACGTAGGGCGGCGCGCTCGGCACGCTAGCGGCGGTCACGGCAAAAGCTCTATCGGGCGTCAAAAAATGGCGGTGGCAGGTCGCCGCCGACGCCCGTCGGGCACGATCGGCCTCGGCGACGACTCCCGGTCCCGATTCGGCTCGAATCCGGACCCCCGCAACCCGCAACAGTACCACTTTCCCACCCACTCGGGGTGCCGAAGTTCCCGGCCGGCCACCTGCCAATCTCTGGCGCAACGCCGCGCTGGACACGATCGGGCGGCAACCCAACAATGGCCCTCGTCGCGAATCGGCCCAAGCCATGCTCGCCAGCGAAGATCCGCTCCTGCGCAACTCGTATTACTTGGCGTCGGCGCCGCTGCGGCAACGCTATACCCCGCTGCACGGGTCCGCATCGTGCGATGTCTGCGTTGTCGGAGCGGGCCTCGCGGGACTTTCTGCGGCCATCGAGCTGCGTCGCGCAGGCTTCGATGTGGCCGTGCTCGAGGGCATGCTCGTTGGCTGGGGCGCCTCCGGGCGCAACGGCGGTCAGGTGCTCAGCGGTCTAGCCTGCGACATGTCCGTCGTGCGCAAGCGGCTGGGCGCGGAGGCCGCGCGCGCAATCTGGAACATGACCGTCGAGGCCGTGCAACTCATGGCCGAGCGACGACGCGAATTTGCCATTGACTGCCATTGGCAGGACGGATTTCTCGCTGCAGCGATCGGCCCGCGCAAGGCGCGAGAACTCCGGCTCTGGGTCGAGCAACTGGAGCGGGACTATGGCTACGGCGGCATGCAGCTGATCGACCGGCCGAACGTGCGCCAATGGATCGACACGGAGCGCTACGAGGCACTGGCCTTTGATCCGCGCGGCGGCCATTTGGATCCGCTGCCCTTTACGCAGGCGCTGGCACAAGCGGGCGCCGAACAAGGCGTGCGAATTTACGAGCGCTCACGCGCGCTGCGCCTGGAGAGGGGCGCAACTCCCGTTGTGCGCACCGCCAGCGGCGCGGTGCACTGTCGCCAGGTGCTGCTCGCCGCAAACGTGTATCTGGGGAAGCTGGCTCCCGAACTGGCCAAGCGCATCATGCCCGTGGGCACGTTTCTTTGCGCGAGCACGCGACTTGACGCCGCACGGGCACGCGCGTTGATCCCGAGCTGTGCTTGTGTGTCCGATACCCAGTTCGTGCTCGATTACTTTCGGCTGTCGACCGATCACCGCTTGCTCTTCGGGGGTCGCGTCAGTTATTCGACGGTCGTCCCACGGAATCTGGCCTCGGCGATGCGCCGGCGCATGGTCGGCGTGTTTCCGCAACTGCACGACGTGCCCGTCGAGTATTCCTGGGGTGGGTACATCGACATCACGATGAATCGAGCGCCGGATTTTGGCCGCATCGACCCGAATATTTATTACCTTCAGGGATTTTCCGGCCACGGCCTCGCACTTAGCGGTCTAGCGGGCAAACTTGCCGCGGAGGCGATCGGCGGCAGCGCATCGCGCTTTGACGTGTTTGCGCGCATGCCCCACCGTCGCTTTCCGGGCGGACGCGCCCTGCGCACGCCGGTACTCGTACTGGCAATGCTCTGGTACCGCCTGCGCGACTTGCTCAGTTGACCCATCGCCCGCGCGGCAGGGCACGGCGCGCAATGCTCACAGCCAGCCGCGCGCCCTTACCTCCACCAAGGTCTGATCCAGGCACGAACGGATCAAGTCGATCATCTCGTCGATCTGCGCGCAGGAGATCACCAACGGTGGCGCGATGATCATGCGATCGCCCACCGCGCGCATGATGATGCCGTTGCGAAACATGTGGCCGCGACAGAGCATGCCGACGGCGAGTTCCTCGGAGAAAGTCTCCAGCGGCTGCTTGCGCTTGACGAGCACAAGGCCGGCAAGAAGTCCGCAGGTTTCGGCAATACCCACCAGCGGGTGCTCCGTGAGGGCCTCGAAGCGGCCTCGCAGGTACGGCCCCGTTTCCTCGCGCACTTTCTCCACGAGCTGCTCGCGTCGCACGATGGCCAGGTTTTCCAGCGCGACCGCGCAGGCCACGGGGTGACCGCTGTAGGTAAATCCATGGTGAAACTCGCCGCCCCGATCGATAAGTGCTCGGGCGATCCGCTCGCCGACGAGAACCCCGCCCAGGGGGATGTAGCCGGATGTCACGCCTTTGGCAAACGTGATGAGGTCGGGCCGCACCCCCATGAACTGCGCGCCGAACCATTGGCCCAAGCGCCCGAAACCGCAGATCACTTCGTCGCAAACCAACAAGATCCCGTAGCGCTCGCAGATGCGCTGGATCTCGGGCCAATAGGTCGTCGGCGGGATGATCACGCCGCCGGCACCCTGCACGGGCTCGCCGATAAACGCGGCAACCCGATCGGGACCGAGTTCCAGGATCTTTTCTTCCAGCCGCCGCGCAGCCACAACGCCGTATTCGTCCATCGGCAGGTCGCGGCCATTGGCAAAGTGATACGGCTGCTCGATATGCACGATGTTGGGAATCGGCAGACCGCCCTGGGCGTGCATGCCTTGCATGCCCCCGAGCGATGCCGCGGCGAGCGTGCTGCCGTGGTAGGCGTTGTGTCGACTGATGAATATCTTGCGCTTGGGCTGACCCTCGATGTCCCAGTAGCGGCGCACCATACGCACGATCGTGTCGTTTGCCTCGGACCCCGAATCGGTATAAAAGACGTGCCCGAAGTTCGAGGGCGCCACCTCGACCAGGGCGCTGGCAAGTCGGATCGCCGGAACGTTCGCCGTGTTGAAAAAGCTGTTGTAAAAGGCAAGCTCCCGCAACTGCCGATACGCCGCATCGGCAAGCTCCTTGCGGCCGTAACCGACGTTCACGCACCACAGGCCCGACATGCCGTCGAGGATGCGCTTGCCCTCCGAGTCCCAGATATAAATTCCCTCGCCGCGCACGATCACCCGGGCACCTTGCGCGGCTAGCGCCTTGTGATCGGTGAACGGGTGCAAGTAGTGCGCGCTGTCCTCGCGTTGCAGGGAAGCGGTGTCAAAGTGGCGCGCCTGCGGCGAATCGGTTTGCGTGGGTTTCATGCCTTTTCTCTCAGGCCGCTGCGACGCGCGACCGCACAAATGCGCGCTTGCAAAAACCGAACGTTTTGCCCCTGGTGCATTCGAGTTCCTTGCGGGTCGCAGAAACGTCGATACCTGCTGGGATGGTCGCCTTGCGCATCGATTTTCGTCGCGGCAGCCGGCCCAAGACGTCCCAAACGTCGCGCACCGACGCGCAACACGGTGCCTGCGCCCGAGCCCCAGGATGCGCCACGGGCGCGTCGGATTTGGTGGGCCGCACCTTGCAAGCCGCCTTGCCGCTGCAATCGAACAAGGATAGCGCCGCCGCGGGCGGTTTGTTCGAGCCGAGTTCCCACAAAAAAGGGTGCAAACCGAGGATTGGAATTGCACGCTAGCCGCGGGCGCCAATTTCCCTCGCTTTTACGCATACTGTGTGCTTGGGCTGTTTCCTAGCCCGCGGAGGTTCCTATGCGCATCGGCGTTCCCAAAGAAATCAAGGTCCACGAATATCGAGTCGGCTTGACGCCAGCCGCGGTTCGCGAAGCGGTGCACCATGGCCACAGCGTTCTCGTTCAGGCCGGAGCGGGCCTGGGAATCGGCTGCGACGACTCCTCGTATCAGGCCGTCGGCGCACAGATTGCGGCCGACGCGGCAGCGGTGTTCGCCTCCGCGCAGATGATCGTCAAAGTGAAGGAACCGCAGCCCGAGGAGTGCGGGATGCTGCGCCAGGGGCAACTGCTCTTCACGTATCTGCATCTGGCTCCGGATCCGCAGCAAACCGAATTGCTGCTGCGGTCGGGCTGCACGGCAATGGGGTACGAAACGATTACCGATGAGCGCGGCGGCCTGCCCTTGCTGGCACCAATGAGCGAGGTGGCCGGACGCATGGCCATACAGGTGGGCGCGGTCGCTCTCCAAAAGAGCCACGGCGGTCGCGGGGTGCTATTGGGCGGCGTGCCGGGCGTTGCCCCCGGGTGCGTCACGATCCTGGGCGGCGGGGTCGTGGGCACCAATGCCGCGAAGATGGCCATCGGTCTGGGCGCCGAGGTGACGGTGCTCGATCGCTCGCTGCCGCGCCTACAGGCACTGGACGACATCTTTCTGGGTCGACTGCGCACCGAATTTGCCTCGATCGATGCGACCGAACAGGCGGTCTACCGGGCGGATCTCGTGATCGGCGCGGTACTCATACCGGGAGCGGCGGCACCCAAACTCGTCCGCCGGCCACAGCTGGCGCTCATGAAACCCGGCGCCGTGGTCGTCGATGTCTCAATCGACCAGGGTGGCTGCTTTGAAAGCTCGCACGCGACCACCCATGCCGACCCACTCTATGTCCTGGATGGCATCGTCCACTATTGCGTCGCCAACATGCCCGGAGCGGTAGCCCGCACCTCGACCTTTGCGCTGAACAACGCCACCTTACCGTTTGTGCTTGCGCTCGCCGAGAACGGATGGAAGCGAGCCTGCGCGAACGATCCGTACCTGCGCGCGGGGTTGCAGGTTCATGCGGGCATGCTCACCCACGAGGCGGTCGCTTGCGCCCAGGGCAAGAGCTACACGCCGGCCGAGTCGGTGCTGGGCGAGGAGTGGACAGGCGGCTGAAGCACCTGCTCAGCGGCCGCGCGATCCGCGTACAAGAGCAATTGCGCCAACGGCCGCCGGCAATTGGAAAAACCCACATCCAGTATCTCTTGGGCCAGGCCAGTCAGCGCATCGTTTAACTGCCACGAGCCCACCAGCAAGGCGAAGAGCCTCTCGCGGCGCGGCGCAAGGGCGTGAACAAAGGCGCGGCTGAAGCACGGCGGCGCACCGCTGGGACTGCGGTCGATGGCGCGGAATACCGCCGTCCAGCCAACATTGTGCATTAGCCCGGCGAGATAACTTTCAAAGGGATCCAGGCCCGCGCTTACTGCCTGCTGCAGGCACAAGCCGGCCTGCAGTTCCGAGTGTTGCCAAAGGCGTTGCGTGGCGCGGCCCAGCAAGGGGTCGGCCTGCGCGTCGAAGATCGGCTTTAGCAGCACTCGGGCGATCGCTCGACGCAGGCCGTCGGTCCCGAGCCGAGAGATGGCCTGCATCAGATCGGTAACCGGGCCTTCGGCGCGATAGCCAACCGCGTTGGCCAGCCGAATGACCTCCACGACAAGATTCGGGTCGTGGGCCACACGCGAGGACAAGGCCCGCAGGGACTGCGTCTGCTCACGCAGGGCGTGGAGCAATTCGGGGATCACCGCACGGGCACGCGGCAGCAGATCTTCGCGCATCTCGTCCGAGCGGGACACCGCGTCCAAATGCGCGAGCAGCCTGGCTTCGCCCGGGACCTCGGTCGCGCCTGCGGGCAAAGTCGCCCCGACCAGCCACTCGAAGAAGCGTACCTCCAGTTGCGTGCCCGAATCGGCGCCGCCGACTTCGCCGCCGAGAAAGGCCTTCTGCGGCGGTACGCTTTCGAACGGCAAACCATCTTCCGACGCCGTCGGTGGTGCCGCTTGTTCGCTCGGCGCAACTCGCCGGCCCCGGGCACGTCGCAGCACTCGACCCAGCCAGCTCAACATGGCTAGGGTGGCGTCGGGCTCGGTGGTGCACCGCCGGGCCCGGGCGGGGCGCTCGCGCAAGGGCCGTCCTGCGCCAAAAAGCGCTCGAGCCAATGAACGCCGACGATAGTCTTTACGTCGGAGACGGCTCCCACGGCGATCCACTGCAGCAGCTGGCGCCAGGGAGCCGAGAACACCTCGAGCACCTCGCCGGCCTCCTGGGAAGCGCCGGCGAAACTCAGCTCGCGCGCTAGATACACCTCGATTTTCTCGTCCGAGTATCCGACGGCATTGTGAAAGGCCCCCAGCCGATCCCAGCGCGCGGCGCGATACCCGGTTTCCTCCAGCAATTCGCGCTGCGCGCACGCAAGCGGGTCCTCGCCGGCGTCGAGCTTTCCGGCCGGCATTTCGACGACGCTGCGTCCCAGCGGATAGCGGAACTGGCGCTCCAGCAGCACCGTCTGCGCATCGGGCATGGCGACGATCATCACGGCGCCGGGATGGCGGATGTATTCGCGGACGGTGACGTGCCCATCCGAGCAACGCACCCGGTCGCGCATCACCCGCAGCAGCACACCGTCGTACGCGAGCTGCGAGTCCAGGGTCACTTCGGTCATCGCGTCCGTCGAAGGGTCGCCGCGCAGCGCGCGCGGCGCTGGTGCCGCCTCGGAATCGCGACTCTCAGCCACCGAGAGCGCGCAGCACGGCGCCGTTACACAGCGCAAGCAAACCTTGCGGCAGCACGCCAAGCAGAAGCACCAACGCACCGTTGGCCGTCAAGGCGATGCGCAAGTCGTGGCCGGCGACGATCGGACTGGCCTGGACGGCATCGTCAAACCACATCACCTTGACGACACGCAGATAGTAAAATGCGCCGATCAGGGAAAACAGCACGGCGACAACCGCGAGGGTCCACGTCGTCGCGCTGCCGCCGTCGGACACCAAGGCCTGCAACACGACAAACTTGGCGGCAAATCCCACGGTCGGCGGCACACCGGCAAGCGAGAGCATCAGCAGCGTCATGACGAAGGCGTACCACGGGCTGCGTTTTGCCAAGCCTGCCAGATCGGCAATCTCCTCGGCTTCGAACCCTTCGCGCGCCAGCAGCAAGATGATGCCAAAGGACCCGGCCGTCGCCAAGGCATAGGTCAGAACGTAAAACATCGCCGCCCCATACGCGCCGGCGGTGATGCTCGTGTTGCCGCCGACCACCCCGGCAAGCAAGGCCAGCAGCAAAAAGCCCATCTGGCCGACCGTGGAGTAGCCCAGCATGCGCTTTAAGTTGGTTTGCGCCACGGCCGTGACATTGCCCACGGCCAGCGAGGCCACCGCGACGAACGCCAGCATCCGCTGCCAGTCCACCGCCAGCTGCGGAACTCCCTCGACCAATAGGCGAAAGGTGATGGCAAACGCCGCGAGTTTGGGTGCCGAGGCCAGCAGCAGCGCCACGGGGGTGGGCGCACCCTGATAGACATCCGGCACCCACATGTGAAAGGGCGCCGCACCCAATTTAAAGGCGATCCCTGCGACGACAAATATCGTCCCCAGGACCAGCGCGAGATTGACCGCCTGTCCGCCCGTGATCCGGTGCGCGAGCGCATTGATGTCCAGGGTGCCCGTTCCCCCGTAGAGCATCGACATGCCGTACAGGAGAAATCCGGACGCGAGGGCCCCGAGCACGAAATACTTCATCGCCGCCTCGGACGCGCGCGGCTCGTCGCGGCGCAGTGCGACCATGCCGTACAGCGACAACGCCTGCAACTCGAGCCCGAGGTAAATTACGAGCAGGTTGTTGGCCGAGATCATCGTCATGATCCCCAACAAGGCAAACAGGCCCAAAGAAAAGAATTCGCCCCGCCACATGTTGCGCTGGCGCGCGTACGCCTGTGCATAGACGAAGGTCACCGCCGTGGCCAGTACGGCTCCGATCTTGAGCACCGCCGTCATCGGGTCACTCAGGTACATGCCGCCAAAGCCGTATTCCACGGTTCCTTCGGACAAGGGACCCCAGGCGGCCACACCGACCGCCAGAAGACATAGCAGCGAGAGCACGTAGGCGCCGTTGCGCGAGTGTTGCGCCAGAAACAAGTCCGCGATCAGGATGAAGCACGCGCCGGTGAGCAGGATCGCTTCCGGAAAGACGGCAGTAAAACTGAGCAACGGTTCCATTTACGGGTTTCCGGCAACAAGCTTGGAATGCGCAACTTGCGCAAGCAAGTCGGCCACCGAGCTGTGCATGCTGTCGATCAGCGGAGCCGGGTACACACCCATGGCCAGCACGGCAACTGCCAGCAAGCCCAGCGCGACAAACTCCCGACCATCGATGTCCTGCAATTTGGCCACCGCCGGATTGGCGACGTCGCCGAAAATCACGCGCTTGTACATCCACAGGGAGTAGGCCGCGCCCAAGACCAAGGTCGTGGCCGCAATGGCCCCGATCCAAAAATCGAACTGCACCGCCCCCAGAATCACGAGAAATTCGCCCACAAAACCGCTGGTCGCCGGCAAGCCGCAGTTGGCCATGGCAAACAGCATCATCAGCGCGGCAAAACGCGGCATCGTATTTACCACTCCGCCGTAATCGACGATATTGCGCGAGTGCACGCGGTCGTACATCACACCGATGCACAAGAACATCGCGCCCGAGACGAAGCCGTGCGAGATCATCTGCGCCAGGGCGCCTTCCACGCCGATGGGGCTAAACAGAAAAAATCCCAGCGTCACAAATCCCATGTGCGCGATCGACGAATACGCGACGAGCTTTTTCATGTCGGTCTGCACCAGAGCCACAAACCCGACGTACACGACGGCGATCAGCGAAATCGCCATGATGGGAGCCGCCAGCTCGTGCGACGCATCGGGCGCGATCGGCAGCGAAAAACGCACGAAACCGTAGGCACCGAGCTTTAGCATGATCGCGGCCAGCACCACCGAGCCGGCCGTCGGCGCCTCCACGTGGGCATCGGGCAGCCAAGTGTGCACCGGCCACATCGGCACTTTGACGGCAAAGGCCGCGAGAAACGCCACGAACAGGAGCATCTGCGGCGTATGGCCCAAGGGCAGGTGCTGCCAGGTCGCGATGTCAAAACTTCCTCCCGCGGCCTGGTAGAGGTAGACGATCGCCACCAGCATCAGCAGGGACCCGAGAAAGGTGTACAGGAAGAACTTGATGGCCGCGTACACCCGGTTGGGTCCGCCCCAAACGCCGATGATCAGGTACATCGGGATGAGCGTTGCCTCGAAGAAAACGAAAAACAGCAGGCCGTCGGCGGCGCAAAATACGCCGATCATGAGTCCCGAGAGGATGAGGAAGGCCGCGTAGTACTGCGCCAAGCGCTGCTCGATGGCCTTCCAGCCGGCCAGAACCGCGATCACCGTGATAAACGCCGTCAAGGGGACGAACCAAAGCGAGATGCCATCGACACCCAGGTAATAGTGCGCGGTCGGATTGGAGATCCAGGCGACCTTTTCCGTAAACTGCAGACCGGCTCGTGCGGAATCAAATCCCAGCACCACGGGAACCGTCCCAAGACCCGACACGAGCGAAGCCACCAGCGCGACCGCGCGCACGACGCCCGGGTGGCTATCGCGCCCGATCACAAGCAGATAGGCACCGAAAAAGATCGGAACCCAGATGGAGAAACTCAGCCAGGGAAAGGTGGAGTCCATGCTCGTTTCTTCGCTGGGGTAAGGGGCCCCAAATCAGCGGCTTTCGGCAATCAAAGCCGGCAGGTACGGCCAAGTGAGAAAAACAAACAGCATCAGCGCAATTCCGACCAGCATGACGAAGGCATAGTGGTAAATGAACCCGGACTGCACGCGCCGGATGATCTGGGCCAGACGCCCGACCATGCGTGCGGAGCCGTTGACCACCGCGCCGTCGATCAGCAGGACATCGCCCTGCTTCCAAAACCCATCGCCGATCCACCGGGCCCCGCCCGCGAAGACCACCTCGTTGATTCGGTCCAGGTAGTACTTGTGATCGAGTAGCCGGTACAGCCAAGGCACGCGCGCGCGCACGACTTCGGGAAGCTCCGGTCGGCGTAAGTACAGCAGCCACGCCACCGCCACGCCGCAGGCCGCAAGCAAAAACGGCACACTGGCAAAACCCTCGAGCGTCATGCCCAGCACCCCGGGAAATTCGCGGGCCAATTCGGCCATCGCCTCGTGCGCGCTGTCGTCGACAAAAATTGCGCCCGAGAAATAGTCGCTCGCAACCATGGCCCGCACGCCGACGGCCCCGGCGAGTACGGAAGGAATGGCCAGCAGGACCAAGGGCACCCAGACGACCGCCGGGCTCTCGTGCGGCGCGGCGCTTGCGTGCGCGTGCCCGTGGCCATGCTCGTCCTCGTGTGCCGATGCGCCGTGCTCGCCGTGCCCGCCGAACCGCTCCTTGCCGTGAAACACCAGAAAGATCATGCGGAACGTATACAGGGCCGTTACAAACACGCCCGCCGTGACCGCGAACTGTGCAAAGCCGCTGCCGGGCAGATGCGAGTTGGCGACCGCCTCGATGATGCTGTCCTTGGAATAAAACCCGGCAAAACCCGGCATCCCGATGAGCGCCAGCGCGCCGATCACACAGGTAATCCACGTGACGGGCATATAGCGCCACAGGCCCCCCATGCGTCGGATGTCCTGCTCGTGATGCATTGCGATGATGACCGAGCCAGCCCCCAAAAACAGCAACGCCTTGAAAAAGGCGTGGGTGACGAGGTGAAAGATCGCGACCGAATACGCCGAGGCGCCAAGCGCTACCGTCATGTAGCCAAGCTGCGAGAGGGTCGAGTAGGCAATGACGCGCTTGATGTCATTTTGCACAATCCCCAGCAGGCCCATGAACAGCGCCGTAATGGCGCCGATCACCATCACGACCGAGAGCGCGGTGTCCGAGAGTTCAAACAGCGGGGAAGTGCGTGCAACCATGAAGATCCCCGCCGTGACCATCGTGGCCGCGTGAATCAGCGCCGATATGGGTGTGGGGCCCTCCATCGAGTCGGGCAGCCAGACATGCAGCGGAAATTGCGCCGACTTGCCCATGGCGCCGATGAACAGGCACACGCAAACGACGGTCAGCACCGACCAGTCGGTTCCCGGCAGCACGCTGGCGGCAAGCGCCGCAGACTGGGAAAAGACGGCGGCGTAGTCCAGGTTGCCGCAATACGCATAGATCAGCGCGATCCCGAGGACAAAGCCCATGTCGCCCACCCGATTGACGATAAAGGCCTTCAGGTTGGCGTAAATCGCGCTGGGGCGCTTGAACCAAAAACCGATGAGCAGGTACGACACGAGCCCGACGGCCTCCCAGCCGAAAAACAGCTGCAGAAAGTTGTTGCTCATTACGAGCATCAACATGGAAAACGTGAACAGCGCGATGTACGAGAAGAACCGCTGGTACCCCGGGTCATCGGCCATGTAGCCGATGGTGTAGATATGCACCATGAGCGAGACAAAGCTCACGACCAGCATCATCGTTGCGGTCAGCGAATCGATCAGAAAACCGATCTGCAAATGCAGGCCGCCGGCTTGCGCCCACGTGTACACCGTGCCGTTAATGACCTGATGGTCGCCGACGACCGACCAATAGAGGATCGCGGAAACGACCGTGGCGACAAACACGCCGAAAATCGTGACAAGGTGCGCACCGGTGCGGCCCAAGGCGCGCGGAAACAGGCCGGCAGCGATCGCGCCGACCAGCGGCGCCAACGGCACGAGCAATGCGAGTTTGAGCATCGATGTCACGCCGTCCTCACCCTTTGAGCGCGTCGAGCTCGTCGACGTTGATTGTGTTCATATTGCGGAACAAGGCCACCAGAATCGCCAGGCCGATCGCCGACTCGGCGGCAGCGACGGTGAGAATGAAAAAGACGAACACCTGGCCGTGCAGGTCGCCCAGAAAGTGGGAAAAGGCAACGAAATTCGTGTTGACGGCGAGCAGCATCAGCTCGATGGCCATGAGCAGCACGATCAGGTTCTTGCGGTTGAGAAAAATACCGATGACGCTGATCGCAAAGAGCACCGCACCGACAAACAGGTACCACGAAAGGGAAACCATTGTTCAAGTCTCCTTGGCTTGTGCCTCGGGTGCCGCGGAAGCACGCGTGGCGGCCGGCATGTGGACAAGGGTCAAGCGGTCGCGGGCACGCACGCGTACCTGCTCGCTCGGGCGCTGGTGCAACGAATCGGTGCGCCGCCGCAGGGTGAGGGCAATGGCGGCGACGATCGCGACGAGCAATATCGTGCCGGCGATTTGCAGCGGCAAGAGATATTCGGTGAACGTGAGCTCGCCCAACGCCTTCGTGTTCCCGATCTTGGCAATGTCGGTTGCCGGAGGCGTCAAAAACTGCCAGTGGCCGTTGGCCAGCACGAGCCACAGTTGCAGCGCGATCGCCACGCCGACGAGCGTGGCCAAGGGCAGGTGGCGCCAAAATCCGCTGCGCAGGCGATCGATGTGGATGTCGAGCATCATGACGACGAACAAAAACAGCACCATGACGGCACCCACGTAAACGAGCACGAGTGCAATCGCCAGAAACTCGGCCTGCAACAGCAGCCACAGACAGGCAGCCGAAAAAAAGCACAGCACCAGATACAGCACTGCGTGTACCGGATTGCGCGCCGTAATGACGCGCAGTGCCGAAACCAGTGTGCTGGCGGAAAACACGGCAAACAGGGTGACCACGGGATCCATCGGCACCTCAGCGATAGCGCGCGTCGCGTTCGCGCGCCTTGGCAATTTCCGGTTCGTAGCGGTCACCAACGGCCAGCAGCATTTCCTTGGTGAAGTTCAGGTCGCCACGGCGCTCGCCGTGGTACTCGGTGTGGTGCGTCTCGACGATCGAATCGACCGGACAGCTTTCCTCGCAAAATCCGCAAAAGATGCACTTGGTAAGGTCGATGTCGTAGCGCGTCGTGCGTCGTGTGCCGTCCTCGCGCAGCTCCGACTCGATGGT
>Ga0187778_10001679_pt1 | contig 15228 bp, 12 predicted proteins | sample 1015_Q2_SP5_20_M_FD_132418 | JGI IMG/M metagenome (GOLD analysis project Ga0187778, IMG submission 132418) | Tropical peat soil microbial communities from peatlands in Department of Meta, Colombia - 1015_Q2_SP5_20_MG | ecosystem: Environmental > Terrestrial > Soil > Wetlands > Peat | place... | reverse complement strand
CAGCGCTCCCTTTCCGGTGCGACTCAGGCGACCCTGGGTAGGGGACCAACCCTGGTCGTGCCTCCTCCGCCCTCCGTCGGTGGGTCCGATCGCCAGACCTCTGGCGTCAGTCTTGGACACCAGGATGTCGTCAGGCCAGCACCTGAGATCCCCGGTGATGCACAGCACTCGCTTTCCAGCACGGCCCAGGTGACTCTGGGCAGAGGAGCGACCCCTGTCGTGCCTCCTCCGCCCTCCGTCGGAAGTCTGGGAAATCCTGGGCAGCGCGTGAATTCACAACCAGATGATGCCACGCAAGTTGTGCCGCCGCCTCCTGCTGTGCTGCATGTTGCCGGCAGCTATCTTATTGACACTCCGGAGGGTGGAGCCATTCTGGTCGTGCCTCCTCCGCCCTCGATCGGTGGTCTTGAGCATCGAGGGGGTCAGTCCGCGAGCTCGCTATCGGGTGGCGGCGGCATGCAAGCTGTGCCGCCTGCTCCTCGGCTTCAGGATCCCGGGACATCCGCTAGGGGCACAGGGAGCGGCATGGCCATGGCAGTCGTGCCACCCCCGCCCTCGGTTGGGGGTCTCGGGGGATCCGGTGGTGAGTCCGCCAGTTCGCTAGCGAGCGCCGGCATGCAAGCCGTGCCACCTGCTCCTCGGCTGCAAGGTACCGGCAGCTCGGCTAGGGGCACTGGGAACGGCATGGCCGTGGCAGTCGTCCCACCCCCGCCCTCGGTCCGGGGTCTTGGGGGATCCGGTGGTCAAGGCTCAGGCGCACAACGCACCGCCAGTTTGCAAATGGCGCAACCTAAGGTTGCCGTCCAGCCTGGCAGCAATGGCACGCCAGGCCAAGCTGCACGCGCCAGCGGACTACCCGGTGGGCTATTGCCGGGAGAAATCAACGGCAACGGTGGGGAATCTCATGCTGAGAGCAAAAAGGAGGCCGCCGCAAACGAGCTTGGTAGCACAAAAGTGCTCAGTATCAGTTTTATCGGGCCAGCCTTGGCTTTCCCCCAGTCTTCGTATTTCTCAAACTTCGAGGTCTTCATCGCAGAAGAAAAGCTCAGCCGACATCAATCTCGGATCATCAAGCTGGTGTACGATTTTCTTTCTTACCAGCCGCGGCTTTCGGACTTGGGTGCGAATTACCCAGCCATTGAGAGCCTTCATGCCACTAGAGATCCGAGTTGTGACGAGCCGCTAAAGCAAGTAGTGTCGTTGGCAACTTCGTTGCGTTGGCCGGAGGCCTCTCTCGTGCAACTGAGTTCGACGTCCTCCAAGCAGCGACAAAGCACGTTGCCATGCTACCGGACAACCGCAGACGACTACCGTAAGGCACTCGCCCATCAGCATCGATAACGGGTCTGTGATCTGCTCGTCCCCGTATCTTCCTGACCCATCTCGAAGATGCCCCCCGGTCGCCCTTCCGCAACTCAGGCCGGGAGGGGCGCTGACCGAACAGCGCGCTCGCATTTGAGCGGCTCTGCTTACCTCGATCCGGAAGAGTTCCGTACCACGGCGTGAGGCGCAACCATGGACATTTCCAAGCCTTTCGGTGGTACTAACGCTCCTGGCTCCTCTCCATCTCGCTGGGCGGTCAAGAGCGTGAGTCTTTCGACGCCAGAGGTACCGACCGAGTCCAGAATTATGACTAGGTTTCGATAGGCAGTGCGTGCGTCGGCTTTGACATAGAGCGTCTTGTCTGCACGGTTCAACAAAGCGCTCTTCACTTTCTCCGTCAGTTCGGTAGTACTGGTCGGGTCGATTCCGAAATACACTTTGCCGTCGTAGGTGATAGTCACGATTAGCGAATCTTCCTGGTCCGCTTTAGCTACCGGCACCGCATTCGTGGTTACCGGCAGCTCCACAGTGATTCCCTGCCGCAGCGTTGGACTCGCGCCGAACTGGCCCGCGGATGAGAAAAAGTTCTTGGGAGCCACTGCCGAGAGATCCGGAGCGACCCGGAGGGTGCGTCCGGGGGAGGACAGACAAGTTAAGTCAGTACGCGGGTTGGCCAACAGAATTCTGCCGGCCTTTGCCATGAGGACGGCGCGGGAATTCAAGCACCATGCGCTTCTCCCGCAGCAAGCTGCGATGGTCTGGGCGGCAACAGAAGGTGTGATGCCTTTGGCTAGGGTGAACGCGATCAGACACACTTCACGTACGTGCTTCATACGGGTTGCTCCTTTCGACCTATTCAGGTGGAGTGGTTAGGGTTTTGCTCCGCTGAGTGACGCGGTGGCGAGGGTTCCACCGAGCCCCATCGTCTCGACCGCTGACGATGGCACGATCACCATCGAACCCCGTTCCTTGATGGCTTCGTACAGCATGTTCATGGCACGAAGATGCAGGGCTGTAGGATTTTCGGTGTAGGCGGCGGCCGCCTTCACAAACTTGTCGGAAATCTCCGTTTCGGCTTGTCCGAGAATGATTCGCGCTTGCCGTTCCCTTTCGGCCTGGGCCTGCCGAGACATGGCATCTTCGAGCCCCTGCGGAATTTTGACATCCCGGACTTCCACGGATTGCACCGTGATCCCCCACGGATTTGTCTTCTCGTCGAGAATGCGCTGCAGCTCACGCCCCAGCGTTTCGCGCTCCGTGATCATTTGCGCCAATTCGTGACGGCCGATCGACTCCCGCAGGGCGGTTTGTGCACTCAGGTTGATAGCGTCCAGGAAATTTTCTACTTCGAGGATGGCCTTCTCGGCATTCCATACAATCCAGAAGACGATGGCATCGACGTTCACTGGCACGGTATCGCGCGTCAGGGTGGATTCAGCGCTCACACTGGCCACGCGCACGCGTTGGTCGACGAAAGGGCTAAGCGTCTCAAGGATGGGCACGATGTGGAACAATCCCGGTCCGCGTAGTCCCACATATTTTCCTAAACGCAACAGTGCCACCTTTTCCCATTGACGGACTACCTTGATGGCAAACAGAAGATACACTGCCAGCAAGCTGCCTAGGATTGCGGGCGCAGGTTGATGCACGGTCACGGTGAGCAACGCTCCCAGGACGATGCAGATTGCGAATGCTGTGACTGCGACGCCGTTGAGTTGGGACAAGCTGGTTTTTGTCATGACGTCATCTCCTGCGACTTGGCTCTAAGACCAATCCGCGCAACTGCTCAAGTAAGTCCTCGACCGTAAAACCAATGGCTCCCGCGCGAGCTACGGAATCGGCGACGATCTGAGCCAACTGCCGCGAGCGCTCTTCGTCCCCGCCCCTGATCTTTTGCGCACTGATGAAGGTACCCGTTCCCTGATGGGTCTCCAAGACCCCGCCAAGTTCAAGTTCGCGGTACGCCCGGGCAACGGTATTGGGATTGATTGCCAGGTCGACAGCCAGTTGGCGTACCGTGGGCAACTGGTCGCCGACGCTCAGCGAGGCAGAAGCGATTCCGCCCCGGACTTGATCAATGATCTGGCGATACACGGGTACGCCACTGTGAAGATCCAGTCGAAAACGGAACGGAGGCCGTCGGGAGTTCACAAGCCATAATGTACTATATGACTAGTACAATATGTCAAGAGAAAAATTCTGCCGCAGGCCAGGGCCGCCGGGTGGTTTCCTCAAGAAGGGACGAGCGGAAGCAGAGCCTTCCGCCCCGGAGGCTTTCCCTGCAACCTTCGCGACTGCCTGCTGGGACTCCCATGGTAGGAACACGGGCCCAGTGAACGACCGGCGTTGGGATAAATTTTTCCAGCCACGGATCAGTCCTGCGCTATCTTTGAGGTTCGGGCGCAGCCTTCGACCGCAACCCGGATTAATGCACCTTGGCGCGCTGACGATCTTGATGGCATGATCACCCGTGATCGAGGACCGTGTCCTTGCGCGTAGCGGAATGGATTCAGCTAGGCTTTGTTTCGCTGCTCGCGGTCGCGGCCTGGTTCCGACCGCTCGAACCCCGCCGCCGCCGGCGTGTGACGTGGCTCGGGCTGGTGGCGATGGCTGCGATTGTTGCCGCCCGACTCTCCGGACATTGGATGTCGCCAGTCGTTTCCTCGCTCGTGCGCGACTGGCTTCCTGCCGGATTGCTGCTGGTTCCCTATTGGCAGGTCGGGCAATTCTTCACCGCGCCGGATGCGAGAATGGAAGCGCGCCTGGCCGCTGTCGACCGCGCATTCTTTCGCACCCTCGGAATCGAACCTTCTCGGGTTGGGATCGGCGTTCCTCTAGCCACCTATCTTCAGCTCGCGTACTTTATGGTCTATCCTCTGATCCCGCTCGCCCTCGCCGTGCTCTACGCCACCGGCCGGCAGCGCAGCGTTGATTACTACTGGCTGGTGGTATTGCCAGCGACCTACCTGTCGTTTGCCCTTACACCCTTCGTGCGCGCGTTACCCCCGCGTCTGTTGCCCGGCTATGACACATTTCGCAGTCCCCCTACCAGGATCGAGGCGCTCAATCGCGTTATTTTGGACCGCGCCAGCATCCAGGCCATCACCTGCCCGAGCGGTCATGTGGCGTCGGCTACCGCGGCCGCATTGGTGCTACTGCGGCTCGAACCCTGGATGGGGGCAATTTTTCTTTGCGTTGCCATCAGCATCGCCTTTGCTACCGTTGTGGGTGGTTATCACTATGCCGCCGATGTACTATTGGCCGCGGCGATCGCTATCGTGGTCTTCGCAGTAACTTACAGCGTCGGACAGGCTTGCTGCATCTAACCAACCATCGCTCGGAGGTTCGCACGGTGAGTCGAACGGTGGGAAACGATACCCAGGATCTCCGCATTTCTCGGAGAACCTGGCGATGAGGACGACTCAGATTGACCGCAAGATCCGCGCTTTGCGGTTTCAGCTGCGGCAGGCGCGCGTCGTCGCCAAGGCGATGAAGTCGCGCCGGCATCCCATCGTGGCGCACATCGTGCCCACTCGCCGATGCAACTTGGCGTGCACCTACTGCAACGAATACGACGACGTTTCCCAGCCCGTTCCGCTGGCCACGATGTTCGGCCGCATCGACCGCCTGGTTGAGCTTGGTACGACGGTGATCACCATCAGCGGCGGGGAACCCTTGCTGCACCCCGAACTTGACGAAATCATTCGTCACATCCGACGTCGCGGCAGCATCGCAACGCTGATCACCAACGGATACCTCTTGACGGCCGATCGGATACGGCGGCTGAACCGTGCCGGTCTGGACCATCTTCAGATCAGCATCGACAACTTCAAACCGGACAAGATCTCGATGAAGAGTTTGAAGGTGCTGAACCAGAAGCTCGAATGGCTGTCCGAGCATGCCACGTTTCGGGTCAACATCAATAGCGTGATCGGCACCTCGGAGCGCCCGGAGGATGCAGCCGCGGTAGCACGCCGTGCCCGCCAATTGGGGTTCGCTACGACGGTGGGGATCGTGCACGACGGCCAGGGCCAGCTCCATCCCCTGGGCGAAGCCGAGCATCGGGCTTATCAGGAAATCATGCAGGCCAGCCGCCGGTCGTTTTCCACCTTTGCTTACTACAATCAGTTCCAGAAAAATCTGCTGCAGGGGAAAGCCAACACCTGGAGTTGCCGTGCTGGCAGCCGGTACCTGTACGTTTGCGAAAATGGACTCGTACACTACTGCTCGCAACAGCGCGGCGCTCCGGGCGTACCCTTGGAAAACTATACGGTTGAGAACTTGGAGCGCGAGTATAGCAGCGTGAAGGCGTGCGCTCCCTTCTGCACCATCTCCTGCGTGCACCAGGTCTCCATGGTGGATCAGTTCCGCGACCAACCGAAGCAGGCACTGGCGCAGTTCTTTCCCGCAAAATCAGGGCAGGAAGAAGCGTGCGATCCGCCGGCGCTCATTCGCCTACTGACGTGGATGTTTCTGCCGCCCGACGAGAACAGGATGCGGAGGAAGCTCACGCAAGGCCTTACCCGAGCCGCATTGTGGTGTTTGAAGGTTCGATAGCCAAGGCAATGAGTAAACAGTCCAGCCGGTGACGAACGAGAGCGCTTGGTGAATTCCCTTCTCCCTGGCCTCACGCCGCAGCGGGCAATGGAACCAAAGGTCTGCGAGCGCCTCCTACCCCGTCGAGCCTCGACGACGCGACTCGTCTTTGGCAGCATCCAATGTGCGGAGTTGAACTTGTCCGAGTTCGTCGATACGTAGCTCGGCCCGGGGAACTCGCGGTAAGATCGATCGGCACGCCAAAATAAGAGGTTGGAAGTCTGGTGACACAGAGCCGCCTTACCCTTATCGTCCTGAGCGCCATGCTGGTAGCGACCCTGGCGATCGCGATCGCGATTTTCTGGATATTCCTTAAGCCCGCAGCCTTTGCCGCGATCTTGGGTATAGGCCTATTCCCCCTGCATAGCAGGATGCAGCGATGGGTGCGGAGCCAAGGGATGGCAGCGCTGTTGTCCACCATCACCGTCGTACTTCTCTTTGTGCTGCCCGCCGGATTTATGGCCGTAGCGGTAAGTTCCGAGATGGCGTCGGCAGGACGATACCTGGCGGAGAAGAGTCAGCAGGCGGGAGGTATCCAGCAACTCGCATCCCACGCGATACGACCACCGATGGACTGGCTGGAGCGCCGCATCGATCTCGATAAATTCGGCATTCGCGATTGGCTCGAATCGGTGCCTGGCGAGGTCGGCCGCGCGCTGGTCGCCGCCGGCACCTTCTTGGTGAGTAGAGCAGCCGGATTTGCCGGGCAAACCGTGGTTACATTTTTCGTTCTCTTCTTTCTATTTCGCGACGGACCCGCTCTGATAAATCGGATTTCGTCGCTGATGCCCCTCCGCGCTGCCCTGATCGAACGACTTTTTGCGAGGGTGCGCGACGGGATCGTAGCGAACCTGTACGGGATTGTTGGGGTTGGCATCGTCCAAGGATTCTTAACCGGCCTCGCCCTATGGGTATTGGGCGGGCCTTCGCCGATGCTGCTGGGCGCCCTCGCCGGCCTCTCCTCCTTGATCCCGATCGTGGGAACCTCTTTGGTGTGGCTGCCGGCGGCCCTGTACCTGATGGCGGTCCAAGTCTGGAAGGGTATTGCGCTCCTGCTTTGGGGCGCTCTCATCGTGGGGAGCTCCGATCACCTGGTGCGACCTCTGATCGTGCAGGGCCGACTCGAAATCCACCCCCTGCTTCTGCTGTTTGCCATGCTCGGAGGGGTGAAAGTCTTTGGGCTCCTCGGGATTTTCCTTGGCCCGATTGTGCTCTCCCTGGCGGGTGCGCTCTTTGCCATGATTCGCGAGGAAGGTCAACGTGCGCACGCCCAATCCCTGGTTCCCAATTCCTCGTAATTCGGCGCGCTGCTCGGTCTCCTGTCCGCCACAGGCCGACAAGCATTGTTCTAGCGGTTCCCCATAGTTGGCGCTCCAGCCGTCGGCCAGGTGCTGCCCTTGACGCTCCGGGAAGCCTCGATGGTCAAAAACGATCGGTTAGATTTGCCGAGTTCCCTTCGGGGTGTCTGATGTCATTGGTCGCTGTAGTATCCGTCCCGCGCCTGGACGGTCAGGTCTTTTCGTTTTACCTCGACCTGGATCTTGTGATAGCTGGAGGCGCTCGTGCCCGTCCTGTCGGGCGTATACCCAAGGTTGTACTGATTGCGCAGCTCGCTGGCGATTTGGGAGTAGATCTGATCGATCGGTTGCTTTTTCGAAACCTCGAACATGCGCCCGCCGGTTTCTGAGGACATGCGTTCGAGGACTGGTTTCCCGTCGTGATGACCACCGTATGGGCCACCACGCCCGCCCCCAGGCCAACCCCCACCGGGAAGACCGATGCCGGACCGGTTGAAACCGCCACTGTGTCCGTAAGCCTCGTCATCCTTAAAGAGGATCGAGTATACGACGGTGTTGGCGCGCTGGGCGGACTCGATAGCCGAGTCGAGACTCTCCTTGCTGCCGGTGTCGACACCGTCGGTGAGAAGGACGAGCGCCTTGCGGCCTTCCTGCTTCTGCATCAGCTCGTTCGAAGCGAGATAGACCGCGTCGTAGAGCATGGTGCCACCGCCGTGATGACCGCCGTGGCGGCCGGGGCCACCTGCGCCGCCAGGCCAGTTGCCACCGCCGCCACCGCCCCCTCCTCCGCGTGTGGGAGTGTATTGCGGAGTTTGGAGGAGTCCCAACGCCTGTTCCAACTTCTGGTGAGAAGAGGTTAGGTCCTGCAACAACTCGACCTCACGATCGAAATGAATGATGAAAGCCTGGTCGCGATCTTCGCGAACCATCTGATCCAGAAAGCTGTGGCTTGCACCGCGCTCCTGATCGAGGACACGACGTTGGCTCAGGCTGGTGTCAACGAGGAGGCCGAGAGTCAGGGGAAGATCAGTCTCACGGGTGAAGTAGTGGATCGATTGCGGGCGGCCATCTTCTGTGAGGATGAAGTCCTCTTTGTTGAGATCGCTGACCACTTTGCCGCTTTTATCGCGGACGGTGGCGAGCACATTGACGACTTTGACCTTGACCGCGATGGTGGTCATGGGGTCGGAGGGTTCAGCGGCAGGGACGGGCTTCTTGAGCGTTGGGGCATCTTGCGCGGCGGCGAAGCATACCAAGGCAAGAGCGATCAAGTAGAGTTGGGATTGGACCTGGCGTATAGCCACTGATTTGTTGGCGCCTGCGGCGGTGCGGTTCGCCGGGTGGCGACAACACACTCCGGGTGCTTACCCTGAAAATTTGAAAACGAAGGAATTCTTCCCACGATAGGAACACAACCACGGCAGATTAGTTGTCAGGCCTCACGTAAAGGTTTGTAAAGCCGCGTTCTCGATCTGTCTGGTCGTCTTCCTATGCGTCTCCGAAGTGCCGCGCTGGAAGTGGCAATTGAGCGAGCCCAGAAATAATGGTGCTCATCGGGAGGTTCCCACTCCAGGGGGGTGTGTGTATCTAGGGTCGATCTTCTGTGGCTGGTATAAGATGGTCGCGATGTCCTCTCCAGAAAGCGAATTCGACACTGCTGAGATCAGCTTCTTATCGACTCGATCCCAGCGTTGATCCACAGCTCTTTACCCGACGGGTACCTTGATTACTTCAATCAACGCTGGCTGGAATATGTTGGCGTCCCTATGGATCACCTCGAGGGGTGGAAATGGACGGCCTCAATTCATCCCGACGACGTCGCGGGGATTGTTGACAAATGGCGTGCCTGCCTGGCGAGCGGTGAAATCTTCGAGCCCGCGTACGACGGGCGGATGGGGAATACCGCTGGATGGGATCACTGCGGCGCGAGCACCAACCGATCTTCCGCATTCGCCTCCACCGCCTTACGCGAATAGACCAGCGGAAAATACTCGCCTTTGTTCCACAGCGGAAGCAGATCAGAGTAATGCTGTGATCCGGGCTGTCCGCTTTGTCCCGGAGTATTCACCGCCAACGAACGGTCCCAATCGGCCGTGTCCAGGATTTCTCGATAGCTCGCCCCATCCTCCTGCTCGAACTTCTCGCCCGCCGATGTGGCATTCACGGTGTAGCCGTCGCCCGGACGTGACAGCGGCCCCAAGTCCAGCAAGATCGCGGCCCCAGACAAACGGTCTAGCGGGTGCCGGAAGCGAATCGTATGCAGCCTACCCCATGACCACCTCTGGGGATCGGGACCTACCAACTGCTCCGTCTGTTTCCATGCAGAATCGAGCGTTTGCTGCAATACCTGGTTTCTGCCCGCGACCGCATCGGCCCCGAAAACCTGGGGCGACGCCTCCGAGAGCTCCGGGAGTACGTCCTGTAAGGACCAATCGTCCTCAACCGCTGCAATCCCTTCTTTCCCGGAGACGACCTTGCGCAGCTCCTTCAGCCATACCTCATAAAGCGCGGCAGGTCCGGATTCCCTGCTCAGCGTTGCATCCCATGCGAGTATCATTTGCGTCGCAGCGGTTGGGTTCGGCGACGCCTCTTTTAACAGGTTCACGAGCTCACGAGCCGGCAATGACACAACATCAGTCTGGAGCTTCTCTACATCGCCCACAGTTATCTTCCTCGGACTGTCACGAATACTAGAGAGCACCTCCTCGATACGATGCACCCTATAGGGAGGAACCCATTCGAAGCCCACGTTATACGGATACTTCTCAGGGATCATCTTCTGATTCGCTGTTACGACAAACCCGGCCGGCGGATTGAAACTATGGGGAAGTTCCGAGTTCGGCACAAATCCTGACCACTCATAGTCCGCCGCGCCCGGGACCGGTAGCAGTCCGGTCCAAGTCTTTCGCAGCGGCGCCAACCCCGTGGAGTGCTCCCCGATGTTGCCCTCGATATCCGCATACACCATGTTCTCCGATGGCACCTTCCAGCGCTTCATGGCTTCCTCGAATTCGTTCCAGTTCGTCGCCCTGCCGACGGCAATGGATCCTAGGTAGCCCGCTGTGCCGGGCTCGGCTCCAACCCACCTCAGTGCCAGCGCCCGCTTTCCATCCTCCCAAAGGACCGGGCCATGGCGGGTAAATTTCAAGTCGACGTCGACCGGCGGCCTCCCTTTGACTGCGATGCTTTCGAGCGTAACCTGCATGTGCGCCCATCCACTCGCCGCCTTGTACTGGAGCGGATCTCGCGCATTCAGATCCTCGAGATACAGATCCTGCTGATCGAGGCCGAAAATCGTGAATCCCCACGCAATCTGCTGGTTGTGGCCCACAGCAATTCCTGGCAAGCCCGGCTCGCCCGCGCCGATCACATCCCAACCTGGTGCTACTAGATGGACGATGTAGCGCAGCGAGGGCAACGCCATCACCCGATGAGGATCATTGGCCAAAATCGGCTTGCCCGTGGAGGTGAGTTTTCCCGAGATCGTCCAGTTATTGCTACCTTGCGCGGCGTCCGGTGGAAACTCGATCCTCACATCACTTCCGACGAGGTGCTTGAGAAGTGACGGATTAAGTCCGCCGAAGTCCACGCCGGGTGCGGGATCGAGCTCGACCTTCGGATCAAGGCTTAGAACGGTGCTGGCCTTCTGCACGCCTAACTTCGTAACCAGCTCGGCATGGCGAAGCTCGCTGAACGCATTTCCAGTCATCGAAAATGCCGCCATTCGATTGAGACAATCCTCCGGCTTCCAGGGCTCCGGCTCAAAGCCGGCCAACTGAAACTCGATCGGCAAGCCGGGGCCGCCTTTCGCGGTCAACGAGCGTATCTCGGCGTTGATCCCGTCGGTAAAAGCTCGCAGGATTGCCTCAGTATCCGGAGAGTAGCTCTCATACTCGGCCTTCATGTCGCCCCGATAACGAAGTAGCCTTGCCTTGACGTCGCGCTGCACCGCCGATGGTCCGAGCACCTCGGCCAGACGGCCCTGTCCAGCGCGCTTCCACATCTCCATCTGGAAGAGCCGGTCTTGTGCCACGACAAAGCCCTGCGCAAAGAAGAGATCGTGCTGGTTCTTCGCGTAAATGTGGGCAACGCCCCAGTGATCTCGCAGGACATTGACTGGCTCCTTCAACCCAGGCACGACGAGATTGCCGTCCATCGGCGAGAGCACGTCGCGCGCCCTGGCCGCGAGTGAGTTGGCCACCTGTTGCGCCGGGGACACGGCTACAACTAAGAAACCGAGCAGGAAAACACCGATTCGTCTAAGCATAAGCACCGCATTGTAGTGCAGTGCCGGAACCTTGCACACCCACCCGAACTAAACTCGCTAACCAACCGCAATCAGCTCCAGCATAGATTCCTTGTTGAGAGACCTGAAGAGCACCCACCACGGCTCACTCCGGTGTTAGCCTTATGGCTCCATGGACCACCACACACTCGCGGCTATCAGCATTACTGGCTCATGCCTCGATGTGTTGGGTAGTGTCTACCTTGCCTACGACTTGCTGGGTGGACAGCATGGCCCCCTGCGCCTGATTACCCGCGGGGTCGCGTACTCGGTTGTCTTTGGCATCGGGTACGGCTTCGGCTTAGGTCTATGGTTCGGAGTTGCCTCGGGATTTACGACCGGCATCACCCTGGCCATCGAATTCAATCGGGCAGCGCGTGGGCTCGATCATTATTCGCTGCCCTGGGAAGGGTTGTTTTCGGCGATCCGCGGATTCGGCTTTAGTGCAGGACTGTACAGGATGGTGGGGATTCGATTCGCCATCGCATTTGGCCTTCTCATTACGATTGGCCAAACCTTTGCTTACTCTCGCGGAATGCGGCCTGCCATCGATTATGTAGCGGCTCGCCGTCCCTGGATTACCCGTCGCCAGTTCTGGGGAACGGTGGTCCGCTCGCTCGGATACATCGCCAGCGCCCTCATCTGCAGCACTTTCATTCATCACGTGGATCATGCATGGGGGTTTGCGATTCGCCTAGGCCTGGTCACCGGAATCGTGACAGGAGTAGGGGTGACCGTTAACCCCTACATCGAATACTATGCCAACAATCTTCCCGAACGACGCCTCGGCGTGTTCGGGATTGGCCTCATCCTGTGCGGTTTTGCACTGCAATCCCTTCAGTATTGGCTGGCGCTGTTTGATGTCCACCTGGCCTAGAAAAGCCTAAGATCTCTCCATCGGGATGGGTGGACTTCCAGGAATCCGTACCCGCCCGATACCGCGATGGGCGAGCCAAACGCAACGAGGCGGGCGCTGACGAGCATTGGCAATTTGTGCCCCATCAGCGTAGCATCGGACAATCATCCGACGGTCTCTGCCGTCAGGAGCGCCGCTATGGTCCTAGGTATGAGTTTGCAAACTTTCACTCTGATTCACGTGCTGATCAGTGTCGCCGGAATTGCCTCAGGGCTTGTTGTGCTATATGGCTTTCTCACCAATCAACGCCTCGACAGGTGGACGGCGGTATTTGTAACGACGACGGTATTGACCAGCTTGACGGGTTTTCTGTTTCCGTTTATGGGAGTAACCCCCGCCATCAAACTCGGAATCATCTCCCTGGTGGTGCTGGCGATTGCGATTGCGGCACGTTACCCCTTGCACCTCGTATGGCGGAAAACCTACGTGATTGCGGCGTGCACGGCCTTGTACTTCAACGTGTTCGTTCTGGTAGTGCAATCGTTTGAAAAAGTGCCTGGGTTGAGAGCGATTGCGCCAACACAAAAGGAACCACCATTCGCGATTACCCAACTCGCGGTATTGGTGCTTTTCGTGGTCCTGACAACGTTGGCGGTAAGGAAATTCCAGATGGAGCCGATGACGACGGCTAGGTCGGGTGTCAAGGCGGCCTAAAGGTTCCGGCAGTTCGACGAGCCTTGGTATGGGACACCATCCAGAGAGGTTAGGTGCACTCTTCCCGTCTGTTTGGTTAGAATGTCGTCCGTACGAAAGGAAACACTATGGCAAAAAAGAAAATTGATCCACTGAATAAGAAACAGTACGGCGCCGTGTCCGCCATGCTCACGGTCTCTGATATTCCTGCTGCCGTGAACTTTTACCAAAAAGCCTTGGGGTTCTCGAAACGGGGCATCATGAACGGTCCGGATGGGAAACCCATCCATGCCGAGCTCACGCTGCGCGGGACAACGCTCATGCTCGGACCTGAGATTGCGGCGATGGGAAAGCGCACGGCGAAAAACGTCGGTGCTTCACCAGCAGGACTCTACCTTTACGTAGAGAATGTCGATAAGGTTGTCGAAAAAGCGACCAAACTCGGTGCCACCAACCAAGGCGCGGTAATGGATATGTTTTGGGGCGATCGCTGCGGCAACATCGTCGATCCGGATGGCTATAGCTGGACCATCGGCACTCACAAGGCTGAGCCAACCGCAAAAGAGATGAAGCAACAGATGCTCGAGATGATGAAGCAACAACCACAGCCATCAGAGACGATGGCGGCTGACTGATCCATCTTCACTCGAAAAGCACCGGCTGTCCCGCGATCTGTTCTGCGTCGCGAAAATTGCTGAAACCAACGCCCACTAGCCGATACCGTTGGCGTGGATCGAGGTGTACTTTGTCTCGCAGCTTCAGGGCGAGATCCGTCAATTCTTCGCAGGACGAAGGTGGACGGTCTGGCGTATGGCTGCGAGTCAGGGTCTTGAACTCGCTTGTCTTCAGTTTGAGAACAACCGTGCGGGCGATCCTCGACTCTTTGCGCGAGGCCGACCAAAGCTTCTCTGCCAGACGCCGGATGGCGGGCTCGGTTTCTGCAAGCGGTACGTCATGCTCGAATGTGTCTTCGACCGAGATCGACTGCGTGGGCCGATCGGCAACCACCGGACTGTCGTCAATACCGCGGGCGAGCTCGTGCAGGCGCACGCCGTAGCGTCCAAAGTGGTCTTCCAGCAGGCCTACATCTAAACCTCGCAACTCGCCCACCGTCTGTATCCCAAGTTTCCTCAGCTTCTTTTCGGTGACTTTTCCGACTCCGGGCAGACGCGCAACAGGCAGGGGCAGCAGAAATGCGTCTATTTCTTCTGGCGGGATCACGAAGAGTCCATCAGGCTTCCGCCAGTCCGAGGCAAGCTTTGCCAAAAACTTGTTGGGTGCTACGCCCGCAGAGGCGGTGAGGTTCAATTCCTGGCGAATCTGCGCCCGGATCGTGCGCGCCACCAGCATCGCCGTGGGCAAGCCGGTTTTATTCTCGGTCACATCCAGGTATGCTTCGTCGAGCGACAGGGGCTCGATCAGGTCGGTGTGACGCTTAAAGATCTCCCGCACGCAGCGAGAGACCGCCCGATAACGGGTGAAATCCGGAGCAACGAAGATGGCAGTCGGACATAGCCGTGCCGCCCGGAGGGCGGGCATCGCCGAGTGTACCCCGGAGGCCCGCGCCTCATACGAGGCCGCGCAGACGACCGAGCGATTGCCTTTCCAGGCAACGATCACTGGCTTACCGCGCAATTTCGGATCATCGCGCTGCTCGATGGAAGCATAGAAGGCATCCATGTCGACGTGGATGATTTTGCGCATGGTCGTCCGGCATCCCTATTATTCCTGACCCAGACTGGTGAGCGCCGCGAACCCTATCAAGCCCGAGCCGAGAGAAGCCTCACTAGCACCCTGGTCCAACCCACCAGCATTGGGTACAATCCTAACTCGCCACGCACCAAGGCAGCCGAAGCTGATAGGCTGATTTGGTGAGAGGCCAGCACACCTTGAGGTAGCGGACCCAGAAACCCGTCGAATCATGCACTTGTCGTTGCGTCTGGCTTTTTGAGTTCTGTTACCTGGGAGAGCATGAAGCGAAGCCCCACTAGCGTCCGTTCTCGCTCGTTCCTAGCGCTGTCGCTGCTGGCGATAATTATGGTCGCACGGGTTCTGGCCCATAACGTAGAAGCGCGTTACCTTGAGCCCATGCCCTGGAAGAAACCGCATTTCGCGAGGGTTCTCGCGCTCGGCTATGCGGAACTGGGCCTTGATCTTGACCGAAGCCACGCTGAGAT
>Ga0187778_10001677_pt1 | contig 15234 bp, 16 predicted proteins | sample 1015_Q2_SP5_20_M_FD_132418 | JGI IMG/M metagenome (GOLD analysis project Ga0187778, IMG submission 132418) | Tropical peat soil microbial communities from peatlands in Department of Meta, Colombia - 1015_Q2_SP5_20_MG | ecosystem: Environmental > Terrestrial > Soil > Wetlands > Peat | place... | reverse complement strand
TCACCTATCTCGGCGAATTCTTCGCGGGCGTAACCGCCCCCATTCCTCGCGCCGTCATTCTTACCCTTCTCATCGGATTTCTTGCCGTTGTGAACTATCGCGGCGTGACTGGCGGAAATCGCCTCAGCAATTTCTTCACCGTCACCAAGGTCACCCTGCTGGCATTTTTCATCCTCGCCGGACTTGCCGCTCTCGCCTTCCATCCGCAGATTCGCGTGACGCCTGCCGCTATCCACGCCACTTCCGCCGATTGGTTTGAAGCCGTTCTCTTTATGATTTATTCCTACGGCGGCTTCGAAGCCGCGCTGATTGCTTCCGGCGAAACGCGCAACGCTCGCAAAGACATTCCGTTCGCGCTCTTCACTGCCATCGCAGCGACCACGCTGCTCTACGTCGCGGTGCAATACCTCGTGGTGCACACCATTCCGAATCCCGGCGCCTCCGCCGCTCCCGTCGTCGACTCCGCTCGCCGTTTTCTCCCGCATTGGGCCGTGCAGATCGTCGCCGCCGGAACGTTGATCTCCGCCTACGGCTATCTCAGCGCCAACATGCTTCACACTCCTCGCGTGACCTTCGCGATGGGTGAGCGTGGTGATTTCCCGGCCTTCTTCGGCAAAATTCATCCAACCTTTCGCACGCCGCATGTGTCCATCGTTATTTTCGCGGTTCTTTTGCTGGCATTTTCCATTTTTGGAGATTTTCGCGCCAACGCTCTGCTCTCCAGTGTCGCCCGCTTGTTCGTTTACGGTTCCGTGGCCGCCGCTCTTCCGGTGTTGCGCAGAAAGCATCCAGGCGCCGAGGGATTTCGCCTTCCCGGTGGCCTCGCGTTCTCCATTCTCGCGCTCCTCATCACGGCTTTACTCGTCACCCGCATGCATCGTGGAGAATTCATCGTTATCGCCATCACTGCCGTGCTCGCCCTTGCCAATTGGCTCTGGGCCATCAAGCACCCTCCACGGGAAATTCACACGTATTGACGCGCGGCATCTTCGTTTCGCGCTATTGGATTCGCCTGCAAAACGTGCCATCATGCAAAGTCCTTTAGAGCCCTCTGGTACGACTCCCTTCCACAGGAGAAACAAATGAAAAACATTCTGAGAGCTGCCTTCCTCTGCGCGCTTGCGCTCACGTTCGGAACCGTCCTTTTTGCGCAGGAAACAGAAAAGCACGCCATCACCTTCGACGACATGATCAAGTTGCATCGCATCGCCGAGCCGCAAATTTCTCCCGACGGGAAATGGGTTGCCTATACCGTGTCCACGCCGGACATGGATGCGAATCGCGGCGTCACCAACATATGGATCGTTCCCACTGCCAGCGGAGCCGCATCGCAATTGACGCAAAGCGGCCATGATTCTTCGCCCGTCTGGTCTCCCGACGGGAAAACGCTCGCTTTTCTTTCTTCCCGCAGCGGCGATTCACAAGTCTATTTGCTTTCCTTGGCCGGTGGCGAAGCGCAGCCGTTCACAAAACTCTCCACCGGCGCCGACCTTGTGAAGTGGTCCCCTGACGGAAAAACGATTGCCTTTACCTCCGGCGTCTATCCCGATTGCAAAGACGACGATTGCAACAAAAAGCGCGATGAAGAAAAAGAAAAAAACAAAGTCAAAGCGCACGTCGCCGAGCATCTTTTGTATCGCCACTGGACTCATTGGAACGACGGCAAGCGCTCCCACCTCTTTGTCGTTGCGGCCGACGGCAGCTCCGCGCCTCGCGACCTCACTCCTGGCGCCGACTATGACGTTCCACCCGATCAGCGCGGCGGCCCGGGCGACATCAATTTCTCGCCGGATAGCAAAGAAATCTGCTTCACGGCCGTCACCGACAAAATGGAAGCCATCAGCACGAATGCTGATTTGTTTCTTGTTCCTGTCGCTGGCGGGGAAATCAAGCGCATCACCACGCAGGCGGGATTCGACGGCGAACCCGTTTATTCGCCGGACGGAAAATACATCGCCTATCACGCCCAGCTCACGCCCGAATATGAATCGGACCGTTGGCGCATGATGCTCTACGACCGCCAAACCGGCAAAAACGAAAACCTCTCCGAGAATTTTGACCGCAGCGCCGATGAGCTGGCCTGGTCCGCCGATAGCAAGACCATTTTCTTCACCGCGGAAGACCAGACGCAAAAGCCCGTCTACGCGATGGCCGCGCGCGCCGGAGCGGAACCGAAAAAAATAATCGCGGATACCTACAATTCGGGGATTTCTTTCAGCAGCGACGGGAAAACGCTGGCCTTTGAGCGCACCAGCCTGACGACGCCCGCGGAAATTTTCGCAGCTGCGAGCGACGGCTCGAACGTGCATCAGCTCACGCATGAGAACGATTCCATACTCTCGGCTCTCGACATGAATTCGCCAGAAACGTTCTGGTTTGACGGGGCCGAAGGCACAAGAGTCGAAGCGATGCTCATTCGTCCGCCGAACTTCGACGCGACGAAAAAATATCCCTTGCTCGTGGTGCTGCACGGCGGGCCACAAACCATGTGGTCCAACGCCTGGGGCTACCGTTGGAACCCGCAAGTCTTTTCCGGCGCGGGTTACGTCACGCTGATGATCAACCGCCGTGGCTCGACCGGCTTCGGGCAGAAATTCACCGACGAAATCACCAACGATTGGGGCGGAAAGGCCTACGTCGACGTGATGAACGGCGTCGATTTCGCGCTGAAGAAATATCCGTTCATCGATGGCGCGCGCATGGCCGCTGCGGGTGGCTCTTATGGCGGCTACATGGCGGATTGGATTGCCACGCATTCCGGACGCTTCAAAGCGATCATCAGCCACGCCGGCGTGTACGACAAAGTCTCAATGTACGCTACCGAAGAGCTTTGGTTCGAGGAGCACGACATGCAAGGCACGCCGTGGACGAATCCAGAAAGCTACAAAAAATGGGCACCCGTCACTTACGCCGGTGAACTCGGAAAATACAAGACGCCGACGCTCGTGATTTGCGGCGAGCGCGACTATCGTGTTCCGTACACGCAATCGCTGGAATTTTTCAGCGCGCTGCAGCGCCAGGGCGTGCCGTCGAAACTGGTGGTCTTTCCCGACGAGGGCCACTGGGTGCTGAAGCCGCAAAACGCGCAATTCTGGTACAAGACATTTTTGGATTGGCTCGCGCTGTACGTGAAATGACAAACAGCTTCGGCGACTAGGGCGCAGCAGTGCTGCGCCCCTACAACAGAGGAACGTCTCAGGCGGGCAGCAAATTGCGCAGTGCGCGGCGCGCGAAGCGGAACAGGTGATACAGCAAGAAAACTGAGATTGCGAGGAGCACCACAACAATCACTGTTGTGGCGACGGGATGGGCCGTAGCCATCCATGTCAGCCACACCGCGAGAACGTCTTCTCCAAAACTCAACGCCCAATTGCTGAACGGTTCCGGGCTGGTGTTGACCGCGGCACGAGTGCTGGCTTTGGTTCCGTGCGATGTGAGGGCCACTCCTCCCGCTAACAGCGCGGCTCCCCAGCGCCATTCTGCGCTGGCGCCTCCCGCGGCAGCGTATGCGAGAATCGCAGCAGCGGGCGGACGAATAAACGTGTGAATCGCGTCCCAAACCGTGTCGACGTACGGAATCTTGTCTGCGAAAAATTCCACCAAGTACAGCCCAATGGCGATCCCCAGCACCCAGGGATGCGCCAGCGCCTGCAGCGATTCCGGAAGATGAATCACGCCGAATCGCTGCAAGAGTCCCAGGGTCGCCACGGCTGCATAGAGATTCAATCCGGAAGAGAATCCCGCGCCCAGCGCCAGGCTCAGCGTTTGAATGATGTTCATGCGCGAATATCATAGCAGCGCAGCCGGGAACTGCGGGCAGTACCTTGTGCAACTCCCGGCGCAAAGTTCCGTTTGACCGCGCCGCATCTGGCAAGCGATTCTGTTCGGAGGGCGGTCGTTCATGTTCTGGCTCAGCCATCTCTTCTATCCTTGGGGATTCCTCGTCCAGATCTTCGCCATCATCCACTTTTTTCGGAGGCGGCCTGAGGGGTACTGGTTCTACGTCATCATCTTCCTGGGATGGCTTGGCGCTGCCGTGTACATCGTCGCGGAAGTGTTGCCTGACCTGGGGCTCCTTCGCGGTGTGGTTCATGGATTTGGCCGGCGCTCGCGCATCCAGCATGTGGAAACAGCCATCATCGACAATCCTTCGGCCGCCAACTATGAAGAGCTTGGCGAACTGTACAAAGACTTGGGCGAATTCGCGAAGGGCCGCGACGCGTTCACCAAGGCCATCGAAGCGCGCAGCGATTCCATTTACACGTTTTATTCGCGGGCATTGTGCTCGCTGGGGTTGAACGATCTGCCTGCAGCCATTCCAGACCTCGAACGCGTCGTGGCCGCCGACCGCAAATTTGATTATTACCGCGCGGCGGGGCTGCTGGCGGATGCCTACGCGCGAACGGGGAATCTGGAACATGCCGACCATTGGTTTTCAGAAGTGACGCAAATTTCGACGACTCCCGAGACGCTGTATAACTACGCGAGCTTCCTGAAAACGGCGAACCGGCGGGAGGAAGCGCGCGAGTGGGCAAATAAACTCTTGGCGAAGAAGCGCACGCTGCCGAGGTACATGCAGCGGCGCGAGCGGCCGTGGTTCCGCAAAGGCAAAGCGTTGCTGAAAGAGCTGGCAGCGGCGTAAGCGCCGAAAATCGAAATTGAAAAAAATAGGAGGTCATCTGTGTTCGATGATCCGTGTTCCGTGAACAGAAGAGCGGAACCGGAATGCAAGCCTGCGTGGAGTGCCCAGTTTTCTGGAAATGACTGTCGAGGTGGATTCCAAAACGGGAAGACTACCCCCGGGGGTCTCGCAAGTGTGGCAAGCAAAGGAGTTGCGGGCAGTTTTTTCGGATCTGTGGCAAATAAAGGACTTAGGGACCGGCGATTGGTGACCGGTGACTCGTGGAAGAGCGGGGCAAAAGAGGTTGACAGTCGACAGTTGAAGGTTGAAAGGGAACTGTCGGAGGAGACGCTCAGGCCGGTTCGCAAGCTCCGGCCAATGAAGGTAGTGGAAAAGGGATAAGGCAGAAACCCCGGGAAGGTGGCGGGGAGGGGTTCCAAAACGGGAATGGGGGCTCGAAATCACATAAGCTTATACCATATCAGTTACGTGTTGTAAAGTAAAACCTAAGTCGTTTTGTTGGAGCGAGATAGCGGAGGTTTCGAAAGGGCGAGGCCGGAGAGAAGGCTGAGGAGGCCGACGCCAAGGTGGATGAAGTTGTAGTGGACGTTGAGGCCGAGTTGGATGGGGCCGAGGTCGTGCAGGCCGAGGAAGCCTGCGAAGGCGAGGAGGGTATAGATTGAGCCGAAGAGCAGGCCAAAGAGGCGAGGACCATTGGGTCGACTGAAGGAGAGGAGCGCGATAAGGCCGCTAAGAAGGTGGAAGAGGTTGTGGGCGGGAGGGAAAGGAAGATTGAACATTTCGTGGCGAAAGAACCCGGCGATACCGACGGCGACCAGGAAGAGGCCACTGAGGAGGGTATAGGCTTTGGCGAGTTGCGTTTTCATTTTGGCGAAGATCCAGAACGGAGTGGAAGGTTACGGCGCGATTGGAGGAATCGTCAAGTTCGTTGGACCTGGTGAAGAAGAAGCAGCAAGCCACAGCGCAACAGATGTGGCGGATTTACCGGGAAAGAGGAAGGAATAAACACGCAGGACACGGAGGGAGGAGCACAGAGATCGCAGAGAAGAGGTCGAGACGAAGGCTGCAGGAAAAGAGGATAAAGGATATGGAGGCCAACGAACGCCCGCGCCACAAAATTGGGCGGGGCGACGAGAAAAAGCGGGCGGGGCAAGCCCCGCCCCCGCGACCCGGGGATGAAAAAGGGGTCGTGACCGCGCAGCCCATAGAAAATCGTGGGGGCGGGAAGAAGTGGAACGCGCGGACACTTCTTCCTGCCCCCTGATTTGTGCCGGGTGTGTTGCTGCCGCTGGTTCTTTTAGCCGCGTCTTATTGCCGGCTCGGGAGTTTCTAGCCGGTGGCTTTGAGCTCGACGCGAACGGACTTGGGAGCCGGCATCTTGGTCATTTTGACGTGCAGGATGCCGTCCTTCACCATGGCGGTCACATTGGAGGTATCGACGTCGGCGGGCAGATGCACGACGCGCAGAATCTCGCCCGTGGACAACTCGGAATAGATGGTCCTTCCTTTCTTGTTTTCTTCCTTCGTCTCGTGTTTTCCGCTGACGGTCAAACGCCGGGGCTCGACGCTGATCTCCAGGTCCTTGGCGCTGAAGCCGGGCACTTCGGCCCGAACATTCAGATGGTTGTCCGACTCGGTGAGTTCGAGGTGCATGGGGTGAAGCAGTTCGAATTCGGCCCGGAGCCAATCCTCGAGTTCGCGGCCGGGCCAGTGGCCATTGCCTTCAAAGAGCTCGAAAGCTCTTCGGGCAATGGAATGACGGAGCTCCTCCATACGGTCGAAGATATTGATTGGGACGGTCTGCTTTGCCGGTGTCGCGGCTGCTGCTTTAACAGGCTGCATTGCTGTGGCGGATTGCGGGGACATTGGAAATGCTCCTTTCTGGTCTTCTCTGTCTGGATGGCAGTGCAGTCAGTCGCTGAGCTGGGGCTGATGCGCGGCATCCAGCGTGTAGGCTTCCTGAAGGGGACTACGCGGCCGCACGACCAAGCCGGAATGCGGTTTGGCCGCGCGACCCGGAAATTATACTCCCCCGTGTCAATCTCATCTGCCCTTGAATTGTTAAAGTGTGGAGCCTCGCGTTGGGCACGATGTCGCGCGGGCCGCGTGAGGAACAACACAAGCAAGAGCAGGGTTGTGTCTCCCGCCGGTGACGAAGTTCACGGAAATCGCAGGAGACGGATGTTAAGAAGATAGCGCGAGCGATGAAACCACCTGAGGCGCGTATGCCTCTCATTGACAAGAGTGGTCTGTTACGGAGGAAGGGTATGAAGACAGACCTATGGGCCGCGGCGGTGTTTGTTCTTGGGGTGTTGGGCGGAGGTTGCGGGCAATACACACAGAAAATAACACCGGTCAACCCGTGCGTGCCGTCTTCTTCACCGGAATTTGCATACGTTTTAAACCAGGACCAGATATCGGCCTACACGGTTGACTCCTGTACTGGAGGCCTCACTTCAACCACTCCGGCAAGCGTAACCACGGGATTGAATCCGGAAGATATCGCAGTGGACCCATCGGGGCGGTTCGTGTATGCCGCGAATCTGGTGTCGAACGCGCAAGACCTGGCGACGATTTCGATGTACACCATCAATCCCAGCACGGGGGCGTTGACGCCGACAACCCCAGCGACGGTTCCCACCGGGTTTTTTCCGCAAGGAATCGGGATCGATCCTGCTGGAAGATTCGTGTACACGGCGAACAGTGACGACAACACGGTTTCGATGTTCACTATCAACCAAAACACAGGGGTGCTGACGCCGACCACACCGCCAGCTGTGGCGACCGGCATGAGCCCGCTTTCGATTACCGTGGATTCGACGGGCAGGTTTGCGTATGCGGCGAACCAGGACGATAGCACGGTCTCGATGTACACAATTAACCAAAGCACGGGAGTATTGACGCCAACGACGCCGGCGACGGTGCCGACAGGAGGGTCGCCGTTTGGAGTGACGCTTGATCCAAGCGGGAAGTTCGCGTATGTGCCGAACGCGTACGCCAACGATACAGTGTCGATTTACACCGTGGATGCGAGCACGGGAGTCCTGAGTCCGGCAGCGGCGGGCACGGCCCCGACACTGGACAACCCGACGAGTGTGGCGGTGGCTCCCTCAGGGAACTTCGCCTATGTCGTGAACCGCCAGGCCAACTCGGTTTCGATGTACACACTCGATCAAACGACGGGGGCATTGACGCCGATGGGGACGCCAGTCATGACCGGAGTTCAACCGTTCCGCATCACGATTGAACCTGACGGCAAATTCGTATACGTGGCGAACGAGACAGGCTCGGTTTCCATCTACACGCTGAACAGCGACGGGACATTGACATTGGTGGGAACAGCGTCTACCCCCATCGAAGCGCTGGCGGTCGAGGTGGTTGCGCCGAAGAAGTAGAAGAGCCAGTCGAAAACTGAAACCAAACAAAAAGCGATATCGGCAAGCGGAGCGTGGGCTGCTTTAAAGCGTCATGGCTCATGTTACACTGTGCCCAACCTTGTAGCGTTCACCGTCTCGAGAGACCTGGAGGGACAGGTTATGGGAAACAACCGAGGGCCCAGCTTACAGAAATTCGGCGTACTCCTTCTTGGGGGTGCGCTGCTTCTTGCGTCGTTTACGGCCCACGCGCAAAAGCCGGCCAAGAGCTATCCGGAAGAAGGCAAGGTAATCGGCAGAGGCACGACGGAACACACGATGGGTGTTACCAACTATTTCACGCAAACGTACAAGGTTCAGACGGACAAGGTTGTTTACGTGTTGGACTGCGGCAAGAAACCGTTTTTTGGGAAGACAGGGGCGGAATGCGGAGGAGAGAAGAAGATTGAGGTCGGCGATACAATTCACTTCCGCATCGAGAAAAACTCGGTCTACATCCCTGTGAAGGACCCCGTGGTCGCGGGGATGTCAGAAGAAAAACTGCGCATTATGAGCCAGGAAATTCGACCTGATTCTCCGACCGAGAAGCCCCCCGCATCGCAGCCATAGAAGCTAAAGGGGCAAACCAGAAACAAAAAGGCAAGAGAAAAGCAGATCCCTGGCTTCGCCTGCCTGCTGCGGGGCAGGGTGGGGATGGCATGGGTCTTTGAGAGAAAACCGAAACGGAGCGCTAGAGGCGGAAGGCGGCGGCGCGGGCGATTTCGAGGAAATCGGAAGAGGGAGAATCATCGGCGAGGATGGTTTTGGGGGCGCGAAGCAGGAGAAAGAGTTCGCCAGCCCAGAGCAGGATGTCGAGCAAGCGGCCGCGTTCGAGATTGGTCAGGTTTTCGGAATGCAGGCTGACGTCGAGAGCCTTGCGGGAGCACTCCTCGATGAAAGCGCGCATTTCCGCGGGGCTCGCGGCTTCATAGCGATAGCTGCGATTGCGCGGATCAAGCGCTTCGAGGCGCTCATAGCAGCGCTGGAGAAAGTGGCTCAGGCAAAAAGCCTGTTGATCCAGGGAAGTAATCGCGGCGCCGCCGCAAGAAGGTTCGCAGCAGTTCCGTTGCAAAAGCACTGTATCCATTTGGCCCAGGTCCCTCGTTCGCACTGTAACCCCCAACTCATTGCGATCCAGCTTTTCCTTAATAAGATGCGTTAAGCCAGGCAGACGGTTTCTTCCGCGGAAGCAGCCTCCTGCAGAATTAAACCCGTTTCGCCGCCGTTTGTTTCCGCTTCGTTCGTTTGCGCGAATGACTGCGACGGCAGCGGCGCGTGCGCCAGAAGCGTCTGCACGCGCAAGCAGCGATCCACGTAACTGGCAAGAAGCGCGCGAACCCAGCGCACGTTTTCGCTGCAGCGCTGATGGCAATCACTGCCTGCCCAGAAAGTGAGGACGGTGATGAGCCGCGCCTCCTGGTCCGAGCAAAGAACTACGCAGCCTGCGAAACCTGCTACTTCTTTTAACGCTCCGAGAAGAGCTTTCGGAAGAAAAGCGGGAGCGCTTTTCGCTTTTTCCGGCTTGGCGACAAACTCTACGCTCAGGGCGACGGTTCGGCAGGGATTCAAGTCGAGGGAGGCGAGCCCGAGATTGGAGGTAGAGACGTCGGGTTGACCGAAACCAAGATTTCTTGGGTTGCGGACGCGGGGTACCAGGGTTGACACAGTTTCCTCCAAAGAACGTTTTGTCGTAGTAGCTCACCCTTGGGAGAGGGGAGGCGCATCTTGGCCCGTTCAGGGCAGGCCAAGATGCGCCTACTGGGGCACACGGGGGCCGGGGAGGGTCCCCCATGGATAAAGATTCCCGGGTATACCGAGACTTTACGGGGGGTAGTGGCGGCAAGAGCGGAAACGTTTCAAAGCAAATGCGATGAACAAGCAAAATTGAGCGGTCTGATCCGGGAGTATCGTCGGAACTACTGGCCTTCTTTGCAACGAGAGCGGGGTAACCGGGTGTTCCATTGCCCGAAGAGAGGGGCAACGGGTATACTCCAACGCCAAGACCCGGGGGACCAGGTGGAATTCTTTGCGTTTGACAAAGGATACGTGGACCGGCTACGAGACGGAGACCCCACGACGGAGCACCATTTTGTCTCGTATTTTGAGCAACTTCTGCGGATCAAGCTGCGGGCGCGGAGGCTGGCTTCGGACGTAGTCGATGATTTGCGGCAGAAGACGTTTGTCCGGGTGATCGAAAAGGTGAGGAAGGACGAAGTGCGCCAGCCGGAGCGATTCGGGGCGTTCGTAAACTCCACCTGCAATAATGTCTTGCTGGAGTATTACCGGGACGTCCATAAGAGCCCGCAGATGGATGAGAGCCAACTGGAAACGACGGATAAAGTGTTGGATTTAGAAGGGATGCTGGTAACAAAGCAGTCGGGGGAGCGCGTCCGCCAGATCCTTGCCGAGATGCCGGAGAAGGACAGGCTGCTGCTTCGCGCTATCTTCTTGGAGGAAAAGGACAAAGACGAGGTTTGCCAGGAGCTTCGAGTAGAGCGGGATTATTTGCGAGTGCTGGTGCATCGGGCCAAAGATAAGTTTAGAGCACTCTATGAGAAGGACCGGATGGGAGGTGCGCGGCGGGTAGGCGGGGCGGGAGTGTAGTTCTAGTGAAACGATTTTGGAGTGTCCTGCACTACTCATCGGAAGGTACAAATGGACCATAAGGAAGCAATCCGACTGCAAGCCACTGAAAAGTATGTACTTGGCGAACTTTCAAGCACATTGCGGGACGAATTTGAAGAGCATTTCTTTGAGTGTGCCGAGTGCGCCCAGGATATGAAGGGTGCCGCCATTTTTGTGGATAATTCGCGGGATGTGTTGCGGCAGGGAGCCCGGGCCGTCGCGCCCCAAGAGGCGGGTTCGACTTTGGACAGATGGTTTGGCTGGCTGAAGCCGGTTATTGCAGTGCCGGCCTTTGCGGTGCTGTTGCTCGCGCTGGGATATCAGAACTTTGTGACGATGCCACACTTGAAGACTGCGAGCAGCGGGAGTCAGGCGCAACTGCTGAATTCCTTTTCCCTGGTAGCCAGTAACGTGCGCGGCGGGGAAGAGGTTGAGGTTAAGGTGCAGGTTCGTAAGGATGAGACTTTTGCCTTGGATTTTGATTTCCTGCCGACAAAGTCGTTTGACCACTATCTGTGCCAACTGCAAGACGAGTCCGGACACGCGGTGTGGCAATTGAGCATCCCGGCGGAGAAGGCAAACCAGGAAGTGCGTTTGCTTGTGCCGAGCGGATTGATGCATGTAGGGCAGTACAGCATCGTGGTTTCCGGCGATCCAACGGGCAAAGGTGCCTGGAGCAAAGAGAATCAAGTCTCGAAGATCGATTTCTCAGTTGAAATTCGCCCGTGAATAAGTAAAGATTCGGCCTCATCCTAGCCTGCGAGGTCCCCCCATGGCGAAATTTGAGCCCCTGCGGTTTCATTTCCATGCAAGCGGCTATGCGTTAAGCGCGCATTTCCACCGGCCCGTGAATGTTCCGATTCCTGCGCAAGCCTCCTTGGCGTTGCCGATCGAGGGCGGTCACGCGCACTCGGGAGTGGACAAGTTTGACATTCCGCGGCTGGTGTCTTTCCAGTCGGCGCACACACACCTATCCGGAAGCTATCAGGACGAGAACACGACCACGACAAGCGTGACGGTGGTGGTGGAGGGGTTGAAGATTCTGGATTTTCTGTCGGTGGATCGAATGGTGACGCGACTGACGGCGGAGTACAAGTTCAACAGGAAAAGCAGCGAGAGCCATATCATCGCGGTGGGGAGCCATTTCGAGGGGCTGCGGCTCGGCGGGTTCGACGTGAACGTGACGTTGCGGCATGAGTTGCTGCTGAAATCGCCGACCTTTGCAGAATTGAAAAATAATGTTAAGAACGACGCGAAATCCGGGAAAATTGTGGTTTCGGGTGACGAGGTCCTGCTGTGCTCGCTGGTCGAAAAGATCGAGACGGATCTGGCGGATTTGCCGGGTGTGGAAATCGAAGGGCACAGCATCCGGATACCCCATTTTGGGAAGATCGCGCTGGCCGAAGTGTTTGCGGGCCGCGGGATACGCACGCTGACGATGTTGCGATTCGAGTTGGGCTCGCCGGATGGCGGAGGCGGCTCTTCCGGTGGCGGATCGACCAACGGGCAACCGCCCAGTTTCTCACCCTGAGGAACACCGCCACACTCTTCAGCTTGGTTGTTCTCCTTTACGCATGCCATGCTCCGGCTAGTCCGCAGTCGCTCTACGAAGACGCGCGCATTAAGTTGAAACGCGGCGAAACTCCAGCAGCTCTTGAAGAGGCCGACCGAGGCCTGAAGCAATTCCCCGTAGAAAAAACCGAATGGCACTGGCGATTCCGAGCTTTGAAGGCGGAAATCCTTCACGCGCAGGGCTTGGAGTTGGATGCACTTGCGCTCCTCGGGGCAGAACTGCCTCCTACCTTAGCGACTAGTGATCTGGCAGTGCGGCGCAAGTTCACACAGGGTGCTGCCGAAGCCGCGCTGCGGCACCTGACGGAGGCCGAGCACGATCTAGCGGAAGCAAAAGAGTTGGCCAAGAAGTATCACCCGGAGTTGCTTGGAGAGGTTGTGCTGAAATACGGAACTCTCCAGTTCTACCGAGGGGACGCTGTTGCCGCAGAAGCTGCGTACAAAGACGCGCTTGAGCATGCGCGGGAACAGAAAGATCTGTTTCTGGAAGCCGCCGCACTCAGTGGCCTGGGTCTGGCGACGACCATGCAAGGGCATTATGACGAATCCGCCGACTGGAACCGGGCTGCGGCAGAGTTGGGACGATCTGTAGGCGCGTCAACATCGTTGGCCAGGACATTGGGGAACACCGGCTGGAGCTACGCCGAATTAGGTGACTATGAGAATGCGTTGAAATTCTATAAGCAGGCTGAAGAAGCGTCCGTGAAAAGTGGCCTGCTTACAGGGCGAACCTATTGGTCGGCTTCCATCGCCTATGCTTACCAGGGACTGGGTGACGATACGAGGGCCGAAGCGATACTGAAAGAAACACTGCCACTGGCCCGGTCGCAAGACGACAAGCAGACCTTAGCGCAATGCCTAAGCCAGCTTGCCTGGCTCGCGTTGCGGGCAGGGAATAGCGGTCAGGCAGAAGCGTACAACCAAGAAGCGGCTACCCTCGCGGAAAAGGGACTTGGGGCCAGGTTAGCCATCGATTCTGAGCTGCTGCAAGGCGCCATTGAAGTGAGCCGGCGCAACTCGAAGCAAGCAGAAAAAGTCCTGCGGAGGGTGGTCGGGGAACCGCAAGCAAGCAAATTTCAACAATGGAGGGCCGAAGCGGAGTTGGCGAAAGTCTACGCGGACGAAGGACTGGACGCGAAAGCGGAGCATGAGTTTCGCCAATCGCTGGGAACGATTGAAAGCGTGCGCGTTTCGGTACGGTCGGAAGAAAACCGGCTTTTCTTTCTTTTCAATACGATCGCGTTTTACAGCAATTTCGTGGAATATCTGATTTCGAGACACAGGACGGAAGAGGCGCTCGAGGTGACGGAGTTGAGCCGCGCGCGGACGCTGGCGGAGGGTCTTGGCGCAATGTCCACGGGGCTTACGTTTCCATTGCCCAATTTTCATCCGCAAACGATCGCGAAGAAGCGGAACGCCGTGCTGTTGGTGTACTGGCTGGCGCCGCAGCAGTCTTATCTGTGGGCGATCACTCCAGAGAAGACCGGGTTTTATACGATCGCCAAACAATCGGAAATTGAAAGCCTGGTGAACGAGTACCGAGGAGCCATGCAAAGCGGGAAAGATTTGCTGGCCGTGGAAAATCCTGTGGGCCAAAAGCTGTTCGAGACGCTGGTGGCTCCGGCGCAGAAAATGATTCCGAAAAATTCCAGAGTTATCGTTTTCCCGGATGCGAATTTGTACCGGTTGAATTTTGAGGCGTTGCTAGTCCCCGGTTCCGCTCCGCATTACTGGATTGAAGACGTAACCTTGAGCACAGCGAGTTCGCTGACGCTGCTGAATTCTTCCGGCGGGCACCCGCAACCAAAGGAAAAACGTCTGCTGCTGGTGGGGAACACGGAACAAGCCGATAACGATTTTCCAGCACTGGCGCAAGCTCCGTTGGAAATGAAAGACGTTGAGCAGTATTTTCCAGATTCGGAGCGAAAGGTACTGGAAGGGAAGCAGGCAACTCCTGAGGCTTATCTCGACAGCAACCCTGAACAGTTTTCGTATTTGCACTTTGTGACGCACGGAACCGCCAGTCTTACCCACCCGCTGGAATCGGCGGTCATCCTTAGTCCTGAGGGACGAGCTTACAAGCTTTACGCCCGAGATATCGTGCAGCACCGCCTCAAAGCAGAGCTGGTCACGATCTCCGCTTGCAACGGAGCGGGGACACGCTCTTATTCGGGCGAAGGCTTGGTTGGGCTTTCATGGGCCTTTGTCCGGGCAGGCGCTCACAACGTCATTGGAGCGATGTGGGAGGTCAGCGACGCATCCGCGCCACAACTGATGAACTCAATGTACGCGGAATTGGTTCAAGGGAAAGACCCGGCAACCGCGCTGCGAGACGCGAAGCTGGCGATGCTGCACAACAATTCAAACAGGGTGTTCCGGAAACCGTTTTATTGGGCGCCGTTTCAGCTCTACGCCGGATCGTAAGGCAAACAGGCGCACCAAGCGCTCATCCCGCCCAAAGGTGGCCCGCTGGGCACCCGCCATCAGGACTTGGCCAGAGCTTTTAAGTCGTTGAGAGAACTGGAAAAGCGGTCCTGGTCTACCGCAGTGGTGACGCCGTTGAACTGGCCGGTCTGCGAAAATTGCCAGAGAGTCCAATTATTCCAGGCTGCCGGAATGTTGGGTTGCGGAGCCGTCGTGTAATGCGCAATCCAGAGAGGATAACCGGAAAGCTGCTGCAAATCGTTGCCGAGCAGGCCTTCGATGAAGGTCTTGAACGTGTAAACGAAAGGCTTGAGGCCGAATGCTTGTTCGACGGCGGTGAGCCAGCCAAGGATCATGGGCAGGCGGTTCCCGGGCGGGACAGAGGGCCACACGTCGCGGTTGGGATTCTGCGAAGTGGGTTCGAGATCGACCATCGGCGGAAGATCGCCCGGGAGCAGGGAGCCAAGAGTCTGAATATAGTGACTGGCCTGATCTTGCGCGGAGGCCAGGGGCCAGAAAAAATGATAAGCGCCGCGAAGCAGGCCGTTGTCACGGATG
>Ga0187778_10001675_pt1 | contig 15240 bp, 15 predicted proteins | sample 1015_Q2_SP5_20_M_FD_132418 | JGI IMG/M metagenome (GOLD analysis project Ga0187778, IMG submission 132418) | Tropical peat soil microbial communities from peatlands in Department of Meta, Colombia - 1015_Q2_SP5_20_MG | ecosystem: Environmental > Terrestrial > Soil > Wetlands > Peat | place... | reverse complement strand
TTTCCTTTTCCTTTTCCTTTTCCTTTTCCTTTTCCTTTTCCTTTTCCTTTTCCTTTTCCTTTTCCTTTTCCTTTTCCTTTTCCTTTTCCTTTTCCTTTTCCTTCTTCCTTTGGTTACCTTCTCCGCATTACCTGCCGCTCGATTACCTAGAGGTTACTGCAACCGCGTTGCCAACCTCCCGGCTCCTTCATCCCCTTAAGGTCACGGTGCAATGGGAACTGGCTTGCGCTTAGCCGTGGTCAAACGGAGGTCGCAATGCGAACGAGATTCATCACTCTCTACCGCATCAAAGACGGCGTCCTGAGCGCAAATTGGCACGAACGGGTGACGTGTTTTCCACCATAACTTTGGGGAACTGATTGGCCGCCCAACGTAACCTTGCGTGTCACTCTTGGTTTCCATAGCATCTGCTTTCGAGGGTGGCACCGGATCGCGGTGCAAATTTCTGCGAATACATATCGAGGAGGAAGTTTCTATGAAGTTTTTGAAATTCAGCCTGCTGGTTGCTTTGATTGTCGCAGCCTGTCTTCCGGGCTTCGCTCAATCCCAGCAATTGCGGTTGAACATTCCGTTTGATTTCGTGGTCAAGGGCAGGACTCTGCCCGCTGGGCACTACATCGTTAGGCGCGGGAACATTGGCGAGGACGTGTGGACGATTGAGAGCGGCCAGGGTTCTGCGATCTTTCTAACCAACCCGGTCGAATCGCCAAAGAAGGCCCATAACCCCAGCCTGGTCTTTGTGCGGTCCGGCGATCAGTACGCGTTGGTGCAGATCTGGGATGACGGACATCTCGGTCGGGAATTGCTGCTAACGAATGTGAAGCAAACGATGGTAGCTCAAGGTACCCAGTTGGTTGAAGTCAACGCCGAGTAATCCTACGCAAGCGACAACGACAGGACCTGCCGGAAACGGCGGGTCCTTTCCTCGTTGCATGGTTCTGTGAACCCCGGCGGGGCAGAGGAGATATTCATGAAAACGGCGAGATTGATCTCATCGGCCGTCCTAATACTGGTTTTAATGGCGCCACTTGGCGCACAGACCCGCGGGCAAGAGACGCAGCGACTCACGGCGGAGGTTCCCTTTGACTTCATGGTCAAGCGGGTCATGTTCCCGGCGGGAGCGTACGTGGTTACGCTGGCAGGAGATCGAACCGTCTACCTGCGAGCCAGCCGCGGTCGAGAGTCGATGAGTATTGCGGCTGAGCCGATTCGAACGGTATCGCACTCCCGCTCGGCGCGACTGATCTTTTCCGAAGAGAACGGACACTATCAACTGCGCGAACTGTGGATGAATTCGACAACCGGGAGAGCCGTGCCGCCCACGGTCGAACTGCGCAACGTTCACGCCGCACGCTTGGAGGTGCGGGCCAGCTGCACGACCTGCCAGTGACCTTCCGCCACGCTGCTTAGGCAATCCCAACCGCACCTGCACAGCCCATTCGCTTCTGGTCTTGGGCCCTTCGTCAGCTCTCGCGGACCTGGCTCGTGTGGTAGACTTCATTTTCTTCTATGTCCATTCGGTTGTTGCTGGCCTCGAACTACGCCATGGTCCGCGAAGGGATACGTCTTTTGCTGGGGCCGGCGCGGGAGGTCAAGTTAGTCGGCCAAGCCGAATGTCTGGCGGAGGCCCCGCAGAAATTCCGTGATCTGAGCCCCGACGTGGTGTTGCTCGACGTACCCGTGGAGGGTAGCTCCGGCGGCTTGCGGGCCGTCAGTCATATCGTCCGCAGCTCACCGGATGCGCGTGCCGTCGTGCTGACCGGCAATGACGATGTCGCCTATGCCAGGTCGATGCTGGCCGTGGGTGCTCGCGGCTACGTGGTCAAACACTCCCCCTCCTCGGCCCTGATTGCCGCCGTTCGCGTGACCGCCGCGGGCCGGAAGTTCATCGATCCGCGGGTCAGCAACGCCCTCGCCGTCGATCAGCACGACCACAAGTTGACCCTGAAGCGGCCGGCGCTGACGCAACGCGAGATCGATGTTCTCGGTGATCTCGCGCGCGGTTACACCAATTCACAAACTGCCTCCCATCTACACCTAACTCTGCGCACAGTGGAGACCTACCGTGCCCGGATCTATCGCAAGCTCCATATTCGCAATCGCGCCGAGCTGGTGAGCTACGCCATGGTTCGTTCCTTGCTGGCCTAAGAATGCAAAGATCTCGATCGGCCTGCGCCGTGGTCTGGGCAGCTTAGCGGTTGGGTTTACGGCAAAGGGATCTTCGAGCCCTTCGGCAGGCTGGATAAGCGGCGTTCCGAAAAAACCTAATTCCTTCGAAGTTTTGCGTAGCCTCGAGGGGTGAGTCGCACCACCCCGCGCACTTGCTCCTCGATATACCCTTCGTTTCTCAGTTCCGCCATGGCGAGGCGGGCGAGCGAGGAGTCCAACAACGGCTTGGGCATGGTTACAAACTGGCCGGGATCCTCTTCGTAGGAGTGAGTCAGCGTAACGAGAAGTTCGTCCTGGACCATTTTCTGATGCATAAATAGCCTAATCGATGGTGCCTATCTTAGGGGCCGCCGGGCTTTGCGGGAATAGCAACTGCGTGCTATCCGATGGCCCATTGGTAACCTCCTAACTTACTGTAAGCACGATACTTAAATGTTTTATGCGACAGCCGCGAGGGTGGCCAAAATCCGCCCTGCAGGCGGGCTTGGCCCAGTGTCTCGGGCGAAACCAGTGAGATCGCTCCTTAGTCCCCGGGAAGGACGAGAGGCCGCCATCGAGTTCCTTAAGTAACGTCCTGACTGTTTATGAGGTGCGACCATGGGACCAGCGCTGTGCGATTGTGTCATCGAATCCAAAGGTTTGACTGGCTGTTCAAAATTCTTCGGCAGGTGAGCCCGCTTTAATTCGCCAATCTGACAAGAACCGTTAGTACTCGCGTGACAAGCCTTGGTTGGCCGGTTTGATGTCATAGTCTGGTAAGCTCGGCCTGATGCCAGCCAGTTGGAGGTCTGCCTTCCTAGTGGCGCTATTGGTGATAGGTCTCGCTGCGATCCGGAAAAAGACCAGCAGTCCGTTGCCCACGAGAGCGGCACCTCTGTTCCCCCTCCGTCACCAACACGCGGATCCGACCACGGAGTTTCCCGATCGGTTTCCCCTGCAAGTCGCAGTGCTTTGGACTGCTGCGGATACGAGTTCGGAAAATCCTTTGCCACTGGTGCACTCGCTCAAGGAGATGGGCATTCCGTTCTTGATCACTCGCAACCTTGACCAGGCCCTAAAGCATCGGCTCGTCATTCTCTACCCGAGCGTGGATGCGCACACATTCAACGAAGATCAGGCCAAGCAATTGACAACTTTCGTCGAGAATGGCGGAACGGTCTTCGCTCAGAACGTATTTTGGGGCGGTTTACGCGATCTTTTTGGCTTCCGCGAATTCAAACCTTCGCGGAAGCGCTATCACCTGGCCTTCGTCGGCCAGGACCCGGTGCTGAAATATCTAAATCGGCCGCAGGAGCGCGAAGTTCACTTGGGGAGCGAGAGCTATGACGAAATCTTCTGGAGCAACGGATATGTGCTGAGCGGCGGGGCCGTCGCACTGGCCGGTTTTGACGACGGTACCGCGGCCCTGCTCAGCCACGCGGTTGGTAAGGGCCGCGTCTATCTTCTCGGACTGAGTTTGATGGACGTGGTGTTACGCAGTCAGAGCAATCGAGATTTCGAAGCCGAGCGGCATTATGTGAATGCGTTCGAACCGGGAGCCGATGTATGGCTGTTGATTCTAAGGGCCTGGTACGAAGCCTATGGAGGCGACTGGGTGCGACTGACCACGATCCCCAACGGGCAGCGATCCGTACTGCTGCTCTCGCACGACGTCGATTGGCAGAACTCCTTTGCTCCCTGCCTTGACTTTGCCCGCATTGAGAAGGCAGACGAGGCGAAGAGCACCTTCTTCATTCAGACCAAGTATGTCGATGACGCCAACAGCAAGGCATTTTTTTGGCAAAGTCTGGGGCTTCTCCGGGAAATAAAGGCCGGAGGCTCGACCTTGGGCAGCCATTCCGTCATCCATTCGCGCGGTTTCAACAAGTTCGACCTGGGTTCAGGGCAGGAAAGGTACGCGAACTATCATCCCCGCGGACTCGGCTACGATACCGCTTCGGGCGCCACGGTCTTTGGCGAAGTGCGCGTCAGTAAGGAATTGCTGGACGGGCAGATCCCCGAGCAGAACACCATATTTTTTCGGGCTGGACATTTGCGGGTCCCGAGTTCTCTGCCCGAAGCTCTGGAGCGCTCCGGCTATGAATTCGACTCTTCGTTTACCGCCGACGATGTTCTTAGCAACTTTCCCTACGCCCTTCCGCTCAATCTGGGATTTGAGGAAGACAGCCAGATTTATGAGTTCCCGGTGACGATCGAGGACGAAGAACCGCCCGGCTTCGCGAACCGATTACCGCAGGCTCTGGAGGTCATCCTGGCCAATGCGGAGAACGAAGCGGTCAACGTGTTGTTAGTTCACTCCAACGAGTCGGCACAAAAAGCCGCTGCCGAACAGGATTTGCTGCGGCAGCTTCCCACAGACATCGGCAAAAGCGACATGCTTAACTTTGCCCGATTCTGGCAGGCTCGGGATCGGCTGAAGTGGGGCATTTCTCCAGGTTCCGAAGGTAACGAAGTCGCGCTCGAGGTCAGCACGGAAGAGCCAGTCGAGGGCCTCACGTTTGCATTTCGCCGGCCGATATCTCAGGCTTCCAAGGGAGCCACGATTTCCTCCGATCGCCACCGCGTTACTCTGCCGGAAGTCAACTCCGGGCAAACCGCCGTAATCGAACTCCGCCTTGCGCGTTAGCTAACTCTCCGCCATATCTTTCACCTGCAAGGCACACCTAAGCTATTGAACTTGAGTAACTTACGGTAGTACTCCCATAAAGGCAAAATCAAGGAGATGGTCACCAATCGGTGGCTGCGTCCGGAGTGTGCCTTCCCCAAGGCGAGCCGATTTCTATGGAGCTTGCGGGTGAGAACGATCGAAACAAGGCCAACTAACTCAAGGCCGGGAGGGAGCAGGGCAATCGCCCTCAAATTGGCAATCGCTCTCGGGTTATGGTCTGTCGGGACAGCCTGGCCGTCGCCTGCACAAACTGCGAGCGACTGGCAGGAAAGAGTACGGAAGGAGGTGCAAGCGCAGCGCCTGGATGCCGCGCTCGACATCGTTGCCGAACGGCTCGGAACTGTGCCGGACGACTATGAAGCGCACGGTTGGCGGGGACGCCTGCTGGCCTGGAAAGGCCGCTGGTTCGAAGCCGAGAGCGAGTACAAGCTGGTTCTCGAGAAGTTCCCCGATGACGTCGAGATTCTCACCGCCCTCTCGGACGTCTTGGTCTGGCAGCATAAGTATGCCGACGCCCTCCAGGTTCTAAACCATGCAACATCCATTGCCCCATCCGACCCTGAAGTTCTGAGCCGGCAGGCGCGCGTACTGACACTACTCGGTCGCACCAGGGACGCACGCTCGGAATATCAGCAACTTCTAAAGTTTGATCCGGACAATAAAGAGGCAAAGGCCAATCTCCTCGAAAATGCCAGATATGAGCTACGCCTGGGAAACGACACGGATTTCTTCAACTTCGCCAACAATGCCGAGACCCAGAATGTCACCTTCACCTCGCATTGGAATCAGCGGTACGCGACGACCTTCGGACTCAGCGCCTACCAAAGGTTTGGCCAGGATGCGGTCAAGTTCCTAGGCAGCGGGGCGATGCACGTTACCGCGCACACCTGGGCTTCGATCGGCGGAGCGGTCGCCAATGATCAGGGAATTGTGCCAACCAACGAAGCCTTCTTCGAGGTCGGACATGGATTTCATTTGGACAATCGCTGGCTGCAAGGTCTGGAAAGCTCCTATCAGCAACATTGGTATTGGTACACCGGCGCGCACGTCCTGGCTCTGTGCACCACCCAGATTGCCTACCTGCCCCACAGGTTGAGTCTGGCTCTCGCGGTGACCGGTGCGCGCACCGGTTTCGTCGGGCCCGCGGGGTGGGAGCCATCGGGATGGGTTAAACCGGGTTTCCCGGTGTTGCGCCGCGTCAACGGGTACGTTCTCTACGGAGTAGGCACGGAGAGCTTTGCCCAAATCGACCAAGTCGAACAGTTCGCCGCGCACACCTACGGCGGTGGGCTGCGGTATCGCTTTACCGAACGCCAGGACGTCGAGGGCTATGTAGTCCACGAAGATCGAAGCCACGGCCAGACCGACACCACGCTGGGATTCAACTATGGGATCCGTTTTTAGCACGGTTGCAAAATCGGGGCCGGCTGGCCTGGTGCTGGGCGCGATCCTGATATCCCTTCTGGGAATCTTCGTGCTCGTAGGATTCATCGTGTTTCGCCGCTGGTATCGAGCGCGCTACTTTCGCCGCAGAAACCAGCGCACGGTTGCCTTGCGGGCGCAGTGGAACGACATAGTTTCCGGAAGGGTGGCACCGCAGGATTGGTGTTTCGACTCGCTCGATGCCGAGATCGTGGAAACCATCCTGCTCGACAGCATCGAAGTGTCCGCAGCGGAAAATCTACCCGCGCTACTGGAGTGTCTTCGTACGAGCGGATTGCTCGACATGTTGATTTATCAAGCACGAACGGCGAAGAGCTGGAAGCAACGAGCGGCGTTATTGGCCTTGGGACGCACCCGCGCCAGGGAAGCAATTCCCGCCTTGGCGGCCGGATTGGATTCGAAGTCAGAGGAGACTCGAGTCACGGTGGTTCGAGCCCTCGGGCGCACCGGCATCACCGAGGCTGCGATCCCAATTCTGGATCGAATCGTCGAGGGCCGACTGGACGCTCCCGAGCGCTCGCTGAAGAACTCGATCGCCAATTGCTGTCGCAATCACCCTCGGGTACTGGTCAACTACCTTGACCAGACCCAAGGGCCGGCACGGGAGCTGTTGGCCCGGGTTTTGGCGGAGGTGGCCTCGCCGGAGTTGGGTGAGGAATTACTCGTCCTGGCCGCCGATCCCTTGCCCGAAGTGCGGGCGTCCGCTGCCCGGGCTCTCGGTAATACCAACACTCCCTACACGCTGCCGGCGCTGCATAGTTTGGCGACCGATCCCGAGTGGTTTGTTCGACTGCGGGCCGTGGTAGCCCTGGGACAAATCGAGAACGTGGACAAGATTGGAGTCCTGCTGCGATCGCTCTGTGATGCGAATCGGCACGTGCGTCAACGCGCCGCCTGGGCCCTGGCCCGTATGGAGCCGCAACTGGAGCAGATCCTCCAGGATGTAGTCGCCACGAAGGACAACTATGCGCTGCAGGCGTTCATCTCTGAACTGGAGCGCTCGGGTGCGATTGAGAAGATTATCAGCGGCCTAAGCGGATCCGCTAAGCATTCCGCGCCCGCGGCTTTGCGGGAAGTCGTCGAGGGAGCCCGGAAAAGCGTGGAAATGAGCGGAAAAGTCAGGGCGGCCGCAGGTGCGGGGCACTAAAGGTGCGTTTTCTTACCCTATCCAACGATATCTTATTCGTGTACTACCTGCTGGCGAACCTCATCTATCTTGGCCTGCTGATGGTTGCCATCACCCGCAATGTCCGCAATCATCATCAGTTCGGCCACTTTCGAATCGAACTGGTCAAGCTTTCGCCGTTTACGCCACCTATCACCCTCATTGTGCCGGCGCACAATGAAGAACGCTCCATCGTAAGTAGCGTGGGGGCCCTGCTCGACCTCGACTATCCCAACCTCGAGGTGATTGTGGTCAACGATGGGTCGAGCGACGCCACCGTGGAGAGGCTGCAACAAGCATACGAGCTTAAGGTGGCTCGCATCCTTTATATAGCGGAGATTCGAACCGCGCCGGTTCGCGCCATCTATCGCAGTCCGCAGGAACCTCGTTTGTTGGTTCTGGACAAGGCGGCCGCCGGCTGCAAGGCGGACGCTATTAATGCCGGCATCAATGCTGCCAGCAGTCCTTACGTCTGCGTGGTCGACGCTGACTCCATCCTGGAGAAGGAAGCTCTGATCCGGGCCATGGCCGGAGTATTCGCTGATCCCAGCCGGGTGGTAGCGGTCGGTGGCGTTGTTCGGGTTTTGAACGGCTCGCGCGTGGTCAACAATCAGATCGAGCATGTAAGGCTTCCCCGGAGTTCCATTGAGATCATGCAAGTCATCGAGTACCTGCGTGCCTTCCTGGTGGGACGGGAAGGCTGGGCCAACTTCAACATGTTGCCCATTATTTCTGGCGCCTTCGGCATTTTTCGCAGCGACTTGGTGAAGCAAGTGGGTGGGTTTCGCACCCATGCCGTCGGAGAGGACTTCGATCTGGTGGTTCGCATGCATCGCCGGCTGCAGGAGGAACATCGCCCCTATCACATCAACTTCATCGCCGCTCCAACCTGCTGGACCGAAGTGCCCACGGATTGGAACTCACTCGCCCGGCAGCGAGCGCGCTGGCACAAAGGCTTGATTGATGCCCTCTGGCCGAACCGTGACATGCTATTTCGCCCTCGCTATGGCCGGGTCGGCTGGCTGGTGCTTCCCTACATGTGGCTATTTGAGTTTCTGGCTCCCGTGATCGAACTGGTCGGATATGCGACGATCATTCTGGCCAGCGTGCTGGGCGTACTGAGCAAGACTTTCTTTCTGTTTTTCCTTTTGTTCGGGTACGCGTTCGCCACGCTGATTTCCATGGGTTCGGTCCTGCTCGAGGAAATGACCGTGCGTCGCTATGGAGACTGGCGCGAAGTCGCCCGTTTACTGGTATTTTGTCTGTTCGAACATTTTCCGTACCGGCCGATGACCATGGTCTGGCGGCTCAAGGGCATCTGGCAATATCTGCGGGGCGACCGGCAATGGGGAGCCATGAAGCGAGTGGGAATTTCCGCCGATCCGGCGGGTTAGAAATACCCATGGGCATCGACGGTCCAGGGTTGGGCAGGGCTACGGTCCACCGCGGGAAATACGATCTCTGAATGCGCCTTTGCTGCGCGCCAAGGACCAGATTTTCCCCGTTAGTGACAACTTTCGATGGCTGTGACCGACGGTCGCCTTCGGGATGCCAGACACCACGATTCGACAGCCAGTGCCTGTGCTTCCGGCAGCCAGGTTTTACCCCGCGCGATTCGTCCGATACAGAATCGTCCTATAAAATGGATAGTTCTCATCCCCACATGGTCGCAGGTTGGTAGTTGCCCCAAGAGGTTTCAGTCGGGGATCAGGGGAATCGTGTAAATTCGATGCCGGATCAGTTAGGAAACGGAAAACCATGGCGCATTTTGCAAGCAAAAAGGGCGTGATCGGGATATTGACCGGGGGTGGTGACGTCCCCGGGCTGAACCCGGCCATTCGTGCGGTCACCATTCGGGCACTACGCGAAGGATACCAGGTGGTGGGTTTGCGCCGCGGATGGGCAGGGCTGGTGGAGATGGTGAGGGAGAACGACTATGACAACAGCGATAATTTTCAAATACTCTCGGAGGAAATCGTAAATCGTGCCGGCCGTACCGGCGGCACCTTCCTCCACAGTTCCCGCACCAATCCCGCCAAGGTGAAAAAGTCCGCCGTCCCTCCCCATCTGGCCCAGAGCTACACGGCGGAGGCCAACGATTTGACGCCCGATGTGTTGAAAAACCTCGATTGGCTGGGAGTCAACTTCCTGATCCCCATCGGCGGCGATGACACCCTCAGCTACGGCGTGCGTCTCTATAAGGAAGGGGTGAAGGTTGTAGCGATTCCCAAGACGATGGATAACGATGTTCCCGGCACCGACTACTGTATCGGTTTCAGCACGGCCGTGACCCGTACCATTCAGATGACCAATGACCTCAGGACCTCGGCAGGATCGCACGAACGATTCCTGGTGCTCGAGGTGTTCGGCCGATACGCCGGGTTCACCGCGATGTTGCCGACGATGGCCGGTGCCGCCAACCGCTGCGTGATTCCCGAGTACAAATTTGACATCGAACGCTTGACCGAGTTGTTGGTCGTCGACCGCCGCCGTAATCCCAGCCGCTATTCCGTAGTCCTGGTCTCCGAAGGTGCGATGTTCGAGGGCGGCGAGATGATCTTCGAGAAGGAGACCACGGACGCCTTTGGCCACAAGAAACTCGGAGGCATCGGCGACCTGGTGGCGGACAAACTCCGCGAGCTGTCACCGAAGTTCAATAACGGCCAGACCATTGACGTGATTCAGCAGAAGCTGGGGTACCTGGTACGTTGCGGAGATCCGGATGCTATCGACTCCATCGTGCCCATGGCCTACGGAAATCTCGCTCTCGATCTCATCCTGAACCGCGTGCACGGACGGCTGGTGGTGCTGAAAAACGGGCGTTACGACAATATGCCGGTCGACACCGTAATCGCATCCAAGAAGGTTGTGAATGTGGAGGAGCATTACAACACCGAACGCTTACGGCCGCATTACAGCAGCTTCGAGATGAAGCCGTTGTTTATCATGACCAGCGATTGAGAGGTTGCTCTTTCGTCCCGGCGGGAAGGGACAACCTGTCTTCGTTCCACCTTCACTTGGCGAAAAACCAGTCGAAGGACTTGACGGCAAGGTATTCGTTCTCCTTGACGTCAAAAATGGTGTAGAGCTTGGTGACCAGCAGCAGGTCCTGCACCTTTTTGGTGAGATTTAACAGCTTCAGCTGGCCCCCCTGGTTGCGAACCGTGGTATAGCTGGCGATCAGTTCGCCCAGTCCTGAGCTGTCGATGTAGTTGACCTCGGCCAGATTGAGAATGATCTTCTTGTCTCCGCGACTCACCAGATCATGCACCGTACTGCGCAGCAGGCCAGTCTCGGGGCCGAGGACTATCTGCCCGCTGATGTCAACCAGGGTGACATCCTCTACTTTTCGCGTGCTGATTTTCATTGCGGGAGGGTCTCCACCCTGCCTTCGAAACCTTTCCTCACCATCTTCGAGGCTTATCGATGGGAAGTCAATCCGACCGGAGAACTAGCGGGCACGAGGATCACTGGCAGTAAGCGCGGGCAGCGGGTTCGAATTGGTCGAGCTGAGCATCCCGCTGGGTGGTAAACCTGCCATCGGGAGTCTTGCCATAAAGTTCCGTGCCGGGGCAGTAATAGAGCGCCGTGTGCTGGTCGACCCAGACCTCGACGGCCGGGTTACCCCGGGCCACGGGAGCCTCGGGGACTTCCGCCAGACCGAGACTAACCAGCGTTCGTTCCCAAACCGTGAGCGAGGGCTTTGATTTGGCCACGGCGGATGAATCCGGTCGCCTGCCCCAGGCGAAGATGGTGAAGAAGAGCAACACCGATGCCATCGCCAGCGAGACATCTCCGCGATGCTTTTCGAACCAATCCCGCATATCCTCCTCGGGCGTGGGAAGTGCGCATTCGGACAGGGTCAAGTCCTCGTCGATGGTCACCAGGGTAAGGAACTCGAGGCCGAAATAGAAGCCGGAGCGGTTGCGAACCACTCCCGCCACGCTCAGTTTGCCGGAGGTTTGGAACTCGACTTTCATCACGTCGCCGGGCTCCAGGCAGACGCCGCCGTATAACGCCATTCCCGAACGGCTGATTTCACTGGCCAGGCCGGGTACGGCAGGCTTGAGCGGGTTACCCCCGGGCGAGATCAGAACCGGCAGATTGGTCTGGTATCGCGGCCAGCGACGAGTATTGACGAGTGCGCTTTCGACTGCTGTCAGCATGAGTGAGGTCACTTCGGCAGAGGGAGGTGGAGGACACAAAAAGCCCCGACCAAGCCAATCGTGATCACAGCGATTGCTCCGGCTAGAAACTTGAAGATTCGTTTCTTCGACGTCTCTGGAACCGCCGCCACTCGAAACTTCTCGATCCACTGCTGGTCAATATCGCGCGAATGAAGCGAAGCTTCGATGGTGGTTCCAAGTTTGCGCTGATCGTCCAGGGGCAGTGAGGTGAAGCGAAAGGGCTGCAAGGTGCTCGTGACCGGGGGTAACATTTCCGCCCCGCCCAGCACCGCTCCGGCCTGGGTCAGGAACATCAGCTTGACCTTGGAGCCGCCCACAAGCGGGTGCGAAAGCGAAAGGAGGCCGCCGGTTAAGGAGAGTACTTGGAGCTTGGCGGAGGCACGATGACCGTCTGCGAAGCGCAGCACGGCCGGAGTCGCGCACGCCAGATGAGCGCGTGGGGACCGCTGTAAAGAGTGTAGCTGGGGAAGGAAGCTCATCCGACTCAAGTATGAACTGGGGCCGTCGAGTCGGAGAAGGTTACTGTAGGTCCTCGTCCGGCATGCCAGGGCGGAGCTTCCCTAAGGGCACCTAGCAAGGCCGCACCTGAAGCCCGCGGGTCGGGCGGAACTCTCGCCCTTTGAGGCGCCTAGCCAGCCTAAGTTCACCTGGGTCCACAGCCCGTTTTAGGGCCCGCCGGGACCGTCGGTCCGCCGTCTCGGTTCCGGACGGGCCGTTTCGTGCCGCCTGCGAGACGCCAAAGACGATGCCTGGCGATCGCTCGGTGTGACCTGGAATTGAGGGAGAGCCGGAGTCTCGAGAAATTGCTGGCGAGTGGTTCGTAGCTAGGGTTCGGAGGAGACCGATGGCGAAATAGGGAATAGAATAGATGTGCTGACGAGTATAGCTCGAAAGACCGAGGCTAGGCTTTATGGAACCGAAACCGGCATCGCCCCCTCAGCCGGGCCAGGCACATGGGGCGGCGGTCGAGCACCTATTCAACGCCCATGACCTGTTAGAGACTTTGCGCCAGCGGATTGGCGAACATCCGGAACTGGCCGAGGCGATTGTGAAATTGGAGACAGCCCTCAGCATTTTGACGGTCAAAACCGGCGGAATGCTTTAGTCGGGCCAGGTCCGAGGCACCCGAAGCTGGACCCCAGGTTCATTCTTGCGTTTCCCCGTTGAGGATTCCGAGGCGCGCCTTCTACCTGGGAGCTTGGGTATAATCCCTGTTCGTCACGAAGCGGCTTGGTGCAACTAGGATGCAACACGGCAAACATGGGACGGAGACGCGCGGAGGAGTTGAAGTTGCTGGCATGAGCGACGTCGGGTGCCAGCGGCAGAGTAACGAAGACCGTTACGGCTACTGGGAACCCTCGAGTGACCTGGAGCTCAAAGAGAAGGGAAGACTTGCGGTTGTGGCCGATGGCATGGGCGGGCATGAAGGCGGTCAGGATGCGAGCCGCATTGCCGTGGATGCCATCGAGCAGCTCTACACCGGCAGTCCTGATGGCGATCCGCAGGCGCTTCTTGCCGCAGCTTTCCGCGAAGCCCACGCCCGCATTCATCAATTTGCCGCCGAGCACCCCGAATTGCGTGGCATGGGCACGACGGCGACGGCCATTGTGTTGAGGGCAAATCAGCTGTATTACTCCCATATCGGGGACAGCCGCTTGTACCTGGTGCGGGATGGCCGGATTACCCGCCTGACCCACGACCACTCTTATGTCGGCAGTCTGGTCGAAAACGGCTTCATCACCTCAGAAGAAGCTGAAACTCACCCCCAGCGTCATATCCTCATGGCAGCCCTGGGAGCGGGGCAGGAATTTTCGCCGGAGATGCCGGAACATCCCATTCCGCTTACCTCGGGCGACGTCCTGCTGTTGTGCACGGACGGGCTGTGGGGCTTGGTTGCCGACCAGGAGCTCGAGCAAACGGTCGCCGGCCTGCGACCTCAAGAAGCTTGCCGTACTCTGATCGAGCTGGCCAAAAAACGCGGCGGCCACGACAACATCACCGTGCAAGTGCTGCGCCTCGATTGAGAGAATCTGCCCTCCCTCGGGGTCTGGACCCTCTCCATGCCATGTCAATCAACTTGATTGGTCCAGTAGAGTTTATGGCATACTACGGAGCTATGAAGATCTCGCAAAAGGGACTGTATGCTTTGCAAGCCATGATGATGCTGGCCCGGCGCTACAACCAGGGCGCCATTCGCATCCGCGACATCGCGTATGAAGAGGACCTGCCGGAGAAGTTTCTCGAATTGATTCTGCTCGAGCTCAAGAACGCCCGCTTGGTCGAAAGCGTGCGCGGGGCCAAGGGTGGGTATCAGTTGCGCCGGGAGCCTAGGGAGATCCGCCTCAGCGATATCATCCGGCTGATCGACGGTCCGTTGGCCCCGTTTGGCGATGCGGAACAATTGCGCAGCCTGATTGATCGCGACACCGAGCATCGCACCCTCTACCAAGTCTTCCTCGACGTACGCAATGCTGCCGCACGCATTCTCGAGCATACGACCCTGGCCGACATCGTCAGCGGAAAAGCACCGGCATCGAAGCGAGGTCCAGCCAAGAAGAAGGCGGGGGATGCCTCGGTGTTGCCGATGGTAGTCCAGGGGAGCCGGCGCCGAGAGGAATAACCGCGGTGAGATCAGAACTCGCTCGGCCGGCGGGAAGTGGGATGGGCATGATTAGGCGAAGGGATTTTCTGCGGGGAGTGCCAGCCGGATTGCTGGCAGCGAGCGCGCTTCCTGGGTGGCTTGCCATGGCGGCCGAGGAAGCGAGCGTCTTGATTCCGGGTAAAGCGGGAATGATCGTGCGCTCGGCGCGCTTCTTCGATCTCGAAATGCCGCCCGAGTTCTTCGATTCCTGGATCACACCTGTGCCCCATTTTTTCGTGCGCAATCACATGCACGAACCAAGCACACTCGATAGCCAAACCTGGCGGCTTGCGATCAGCGGCGATGTGAAAAAGCCCTTGAGCTTGAGTTTGACAGACCTTGCCCAATTCAAGATCCACACCGTGACGAACACGCTCGAATGCGCGGGGAATGGGCGTGCTTTCTATCAACCTCATGTTCCGGGTATTCAATGGCAAAAGGGAGCCGTGGGTACGGCTCGCTTTTCCGGTCCCAGGCTCTCGGACATTCTCGAGCGAGCAGGCGTTCAACCCTCCGGCAAGCATGTCCTGTTGCGCGGCCTGGATGAAGTGCCCGGGAAAGTTCCTCCCTTCATCCGCAGCGTGCCCATCGAAAAGGCCATGGACAGCGACACCCTGGTAGCCACGCATATGAACGGTTCGCCTCTCGAGAAGCATCATGGCTTTCCCGCCCGGGCGCTGGTGCCGGGATGGATCGGAGCCGCTTCCTGCAAATGGTTGAGCGAAATCAAGGTGCTCGACCAGGAATTCGACGGCAACTTCATGAAGCCCGGCTACCGGCTGCCGAATCATTCGCTCAAGCCCGGAGAGCCGCTGAACGTCGACGACAGCCACGTCGTTACCGCACTCAACGTAAAATCAGTGATCGCCTCGCCCGGCGACGGGGCCATTCTGCCCTCGCGCGCCTTTGACGTCCAAGGTGCCGCTTGGGCGGGCGAAGCCGAGATTGTGAAAGTGGAGGTCTCAAC
>Ga0187778_10001674_pt1 | contig 15243 bp, 10 predicted proteins | sample 1015_Q2_SP5_20_M_FD_132418 | JGI IMG/M metagenome (GOLD analysis project Ga0187778, IMG submission 132418) | Tropical peat soil microbial communities from peatlands in Department of Meta, Colombia - 1015_Q2_SP5_20_MG | ecosystem: Environmental > Terrestrial > Soil > Wetlands > Peat | place... | reverse complement strand
TGGAGCCTGCTGGTTCTGATTCCAACCGTATTTCTTGGGCGCTTTTTCTGCGGTTGGATCTGCCCTCTGGGCTCGATCCATCACTTCTTCGGCAGTCTGAGATCCGAGCGCAAACGTGGAAAGCAGTTGATTGAGTCGAACCGGTACAAGCGTTGGCAGAACACGAAGTACTATCTCCTGCTTGCGTGCCTGACCGCAGCAGTGATGGGCACCGGGATGGTTGGATGGCTGGATCCTTTCTCGCTGCTGGTACGCTCGCTCGGTCTGTCCATTCTGCCGGGAACGAACTATGCCCTGAATGCCGTGCTGCGCACGATGGAAAACAGCCGCTGGGCGCTGCTGGCCGCAGCGAGCAGCGTGGTGCACTTCGTTCTTGGCGGCTGGTTGCTGAGTTTCAAACAGCCGTACTTCCGGCAAGGCGTCGGGCTAGGCATAGTCTTCATTTTTCTTGTCGCATTGAACTTTCGTGTCACCCGGTTCTGGTGTCGGGCCCTCTGTCCTCTGGGAGCATTGCTCGGTATCCTCTCCCGCTGGTCGATTCTTGGTCTGGTCAAGATGCCGGAGCACTGCGATAACTGCAATCGTTGTTTGCTGCGATGCCAAGGCGGCGACGATCCGATCGGCGGTGCGCCCTGGCGTCAAGCTGAGTGCCATCTCTGTCTAAACTGTGTTGAGGAGTGCCCCGATCACCGCCTGCAGTTCAAGTTCTTTCCCTCCCAGAAGTCGATCGGTGTGAACCTCGAGCGGCGCAAGGTGCTCAGCGGATTGGCGGCCGGGGCGGCGCTGGTTCCGCTCTTGCGGAGCACACCCGGATTTGCCGTGGAGCGTCATGAGCGCTTGCTGCGTCCTCCGGGAGCGCTGGACGAAGCGTACTTCCTGTCGCGCTGCACTCGTTGCGGCGAGTGCATGAAGGTCTGCCCAAACAATGCTCTGCATCCCGCGCTGACCGAAGCCGGCCTGGAGGGCCTGTGGACTCCCGTCCTGATTCCTCGAATTGGCTATTGCGAAACCAGTTGTGTGCTGTGCTCGCAGGTTTGTCCCACGGGAGCGATCTGGGAGATCACAGCCAAGGAGAAGGGTTGGGCCGTCGGACGAGAAGACAAGGCCAAGCCGATCACCTTGGGCACGGCCTTTATCGATCGTGGGCGATGCCTGCCCTGGGCCATGGCAACGCCCTGTATCGTCTGTGAAGAGTGGTGCCCAACATCACCGAAGGCCATCTACCTTCAACCCGCCGAGATGGCAGATGCGGGCGGCCATCGCAAGGCCGTGCAACAGCCGTTCGTGAATCCTCAGAGCTGCGTGGGCTGTGGGGCTTGCGAATACGCTTGCCCCGTCGAGGATCGCCCGGCGGCTTATGTGACCAGCGTCGGCGAGAGTCGCTCACGAACAAACCAAATCGTCTTGAATCGCAGCCACGGGAGCGCAACGTGACCACGATGCTCAGGCGGTTGCATAGCGCCTTGCTGTTCACGTGTTGCCTGGCACTCCTGGGAGATGCCAGTTGTCATCGAGAACCCCAGGCGGATGTGCTCCTGCCGGCCTCTAATGACGCCGCGGGCTGGTTCAAGAGCAGCGACGGACGGACCTTTGAGGCGCCTGAGTTGTGGAAGTACATCGACGGCGAGGCAGAACGGTACTGGAAGGCAGGAGTGCAGAGAGTCGTCACCGCCGATTACAAGTACCAAAACCAGGTGGATGCGGTAGTCGATATCTACGTCATGAACAACGTGCAGGGCCCGAAACAGATCCTGGACTCGGAGCCGACAGGGGACGCGAAACCTGTGCTACTCGGAGACGGTGCACGCTTGTACGGCCAAAGCCTGGTCTTCCGCAAGGGACCCTATTTGGTGCGAATCGTCGCCTATCAACAGTCCGAGGAAACACCGCAGGAGCTTTGCGCGCTCGGGCAGGCAATCGCGCGAAGGATGAGAGGGTAAGCGTGCCAATCGAGGGTGTGCGCTTGGTCACTGAAACCTGGCGCCGCCTGCGATAAAGCTGGAATTAAAGAGGTCCCCAAGCCTACCCGCCTGGGCGTTTATTTTTATGTTTTGGAACGCTGACACTAGCCGGCGGGATTTTCTGAAGACCTGCCTGACGGGCGCGGCGATCCTCCGCGCGAGCGGCAAACTGCCACGACTCGAAGCCACCGAACCGGGAACCGTAGCCGGAAAATCCCGGGTCGTCATCGCACGTGACGCGATGTTGCATGGTCGTGGAGCGAGCGTGGATTCTGGTCGTGTACAGAACATGCTCGACCGGTCTATGCAGGCTCTCCTTGACGGCGACAATCCAACCGAAGCGTGGAAGAGGCTGGTCCGTCCCCAGCAGAAGATTGGGCTCAAGGTGAATGTGCTCGGGGGACGGGGACTCTCCAGCAATCTTCCGTTGGTCGAAGCCGTTTGTGAAAGATTGCAGGAGGCCGGAATCAGAGCAAGCGATATCGTAATTTGGGACCGTGACAGTGACGAATTGGAGCATGCTGGTTTCCATGTTTCTACCGCGGGAAATCGTGTTCAGTGCTTCGGCACGGATCGCGTAGGTTACGAAGAAGAATTGGTCTCCTATGGCAAGGTCGCCAGCCGCTTGTCGAGGATTCTGACACGGAGCTGCGATCTGTTGATCAATGTACCTGTGCTGAAAGATCACGACGGCGCTGGTATCACCGCGGCTCTCAAGAACATGTATGGTGCCATCCACAACCCTAACAAGTTCCACCTCAACGCCTGCAATCCCTACATCGCAGACGTGAATATGCTGCCGATGATCAGGACCAAGATGTGTTTGACCATCTGCGATGCGACCACCGCAGCCTACGAGGGCGGTCCCGGATACAAACCGCAGTATGACTGGAGATATAACGCACTGATCGTTTCCCAAGATCCGGTCGCGCTCGACTATATCGGCTGGCAAATCATCGAGCACAAGCGAGCCGAAAAGGGACTCGAGACACTAGAAGCCAATCGAAGGGCGCCCCGCTACATCGCGACGGCCGCCGATGCACAACACCGGCTGGGAACCGACGATCCCAAGAAGATTGCGGTGGTCGAGGTGTAGGCGCCATGTGATTGAGGTGCAGAATGTCCGGCGGCAGGAAGGCTTCGGCAGACGTGAATTCCGTGCTGGGCGGCGAGCGAAGCCCACTTTCCTCCCCCCTCGACCGCCGCTCGTTCTTGCGATGCGCACTGGTATCGGGCGCAGCCCTGAGCATCGGTGACTTGGTTCGGGCCCAGACCGCGATGCCCTCGTGGATTGGCCCGCCGAAGCAGGACGAGTCGCGATTCACCGTCGAAGCCAAGTTCTACCAGAAGCTCCAGAACAAGAAGATCAAATGCAAGCTCTGCCCGCGCGAATGCACGGTGGGAGATCGGGAGCGAGGATATTGCGGCGTACGCGAAAATCATGGGGGCACATACTATACGTTGGTGCACTCGCGCGTGTGTGCCGCGCACATTGACCCAATCGAGAAAAAGCCCTTCTTCCACTACCTGCCGGGAACGCTGGCTTTCTCCCTGGCCACAGCCGGTTGCAATGTCAATTGCAAATTCTGTCAAAACTGGGACATCTCCCAGGTGCGTCCGGAACAGGTTCCGGCCGACTACGCGCCCCCGAAATTGATCGCCGATTTAGCCAAGCAGCATGGCTGTCCGACGATCGCCTACACCTACAGCGAGCCGGTGATCTTCAGTGAATACCTGATGGATACGGCCGATGCCGGACATGAAGCCGGCATCCGCAGTGTGGTCGTGTCCAATGGCTACATGCAGGAGGAGGCACTCAAGACGGCCTACGGGAAAATGGATGCCGTCAAGATCGATCTCAAAGCATTCTCCGAATCGTATTACAAGGATGTCGTCGTCGGTGAATTGAAGCCGGTGCTCGAGGCGCTAGTCACCCTGCGAAAGATGGGCAAGTGGACCGAGATCGTTTACTTAGTGGTGCCAACACTCAACGACAGCGATACCGAATTCAGCAACCTGGCTCGCTGGATTAAGACCGATCTGGGGCTGGACGTGCCCCTACATTTCGCGCAATTTCACCCCGAATATCTGTTGAAGAACTTGCCCATCACACCGGTTCCCACACTCGAGCGCGCCAAGGCGATTGCCGACGCCGAGGGGCTGCATTACGTCTACATCGGCAATGTGCCCGGCCATCCTGCGGAGAATACCTATTGCCCGAAGTGCCGCCGCATGTTGGTGGAGCGCGTGGGGCTCACGGTCAAGCAGATGCTGATCCGTAAGGGCCGCTGTCCTTTCTGTGGGCAGCAAATTCCGGGAATGTGGCATGCGTAAGGGAGGCAAGAGGAGGGTTAGCGTATGAGATATGGGATAGGCTCCGCAGGATTCTCCTTGATCACCGTTTTGATGGCCGCCTGCCTCATGGTGATGCTGCAATATTCCTTCGGTGCCGTTCAGCAGAACGTTCGGCAAGCGGGAGTGGCAGGCGGCTTTTATCCCGCAGATCCGAAGTCACTGACGGCCATGATCGACGATATGCTGGCGCATGCGTCTCCGCCACCAATTCATGACCCGATTCTTGCCGTGGTTGCGCCGCATGCGGGTTATCAGTTCTCCGGTCCGGTGGCCGCCTACACCTATGCGACCCTGAAGGGGCGCAAATTCTCGCGGGTCATCGTCATTGCACCTTCCCATTACCAGGCATTTGAATTCACCTCAGTCTTCGACGGGGATGCGTATGCAACCCCGCTTGGCGTAGTGCAAGTTGACAAGGCGTTTGCCAGTCAACTGGTCAAGTTGAGCCCTACCATCCGGCTTTCTAGCCAGGGACACGCGGCTACGCCGCAGGGTGCTGAGCATGCACTCGAGGTGGAACTGCCATGGCTGCAGCGTGTTCTGGGAGATTTCCAACTCGTTCCTGTCATTATGGGAGACCAAAGTTACGAGAGCAGCCGCGCTCTGGGCCTCGCGCTGGCGAAACTGATTCGCGGCAGCGACACTCTGATCGTAGCCAGTTCAGATCTGTCACACTATCACCCGTACGACACGGCAGTGAAGATGGATCACCAAACCCTGAATGCGCTGCAGGCTTGGGACTACTTCAGCCTGTCGCAGAACTTCGGGATGCGCATCTGGGAGGCTTGTGGCGGTGCACCGATCGTCTCGGCCATGATTGCCGCAGAACGCATGGGAGCGAACCAGGCGCTGGTGCTCAAGTACGCCAATTCGGGCGACATCACGGGTGATCATTCGCGAGTGGTCGGATACAGCGCCGTTGCGCTGGTGAAAACGCAAGGCCCCCAAGCTGCGGAGCATCCGTTCTCCTTGACTGCTAGCGAAAAAAACGAACTACTCGCCCTAGCTCGCACCTCGGTGGAACAGGCAGTACGGGAAAAGAAGCTGTATGAACCACCCCTAAGCACAAGCCCTTCCTTGAACGAGGAGCGTGGCGCCTTCGTGACACTAAAAGAGTCGGGAGGACTGCGCGGTTGCGTCGGGTACAGCTTCCCCGTCAAGCCCCTGTACCTCACCGTCCGAGACACAGCCGCGTTAGCTGCCGTGCGCGACTCGCGCTTTCCACCGGTCTCGCGCTCCGAACTGAGCCAAATCACCTACGAAATCTCGGTGCTGTCGCCCCTGCGGCACGTCCTGGATGTACGCCAGATCAAAATCGGCCGCCACGGCCTGTTAATGAAGAATGGTGCTCACGAAGGTCTTCTACTCCCGCAGGTGCCGGTGGAACAAAACTGGGACCGGCAGAAGCTGCTTGAAGAAACATGCGCCAAAGCAGCGATGCGAACAGACTGCTGGAAAGACGAAGATACAGACATCTTTATGTTCACAGCCGTGGTGTTTGGCGAGACACAGGGGAAAGCGTTCATGCCGGAGACACCTTGGGCCCCAGGCTCAGCCGCACCGCCAGGAGTGCCGGCGCCAGGTTTACCGCCGCACTGAACCATGCTGTTCTCGAGAACCCGAAAACCGGGATGAGGTAACTGCTCAGCAGCATGGCGCCCATGCACCCACCCAGCAGGTCCAGAGCATAGACTACGCCCAGGCCCGCTCGAGGGATGCTGCTACGAAGATAAATTGCGGTCGCTATCGGAAACTGAAAGCCGCCTAAGATTCCAGCCAAGGCGGCTAAGGCCGGGAAAACAAGCTGGGCAGCCACGAGCGTCGCAGGTACACTGGATATCTGCGATAACAGCCGAAGCAGAACGACCAGCACGGGCCCGGAAACAGCAAGCAGGGCTTGCGTAGTGCCAATTGCCCACAGCGCTGGACGATCCTGTGCGCCGGTCCGGCGGATGCCCAACCAACTCCCGCCGGCGATGCCAGCCATGAACATGCCGATCAAAATGGCGAGTTGGTGGTAGACGTAGCCGTAGATGGACTGGAAGCCGAGCAGCAGGAAAATCTGGAGAGTCATCAGCGTGAACCCGGTTGCAGCCACGCAATAGGCCGCGGACGCACGCGCGCGTCTCTTCCCCGTGGGCAGATACGCCAAGATAACCGCCAACGACAAAGAAACGACAAGAACGCCATCCAAGATAGGCGCGTAACCCGTCTGCCCTGGAACCGGAAACCAGCGGGAGAAACTCAACTTGAACTGCGTGCTCCACAGCACAACGTCGAAGTAATACGCGATCGGCTCGAAGTCTCGATTGACGGGCGTCGTCGGCAAAGGTCGTACAAGCTCACGAACCTGCGCCATCCGGTCCGGTGTCATCCGATATGGAATGAAGTACTCCCGAACATACCGTGTCTCGAGATGCCGGCTTTGCAATCTTGCGATCAGGGTTTGAGGATCATCGGTTAGAACATTGGGCTCCCGGGCGGCGAAGAAGTGGATGGTTTCGCCCGGAATAATGACTACATAGGGAAATACCTGTCCTAGGGTCCATCGAACGCAGCGCAGGAATTCTGCCAAGTTAGGACTGATGTAATCCTCCGAGGAGCGCAACTCGAGGGCAAGTACACCTCCGGCCGTGAGGTGATCGCGCGCAGAACGAAAGAATTCAACGGTATAGAACCGGTTCAACTGCGCGGTCTGCGGGTCAGGGAGGTCAAGAATGATCACGTCAAACGTGGTACCAGCCGTCTTGAGATAGTAGCGGCCATCACTGTAGTGGACGTGCACACGGGGATCCGACAAGGAAGCGGCCGATTGGGTGGGGAAGAATTCCCGGAACATGGCGATGAGCATGGGGTCGAGTTCAACGTAGTCGAGCCGCTCGAGCGTCGGATGTTTCAGCGCCTGGGCAAGGCTGCCGTTCACTCCGCCGCCGATGAGCAGAATCCTCCTGGGTGCGGCATGCTGCAATAGCGCATAGTGAACTGCTTCCTCTGCTGCATTCTCGTCGGGCGCGCTGGCAAGGATCACTCCATTGTCATAGATGCTGCGGATGTTACCGGTTTCGATGACTGCTAAGTTTCCGTAAATCGAATCGCGGGATCCCAATACCTGGAATCTCTCCCACAAGCGTTTTTGCGTCGACCGGTTCAGGGAGGGCGCGAGATATCTCAATAGAGGAATCCCACCAACCACGGTGGCCAGGGCCACAATCATAAGAAGCTTACGGCTCCTCCCGAACCACAAGATGCCAGCCATGCATAGGTTTAGCAGTGCCACAAGGGTGGCAATCTGGAAGGAGTCAAGAAATCGCAGCAACACGGCGCTAGCCAGGATTCCACCGAAGCCCGAGCCAGCCGCTTCCAGCATGTAGGCGGAACCAGCGGCAACCCCCCCGGGGACGACACACTCTTCTTGGTACATGCGGGCTGCGACCACGAAGAGGGCCCCGGAGAGGACACAGAAAACGCTCAGACAGACCAGGGATGTGAGCAGCATCGGTATGGGGCCAACTGATTCGCCGGGCACAGTCTGAAAAAGAGCTCGGGAGGCGCGCAAGGCCCAGATTGTCGACGGCAGGCTTGCGCTGAGCAAGCATTCGAGGGCGCAGATCATCCTCCGAGCGCTGCCCTGGAGAAAGGCAGAAGAGCTGGCTAGCCTACTTCCCGCCGCGGTCCACAAAAGCCAGGTGGCCATCATGATTCCCATGGAAATCTCGTTCCCATTGAAAACGACGATCAGTTCCCGCATGAGAATGATCTGACCGATGACCGCACTGAAGCCAAGGAGACCCAGCGCCACCGGCGCACGTCGCGCGACACACGGCCTAGTGACCGACTGCATAGGTGCGTCCACTCAATGAAATTAGAATCTGCTTGTCGTGCAAAAGCAAAGTCAGAAGGCGAATCTGGTCCCGGTCGTTGATACAACGCTCAGTCGACGGGAAGCCCTTATCCAATTACTGCGCTTGGGCGGGGTTGCCGCAGGAAGCGTCGGCCTCGCATTCTGGCTCAGCGAACGCAGTCAGCGCCCCGCACCAGTGCCGACCATTAGGGTGAAACGCGATCACACCGTGCCACCAGATCCAGGATTGCCCGAGATGGCGGTGATCCAGGGAGATGATCCCGAGCAACTGGTCCAGCAAGCCCTAGCAGAGCTGGGCGGTATCCAACGCTTCGTTGGTCGCTCCGACATCGTAGTCGTGAAGCCCAATATTGGATGGGATCGCACGGCGGAACAGGCAGCCAACACCAACCCGCGAATCGTCGCAGAAATTGTTCGGCAGTGCTGGAACGCCGGGGCCAAGAAAGTCATGGTGAGCGACGTTAGCTGTAACGAGCCCCACCGCTGTTTCCAGAGGTCGGGCATCGCCGAGGCGGCGGGTCGCGAAGGCGCCGAAGTCATCCTGCCCGATCCCGCCAGGTTCAAAGACGTCGATCTCGAGGGGGAAGTTCTCCGCCAATGGCCGGTTCTCGATCCCTTCCTCCATGCCGACAAAATCATCAACGTCCCCATTGCCAAGCATCACAGCCTCACCGGCACGACGCTGGGAATGAAGAACTGGTACGGCATCCTAGGGGGGGCGCGTCATCGGCTGCACCAGAAGATCCACGAAAGCCTCGCGGATCTTGCCGATTTCATGCGTCCCACTGTGACCATCATCGATTGTTACCGGGTCCTGATGCGGAACGGTCCGACCGGAGGGAACCTCGAAGATGTCGTGCTCAAGAAGACGTTAATCGCCAGCACCGATCCGGTGGCGCTCGATGCGTACGTAGCCAAGGCCTACTGGAATCTCGATGTTTCGACTCTGCCATATCTCGAAATGGCAGCCCAGCGTGGCCTGGGGACCTATGAGTTCGAGAAGATACGCACTCGAGTGAAGACGCTTTCCTGACACGTCTGCGGCGGCAGCCACTGTCGGTCCAGACAGAGTCCAGCTGACGCCGAATCCGAAGGTCAGGATGCGGCCGCGATCTCGAAGGGGTAATGACGCTGCTTGTGCTGGACCGATATCCACTTCAAGGTTGTGAATTCCTCGAGTGCCCACTTTCCATTCAAGCGTCCAACTCCCGAAGCTTTCTCGCCGCCGAAAGCAATGAGCGGATCGTCATTGATCGTACTGTCGTTCACATGGACCATGCCGGACTCGAATTGCTTAGCCAGTTCCGCACCATATTCTGCATTGCGAGTGTGGATGGCTCCGCTCAAGCCGTAGGGGCTGTCATTGGCGATTCGTACGGCTTCCTCAGGGGAGTCGAAGGGTATGAGGCACACCGCGGGGCCGAATAGTTCGTTTTGGGCGATCCACATGCTGGGGCGCACATCGGCAAAGACGGTTGGCGTAGCCACGTTGCCCTCGATCTTGCCACGCAGCACGACTTTAGCGCCTTCGTCGATGCCCCGTTGCACTTGCTTCTTGAAGGTCTCGGTCTGGCGCTGATTGATCAGCGGACCAAGGTCGGTGTCGGCCCGTTTGGGATCACCAGCTTTGAGCTTCCCAACCCTGTCCACGAACCTGTTCAAGAACTCTTGATACACACCCCGCTGCACGAGAATTCGATTGGAGCACATGCAGACCTGGCCCTGGTGGGCGAAGCGGCTGAACACCGCCGCATTTACCGCCAGGTCGACATCTGCGTCGTTCAGGATCATCATGGCGCTGTTGCCGCCAAGCTCGAGAATCGCCTTTTTCAGATTTCGGCCCGCCACCTCGCCGATGTGCCTTCCCACGGCCTCGGAGCCGGTGAAGGAGATGATGCGCGGAATGGGGTGTTCGAGAAATGCATCCCCGATCTCACCGAGGTCGGCGACGATGACGTTCAACAATCCCTTGGGAATTCCGGCTTCCTCGAAAATCTTCGCAACCACCGTTCCACCTGTGATGGGGGTATCGTCGTGCGGTTTGAGTACGACGCCATTGCCCGCTCCCAAGGCCGGCGCTACCGATCTCATGCTCAGGTTGAAGGGAAAATTAAATGGGCTGATCACTCCCACGACTCCGGCAGGAACCCGGTAGAGGCGATTTTCCTTACCGTCCACCATGGAGGGCAGAATTTCCCCCGTCATCCGCAACGGATACGAGGATGCTTCCTTGATGAAGGTCTTCGCCAGGTAGATCTCGATCATGGCCTTGAGCCGCGTCCCCCCCAACTCCTCAATGATGATGTCGGCAAGGTCGCCTTCGTTTTGCTCGACCCAGGTGATGGCCTTTTCCAGAATCTTTTGCTTTTCAAACGGATTTACGTCCGCCCACACCTTCTGTGCCGAGGCGGCCGACCGGTAGGCTTCGTCAAGATCGGCAAGGCTGGCCAGCTTGAATTGAGCGATCGTCTCTCCGTTGAATGGATTTCGATCGGAGAGCACCTTTTGGCTCTTGCCATCTCGCCATTGGCCACTGATGAATTGCTGATTCAGCTTGGCAAATTGGTTCATGGGTCACCCTGGATGCCGCTTGGAGGTCAACGGCCTCAACAGCGTAACACCAACGGTTTGGGATTGCGAACCCCGGCAAAACCCGCTTCCGCCGTGGTTTTTAGGCCGCCACAGGCCATCATCCCTACCTACGTGGTTGAAAATGGAGTCCCCTTGCGTTTACCGGTTTCACGGTTGTGTACAATCGGTGAGCATTCCAATCTGACGATGAAACCTGCCGACCGAGAGCATCAGCGTCCTGCCTGGGAAGCAGTTGCGGCCAGCGCAGGCTTCAAGGACCTGTTGGCGGTTAAGAGGCTCTTCATCGTTCCCGCCTTTGTGTTGTTTTTCGCTTACCACTTTGGTCTTCTGTTGCTGACCGCCTATGCGCCAAAACTGATCTCCGTGCGGGCAGCCGGAGTGGTCACGTTGGGCTACTTGCTGGCCCTCTCGCAATTCGTCGTAGGCTGGACGATTGCCTGGCTCTATCTCAGGGCGGCAACGAGATTTGATAGCCTCTCGCGGGATCTCCTGGCTCCGAGCGACAAAACCTAGGGGGCGAGCGCATGTCAATCTCCCTGGCTATCTTTCTTGGGTTCGTTGCCAGCACTCTCGGCATCACCTACTGGGCTTCGCGACACTCGCGTGGCATGAGCGCCTATTTTGCCGCTGGGCGCAAGATTACGGCTTGGCAAAACGGATTCGCCGTTGCCGGTGATTTCATGAGCGCAGCCTCGTTTCTGGGAATCGTTGGCCTCATCGCCGTGCAGGGGTTCGATGGATTCCTTTATGCCGTCGGCGGCTTCGTCGCTTTTGTCACCATCTTGCTGCTGATCGCCGAACCGCTGCGCAACTCCGGAAAATACACCCTTGGAGATGTGCTCGCCTATCGTCTCCGGCCGCGGCCGGTGCGCGCCATGGCTGCGATCAGCACCCTGGCCACCATCCTCTTTTACATGATCGCGCAGATGGTGGGCGCGGGCGCCCTGGTCACGCTGCTTTTGGCCGGTTCCGGCATCAGCTACAACCTCGCCGTGGCTGGAGTGGGCACTTTGATGGTCATCTATGTGGTGTTCGGCGGGATGCTGGCTACAACCTGGGTGCAAATCGTGAAGGCCGTGTTGCTGTCAACCTGCACGTTGATTCTAGCGGTTCTGGTGCTGGGCTATTTTCATTTTCATTTGGACGAATTTTTCGCCGCCGCCAGCCAAGTCGCTTACCAGGAAAACGGACAGCCAGTCGTGCGCGATTTTCTTCTGCCAGGCTTGCGCTACAATCCGCCTTACGGTCCGCTGGATTTGATTTCTTTGGGCTTCGCCTTCATTTTCGGTACCGCCGGGCTGCCTCACATTCTGGGGAAGTTTTATACCGTTCCAGATGCCACAACCGCGCGCAAAAGCGTGGTTTGGGCAATGGGCCTGATTGGCAGCTTCTACATCCTGACCTCGGTGCTGGGCCTGGGTGCAGCTTCCATCCTCGGGCCGGATTACATTCTGGCCCACGGCGGAACGAACATGAGCGGCCCGTTGCTGGCACAGGCTTTGGCGGGGAACGTCATGCTGGCTTTGGTAACCGCGGTCGCGTTTGCTACGATTCTCGCCGTGGTGGCAGGTCTGACCATCAGCGCCTCCACATCCTTCGCCCACGATTTCTGGCTGAACGTGGTCCATCACGGAAGGGAACGGAAATCGGGCGAGACCGTATTGGTTGCCCGCCTGGCCGCGCTCGCCGTGGGCGCGGTTTCGATTGCGATTGCCATGGCACTGGGACCGGCGTCGAATGTCGGTATCTTGGCCACCATGGGGATGGCGGTTGCCGCCTCGGCCAATTTTCCCGTGCTGTTGCTTTCCATCTTCTGGCGTCGATTGAACACCTGGGGAGCCGTGGCCGGCCTGTCAGTCGGCTTACTTGGCTCGGTAGGGCTCATTCTAGCCGGTCCAACCTTCATGGGAATTGATGATCCGAATTCGGTTGGAATGGCGCGGCACCTGTTTCAGGCGAAGCCGTGGTTCCCCCTGGAGAATCCCGGTATCGTGAGTGTGCCCCTGGGATTTCTGGCGGCTCTTCTGGGGACGCTCGTCAGTACCGAACCGGGTGAGGAGGGGAAATTCAACGAGTTGACGGTCCGAGTCCACACCGGGTTGGGCGCAGAGAAGGCGGAAATTCATTAAGTTCCAGGAAGCAGACTCTTGAGTGCTACTTTCGCCGAGCTGAGCCGACGCGGTTCGGGGACCCGGCGCCATTCCTTGCGAGCGGGCTATTCAAGAACCGATAATGCTGGAGGAAACAAATGAAAGTCGACTGCAAACATCTCCCGTTCGTTCTCATGCTGGGGTTGATCTCGATTGCGTTGGATCCAGCGCTCTCCGCTCAGCAGGCCGACCTGATACCGAAAACGCGGCTGATCAAGCCTGAGGAGTTAGTCACAGTTCTTCAGTCTTCCGCAGGCGAGAGGCCGCTTTTGATTCAAGTCGGCTCCCATGTGCTCTATTCCCAGGCGCATATTCCGGGTTCTGAATACCTCGGCCCTGCCTCCAGTGCGAGCGGCCGGCAGCAACTGCGCCAGCGAGTAGAACCGTTACCTCGCAAAAAATTCATTGTCCTCTATTGCGGGTGTTGCCCCTGGAGCCACTGTCCCAACATCCAACCAGCGGACGACCTACTGCAGGCCATGGGTTTTACCAACGTGAAGGTCTTATATATCGCCAACAACTTCGGCACCGACTGGGTGGATAGAGGCTACCCCGTGGCCAAGGGCGACTAGATCGCGATTCTCCGTGTCTCAGAAAAGACTGGTCAACGGTGCCCTGGTAGTCTTGGTTCTGGCGGGAATCTATTTCCTCGAACGATCCGGCCGTTCCGGTAACCAGCGCTCCACCACACCGGGCGCTCTTGCTCCGGATTTCTCACTGCCCCAGTTGAGTGGTGAGCTCCTTCAACTCTCGACGTATCGGGGAAAGGTGGTTCTCCTGGACTTCTGGGCGACCTGGTGTGATCCATGCCGCGAAGAAATTCCGCGTTTTGTGAATCTTCAGAACAAATATGGTGAGCAGGGCTTGCAAGTTATCGGGATTTCGATGGACGACAGTCCAGATCCGGTGCGCGATTTCTATCAACGCTTCCAGATAAATTATCCCGTGGTCTTGGGTAACGCAACAACCGGCGAGCTTTATGGAGGAATTCTCGGCTTGCCAATCGCGTTTCTTATAGCGCGTGATGGTCGCATTTATGCCAAACACATCGGCCCAACTGACGTTTCTGTCTTGGAAAGAGAAATTGTGAGTTTGCTTCAGAGCAAGGTCAGTCCCTCACCGCGCGTGGGGATATGAGTCCGCTGTAGAAGGCAGGGGCTATTCGCGGCGGAGAGCCTTCACTCCATGCTGATAGCTATATCGCCCTTCGCGGTAACTACCAGCCTGGTCTGGGGGTCGTTTCGTAGATACGTTGCGCCGATCCTCTGATCTTGGACAGTCGAAGAGCAATGCCAGAATTCAGTGGGTTGACCACAAGTCGCGCCGTGCCGCAAGATGCCGGAATTGCCCTGGGACTCGGGCTCACCAACGAGTGCAATCTCACTTGCGCCTTCTGCTACCGCGATCCAAGTCGTACGGACCGCCTCTCTCTGGACCAAGTGAAGGCGGTCATGGAACGGATGCCGTTCCGTTCGGTGAATCTCGGCACCGGCGAGAACGGCATGCATCCGGACTTCAAGGCAATCCTGGCCTATCTGAAAACGAAACCGGTCAAGCTGACCATTACTTCGAACGGCCATAGTGTTGCTGTTTTAGAAGACGACGAACTGCGCGCCTTCCACGACATCGAGTTCTCTCTCGACTACCCAAACGAAAAGGAACAGGATGCGCAGCGCGGGCCTGGTAATTGGGAACTCATCCATCAGCAGGCAAAGCGATGTGTGAGACTGGGCGTGCCCGTAACCATCATAGCCGTCATGATGAAGCCGAACTACTTGCGTCTAGCGGATGTGGCGCGAGTAGCCAAACGGTTTGACGCTCCCTTACGGGTGAACGTGTACCAGGCGGTGCGAACCGATGTCTATGCGCTGAGCTACGGAGAATACTGGCAGGGGTTCGAGCGCCTGTTTGCGGAAACTGATGTCGTTGCCCTTGGGGAACCGCTAGTGCGGGCCATCGCAGGGCTTCCACCGCTCGGAGCAGGTTGTGGCATCAGCACCGTACGAGTGACGCCACGAGCCACGACACAACCCTGCGTTTATTGGCCAGGATTGGGCGAGCCGCTTTCGGGTCTGATTTCCGCCGGGGCCGACATTCTGAGCTCAACACCCTTTGAGCAGGCAAGGACACTTCCTCCAACCTGCGAGCCTTGCGAGTTTCGGGACTCATGCCACGGTGGATGCGGCGGGCGGCGACGCTTGCACGGAGGGCTGCTCGAGCCCGACTTCTATTGTCCGATCATTCGCGGACAACGCCCAACGCTCAAGATCCGCTGGGCCCCCGATCGTGATCTGCCCAAGCTGAGCAGTTCCTGTACTACGGT
>Ga0187778_10001673_pt1 | contig 15244 bp, 17 predicted proteins | sample 1015_Q2_SP5_20_M_FD_132418 | JGI IMG/M metagenome (GOLD analysis project Ga0187778, IMG submission 132418) | Tropical peat soil microbial communities from peatlands in Department of Meta, Colombia - 1015_Q2_SP5_20_MG | ecosystem: Environmental > Terrestrial > Soil > Wetlands > Peat | place... | reverse complement strand
CCTACGTGGTGAAGAATGGCGAGCGCTTCGACTCAGGAGTGCGCCTCGACTGCCTGGATGCGCTGAAGGCCCGTGCCGAGGACGCTGAGGTGCGTGCGGCTTTGCTGGCCGCGGCGCGCAAGGATCAAAACCCCGCTGTGCGGCTGAAAGCCCTCGAGGCCCTGCGCAACACGGCAGCGGACGATCTGGTGCGCGAAGCTCTGCTGCAGGCACTCAAGCACGACTTGAATCCCGGCGTGCGCGTGGAAGCCGTAAACCTGCTGGTACGGTCTCTTGAGACGGCACCGCACGATTCCATGCCGACGATGCCATCATCGGTAATGCCAGCATTGCCGAGTGAGGCAATAATTCAGGCGGGCAGCGCCCGTGCGCCTGCCGACGCCTCTATGGAGCGCGTGATTCGGGCGCTTGAAGATTTGCAGCGCAGCGACTCGAGCCGGTACGTTCGCCTGCGGAGCGCTGCGGCGTTGCGTGAAATTAGCGTGCGGAGCGATCAGTAATCGCCGTTTGTGGAATTGGCTTCCAGGTTTTCATTCATGCGCGACTTGAACTGCAATCCGGCTGTATCGCACCGCTGGGTGCGTGATTCTATTCTCTTTTTGTCTGCTGTAGGACTCGCCGTTGGCTTATTCCTTGCCCGACCGCTCGTCGCAGAAAATGCTCCTCCCCATCTCTCTGTGGACCGCTCAGGGGAGCTGCGCGTGTCCAACGGCATGACCTTGCATCTGAATGTCGATCTCGGCGACGTGCGAATTCAGACTTTACCCCCGGGCTCGTTGCCGATGCTCCGCTATAGCGTTCACATCGAAACGGACGCTCCCAATCTGGCAGGCCAGCGTTTGCTCGACCGTTATTCGCTTACCACACGCGAAACCGTCGACAGCGTTTTCCTCTCTGGAGCGCTGCCCAGCCAGGACTCTTCTTCTTCCAATCGCCATTCAACGGCCCGAAACGCCCAGTATTGGGTGCAGTTTGTCGTCACTGTTCCGCTCACTTTCAATCTGGACGTATCCACGGGCGTCGGCGATATTGAAACAACTGATATCTGGGGAAAAGTAGTTCTTCTCACGGAAGGAGGGAACATCACGACCGGACGCATCGGCCAGCCCGGCCAATGGAGCGGTTCAGCCGACCGGCTGCTGGCAAAGCTCGAGACCGGCGGTGGCCACGTCACTGTTAGGGATGTTGCCGGCGATCTGGATGCTTCCACGACAGGCGGGCACATTCAAGCCGGGAACATCGACGGGAATGCAAAGCTCCATACCGGTGGCGGCCACATTCGAGCAACCCGCATCAAGGGAACAGCGCAACTCGAAACCAATGGCGGGAATATCACCGTGGGAGAAGCGGGCGCGTATGTGAACGTTCGCACAACAGGCGGCCAGATCGATTTCGGAGAGGTTCACGGCACGGTCCGGGCGCAGACCGGCGGTGGTGGCATCCGCGTGATGTACGTATCTGGGCCCATGGAAGTGGCGACCAATAGCGGTAGCGTCTGTCTCACCCGGGTCGCAAATACTGTGCGAGCGGCAACGAGTGAAGGAACGATCACAGCCTGGATCAATCCGGATTCGGGTGAACAAGCCCGTGTCGTGCGCCTGCCCGGTCCTTCGTTGCTGGCTTCCCGCACCGGAGACATTGTCGTTTTCCTGCCGCGCAACATCGCCATGACCATTGATGCGATCGTCGATTCAGGCGGCCCTGGCCGCATTGATACCGACCCTTCCTTTCCACTGAACATTCAGACACAGCCGGACGGGCCCGTCCACGCCGTGGCTTCGCTGAACGGAGGCGGATCGCTCCTCAAGCTCCACACGACCAGCGGAAAGATCCAGGTGCAATATCTGGATGCACAAGCATCGCTTCGACAGGCCCTGTTAGAAGAGCAGAGGCAACGGCTGGCGGAAAAGCTGAATGAGCTCGCGATGACCCAGGTTTCGTTGTCCGCGCCGATGGCCTCTGCCGGCAATCCCCCCTTGTTGGCCTCCGGCGATGTGAAGCAAGACTGGTTCGACATCACGAAGAACCGTCTTCAAGTAATGCTTATGGGCAGCGTTCATGAGGATGAAAAGGACTTCAAGCGCCGACTGAAGATGGAGCCGCTTCCTACATACCCGCCGCTGGCACACAAGGCGGGTATTCAGGGTGTCGTTGTTTTGCAGATCCGACTGAAGGTAGATGGGTCGGTGATCGTTGAAAGGGTTCTCGAGGGCCAACCTTCCTTGGCGGAAGCGGCTACCGCCGCGGTGCAGAAATGGCGCGGCACGCCGGAGAAGGTCTCTGGGAAGAATGTGGAGGTGGTTTCCACCTTGAGCTTCAATTTTCAGCTGCACTAGGGTGGAGAGCATCCGGCTCGAGATTTGTTGTCCTGGGTGAATCTTTCAGTGTTTTGGCTTGAAGGAGGATTTACGATGCTTGGCTCAGCATTTCGTCGCGCAGCCTTGGGTGTCTTTCTCTCCATCGTGTTCATCGTTCCGCTCTGCTTTGGCGTAACGCGGGAATTCACGAAGACTTATCCTTTGAGCCCCAACGGCACCTTCGAATTGAATAACGTCAACGGCACTGTCCGGATCGAGGCGTGGGACAAGGACCAGGTTGAGGTTCGCGCCGTCAAGAGCACTCCGGAACAGGAAGAGTTGCTCGACCTCGTGGCCATTGAAGTCGATGCACAGCCGGACAGCCTCTCCATCTCCACGCGGTACCCCCAGGAAGAAGGCGTGGAAGTGGCCGTGGATTACGTCATCCATGTTCCGCGCCGGGCGCAGTTGAGCCGCATCAACAACATCAACGGCACTCTGCGGGTGGTGAGCGCTCAATCTATCGGCGAACTTCACACCGTCAATGGCAACATCGAAGTATATGCGGGCAGCGGCAACGTCCATGCGCACACGACGAATGGCAACGTCTACCTGGAACTCAAACGCCCCCGCGATGCACGCGGCGCTTCTGCGGAGACTACGAATGGCTCCGTCCTGCTGGCGATTCCATCCGATCTGCCGGCCGACGTTGAGGCGCGCTGCATGAACGGAAGTTTTTCCTCGGAACTTCCGCTGATTATGAAGGGGGCCGAGCAGCCGCGCGTTGTCCATGGCCAGCTTGGGCGTGGCGGCGCGCCGATTCGCCTCGGGACGGTCAATGGCACGATCCGCATCGTAGTTCTACGCTCAACGGTTTGACATTTGGTGCGTCTAAGTGCTCAAGGAGAGGATATCCCCGATGAACACGAAACGACTCATTACGACGGTAGGCCTTGGCGCGCTCGCAGTAGCGCTGGTTGCGCTGCCAAGCTCTTCGGCACGGAAACAAGATCCCTCAAGTCCACAAGCAAAACGGCCCCCCCAGGTTGTGGTGGAGGATGGAGACGTTGAATACCAGGTTAACGAACTCCAGAACGAGTTAAACGATCTGAGATTTGTTCAAAGCTTCTCGGATGATGCAGAAGATGAGCAGACGGCAGTTGTCACTTCCGGTCTCGGGTGGCTGGGAGTTGGCGTATCGGAAGTCAGCGCGGCGAAGGTCAAGGAATTGAAGCTCCCCGCGGAGCACGGCGTTGTGCTCGGGAAAATCGTGCCAGATAGCCCTGCGGCGAAAGCGGGCCTCAAGGAAAACGATGTCATCACGGAAATCAACGGCCAGCGCGTGGAGGGTACCGAGCAATTCCGTAGGATGATCCGCGAAATCCCTACGGGCCGGACAGCCCAGATCACTCTCTGGCGGGATGGCCATTCGCAGACGGTAAGCGTCACCATTGGCAAATTGGAGTCGCGGCACGCCTCCGCCTTCGTCTCGCCTGGGACCTTCACCTTTCACATGCCCGAAATGCCACAATTGAATGAACTCATACAGTCTGGCCCTTGGTTCGGCGGCGGGCCGCGTCTGGGCATTGATGCCGAAGACCTCGAGGGCGAGTTCGGCAATTACTTTGGCGCTCCGGAAGGCGAGGGAGTACTCGTCCGCGGAGTGTTCCCAGATTCCCCCGCGGCAAAGTCCGGGGTCAAGGCAGGGGATGTGATTACGAGCTTGGATGGGGATCGGGTCCGCTCTGTAGGCGAACTCCGCGAAAAAATGGTGGAAAAGAAGAGCGAGAAGAGCATCAAGCTCGGTCTCCTGCGCAACAAAGCTCCGCTCACCCTATCTGTCGAAATGCCCACGCCCCAGCTAAAGCACGAGCATCATAGTTCCGTGCGCACAAACATCTGAATCTGTCCCTTCAACCAAGATAATGCGACATGCCCGGCCCGTCTTTTCGGCGAGCCGGGCATCTTAACGCCGGTTCTCCATCCGCGTCACTGGCCTGAGCCGTACTTCCGGATGAGGCGGAAGGGCCTCCGCAGTGCATCCCAAATCCAGGACCTTCGTCCTTCCGCGCCTTCTTTCCAGTCCTCCTCCGTGGGTGAGAGGGAAAGCCGCACCAAATAACCTGCACCGGTGAATCCGCCTCCTGCCATATCGGCCCTGAACTTTGCCCGCCTCATCAATGGAGGAGGAGCGAAGCCCGAGTACGGCAGCCAGCCTTGGATTTGCTTGCAGAGAACTTTGCACACTCGATCCTTGCTTAACTCACCGGCAAGAGCGTCTGGCACTCTTGTGTTGAACAAGGATGCGGCCAGAAGCACGCCCACGCGCAGCATACGCTCCGCGCCCACGTCCGCAGCCGCTCGCTGCGCTTTCTTCCAGTCAATTTCCGGATGCCTTGTCACCACCGCGGCCACGTCGGAAACCCACATCAGCCGCTCCCAGAAGTGCTTCGCTCCGTGGATGCAATTCAAGACGAGTTCATCCTCCAGGCTCAGGGCAGGCACTGGCCGGCCCTCAAGCAGCATCGGGCGACGGCGCGCGAATAGATCCTCCACACGCATGGGCTCCGGGTAATAACGGAAGGTGCGTTCAGTGTGCAGCTCGATGATGCGTTGTGTTCCGGGTCGCGTGAAGAGGTATTCGCCTGGGATCTTCCCCTTCTCTATGACGGATGCGGGCACGTCCGCATCGAATCCCAACGCGAGCATCCTTTGTGTGGCCGCAGAGATGTCTTTGTGGCGAACTATCAGATCAAGGTCCACATAACTTCGCATGGCGGCATCGCCGTACGCCAGCAGAGAAATTACAGGTCCCTTGACCAGAATGGTCTCAATCTTCGCTTTGGAAAAATCCTCCAAAAGGCGAAAAAGCTCCGCAGTCATGCTCAATGTGAAAATATGTTGCGCCCGCATTCGTTCGTGCAGTTTTTCTTTTGCATTGGACGGCACGTCGGCAGAATCCACAGTTTCCAATCGGTTTGCCAGTAATCCTTGAACGCTGTGCTCGTCCGCCAGGTCCATCAGCACATCCCAATCGATCCCGGCGGCAAGCAACGCGCGGATCCGCTCCAGGTCCGGCGAAGGCGCGGCGCAGGCGCAGAGAAGAGGCCACTCTTTCTTAAGGAATTCCGTGCCAAATGGAGACAGATCAGGCAGGGTAAGCTCCCGCTTCGTTTTCGACAGTGTACACCGGCGCGCCGCGTCTCCGTACTCGTGGTGCCCACAACGGACCACTAGCGCCTGGCCAGGAGCTTTCCTGCATCCTCCAGGATCAGGTCACAGAGGGCTCCAATTTTTTCGCCGTCGCCATGCGCCACGATCCGCCGGACGGGCACCTGCTGGACCACGCTGCTCAGTTCGTCGAATTCTCTTGCACGACGCTCACGATCCAGCAGCCAATTCATGTAGGTATTCTGCACAAGCTCGAGCAACGCGTCTCTCGGGCGCAATTCCTCAATGCGCGGAACGTTCTCGCCGAGGGAGCGCTCTCCAAAAAGGTAAATGAGGCCCAGCGGCTTCTTCTCTTCCACGAACTTCGCACGCACGCCGTCGAGCGGCAAGTACCGCTTCTCCCAAACTGGCGTAAGTTTTGGAAGCCCTTCTACGTCGCCGGTGAGTTTGGCGACAGCGTCAGGCCACAGGCAAACACGCGGGTAACCCGGGGTGGCCCAGAATTGTCCTTTTGAGCGTTCTAGAGGCATTATATCTTCAGTAATTACAGGCGTTCCCCGAAGCGCCAGCGCGGCCGCCGTCGTCGATTTCCCGTATCCCGCATGCCCTGAAAAGGCCACGGCCTGGCCCTGAAGTTCCACTCCGCTCGCGTGAAGACAGGTGATTCCCCTCTGCCGGAGAAGAAACCCCATGATCGGCCCCAGAAAATAGGTCGCGAGATCCTCATGGGTGAGTGGTGCTTGGAACGTCCCCCAAACCCGGTCGGTCGCCCCATTCACGACGAAGCGTGTGCCGTCCGAGTAGGCAAGTTGGTAACACTGCCCGCCGGAATGTTGTGTCAAGACGAACGACGGATCAGCGGTCCTTTCGCATTCGGGGAGGTGGGAAATGACGCGCCCGGGAAACTCCCGTCCACGCTTGGCCCATACCGGCTCGGGGCCGGTTTCGAGGCGCAGCCTGAGTCCTGAAATTTCATGCTGGCAAGGATTCAGTCCGGGAATCTCTGAAGTGGAGTCGATTCCAACACCGTAGGCTCGGTAAGAATAGCTCACGGAATTTGGTGAAGTGTTGCTCGCGGAATTCTGGGCGGTACTCAGGCGCCCGTACGGCGATTAGTGCCTGTCATCGCGCCGTCGGGCTTGGCGTGCGTACCGTGGGATTGCGTCATCTGATTTAGATCACCGTAAATGAGCAGCTTAGGTGACTGATACGGTTTTTTCTTCTGTTCCATCCCCGACGGCTGCTTCATTCACGCCCCTCTGCAGACACTTTACTGAATCCTCTTTCTATTTTCAACGGCTTTCAGCCAGTGCAAAAAGCTTAATGGACGCAGATTTACCCACGTAAGAGAACCCTTAGAACAGTCGAAAGTTTCGCACCATTTTTCACAATTTACAAACTTCTCCAGGGTCTCTGGTGCCCCTTTGGCCAAAGACGAAACCCACTCTTGCCGGCCGCTGCATACTTCCAGCGGATCCCTGCGCAAAGGAGTCTTGGGCCTTTCCACAACTTTGGCCGGAAGCATGGCCTTCATTGCCCGCCTGCAAAGCTCCTTGTTCATGCACCATGGGACAGGCGGAAGTCTTAACAAAAATGTCAAGACCCGCAGGTCGAGTAGAGGCGCGCGCGTTTCCAGCCTCACGCGGTCCCACCCGGCGTCTTCCTTTTCCAAAACCTGAGACCAATATCCACTGTGCAGTGACGCATAGGCTACTGGATGAAGGGGGTGCTCCAGATCTTTCTTTTGATTCCGAAGCTCCAGCCATCGTTGCCTGAGGTTCATTCTTGTCTCAAATTCCGGGTTGAGCCATTGAGGGTAGACTTCGAAAGGATCGTTTGCACTTAACAGGTGCTGCACTTTCGTCCGGAACCCTCCGCGCAACGGGGGGATGCGCCTTCGCGTCCAGAAGTACCCTCCGAAGGACCGTACGATTTCCTTCCAGTCCCCGCGTTTGCCAAGTTTCAGAAGGTAAGGCCATCCCTGACCTGTCAAAATGTCATCGCCGCCGTCACCAGAGAGCACAACATTGGCGTGGACTGCGATCTTTTGACACTGTCTACGATCCCTTAGAATGAAGATCTGTTCACTGGGCTCGGGAGTTCTTCCCTGCTGCGTCCCAGCTCCTTCAAAGGGGCGTATCTCAGTTTCCTGGAGGATTTCGTGGGAAATGTTCAGGTGCGAAGCCGTGAGTTGCGCGAAGGCTGGCTCGGGATCGTCAAAGAACGGGTTCCAGCTCAACGTAAAGGCCTTCAATTGCTGCATTCGGCCATTCCGGTCCGCGATCTGTGCCGCCAAGGCACAGACCGTGCTCGAGTCCAGGCCACCGCTTAAGTACAACGCCGCAGCGCCTTCCGGCAGTCGATCCTTCACTGCGGGTTTCAAGATGTCCAAATAAGCTTCCACATACTCTTCTGAGCGCTTCAGCCTGATTGCTTCATCAACAGGAAGTTTGCGGAATCGCCGTACTTCGAGATTCTCTCCTGCCAATCGCAAAAGATGTCCAGCCTGCAACCTCCGGATATCTCGAAAGGCAGTCCGCTCCATCTCGACGTTCCAACCGTCCAGAAAAAAATCGCCCAAGAAAGCTTCGTCCAGTTCTCCGGAGATTTCCGGGACCAGTCGCAAAATGTCAAGCGTGTTACTACAACAGAAGATGTTTCCCACATGGGCGTAGTAGAAGGGCCGGGGGCCAGCGAAGTCCCTCGCGCACCAAAGGGTTGCTTCGTTTGCATCCCACAAAACAAATGAGAAATCGCCGATCACTTTCTCCAGCGAGATTGGTCCCCATCTTCTCCAACTTCGCAGGAGCAACTCTTCGCTGGTCGTGTCTGCACCAACTGCGCCGCCGTATTCTGCCAGCTCGTTCCGCAATACTTCCCGCGCGTCCAGCCGAACATCGCCCCAGAGCCAGAACCTATCGCCCAGGTTCACGGGTTGCTGCTCAGCTTGCCGCGCCGGCCCGGTCCTCATCCAGGTAAAACAACCTCCCATGCAGTCCTGGAACCAGACGCAGGTAGCGTTGGGTCCGCGGAATTCCATTTCTGCCGCGATCTCCCGCAACAGACGTTCTGCCATCGGTGCGCCATCGAGGCGGCGCATGAAGAAAAATCCGCTCACGGCTTCGCCCCAGGCAATTCCGAGAATTCACTGTCGAAAGCCGCGAAGTGCCGATGTCTGTCTTCAGCTTGGTTGAGCGCAGCGCCCTGATACTCGACCCAGGCGTGGGCTTCGAACTTGTCGTTCAGCTTGCGCACGCCGATTCGCAAGTCGACCGCAACGCCTTGTTTTTTGAGGAGATACCAGAGCACGAGAGACGCTTCGAGGCAGGTTGCGTGAATCGTTCCGTAGCGCATCGCAGCCCGCACCATGCGGCAGGTTCTCTGCACGGCTTCCGCGGCTTGTTCCGCTTTGAGCTCCAACGCGGCACTCGCAGACAGCCTCGACTGCAATCCCATTTTTGTTTTTGTAAATCCCCGGAGCCGCAAGGACACGGCAACCAGGGGGAGCAGCAAGCCTGCGCGCCTGAACAGCTTCCGCGCTTCCGGATCCAGCTCCCTATACCGCTGGAAGGCTTTCCTCATCGGCAGGCAGCATCTTGACCAGCCCATGGTGCACAAGCTGGCCCATCAATGTCATCAGGTCATGCCGTAGTAATTCCGGTTCGATTTCGAATTCCTCGGCCAATATCCCGTGGGCCGCCTCGATATTGGGGGAATTTGTGACCAGGTGCCACATGCGGGTTCCCATGGTGTCCAGCCCAAAATAAATCTCGCTGTCCAGATTGAGGAGCACCGATTCGCCATCCATATGCCTGATCAAAACATGAGGTGGTACCACCGCCCGATCGGTGAACGCCACGATTCGCTGCACTCCTTGCATTTCTGGCATGGTGGTTCGCCTCTCAGCGCCTTTGCAACAGGTAGATATCTTACCGAGGATTCGCTCACTCCGCTATTCGTTTCCGTGCTCAGCCGTTATGCCCGCGCCGGCCCAGATTGTTTTCTTTCTTCAGACACGCTATAAACTCGGTAGTGCCCGATTCCGCGATCAGCGTCGATTCCCTCGAGAAGTTTTTCCCTCCGGCACGAACCGGCTGGCGAGCATTCCTGCAGCCTTTTGCCGCTTCCACCTCGCCCGCGCTTCGCGGCATTTCGTTTGACGTCAAGCAAGGCGAATCCGTAGCTCTGCTCGGCACCAATGGCGCCGGGAAGACCACGCTTCTGCGGATCCTCGCCACCCTTCTTCTCCCCACCCGCGGCTCTGCCAGTGTCGCGGGTTTCGATCCAACGCGCGAAGCCGCCGCGGTCCGCCGCCAACTTGGCTACCACGCCGGCTCCGATCTCGGCTTTTACGCGCGCCTCACCGGGCGTGAAAACCTTCGATTCTTCGGCCGCTTAAATCATCTTTCTGAGTCTTTCCTGCGATCCCGTGTTCCGGCGCTCGCAGAGCAGTTTGACTTGAGCGGCGCGCTCGACCGGCAGGTCCGCACACTCTCTTCCGGCACTGTGCAGCGCCTCAGCCTGATCCGCGCGCTTTTGCATCAGCCCAAGGTCCTGCTCCTCGATGAACCCACGCGTAGCCTGGATGCGATTGCGGCTGCCGACTTCCGCTGCTTCCTTAAATCTGAGGTCCTCGGCCGTCAGCATACTTCTCTCCTTTTTGCCTCTCACACCCTTCCCGAAATCGAATTCCTCGCCGATCGCGTGGCAATTCTTAATGAAGGGACCCTCATCGCGATAGATACCCCCAAGGGACTTAGAGCCAAGGCAGGTTCCGCTTCCCTTGAAGAGGCTTTCTCGCGGTTGACCGGACACCGTGCCCATCTTCTTGAGGAGTCTCCCCCTTCATGATGCGACTCCTGCGCGACTTGCTGCTTTTCCTTCGGCGCGATCTACGCATCGCCACCACGTATCGCAGCCCGTTTGTCCTTGAACTCATAGAAGCGCTCTTTGGCGCAGCCATGCTCTACTACGTCGCAAGGTTTGTCGATTCGCCCCAGCTTCGTGCGGCGCTTCCGCAAGGCAGCTCCTACTTCGCCTATTCTCTGGTAGGATTCGTTTTCTTTGACTATCTCCATGTGGCACTGGACACCTTCGATCGCAGCCTCGAAGAGGCTCGCGACGCTGGAACGCTCGAGCCACTTCTAGTAACGCAGGTATCTCTTCCCACGATTCTGATTTGTTCGGCGGTGTATCCCTTCGTAGTCACCACGCTGCGCATTGGCGTCTATCTGGCCTGGGGAGCCTTGCTTTTTGGTTTCCCCATTCGTTCGGCAAACTGGTTGTCTGTTCTCGTGGTTCTGATTGCCACTTTGCTCGCGTTTTCTGGATTGGGGATTTTTTCTTCCGCTTACTTGTTGCTGTTCAAGCGCGGAAATCCCGCGAAATGGTTTATTCTCGGAGTTTCGAGCGTCGTGGGCGGAATTCTCTTCCCTGTCAGCATTCTTCCGGACTGGCTCCAGTTCATCGCGCGTCTAAATCCGGTCACATTCGCTCTGGATGCCATGCGCGCTTCTATTCTTGATGGAGCAAGCTTCCGCGGAATTGTTCATCCGCTCTTCGTGCTTGTCCTTTTCGCAGTCGTCCTTCTCCCAACCTCGATGATTGCGTTTTCGTGGGCACTGCGGCGGACAAAAATCACAGGGACCCTCTCGCACCGGTGAGGGCGAGAGAGCCTTTTGGGGTGGACGGCCGCCCAGTGCCGGAGGCGAACAGAAAACCGTCCGGACAGGCGGGACAAAGAAAAACCGGCCCTGAGCGCAGAGCCGGTTTGGGAAGGCTATGTTGAAGCAGGGTTTGGATCCTAGGGTTTCTTCTTCTTTCCACCAATTTTGGTCTCGATGCCTCCGGTCATCTGCTGCAGCTGATCCAGCCCCGCTTTGGCTTGAGCGCCCCAAGTTCCATTGGGGTCAAGCTCAATCGCTTTCTGGTAGGCTTCGATAGTCCCCGGTCTGGGAGTAACCTCCAATTTGTCGCCGACCTGCTTGAAAATGGCGGGGTCAGAGACGAGGCAGGTGGCCAAAAGATACCAACCTTGGGCGTTCTTGGGATCAAGTTGTGTAGCTTTCTGAAGCGGCTCAATCGCGTCGAGCTTCTTGTCCACCTGATAAAGGCTGATTCCGAAATTCCGCCAAGCCATGCCTGCATTTGGCGGATCTAATTCTGCGCTCTTTGTATAAGCGGTCTTAGCTTCGTCGATCTTTCCGCCGCGCGCCAGGGCGTTCCCGAGATTGTTGTAGTAGCCGGCGTTGTCCGGTTTCGCCGTGACGGCCTGTTGGTATGCGTTGATGGCTTCGTCGTTCCGGCCCGCTATGTCATACGCTTCGCCCATACGCGCCCAGAAGAGATGAACGTTTGGATCTTTTTCTGGCGCGGCTTTCTGTGCTTCCTGGAACTCCGCGATTGCCTGATTCGACAGGTCGGTCACTTTCGCCTTTGCAGCGTCCCGTTGGTCAGTTGGCGCCTTGCTCACGTCGGCTTTTGCGGTGCGTTCTTGTTCGAGCAGCGCCATTCCCGCATCAAAATGCACCTTCATTCCCTTGAACTTCTGCTGGGCCTCCTGCTGCTGCTTCATTTTGGCCAGCGCGTCGGGATTCTGCTTTTCCAGAATCTCCTTGAAGTTGAGGTTGAGCGGCGGAGTCTCGTTCCCACTGCGAACCTCCGTGACAATCTCATACGGCGCGGCGATCATCGAGGGGTGCACGGACACTGTGTATTTGCCCGATCGCAGGTTCACGAAGGCGAATTTTCCATTCGCGTCCGTTTTAGTCTCCTGCACCGATCCCTGATCGCTCTTGATCTTGACAGGTTGGTCGGCCATCGGCTTCCCGTCAAAATCCTTGACCATTCCCATTATCTTTCCATCCTGTGCCGCCGCGCGCGGTGCCATCCATCCAGCCAGCCCGAGCGTCAAGAGTGCGGCGAGCGTGTACACCTTCCAGAATTTCGACATGCTCCATTCTCCTTTAGTCGTTGAGGAGCGCCGGCCCCGGTTCTCCGGCCGGTTTGTCCCCATTATCGCTCATCTACTGCAGAATCCAATGGTTTCCCGGTCCACTTTAGGCGCTGCCCACGACACGCGTGCGGTAGGCGATGGGATCACTCTCACCCGCTTCGGCGAACGCCCGGAGCCGCAGCAGACAGCTATCGCAACTTCCGCAAGCTACTTCTTCGCCCTGGTAGCAGGACCACGTCAGATGCAAGGGCGCGCCTAATTCCACCCCCAGGCGAACGATTGCGCTTTTCTTCATCCCGATTACCGGAGCAAGCATCTCAATGTCCGTCTCCGGCCGGGTCCCTACACGGATCAACTCCTGAAACACGCGGTAGTACTCGGGCCGGCAGTCCGGGTAGCCAGAACTATCCTCTGCAACAGCACCGATATAGATTGCGCGGGCACCGATGCTCTCCGCCCAACTCACTCCTACGCTCAAAAAATGGGCGTTCCGAAAGGGGACGTAGGTCACCGGAATCGTGCTTCCGCCGGGCCCTGGCGCCCCTAGCTCATTCTCTGGAATTTGGATTCGTTTGTCTGTGAGCGCCGACCCACCGATGGCGCGGAAATGGTCCAGTACTACGACCAGGCGTTCCCGCACGCCATAGAAATTGGCGATTTCCTCGAAAGCGCGCCTCTCGCGTTTCTCAGTTCGCTGGCCGTACATGGCGTGCAACAGCGCTAGATTCTTCGCGCCGTGGCGCTCGCGCGCGATGGCCGTGCACACACACGAATCCATCCCCCCGCTTAGTAGCACCACCGCTTTGCGTTGATCACTCACGGCCCGTTGGTAAGAGTGGCGCGTGCGCCACAGACATTATGAACTCGTATCTCGCTCAGACCCCACGCATTGCAGGATCCCAGACGATCTTGTGCAACTGCAAGCTCAAGCGGACGCCCAGACCGTCCTCGAACATCCACTCCACCAATTGCCGCGGCTCGAGACCCTGCCATTTGCCGTGTGGATCCTCGTTTACCGGTGAAAACAGCACTTCGTGCACGCGTTCCTCCAATTTATGCTCGCGCGTAAAATCTCTCGCGAATTCGTAGTCCCTCCGGCTGGAGATCACGAATTTCACCTCATCGTTGTGGTTCAATTCTCCGAGATTCCGGAGATCGAAGGTGTCCGCTTCGCCGGAGTCCGGGCACTTCACGTCCACGACGCGCACAACCTCCTTTGGCAACTTGCCGATGAATCGCTCTCCGCTGGTTTCGACCATCACGGTATAGCCTGCGGTCAACAACCGCTCCGCCAACGGATAAACTTCTTCCTGGAGGAGAGGTTCTCCCCCGGTCAGCTCCACCAGCGGCACACCTGCCGGGGCGCCATCGCCGCGGCGATTCAGCATCTCGATGCGCTCGAGGACGTCCTCCACACTCATTTTCTGTCCGCCCTCAAAGGCATAAGCCGTGTCGCACCACGTGCATCGCAAATTGCAGCCCGTCAGGCGCACAAAAATGCACGGCTGCCCGGCGCGTGTTCCTTCTCCTTGAATCGATTTGAAGATCTCCGTGATGTACATAGGCACAACTATTCCAATGCGCGAGGCGCTACTGATTGCTGCTTTTCGCCTTCTTGTCCGATCTCCTGGACAGCCAGTAGATCCCACCAAAAAACAGAACCATCGCAACAATTAACCGCAAATAACCGGGCGCAATTCCCATCATCCGCAGAACGAATATGTAACCTGCTGCCACGAACAATGCGGGGACCAAGATAATGTAGAGCGAGCGGTTCATTCGGCCTCCGTCGTCGTGCCCTCGTTACGCTCCGGGACGGTACTTCGCCATTGCGGTGTCCGTTTCCCAAACCACGACGTCGGTCACGCGCGCCCCCGGCGGCAGTCCCTTCAATTGGCCGCTGACCTCATCGTAGAAATACTTGGCCAGGTTTTCGGCGGAGGGATTCACAGTCTTGAATGGCTCCAGATCGTTGATGAACTGGTGGTCGAGGCGCCGGATCACGCCGCGCATGATCTCTTTCAGTTGGGTAAAGTCGAGCAGCAAGCCGATGGCGTCGAGTTGAGGGCCTTCCAGGGTCACCTGGACCCGATAGTTGTGTCCGTGGGGGTTTTCGCACTTGCCCTTGTAGCCACGCAGGGCGTGCCCCGCCGAAAAGGTTTCCTCAACGCTCACTTGAAACATGTCTGGCTTTCTCTTCCTTTTCTTTCTTCCTAAGGGGACTCTTCAGGCAGGTCTGCTGACGCTCAGGAACCGCTCGACCTCCCCTGGATCATGCGTCCTGCGATAGCGCGGCAAAGACTCGAGAAAAATTTTACCATAGGGCATTCGCAGGATTCGCGTATCGAGCAGCGCCAACACGCCACGGTCGGTCTTCGTCCGGATCAAGCGCCCGAACCCCTGTTTCAGCGCCAGAACCGCCTGGGGAACCTGGAACTCGGCGAAAGCATTGCGGCCATCCTCCTGCAAGGCGCGAACGCGCGCCGCAACAACGGGATCGCTGGGCACAGCGAAAGGCAACCGGTCCACAATCACGCACGACAGCTGCTCTCCGGGCACGTCCACACCTTGCCAGAAACTCGCGGTGGCGAAAAGGACCGCATTGGGTGTGGTCTTAAATCGCTCCAGGAGCACGGAACGCGGCGCTGTGCCCTGAAGGAGCAAGGGAAAACTCACCCGGTCGCGAACTCGCTCGAAGAGGTCGTTCATCTGTGCATAGCTCGTGAACAGGCAGAACGCCCGACCCTGGCTCAGTTCCAGGAGCGTCACAATTTCGTCCGCGGCCTTGCCGGCAAACCCGCCGTCGCGCACGTCAGGCATG
>Ga0187778_10001672_pt1 | contig 15246 bp, 16 predicted proteins | sample 1015_Q2_SP5_20_M_FD_132418 | JGI IMG/M metagenome (GOLD analysis project Ga0187778, IMG submission 132418) | Tropical peat soil microbial communities from peatlands in Department of Meta, Colombia - 1015_Q2_SP5_20_MG | ecosystem: Environmental > Terrestrial > Soil > Wetlands > Peat | place... | reverse complement strand
TCCCCGCGCTCGAGGGCCTCGCGGATTTTGTGTTCAACCATGTCTTCGAACCAGAACATGCGCAAATCAGTGCTTGACTGCGAGAGCAGTCTGAAAGCCATGTTCCTGCAGCAGGCTGCTCGTGGCAAGGCTTAGCGCATCGCTCAATGATTCGTAGTAGTTTCTCGCCCACTTGGAGCGTCCAAAGCGAGTCGACGTTCCCCCAGTGACGCCTTGCCACAGCGTCTTGCCCGCCGGATCGGTTACCACAATCTGCAAGCGCACTTCACCCGAATAGGTACTGGTTTCAACGACGAAGAATTGCTGGACATCGCCCCTGATCAACGCGCTCTCGCCGCTGTCCACCACGTTAAGGCCTGCACCGACAAGCAGTCCTTTGAAGTGTTCGGTCACAAACGCCCCGACATCATCGCTCGTCGTGACCGGCTGTGGTTGCCCTCCCTCGCGATTTTCCCCGATCAGCTTTGGCCTCTCCCGTGAATCGGTAAGCGACGCGACTTTGATCCTGGTCTTAAAGAGGTCGGCCGGTGCCGATCCTGCCGAGGCCCTGGGCTCCCTCTCCGGTGACCACTCCAACGGGACGTTGTCAAGGCTGCGAACGCCGGCACACCCGGCGAGCAGCGTGAGCAGTAAGAACAGAGTCTTGCTCATAGCGTATCCTCTCCAGTTGCCCGCCCCGCGAAGTCGCGGCTGCGCTTCCTTCGCGAGTGGGCCGAGTTGCCTATAATTGTGCCCCATGCGCACATGGTCCTGGCGTCGGCACAAGGCGACGACGTATCGATTTGGACCACCCTAGATGACGGGCGATAACCCCAAGCAGCCAACGGTCCATCAGACCTGTGACGTCTTCGTCCTGGGCGGCGGGCCCGCGGGCTCGACAGCGGCAGCCTTGCTCGCCGAACGAGGGCGCGATGTTGTGATCGCGGAAAAAGAACGCCACCCGCGTTTTCATATCGGCGAATCCTTGCTCCCGCTAAACCTCCCTCTGTTCGAAAAACTCGGGCTTAAGGATCAGATCCAGGCCATCGGCATGACAAAATACGGTGCCGAGCTGGTTTCCCCTCAGCACAGCGCGCCAGCGACCCTGGACTTTGGCTTTGCCTGGGACAAATCCCATCCGTACGCCTATCAAGTGCGTCGCTCGCAGTTCGATCAGATCCTATTCGACAACTGCATTGCAAAGGGCGCCCGGGCGTTTCAGGATTGCCGAGTGACGCGCGTGGACGTGCGCGACGACGGCGTGCACGTGTACGCACGCGACGCGAACGGGGGGCCTTGCCAGTGGGAGTCAAAATTCCTCGTCGACGCGTCGGGTCGCGACACCTTTCTGGCCAACCAGCTCGGAATCAAACGCCGTAACCCGAAGCACAACAGCGCTGCGTTGTACGGGCACTTCTCGGGTGCCACACGATTGTCGGGGCGAGAAGAAGGCAACATCAGCATCTTCTGGTTCGAGCACGGCTGGTTCTGGTTCATCCCCTTGCGCGATGAGACCACCAGCGTGGGTGCGGTGTGCTGGCCCCAGTACTTGAAGTCGCGCCGTAGCGATCCGACCACCTTTTTCCTGGACACGATCGCGCTGTGCCCTGCGCTCGCCGAGCGCCTGGGCCATGCGCAGCTCATTAATCCAGCGACGGCCACAGGCAACTATTCGTATCAAGCCAAGCGCATGGTGGGCGAGCGCTTCATCATGCTTGGGGATGCCTTCGCTTTCGTCGATCCGGTGTTCTCCTCTGGCGTCCTGCTGGCGATGAATAGCGCTTTCCTCGGTGCAGAGGCCGTGGACGCGTGGCTGCGTGACCCGCGTCAGGCCCGCCGCCTCATGAAACGATTCGACCGCGGCGTGCGCCACGGGATCCGCAGCTTTTCCTGGTTCATCTACCGCATGACCAGTCCCGCAATCCGCCAGCTGTTTATGCAACCGCGCAATCCGCTGCGCATGCAGGAGGCACTCCTCAGCCTGCTCGCGGGCGACCTGTTCCGCGGAACGCCCATCGCCTGGAGTCTGCGCGCGTTCAAGGCTGTGTATTACGTCGTCAGCCTGTGGGACATACGCCGCAGCATCGCAGCGTGGTGGCGGCGTAGGCGGGCGGTGAAGGTCGCGATGGCGGATACGTCCCACGTTTCCGGTTGAGCAGCAAGCTGGTCCACACGGGGGGTGAGACGATGCGCTTGCGGCGCGCTTGGGTCGCCAGCACCCTCGCGCTGTTCACCGCATGCACGCAGCCCACGCCGCAACCCGCTGACCGCGACTCGCCGATCACGACGCCGGTGCGCTTCCTGCTGACCTTCGACGATGGTCCGAGCACTTGGGAGCCTTACAATCCAACGCGTGCGATACTGGACCAGTTACAACAGAACACGGTTCAGGATGCGGTGAAAGCAATTTTTTTCGTGCAGGTGCGCGACCCTAGAGCGGGCGGCGGACCGGCTGGCCAGACATTGCTGCGGCGCATCCACGCGGAAGGCCACGTGCTGGCGCTACACAGCGGCTCGGCGCGAGGGCACGTTAGCCACACTCGGCTTACCGACGCGGAACTGGGTCAATCATTACGCGACGGGATTGCGGATATCGAAGCAATCACGGGGAGCCCACCGACGCTCGTGCGCCCACCCTTCTGGCGCTTCGATGAGCGCACCCTTGGCGCCTACCACGCGTGCCATCTCTTCATGTTGTTGACCGACATCAGCGCGCGTGATGGCAAGATCTACGGGTGGAATATCAGCCTGCGCCGACGCAGCCATTTCCAGGCGGCCTTGACGCAAGTCAGACGCGCCATCCAAGACGGCAGGCTACAAACCGTTGACGGAGCGGTCCCGATTGTGGTGACGTTTCACGACACGAACACGTTCACCGCCAGTCACATGCAGGAGTATCTTGAGATCCTGCTGGACAAGGCTAAGGTGGTGGGTTTGCCTGTGAACCACCCGCCTTTCTACAATGACGCCGAGCAAATTCGACAGGTGGCCGCCCTGCGCGCCGAGGCCGGGGTCTACGCCGGCGCGCCGTGATGGCGGCGGCGGGAGGTTCGAGAGGGGGGCTTGTGATGATCAAGCGCGCGGCCCGCGCCGTGTGTCAGTATTTCTGGCATTGCTTCGGCTTCCTGTACTTCGGTGTCGCTTGCGGGCTATACAGCTTTGTCGCCACCCTGCTCTATCCGCTGCTGCCATCTGGCCCGCGCGCTCGGTTCGGCAAGCGATCGATCAGCGTTCTGTTCCGCAGTTTCTTGGCTCTGATGAGAGCGGGCGGTGTGATGAAGCTGGACTTGTCGGCGCTCGATGCGCTGCGCGGCCAGCCCCGGATTGTCATTGCACCCAACCATCCTTGTCTGCTGGACGCCGTATTTGTCATCGCGCACGTGCCCGACGTAGCCTGCATTATGAAGGCGCAGATCTGGGACAACGTGGTCTTGGGCGGCGGCGCGCGGTTCGCGGGATACATCCGCAACGATTCGGCGCTCGGCATGGTGCGCAGCTCGGCGAGGGAATTGCGCGAAGGCCGATCGCTATTGGTGTTTCCGGAGGGCACGCGCACCAGACGCCGGCCGGTGAGCAACTTCAAGGGCGGCTTCGCTCTGATCGCTAAGATTGCGCGCGCGCCGATCCAGACGGTGTTCATTGAAACCGATAGCCCTTTCCTTGGCAAGGGCTGGCCGCTGCTCAAGAAGGCCCGCTTCCCCCTCGTATATCGCGCTCGGCTGGGTAGGCGTTTCACTGTCGAAGGGGACGTGAAAACCTTCATGCATCAGCTGGAGGAATACTTCCGTGGGGAGCTTGCCGATCAACGCGCTGGACAAGCGTCCACTTTGATGCGTGCCGCCGGCTCCCCCCGCCCCGGCCCGGCCGCGTGAACGCCGCAAATGGGGAGTCTTTCCGGCCGCGCGCAGCCCGAACTCTCCCACACGCACCTAGTACTCATCCCCAGCTACAACACTGGGGATAGGGTGCTCGAAACCGTGCGCGAGGCGCGCGCGTTTTGGAATCCGGTCTGGGCGGTGGTGGACGGAAGCACGGACGGCACCGGTGAGCGGCTGGCTGCTGCGGCAGTCGCAGATGCTGGATTGCGCGTGTTCGTTCTGCCGCGCAACCGGGGCAAAGGTGCCGCAATCCTGCACGGACTGCGCGAAGCGAGCGCGCAGGGCTACACCCACGTGCTGACGATGGACGCCGATGGGCAACATCCGGCCTCGCACATCGGCGAGTTGATGTGGGCTTCCCGGCGTGCTCCGTGCGCTTTGATCTTGGGTAAACCGGTGTTCGATGCCAGCGCTCCGCGCGTGCGCGTGGTCGGCCGAAGAGTGTCCAACGGCTGGGCCAACCTGGAGACATTGTGGGTGGGGATTGGCGATTCGCTGTTCGGATTTCGGGTGTACCCAGTTCGGCCACTGCTGGCGGTAATGGAGAAACAGCGATGGATGCGTCGGTTCGACTTTGACGTCGAAGCCGCGGTGCGGCTGGTATGGCGTGGACTTGCGCCAGTCAATCTGCCAGTGCCCGTGCGCTACTTCCGACCCGAGGAAGGGGGCGTGTCGCATTTCAACTATTTGCGCGACAACCTCTTGCTTTCCTGGATGCACGCGCGGCTGTTTGCTGAGTTCCTGCTCCGCTTGCCTTGGCTTGCCTGGCGTAGAGCACGCCAGGGGCATCGGACCTGACGCGCTTCGCCGCATCGTCGTGGCTTGCCAAGTCGGACGCCTCCTAGGTTCGCGCTCTCCCGGCGAGAATAGCGCCAAACAGCAGGCTCAGAAACGCGCCCAGAGCCACCGTCGTACCGATGGCGCTGAGCACGGGCGATCGGGCGAGCGATAGCAATCCGAAGCCCACTACGGTTGCCGCATTGCACAGCGCCATGGACAACATCATGCGCTCAGGGTCAATGTGGCTAAACGCCTCGCGCTCGAATAGCAGCGTGTAGTTGGACCCGACGCCCACAACCAGGAGCAATCCCACCAAATGAAAGATGCCCAGCTGGCGTCCACCGAGCGTAAGCGACGCGCAGGTAACCAGGACCGCGGCGACGAGCGGCAACAGCACCTCCGCTGCGCGGCGCAAGGACCCCAGGCTCACGATCAGCAACAGTGCGATTGCGCCTGCGCCGACCAATGCAAAGCCCAACGCTTGGCCGCGATAGCTGCGGTAGAGCGCATCCGCCTGTCCTTTCAGATCCAACAACTCGGCGTGGTCCACTGCTCGCAGCGCGTCAGCCACGGCGACCGCGTCGCGCACGCCACGCAGCGGCAGCATGGCCACCCAGCCGCCTGGCCGGGTAATCAGAAGCGCCTCCAGTCGAAGCGCAAGCCCCGTCCCCTTCAGATCGCCCGCGCTAACGAGAGGGGATTCGCGCGCCGCCGAGATTTCCTGCAAGAATGGCAGAAACAACTGCGTTTGGAATGGGAGGCCGTCTTCGGCCCGCTCCAGCCTTTCGCGCAAGACAACGGTCGGGGGGATAGCGGCCTGTCGCGTTCGCTGCGTCGCTTCGCTGGGAAGGATCAGCGCCGGCGATTCGAAACCGTCCAGCGCCCCCGCGTGCTGAACGCGCCCGAGCTCGGCACCCACCCTCTCAGCCGCCTGCAACACCGCCTGTTGCGTTGGGGCTGTCACGATCACGAGGTAGCGTACATCGGGGGCCCCGAGATCGCGGCGCATCGCCTCGTCCCGCCGCTTGTCGCTTTCGGCCACTGGGCTGAGGCTCTCCAAGCGATCGTCCCACAGACCACCGCTGCGAAAGACGAGCCATAGCGCCGAGAGCAGCACGAGGACCAACAACGGAATGCGCAGCACCCAGGCACGGCCGGCCGCCCGGGTGAGGCCCGACCCTAACACGGCGAGGGGCCGGACACCAAAATGCTCGGGCACCAATTGCGGCAGGACGAAGCGTGCGACGCTGTACGCGACAATCAGCCCCGCGACGGAAAACAACCCCAGTTGCGCCAAACCTGTGAAATCCGAAAACAAGAGGGCACTGAAGCCGACCACTGAAGTAAGCACTCCGAGCGTGAGCGTGGGCCATACACGTGCCAGGCTGCGCCCTGGAGCAAAGCCCGGCACACGATTGGTGAACAGATATATCGCATAGTCCACGCCCTCGCCCAGCAACGTGGCCCCGAAGCCCACGGTCACACCGTGTACCGAGCCGAAGGCCATACTGACCGCTGCCACGCCGGCGGTTGCACCGCTTGCTACCGGTAGCAGCGTCAGTAACAACGCGCGCGGCGAGCGATAGACGAGAAGAAGCATGGTCGAAACCACCACCACCGCTAGCAGGGAGATTCGCGCCACATCGCGCTTGATACTGGAGCGCGCGTTCACCGCGAACACGCCTGGCCCGGTGACCTGAAACATGGCGCCAGAGCTTCCTTGTGCGGCAGCCACGGAATGAAACGCAGAGGCAAGCCGGGAAAGAGCGCGCTCCTGGGCGTCGATGTCGAAGCCCGCGGCCCGCGTCTGCGCGAGCAGCAGTGCACGGGTGTTGTCCGGGCTAAACCAAACACCGTAGCTCTTGTGGGGTCCGGCTTCTGGCTCGAGCAGCTCGAGCAATCGCTGGAACTCGCCAGTCGGGTCTGCGGGCACTAACCGACTCACCAGCGTGCTTAGCGGAGAACCTAGCAGCTCGAGGTCATTCTCAAGGGCCTCGCGTAGCCCTTCCTGGGTGAAGCGCTCCGCGGTTACACCCGAGCTCAGCAAATACCGATGCCTCATCAGGAACTCGCCGTCTGCAGTCAGGCGCGATTGCGAGCCGTTGTTGACGTACGCGAAATCCGTCTCCTGCGCGAGGTGGGCGGCCAGCGCTTCACTGAGTACGGCCAACGTTGCAGGCTGGGCACCCTCGATCGCGACCAAGAAGAGCCGTGAGACCACGCCCTGGTGCAGCTGATCGAGAAGGAGCTGCTGCGACGCGGACGGCGAGCGCGGCAGAAAGGCGCTCAGGTCGGTCGCGTAGCGGGCGTGCGAGGCGACCCAAAGGCACGCAGCGACAAGGCCAACCCAGGCGCTCAGCATGGCGAGGCGCCGGCCAGGCTTCACGGAGCGTCCTCGAACACAGTCATCACCGAGCGATCGCCATTCGACTCCCGGACTTCAATGCGGTCAATCCGTCCGCGATGCCCGTCGATGGCAATGGATTCAACGAGCGCCCTCATCTTCGGATCGCGTGGTGTGAGAAAAAGTTGCCAGCGCTGGAGACTGCCTGCGAGTGCGATCCGGTAAAAGCGCTCGAGCGCTGCTTGATCACCCTTCAGTGTGGAGCGAAAGCTCTCGACAAAGGCCCACAGGAGCGGGTATTCGGTCAACAGCAACGTGCGGTTGCGGCCGCGCGCCGGGTTTTCGATCACGAGCCGGTCGGCCTGCACAGTCAGCGTTTCCGGCCGAGGCTCGAGCGTGCGCTTGACCAGGAGATCGGGAGCGTCGTATGTGAGCCTTCCTGCCAGCTCAAGGGGGGACTTGAGAACGCTAAGGTACTTGCGCTCGACGAAGCGAACCTGCGAATGCTGGACTCGGCCGAGTTCGGCCATGAGCTGTTCCAGTCCCCACGCCTCCGAATGCGCTTGGTGCTCAAGGGCCTCGGGCTGCGCCGCGAGCGCGGTTGGGACTAGCGCGGCCAACGCCAAGCGAAGCAGGCTATCTCGCCGTGTGCGGTCCGCCCCAAAAGTCATAGAAGTTGAACCAGTTATAGGGCGCCTGCCGACAATGGTGCTCGAGCCTTTGTGCATACAATCGCACCGCCCGCTCGACGGCGTGTGCGCGCTCGGCGCGCTCTACGCTGTGCGGGTCGAACAATCTCTCAAAATGCATCTCGTAGCGGTTGCCGCCGCGGTATAGCGCCACCATCAGCACCACCGGCCGCTTGAGCATCAAGGCAAGACGAAACGGCGCAGCGGGAAAGCTCGCATCCTCGCCGAGAAACGCCGCGCACACCTGGGCCTCCTGATCCAAGGCCCGATCGCCGAGCATCCCGACCCACTGACTCTCACGCAGGCGCTCGTACACCTTGAGCATCGAGTCGAATCGTCCGAGGCCAATCACGTCCTCGGCCAGCGCCGGATTGATCACTTTGGCTACGCTGTTCACCATCCTCGCATTGTCTTCATACATCACCAGGCCGATCCGCAGCCGCTTGGAGATCCCGAAGGCGCGCAGCGCCTCGAAACTGCCCAGATGCGCGCCGAGTAGAAAGCACCCTTCTCCGCAGCGCGTCATCTCGAGCAGGACGTCCTCGCCGTAGATCGTCCATTCGAACAGCCCAATACGGTCCTTCAGCAGGTACACCCGGTCGAGCGCCACCGTGGCGAAAGCGAGGAAGTGGCGGAACAAATCGAAGGAGCGGGGCACGCGTCCTAAGACTTTGCTCAGATACTTGCGCGAAGCTGATCTTCGCTTCGGATCCGAGAGCAGGAAGTACAAACAAATGGGATGCAAGATCAGGCGCGCAACGCGTCTGCCCAAGAGCAGCGCCACGGCGACCAGCGCGCGAATCGCGATGACGCTGCCGCGCTCGCGTTGATCCAGCCAGGCTTGGCTCACGCCCGCACCAGGCCGGTAACTACCTCCAGGGCGCCGGTGCAACAGCGAAAGCGGATGTCTCCACCAGGGGCTTCGGTAAACTCCACTGCGAGCTCCGCGCCAGGACGCACTGGCTGTAGAAACTTGACCGCTTTCACCGTCCAAGCGACCACTGGCTGTCCGCGCGCTCGTCCAATCGCTGCAAGGACTTCATCCAGCAATACCGCGCCGGGAATAATGGGATTGTTCGGAAAATGACCCTTGAGGCTCGGATGCTCGGCTGACAGGCGCAGGAACACTCGGCTCACGCGCTCGCCCCGCGCTTGTGAGTGGTCGTCTGCGCCAACTCAATCAGCGCTTCTCGCGCGAGCTTTCCGGTGTCGGCGCGGGGCAATGCATCCACGTAGCAGAGCGGTCGCGGCAAGAACGCCGGGTCAATGCGTGCGCGCAGCGCGCACATCAACGCTTCGCGCGCAAGGCGCGGCGCCACCACGAATGCCATCAGGCGGGTGACGCCCTCTGGCGGCGCGTCTGGCAGAAAGAATACGCCATCTTCGACGCCCTCGATGGCGAGCAACTGCTGGTTTAGATACGCAATCGAGCTGCGCTTTCCTGCGATATTGACGAGGTCGGATCTGCGTCCCTGAAGCACGAACGTGTGTGCATCCTCCAGCTCGACGAGGTCAGTAAAAGCAACTTCGGACTGGATATGGCCGCCACCGACCCGGATACCTTCGCGATCGCGCCACAAGCGAACACCAGGCAGGGCGTGCCAGCGCGTGCCTTGCGTTGTGCGCCGTGTCGCAACCATGCCTGCTTCCGTGAAACCGAAGATCTCGTGCACCGGCGTGTCGTAGCGCACCTCGGCTTCGGTTGCCATCTCGATTGCGAGGGGGGCTGTCGCACACAAGATGAACCGCAGGCGCGGCAGACTACGCTCCTCAGCCAACAGTGCGCGCAGGTGCACCGGTGTGGTCACCAGCACGCGCTGCTCGGGGACTTGCTCGAGCGCTGCGCGTATGTCAGCAGGATAGAAGGGTCGCACCGCATTGAATGCAAGGCCGTTGCGCAGGGCCATTAGGACGGTCGATTCTAACCCGTACATGTGTTGGGGAGGCACGGTGCCCACCAGCGCGACGGGGTTGGCGCCGGCAAGCCCGAGGCACTGGGCTTCATGGGCCGCGCCTAAGGCTAGCCTCCCCCAGCTCTTCGGGTGCGCAGTGGGCTCGCCCGTTGAACCAGAAGTGAAGGCGATGACCGCGTCCAAAGATGCAGGGAACACTGGCATCGTTGCTGCACACCCGCCAAAGACGGTCGGATAGGCGACGGTTTCGAGGGCTTCGGTCCGCACGCCGCCATCGCAGAGCGCGTACAACCCCGAGTATTGGGTCTTGAGCAGTCGCAACAACTCGGGCGCGTGGGTAGGCGGCAAGAGACTCACCTGCTCGCGCATCAGGGCCGCGGCCAGGCCAACCGCGAAACGGAAACGATCCTCACATAGATTTACCAGAAAGCGGCGATCCGGTAGCACTGCAGCCACTGCCGCAGCTTCCGCCAGGAACTCATTGACATGTAGCGCTCGGTCGCCGCGCCATGCGACTATGCCAAAGGGCTCACGGTGGCCGAGGAAAGGAATGGCCGACATTGTCCTAGAAGCCCGGCAACGCAACTGCGCCAGGGGGGCGCTGCCAGCCACACGTGGCAAGCGTCCGCAACTCGATTAGCCGCCGCGACCGGGCGACACTGCTGAACGCCCCAGCTCTCGAAACGCCCACAGTGAAGCGATGAACGGGGCGTGCGAGAAGCGACGATAACGCAACACCCGATAGGCGTACTCTGCGACGAACATCGCGGCGATCAGCGGTAGGCTGAGCACGTTGACAAACAGCGACCAAAGCGCCAAAGGCGCAAGCGCGAACAGCAGCAGCGATGTGAGTGCCATAGCCCCAAAGAAAAGGCACCAGGCCCAGTTGACCTGACGCGTATACGCTGTGATTTCGTCCGGTAGCGTTCCGTGCACGTGGCGCGCGAGTGCAGTGACGAGCGCCTCGCGGCCCGGTGCGAGGGTGCGGGCGAACATCCAAAGCAGCGCGCAGTAGACTAGCAGCGAGGGGAGCGGATAGAGCACACTCAAAGCGCCAGTCGCACCGCGCGCCGCCAGCATAACGAGCGCTAGAAACGCTGCGGCAGCAGCAAGCCTGATCCACACCGGGCGAGGCGGGCGGGCGGCTAACCAGCCCAGCCCTGCTAGCGCTGGCGCGAGCAGGAGGCCAGCGCTCAGCGTGCCGGCGTGGCCGGATGCCACTGCCCAATGGGTCGCGGCTGCATATCCGATCGCCACCACGGCGGCTCCAATCGCAATGACTCCCGTGCGCCGCGAGTTCCTCTTACTTCGTCCGCTTGCGCTGGACATGTTCGTTCAGGCTGCGCAACGAGCTGAAGATCTTCACGTTGTCGCTGTCGTCGGAACGCAACTGAAAGCCGTAGGTTTTCGATACAGCCAACGCGATCTCGAGGATGTCGATGGAATCCAGCCCCAGGCCCTCGCGGTACAGCGCGGCGTCCGGATCGACCGCGTCGGCGGACAGATCCAAATTGAGCGTAGCGACGATCAGCTCCGCCAGCTCGCGCTCCTGCGCGCTCATGATTCTCATTCGGTCCATGCCTGGTTAGCGCCCTCGGGCCGCGTTCCGCCCCTGACAGCGCGTTATTATAGCGGTGCGCAGTGTGGCGCGTCCGTGACTACGATCGCGATTGAAACCCCTGACCTTGAGCGCTTTTACCTTGACGAGCAGTCTTGGGGTCGGCCTGCGCGCGCACCTCGACGCGCTGCGCGCCGGCCACTCCGGCTTGACGCGCTGCGCGTTTGAGAGCGCGCAGATCGACACTTGGATCGGTCAAGTCCCCGACGAGCGGCTCGCGCCTGTGACTGGCACCGGTGCCGGTTCAGACTGCCGCAACAACCGGCTAGCACAACTAGCGTTGGCTCAGGATGGTTTCCAAGGCGCAGTTGCGCGGGCCCGAGAGCGCTACGCAGCGCAGCGCATCGGCGTTTTCATCGGCACGAGCACTTCCGGACTGCTCCATACGGAGCTCGCTTATCGCCATCGCGACGTGCGCACTGGGGCGCTGCCAGAAGGATTTAACTACGCCGAGACACACAACTGCTTCTCGCTCGGGCGCTTCGTGCAGGCGCAACTCGGGCTTAACGGGCCTGCTGTGGTGGTTTCGACAGCCTGCTCTTCCAGTGCCAAGGTGTTCGGATCCGCTGCACGCATGATCGCGGCCGGCTTGTGTGACGCCGCGGTAGTGGGCGGCACAGACAGCCTGTGCCTCACTACTTTGTACGGTTTCGCCTCTCTGGAATTGTTGTCGAAGACCCCTTGTCGCCCGTTCGACAGCGAGCGCAACGGCATCTCAATTGGGGAAGGAGCCGGCTTCGCTTTGCTCGAACTCGCGCGTCCGCAAGAACCGCGGGGAACAGTCCAGCTGCTCGGCGTAGGTGAGAGCAGCGACGCTCATCACATGTCGGCCCCGCATCCAGAGGGCGCCGGCGCCCGCGCGGCCATGCAGCAGGCTTTGTCCAGCGCCGGGATGACAGCGTGCGATGTCGACTATGTCAATCTGCACGGAACGGCGACACGCAGCAATGACGCCGCAGAGGACAAAGCTGTATATGACCTATTTGGAACGAATCCCGCCTGCAGTTCAACCAAAGGCGCGACTGGACACTTGCTCGGCGCATCGGGGATTGCCGAGGCGGTTATCTGCGCCCTCGCGCTACGGGAACAGTTCATGCCCGGCAGCCCCCACACGCAACTTCTCGATCCCAATCTGCGTGTGCGCTATCTGCTGAATACCGGGGCGCAAGCGCCGCGCCGCGTGATGAGCAACTCGTTCGGCTTCGGCGGCAGCAACTGCGTCCTCTTGTTCGGTCTCGCGCACTGATCCCGATGCGGGTCTTCGTGGAAAGCGTGGGTTTGCTTGGACCCGGGTTGGTCGGTTGGCCAGACAGTCGGCCGGTGCTGGTTGGAATTGTGCCCTATCTTGCCCGCGAATTGGTCTTGGTCGCCCCGGACGTACTGCCGGTCGTTGAGCGCCGCCGCACAGGCTTGCCGGTCAAGCTAGCGCTCAATACAGGGCTGGACGCCTTGGCGCGCAGCGGCCGACGCCCCGACACCCTTGCATCGGTGTTCACTTCCTCGGGCGCCGACGGCACGGTGAACCACCAAATCTGTGAAACGCTCGCGAGCGCGCAGCGAGACGTCTCGCCCACCCGGTTCCACAACTCCGTGCACAACGCGCCTGCCGGATACTGGAGCATTGCGCTGCGCTCTCGGGCGAGATCGACTAGCCTGTGTTGCTTCGACTGGAGTTTCGCGGCCGGGCTACTCGAAGCGGGCGCCTACTGCGTGAGCGAAGGCGAGCCGGTGTTGCTGATTTCGTACGATCTGCCCTACCCAGAGCCAATGCACGCGGTGCGCCCGATCACCGGGACGCTTGGTGCAGCACTGCTTCTTGCGCCGTCGGCAACGACGGACAGCTTTGCCATGCTCGATGTCCAGACAGACCGAGGAGGCCGGGCAGCCACCCACATGGTAGATCCCGGTTTAGAAGCACTGCGCGTCGGCAATCCAACCGGCCGCGCGCTCCCGCTGCTGCAGGCCTTGGCTGGGCCGAACGCTACCACGCTGGTGCTCGACTACCTGCACGACAGCGTGGTGACGCTGATGGTGTCGCCTTGCTGATCAGCAAGACGCAAATCAGCGCGCTGATCCCGCACGCGGGGGCCATGTGTCTGCTCGACGGCGTGCTTTCTTGGGACAACACCCGCATCCTCTGTAGCGCGCTCAGTCATCAAGCATCCGACAATCCACTGCGCCGCGATGGCCGATTGCATGCGATCTGCGGCATCGAATACGCAGCACAAGCCATGGCGCTGCACGGAGCGCTTGCCGTGGAGAAGACGCGCCCGCAGCCGCGCCTGGGTTATCTCGCAAGCATTCGAGATCTGGCGTGCCGCGTGCCCTATCTCGACGCCGTCGAGGGCGATCTGGTGGTGGAAGCCGAGCGGCTTCTCGATGAAGGCTCTCGCGTTATCTACTGCTTCGCGCTAAGCGGCGCGCAGGGGGTGGTGATGTCGGGCCGCGCGGCGGTTGTGCTCGAGGCGTAGAAATCACAGGCACCCGGGCTACCCGGTGGCAGCCGCTTCGCGGGATCGCCGCTTCAGCGCGCGAGGCTAAACCCGGACGCCACTGCACCAGCGCGCAGCGCTGCAATACGATCCTCGAGGGGCGGATGAGACATGAACAGCATCGCAAGACCGCCAGAGTCGCCCCCGCCGATGCCAAACGCTTTGACCTGTGCAGGCAGGGTAGACGGCTCGTGCATCACCTTGAGCCGTTCCAGTGCAGCGATCATTTTCTCGCGCCCGGCGAGCAGCGCTCCACCCGCGTCGGCGCGATACTCGCGCCTGCGGCTGAACCACAGCACGATGATGGAGGCCAGAACGCCGAGGACGATTTGGGCCACCGTGACCGCGAGAAAGTAGCCGATCCCGCCCGAGTCGCGATCGTTTTTCAGCACCACGCGGTCGACCAGATAACCGATCACGCGTGCCAAGAAGATGACAAATGTGTTAAGCACGCCCTGGATCAGCGCGAGCGTCACCATATCGCCATTGGCGACGTGACTGATTTCGTGTCCCAGAACGGCCTCGGCCTCGTCTGGCGTCATATTCCGCAGCAGCCCCGTGCTGACCGCTACAAGCGCGTTGTTGCGGTTGGCACCTGTGGCGAAGGCATTGATCTCGGGGGCGTCATAGACCGCGACCTCGGGCATACCAACGCCGGCCAACTGCGCATGCCGACGAACCGTATCGATCAGCCAGCGCTCGGTGGCATCGCTCGGGGTTTCGATCACCCGAGCGCCGACCCACATCTTTGCCGTCCACTTGGAAATGGCAAGCGAGATCAGCGCACCGCCAAAACCGAAGATTGCGGCAAATACCAACAGGCCTCCCATGTTGAGCCCGTTGGCCGACAGAATCTGGTCCACACCCAGAAGCCGGGCCGTGAAGCTCAGCACGAGCAAGATGGCCAGGTTCGTGATCAGGAACAGGCCAATGCGTTTGAACACGATGTCCTCCTAGACGCTAGAACGAGCAAACGATAAAACCACCTTTGGATCTCCGCCGTCAACCGGAGTTGCGGCTCGGTGTGCAACTCAGTGCGACCCGCCCCGCGGGCAACGCTTAGCGCAGCTCCAACTTGCCGAGCTGCTCGTGCAGCTCGAGCCATTCGTCCTCCAGCCCGTCGAGGCGTCCCTTGAGACGTGCTTGATCGAGCAGGCAGCTCCTGAGCCGTTGCCGGTCGCCTTGTGCGTACAAGTTGGGGTCGGCGAGCAAAGTTTCAAGCCGCGCCTTCTCCGCGGAGACCTCCGCGATCTCTAGTTCGAGCGCTTGCACGCGTAGTTCGATCGGCCCACGCTGCGCCGAGAGGCGGGTGCGCGCCTGCGCTTCGAGCCTGCGCTGCTGTCTTCGGTGGACAGGCGTGTCCGCGCGCTGCGCTGGCGTCGCCTCATCCGCGTTTCGTGCGGCCAGCCAGCCGCCGTAGTCCTCTAGGTCACCGTCGAAGGGCGTTACGCGGCCCTCCGCGACAATGAGTAACTCCTCGGCCGTCGCGCGCAGCAGGTGGCGGTCGTGGGATACCAGCACCACTGCCCCTTCGAACTCCTGCAACGCGATGG
>Ga0187778_10001671_pt1 | contig 15249 bp, 14 predicted proteins | sample 1015_Q2_SP5_20_M_FD_132418 | JGI IMG/M metagenome (GOLD analysis project Ga0187778, IMG submission 132418) | Tropical peat soil microbial communities from peatlands in Department of Meta, Colombia - 1015_Q2_SP5_20_MG | ecosystem: Environmental > Terrestrial > Soil > Wetlands > Peat | place... | reverse complement strand
GTTGCGACCTCGAGAATATGCCCGAACTGCCAGACATTGCCGCCTACATCAGCGCGCTCGAGCCACGGATCGTGGCACAACCGATTCAGCACATACGCCTGGCGAGCCCCTTTCTGCTTCGTACTGTACAACCGCCTCTAGCGGATACGGAGGGCCGCATGGTGCGTCAACTACGACGGATCGGTAAGCGAATTGCGATTGGATTAGAAGGTGATCTCTGGCTGGTGCTGCACCTGATGATCGCCGGCCGTTTGCACTGGCGGCCGCCAGGAGCAAAGCTGGCGGGCCGGCAGAGCCTCGCGGCCTTCGATTTTCCCGAGGGTTCTCTGGTGCTCACCGAAGCGGGCACCAAGCATCGCGCATCGCTCTATGTGCTGAGAGGCGAGGAAGCATTGCAGTCCGTGGATCCTGGCGGTATCGACGTCTTCGCCAGCACTTTCGTCTTGTTTCGTGAAGCGCTTACGGCCGAAAACCACACGCTCAAGAGGGCTCTCACGGACCCGCGCATCCTCAGCGGAATCGGCAATGCGTATTCGGACGAGATCTTACACGCTGCCCGTTTGTCTCCCCTTGCGTTAACGCAAAAGCTAAAACCAGAGGAATGGGAACGGTTGTTCGCAGCGACTCGCGACACTCTCCAGCACTGGATCGACCGATTGCGCGCGGAGGCGGAGACTGGGTTTCCGGAGAAGGTAACTGCGTTCCGCAAGGATATGGCCGTTCACGGCCGGTTTGGGCAGCCCTGCCCGAGGTGTGGCGAAAAGATTCAGCGAATTCGCTACGCCGACAATGAAACGAACTATTGCGCGCGCTGTCAAACCGGCGGGAAAGTTCTCGCGGATCGAAGTTTGTCACGCCTGTTGGGATCGGACTGGCCGCGTACTCTCGATGAGCTCGAAGCTCTCAAGCGCCGCTAACCGATTGAGCTCCGGCGGCCCGGCAGGGGAGCAGCAAACGGTCGTTCTTTACAGCCCGGTAAATAACTCCACCGATGACATGGCTTGCCCCAAACTCCTTCGAAAATCGGCTGTTCCGCCAGGTTTTCCGCCTAGAACCCGAGTGCCGGAGAGGCGTATTTTCGAAGATTTCCGGTTGGATTTTCTGAGTTTCTTGCGTAACGGGAGTATCATGGAGCTAGATTGTTGGCCTTGAAACCCGCCCTGGGTGGAGGAAGCGCCATGAGTACCCGCCTTTTCAGAATTCTTTCGATCGTGATTACAACCATCGTTCTGGTCTGTGTTCCCCCAGCCGCCTTTGCTGGTGCTGGCCATGGTGGTGGTGGTGGAGGGTTCCACGGAGGTGGTGGAGGTTTCGGCGGCGGGTTTCATGGAGGGATGGGAGGAATGGGAGGATTTCACGGCGGCACTGGTGGCTGGCATAGCCCGGGAGTGGCAGGCGGCTGGCACGGTTCCGGCGGGGGCTGGTCCGGTTGGGGACATCCCGGCTGGTCGGGCTGGGGACATCCAGGATGGCCCTACTATCATCCAGGGTATTGTTGTGGATGGGGAGGTGGATGGGGGTTCAGTGTCGGTATCAACCTTGGATGGGGTTGGGGCTATCCGTACGCATATGGTTATCCATACCCCTACTACTACCCTTACTATCCCTACTATTATCCTTACTACGGCCCGTACGGTTATCCGCCACCGCAACCACCTCCATCTTCGGATCCTGGGCGTGACAAGGGGAACGCGGGAGATCCTCGCGACAACGCGTGGCAGCACAACTCCGATGCTCCCGCACCGGCAATCTCTAGCGACACTAATAATGTCTTGACCATTAAGGCTCCCAAGGCGCCGACTCGGATCACCAACTACCGAACCGTAGCAACCGCCGACGCGGCACAGCGGCAGGAAGTGCGGAATGTCATCCGAGCTTTGCAGGCGATGCCGCCGGAGGCCCGGCGGCGGCAAGTCGAGTCTGGTCGCTACGGTAACCTCGCTCCCGAGGAGCAGGAACTTGTCAGGAGGGTTGCACTGACTTCTTCTTCCGTCGCGGGGACACGATAACCGGTCGGCGTCCGTGGTCGAATTGATCTCGTCTGCCTTGTAGTACTGTGGCAGGAAATAAGCTCGTTGAGGACCGCCTCAGGGCCGCGTCGGTTCTTCTGCGACTCTATCTTCTTCTTCCTCTTCTTCCTCAGGTGTGCATCATTGGTTAGGAGCAGCACGATCGCGGAGGTAGGAGCATGACCCCGTCCGACATACCGGTACCTCGACAGGGATTCTTTGTCGCCCACTTTCTGACCGTAAAAGACCAGGCCAAATCCAAGCAATTCTACGCAGGGGTCCTGGGCGGAAAGATCCTAAAAGAGGAAAACCCCTGCTACATCAAGCTCGAGAATTCCTGGATCATTCTCAACTCCGGCGGCGGTCCCACGCCCGACAAGCCTGCTGTATGGCTCGCACCTCCGCAGGATCTCGATCGGGTGAGCAGCTTCCTCAATCTTCGCGTCGCCGACATTCGTGCCTGCTACAAGGATTGGTCCGAGAAAGGTGCCGAGTTCCTTACCCCGCCGCTCGATAACCACGGCCAGGAATTGCGCTGCTACATGCGCGATCCTGACGGCTACCTCATCGAGGTCGGCCAGTCCTCACAACGAGCTATCGACGCCTTCAAAAACTTCACGGGCTGATTCGATGGTCGGGCAGCCCATCAGTGGTCTGACAGGGTCTTGCTGGGGCAAACCCACCTGATGGCCCCATCCGCAGGCCGCTGTTACGCCTTACGATTAGCCGACGTGCGAAAGAATCCGAGTGCCGTTTGAGCAAACTGAGCCGCAGCCTCGAAGAAGACCGGGCCATGGCCGCCGGCGGGCACCACCCAGAGGGTGGAACGCGGAATCGAGCGATACGTCTCTACCGCCATCTCTACCGGATACAGTGGATCGCGATCTCCATAGACGATCAAGGTTGAGGCCGTGATTCTGGACAAAGAAGGCGGGGTAAAATTCATATCGTCGTAGCTGTCTTTTAAGCTGCGCGTCCAATCCCACAAAGCCACGATCTGCTCGTCCCCCAGCTTGTGACGTTTCCGCATCATTTCCCACTCTTGGGCTGGCTGGTCCCTCGCAGCCGGGACCTGTCGCATGATCGCACGGGCTTGTTCCGGAAAGTACATGGCGGCGCTGACGACAACCATCGCTTCCAAGCGATCGGGTTCGAGGGTGGCCATGTGGAGAAGGATATTTCCTCCCATGCTGAGCCCGATCGCACGACACTTCCTAACCCCTAGATGGTCGAGCAGTGCCAAGGTGTCCAGAGCACACTGTCGGTGCGTAAGCTTCCGGCTGGGGTTGGTGGTTCGACCGTGACCGCGTGCGTCCGGCATGATCAGCGTGTAGTCACGCACAAACTGATCGCGACCGGCATGCGTCCAATTGTCGTGGCACCCGGTGCCGCCATGAAGAAGCAGGAGAGGCTCTCCCACGCCCTCCGTTTCGTAATACATTTCGAGATCGTCGAGTTGAACGGTTCCGTCCTTCATGTCGTGCATTATGGCCACGGGCGGCCCAACAAACAATCTTGGAAATGCACGTGATAAAATGCACAATCCACGCACAGCAAGAACGTCGGCGTGTGCCGAACGTCTCACCTCTTACCAGCGCGATAACTCCTCGACGACCGCCAGGCTGGATCGAAGTGACACCTTTGCGCTGAGTTAATCCGATGAAAGCGCCTTAATGCTTAGCCTTGGCGTTCTTCGTCGCTTGGGCGGCTATGTCATAGTCGTCCGGTACTTCGATAACGCCATTCTTCTTCACATACTCCGCATAGGCTTCCTTCATCGACTTCACACGCTGCGGCTCGCTAGCCGCAAGGTCCTGGGACTCCGTGGGGTCATTGCGCAGGTTATACAGATGCCATTTCCGATCCCCATACGGCGGGATATTGCGGGCCAGCTTGTAATCGCCCCGGTACACCGCAGCCCCTCCTGAAAGCTCCTGGGAAATTGACATTTCGCTCGCATAGAGCTGATCCGATGCACCCGAAACTAACGGAACCATACTTCGTCCGGCGAGCGGAGGCGAGCTGGCGGATGGTTTAACGTTCGCGAATTCGAGCAGGGTCGGGACCACGTCCACAACGCTGGCAAAGGCATCCGTGCGCTGGCCCGTGGGTATGACCTTGGGATAGGTAATGATGAGAGGTGCTCGCACACCGCCCTCGGAAGCCGATGACTTGAAGCTGGAAAATGGGGTCATCGAAACGTTGGCCCAAGCCGGTCCGTACTCGACGAAACTACCTTTTTGTCCCAGTTGCTCGTAGGTCAGGTTGAAATTCTTGGCATAGTAGTCGGGAAAATGATCCATGAGTTCGTGGGCCTCGCCGCCGTTGTCGCTCATGAAAATGACAATCGTGTTGTCGAGCATGCCTTTGCGCTTGAGATGTTCGAGCACACGTCCGATGCTCATGTCCATGTATTCGAGCATCCCCGCATAGACCGCCATGCGCTTGGCATCCATGCGCCGTTCGTCTTCGGGCAGGGAGTTCCAGTCTGGAATGATGGGAGGCGTGGTGAGCTTCAACCCCGGGGGCGAGATTCCCATCTCGACCTGTCGCTGATAGCGTACGTCCTTTACCTGGCCCCAGCCAACCTGGTAGGAAGACAGATAGCGACGCGTGTATTCGTCGGGAACCTGCAGCGGCATATGGACAGCCTGATACGAGAGATAGCCGAAGAAGGGCTTGCCGTCGGCCTGCTTCGCATCGATCCAGCCAATCATTTTGTCGGTGTAATACCGCGTGGAATAGAAGTCGGCGGGTAGGTCCGCCTCTTTGAGTCCATCGAAGAAGTGCGGCGGGGTCGGATATTTTGGGGTATAGGACTTCTTTTCGTAGTTGTCGGCGCCGCCCTCGGCCAAGATGAAGGAATCCTCGAACCCCTGCGAAGCCGGCAAGCTTTCCTTGGTATACCCCAGATGCCATTTGCCGGCCATATAGGTGTGGTACCCGGCATCGTGCAACAACGTGGCCACGGTCACCGCTCGGCCGTTCAGCCGGCCTTCATATCCAGGCTGGCCACGTTGATTGTCGGCAACCAGTTCGGCCATATTGCCCAGGCCGACCACGTGATTGTCGACCCCGGTCATCAACATGCTGCGAGTCGGCGCGCACATGGAGCCTACATGAAAGTTCAAGAATTGATACCCCTGGCTGGCCAGGCGATTGATGTTGGGAGTAAAGATTTCGCCCCCGTAGGCTCCTGTGTCCGACCAGCCCATGTCGTCGGCGACAATCAATAAGATGTTGGGTCGCTTCTCATCGCCTCGAGCAGGAATCAATACCCCAGGCATGAGCAGAGACACGAGAACGGCGACAGACAATACCCGCACCAATGTCCCGCAATAGGAAAACGAGGAGGACAGCCTCCATGCACTCTTGATCGACGCTTGCTGCATCTAAATTCCTCCGTACCACTTCAGAAATGGGGTCGCGCTCGCCCCACGAAGGAGCAAAGTCGCGATGCTAGGAGCCCCGGGGACCGATGGTCGCGATCGACTGTATGTTCGAGAATCGCCGGCAGACTCGTAAACCAACGGTTCCAAGTGAAAGGCGATTGTCTACAACATCTATTTATTCGGCGTTATAAGGTGCTGGTATGCGTGCGGAGCACATCAACCGCGTTAGCGGCAGAGTCCTAATTGGCCTGTCGCTGGTTGCTTTGGTCGCAGTGCTTAGCGGGTATTTTCAGCCCCCTCAATGCGATGAAGGGGCGGCAGCACACATTTTTCAAATATCGATCGTTGCGTTGCTACCGACGGTTCTACTCTTCTTGGCAACAGTAGATTGGACAGCGCCGTTGCGAACCACGCGAGTGTTGATCATCCCAGCCAGCGCTACGATTCTCGCGTTCGGTGCCCTGCATTACCTTGAGCACTATCGATAGGTCTACGCCCTGATGTTGCTGGCCGCGACGCATCCCGAGCAAGCGGCCCCATTAGTATTGCATTCGACAACCTTTCCCGTCGAGCTTTTCCTGAAAGTAGTGATGCAACTAGCAGCCAGTCTACTCGATCTAAACCAGTATCATGGGGGAGCACCGGCGCGTTGGCGAGCCGCATAGGCTGCGACTTTGCGGCGATTGCCACACAGCTGCATGCTGCACCACCGTCGAGCGCCTTTCTTGCTCGAGTCATAGAAATGCAGCACGCATTGTCCGCACTTACGCACACGGTTATGGTCCAGGTTCGTGAACAGCATCGCCGCATGCTGCGCGAGAGGCGCAAATAGGTCTTCCGGCTGGCGGGCTGCGAACCACGACTCTAGGACAGCCGTGGGCCCCTGCAACTTCATCAGCATGGGATGCTCGCTCATGAGGCGATTCAGTTGGTCGACCGTACCGCGATCGACGGTCCCGGTGTGTTCCCAAACCAGGAGCTGCTCTCTTATTCTTTCCCGCAACTCCCGCATGGCCCCGGTGACAAGGCGAGCGCGCGACGACCCGCCCCATCGTTGCTGAAGATGGTCAACTTGCCGAGAACCGAGCAGACCCGCCGCCCGAAACCAGCGCAAGAGAGCGCTGAAATCCGGCAGCAGTTCGAGAGACTCACCGTTCTGAATAGGATGGGTATTCAGAAAATCCAATGCCAGATTGTTCCCGACGAAGAGGAACCCATCTCGCCAGTCTGGGCCGTGGGATGCTCCAACCCTTGCCATGCTCTCTTCGAGGAAATGATAACACCGATAATGAATCTTTTTATCGGTTAGTGGAATCTGATGGTGGGAATGCGCGAAGCGCTGCGGACCCAAACCCGCTCCGCGGCGCGTCCATATCTAGAGGAGGTGCTCGTTATGACCACTTACCAACACGCCGTCGTCGACGGTGCCAAGGTTTTCTACCGCGAAGCAGGTCGAAAGGATTTCCCAACCATCCTGCTTCTGCACGGCTTTCCCACGTCATCCCATATGTTTCGCAATCTGATTCCATCGTTGGCCGACCGCTTGCATGTGGTCGCACCCGATCTGCCCGGCTTTGGTTTTTCCGATGCCCCGGACCGCAAACAGTTCCGCTACACCTTTGAGAACCTGGCCAAGGTCATCGATCGTTTCACGCAGGGGTTAGGACTCGACCGCTATGCGATCTACGTCTTCGACTACGGTGCCCCGGTGGGATTTCGCCTGGCATTGGCCCATCCTGAGCGAATCACCGCCATCATTTCCCAGAACGGCAATGCTTACGAAGAAGGCCTCAGTGAAGGTTGGAATCCTATCCAGAAGTACTGGAAGACCCCAAGCCCTGAGAATCGCGCTGCCCTGCGCGAATTCCTCACCCCGGAAGCCACGAAGTGGCAGTACCACCACGGCGTTCAGAATACGAACCTAGTGGCACCAGAAGCTTACCAGCTCGATTCGGCGCTGTTGGCTCGGCCAGGCAACGACGAGATCCAGCTGGACCTGTTTCTCGATTACGCCAGCAACGTAGCTCTCTATCCCAAGTTCCAGGAGTACTTCCGCACCAAGCGGCCGCCGCTGCTGGCGGTTTGGGGCAAGAACGATCCATTCTTTCTGCCTCCGGGTGCCGAAGCGTACCGGCGCGACAACCCAAAGGCAGAGGTCCGGTTGTACGACACCGGTCACTTCGCTCTGGAGACACACCATCAGGAGATCGCAGGTGCGATTCGAGATTTCCTCAGTCGTAACCTTGCGACCGAAGCGCAAGCCGCGTAAGACCCGAACGCATGTCCTACATCACGGGAATCGAGCTGGGACGTTGATGGAGGCTGAAACGAGTTGAGTCCATTTTCGCTTTTAGGGGGTCGCGTCCTGCGGCCCCGGGTTTTTCTCGCGAGAGTTCATTTGGTGGAAACAGGTGTGGTCGTAAGCGCGTGTCAGCCGAGTCGGCTGTCAAACCAGGAGAAGCTAACGAGTCTTGAAGCCAAACGTCCAAACTGGAGCGACCAGCAGTTAGGCAATCTCGCGCCCAGGCAGAGGGCGAACTGAATCAAACTCACGCAGCGGTCCTCAGGAGTGAGTCAAGGCCTTTGGAAAGCTTGCTTCAGGATGTGCGCTACGAGGTTCGCAGGCTGCGCAAGGCTCCCGCTTTCGCAGCGATCGCCGTGGCCACTCTCGCACTGGGCATCGGGGCGAATACGGCGATCTTCTCGGTCGTCGATGCAACCCTGTTCCGTCGACTTCAACTCAACCGACCTAACGCAATCCTGCGGTTAGAGGAGTATCACCAGCGCTCAGCAAACTTGACGGGAGCGACCTTTCGCGATGTGCGCGAGCAAAATCGGGTGTTCTCCCAAGTTGCCGCCTATCGCATTTTCTCCCAGAACTTGAGCGACCAACGGCACGAGGTGCCGCCGGAACAGATCGACACCGCCTTCGTATCTCAGGATTTCCTGCCACTCGTTGGGGTAACGCCGTTTGCGGGACAGGGATTCACACCGGAGCAGTTCTGCGAGAATGCCGAAGGAGCGGTAATCCTCAGCTACGGGTTGTGGCAGCATCGTTTCGGATCGGATCGCGAGATCGTCGGCAAATCCGTCACTCTCCACGGTACGCCCCACATCGTTGCCGGCGTCATGCCTATGGGATTCTCCTTTCCAGAAGGGGCCCAGGCATGGGCACCTCTCACCGAGGATCTGGCTTTCCCGGAGAATCGCCGTGCGCACTTGTTCACCACTCTTGCACGGGTCAAAACCGGCACGTCGATGGACTCCGTCCACGCCGAGTTACAGGCGATTTCAAACTGGATTCAGCAAGAAAATCGCGGGATCGATCCCGGATTCGTACTTGGTGCCACGCGCCTGCGGGAGAATCTCGTTGCCGCCGTTCGCCCCACGCTGCTGATTCTGTCCGGGGCGGTTGCCCTGGTACTTCTGATGGCTTGCGCGAACCTCGCCAGTCTTCTGCTCTCCCGTTCCGCCATGCGGAACCAGGAGGTAGCCGTGCGGGCGGCCCTGGGAGCGTCAAGGCTGCGGCTCGGACGGCAGTTCTTGACCGAAACCGTGTTGCTGGGCCTTCTCGGGGGAACGGCGGGATGCTTTCTTGGGCTGATTTCGGTAAAGGCTTTGTTCGCCGTATATCCCGGGGCGATGCCTCGCCTGGCCTCGCCAGCGATCGATTGGCAAGTCCTGATTTTCGTAGTCTCCGTCTCGTTGTCGGCTTCGATTCTCGGCGGAAGCATTCCAGCATTCGAATCTACGAGACCAGATTTACAGGTTCGACTTGCGGATAGCGGCCGCAGCACCTCTTCGATACACAGGCGGCACTTTCGTTCGTTGCTCGTGATCGCGGAACTTACGATCGCCATGATGTTGCTCGCTGCCGCCGGCTTGTTGATCCGAAGCTTCCTTCTGCTCAAACAAGTGGATCCCGGCTTCGACCCTTCGCATCTCACCGTGGTTCGCCTCACGCTGCCAGATTCTCGCTACCCCGAACTCCCTGAGCGAACCAGGTTTGTTCGCTCAGTTCTCGAACGCCTCCAGGTACTGCCGGGAGTCCTCTCGGTTGCCGCCTCCGGAACTTTGCCCTTCGATTCGGTTCCGGACACCGACGTGGAACTCGAGGGTCATGCCTACGAGGCGGGCAACGAACCGGAAGCGGAGATTCTGACCGCAACCCCCGGGTATTTCCGCACCATGGGAATTCGCCTGCTTGCGGGACGAGGGTTCACAACCGAGGACATTCCCGGCCATCCCATCGCCCTGGTGATCAATCAAACCATGGCAGAACGATTCTGGCCGGGGGAAAGTCCCTTGGGGAAACGGGTGGTGATGAAGGACTGGGGACCGCCGCTGCCCGGCCAAATCGTGGGCGTAGTTTCCGACGTTAAGCAGGACTCTCTCGAGACAGATACCCGACCCGCAATTTATTACAGCTTTGAGCAGTTTAGGCAGAGTACGCTGACCACCTACCTGGTTGTCCGCGCCGCTCTCAATGCGCCCGGCCTCGCGCCCGTCATCCGGGAACAGATCTGGTCGCTCGATCGCGACCAACCCGTGAGTGTCCACGCGATGGATCAGATTGTCTCCGGCTCTCTCGAACGCCGCCGCTTCGTACTCACCTTATTGATCACGTTTGCCACCCTCGCTTTGCTTCTGGCCGTTATCGGCACGTACGGCGTGATCGCGCAATCGGTGGGCCAACGGCGGCAGGAGTTTGGCATTCGCATGGCATTGGGCGCGCAGCCGCATCAGCTGCTTGGGATGGTGTTGCGCCAGAGCGTGGGCGCCCTGGCCGCGGGCCTGACTCTCGGACTTGCGGGAGCTTTCAGTGCGACTCGAGTGATGGGGAGCTTGCTGTTTGGCATTCGCCCGACTGACCCCATGACATTCTCATCGATGGCAGCGATCTTGGCGGTGGTTGCACTGATCGCGAGTTATATCCCGGCGCGGCGGGCGGCCCAGGTTGATCCGCTGGTGGTGCTGCGGAGAGAGTAATTGGGCGAAGATTAGGGTTCCACACGAATCAGTCCCATCATTCCTCCGTCTTCATGCTCCAAAAGATAGCAATGGTAGACGAAGTCGCCAACCGTATTCGGGTCACGAAGATCCATCCGCAGTCGGACGGTCGGATACTCCAGGGCTTTGCCGTCGTAATACGGGACATTGACCGTATCGCGACGAAACGGTTCGTTCACCGGCCTGGCACGGTAGTCGAGCAACATGAAATGCAGCTGATGAATATGAAAGGCAGTTCTCGATGATCTTCTTAGAGGGGGACTCCGCGAGTCGGCGCAACTACCATCCCATTTGGCCCATCCGCCTAAGGATAATCGCACTGTAGCTATTCATGCGCTCGGGTCGTCGCTTCAGGGGCGCTGGCAGGATGGCAGCGAGCCGTGCCGCCTCTTGCCGGCCGATACTCCGGGCTGCGGTTTCGTAGTAATAACGACACGCCGACTCTGCACCATAAATACCATGACCCCATTCGACCACGTTGAGGTATATCTCCAGAATGCGCTGTTTCCCGAGGACGAATTCGGCCACCGGCACCAGCGTGACCTCTGCACCCTTGCGGAGGAAAGAGCGCCCCGTTCCGAAGAATAGGTTTTTTACGAGTTGCTGCGTAATGGTGGAAGCTCCGCGAGTGCGATCCCCTTCCAAATCCTCCTCGGCAGCGACTTCGATCTGGTGCCAATCGAATCCATGGTGCTGGTAGAAGTTCGAGTCTTCGGCGGCGATTACAGCGTGCTGGAGCTCCGGCGAGATTTGGCTGAGGGGAATGAATTGGTAGCGTTCGCGATACGGCCTGTGGTGAATCCAGGCCTGCAGGCGGCGCTCGATGTGCACCGCGGTTGTCGGCGGGTCGATCCACCGGGTCGCCACAAGGGTCAGCGCAGCCAGCGACCAAAGAAGCACCACGCCAACGACGAACCATCGAATAAGGAATCGGTAGAAGCCCTTTCGAAGCCGCCTCCTGGTGCGTGGGTTTGGCATTGCCGTCAGATTCAGAATAATAGCCCGAGGGTGGGTTGCTGCTGATGCATGATCGGCGCGCGAACACTAGCGGAAGGGATGTGCGATCTCTCACCCCAATCGTTCCGGATCCCCAATGACGCAAACACCTTCCGATAGGTTCTGCAGGTTGTTACCTTTGCGTTTCGCACCGGGACTTTCCGGGCGGTGAACGGAAGCCATCCTTGATTGGCCGGCCTGCAAATCTAGACCCTTAGCGAGCCACGGAACCCCCTAGCGGCATAGTAAGATTCCGCACCGTTGTGATACACGAAAACAGTGTCGAAGCGGCGATCGCAAAAGAGGGCGCCGCCGAGTTGTCTGATAGCAGGAGGTGTTTTCACCCAGCTCGACGTTTTGGTATCGAAATCTCCGAGATTCTGCAACTCTCGATACTGTTCTTCCGTTAAAAGCTCAACGCCTATGGCAGCTGCCATGTCCGTAGCGCTATCTTTTGGTTTATGTTCTCCCCTTGACTCGAGCGCTTCCCGGTCGTAGCAAATACTTCTGCGGTCTTTAGGACTTTCCGCTGAACAATCATAAAAGATGTATTCGCCCGTCTTCTTGTCATGGCCAACAACATCCGGTTCACCGCCAGACTTTTCCATTTCATGGAGTGACCACAGTTTTTCAGCATTCACTTCGAGCCTTGCTTCGACTTGAGCCCATCGAAGACCTTGATGGCGGTTGATGTTTTTCTCAAAACGGGCTTTCAAGGTTCTGAGTAGTTCTTCGCGTTGTTCTCGTGACAAGTCCTTTTTGTTGCTAGGAATGTTTCGCGCTCTGGTTGCACTCATAATCGTCCCTTCCCGCGTTTCTTATCTGTTACTCCGCTTTTCGAGTGCGCCAATCGCCTGTTAGCTGGCAGCCGTGGTGTGTGGATGTCGGAGGTAGTGCTGCCTAAGCAGATCCTTTCCATAGTCATTCCCGTTTGGCGTTCGCACCACGCAATGGATGTGCTGTTGTGTCGGTTTCATCGGGTCAGTTGCCAGCTTGCTCAGGTTTGCAGGCCGCTGGTGGTCAAATTCAATCAGGATCACCGGACTCTGCACGCGGTAATAAAACACACTGTCGGGCTCCGCCCCTCCGATCCAGGTAAACCATGTGTTATCAAGGTGCCGATCCACCTCGTCCATCTTTACGCGGGTATGGCCATCGTCCATGTTACTCACGTAGAGGTGAATGAGATCGCGAAATCGTTGCCGTGTCGGACTCGACAAATCGTTCGTCCGCAATCCGGCATACTCGATGACGACGTTATCCTTGAAGGCCTCGGTAAGATTGTTGTTGCCTGTCTTCGAGAAGTTCAGGATGGCTTGTTTGCGCTGCGCTTCCGAAAGTGCCTTCAACATCCCGAGTCCATCATTCTGCTCGCGTTGAAGAATCTCCAGGCCTTTGTACTTGCCGGACGGCGCCTTTACCGGCTCGGAGCCAACGAACAGGGGTGTCATCACCACCTGGTCGCCGAGCACAAAACAGTTAAGGATGGCGTGATGGCCCTCAAGCTTCCAGCCCCACGGATCCGTGGCCGAGGGCTTGCCGAAGATCTGGATATAGTACAACCACTCTCCGAAAAACAGGTTGTCCTCGACCAACTCGGCCAGGGTTTCGTTCAGGCGCATGATGTTGCGCATGAGTTCGAACCCTTTCGCGCTCAACGAGGCGCGCATTAACCCGAAGGCGGCCTCTCGTTGTGCGCCCGTCATCTCCGCCAAGCAAACTCCTTGCCGTGCGTAGAAATGCTGGTTCATCCACTTCCGCCACTCAATATCGTCCACGGGATACATGGTTCTTGCCAGCTGTACGGAGGTGAGACTAGCGATGAACGCTTCGGCTGCATTCCGTAACGGCTCTGTCGATGTCCCGCTCGGTCTGATTTGAAACAGCCCTGGCACCAGCTCGCCGTTGGTAGTGATTCCCTTAAAAGGCGCTGCCAGTCCCTCTTTTTCGTAATCCTCCGACATCCTGCGAAACCGCTCGGCTACCTCGGATGGAGTTTGGGGCTCGGTCTGGCCAAGCACCCAGGGAGCAAGGACAGCGGCAGAGATCAGAGAAGAAAGAAAATTGCGACGCGTAGGCATCCCCAGCGTGGGATGGGTATGAGCATGGGCGTGGTCGGGATGCAGCTTGTTTACCACGTTCACCTCCAGAGGAAAATGGCCTGAAGCATAGCACGAGCACTACATCGCGGCAATGAAGCGGCACACAAACGCACACAAACGCCACCCAGATCAGAAAGAACTTAACTCAGCCACCATCCAGGTAGCACCTGTGATAAGGCAAGTCAGGGCGAATTCGGACCAGTTGAAATGCGCCTCCGGGTGAGCGATCAGGCGCGGAACCCAAACCAACACGCCAAAGAGCGCCAGCATGAGCGTCATCAGACGTAGGGCAAGCCGAGCCTGGCGATTGATGAGAATGGCAATCGCCGCGAGTGCAAACGCGAGCGTCGTGAGTATCGCCCAGAACATCTGGTTAGGCGGAATCCACTTTGGAACCAAGCTAGCTGTGTCACGAAGTAAGAGTATCTGACCCAGCGTAAAGGAAATCGCACAGACACCGAGTCCGAGGCGCGCCAGTCGCCCGAATGCTACCGCCCTTCCTGCATTCGCCTCAGTCCCCGCGTACAGCGCAATCGCGCCGCAGAGTAAGGAAAAGAACAGGAAGAAGCTCCCCCCGTAGCGCTCATAGACGTTCGATGCGGCAATGATGTCAGGGATCGAGGCCAGCGAGAAACACAAGAAAACAACGCCGAGAATGACTGAGGCCAAGTGTGCGGCGCGCGGGTACTGCATCCCAATCCCACCGGCAATTAGAGCGCTCATGAGACAACCGCCGATAAGGGCGCCAAAAGGCAGGCGCCAGATCTGATGCAAGTTTTGCCAGGTGTCGGGGTCGTGCCACATCAGTGCGATGACGCCGAACAGCACTGCCGACGCGCCAAAGACGATCCGCCCGTACGCCGCCGTCTTCACCCAGAAAAGGTAACAGATATCTCTGCCACACGCAGGAGGCAACGCCAACGCGGCGCGGCGCACAGCTCAAGACTTACACCGTCCGTGCTATAAGAGACCAATGCGCCTCGAGGATTATGCACCCCGCCCCGCGCACCTCAAATGGCTCCTCGATTCTGACCCGGCCATCCGCTGGCAGGTCATGCGGGACCTCACCGGGGAATCGCCGAACGCGGTTGCCGCCGAGCGTTCTCGCGTCGCAACCGAAGGTTGGGGGGCCAAGCTTCTCGCCCTCCAATCTCCCGCTGGCAACTGGGGCGGGAAGGAGGACCGAGGTTTGCTAGTTAGCCTCTACACTCTCGTCGCCTTGATGGACCTCGGTCTCGACCCCGCCGGCAAGCAGGCCCGAAAAATGATCGACCGTGTCGACAAGCGTCTGGTGTTTAAGTGGTACAAGAACCGGCCCTTTCTTCGCGGCGAAACCGAACCCTGCATTAACGGCAGAATCCTTGGAATCGGCTCCTATTTCAAAGAACCGAATGACGAACTGGCCGGTCAACTGCTGGGCGAGCAACTCGAAGATGGCGGCTGGAACTGCGAAGCGGTTTTGCCTTCCGCGAAACGTCCGAAAAGCCGGCGCTCTTCGTTCCACACTACCATCTGCGTGCTCGAAGGACTGCTCGAATACGAACGAGCAGGGGGCAAATCGAGAGCCGTCCCTAAGGCTCGCCGGAGGGCGGAACATTATCTGCTCGAGCGCCGCATGTTCCGTTCGCTTCGAACCGGCGAAATCATCGACAAACGCTGGCTCCACTTCGCGTTCCCGACCTTTTGGCACTACGACGTCTTGCGCGGGCTCGATTATCTGCGGAATGCAGGCGTCAAACC
>Ga0187778_10001669_pt1 | contig 15251 bp, 16 predicted proteins | sample 1015_Q2_SP5_20_M_FD_132418 | JGI IMG/M metagenome (GOLD analysis project Ga0187778, IMG submission 132418) | Tropical peat soil microbial communities from peatlands in Department of Meta, Colombia - 1015_Q2_SP5_20_MG | ecosystem: Environmental > Terrestrial > Soil > Wetlands > Peat | place... | reverse complement strand
CGATTGCGCAATGCTGCTGAGTTCCGAACGTTGATCAGTGGTGAGAGAGACTTCGCTGTCGGTCGCCATACCAACTTAGAAGCATAACAATCGGTAATGGTTACTTTGCGACAGCCCACTAGCACTGGCACTTACCTGGCCAGCGTGCGGTGGAGGCAGCAGCTCTCAAACGCCGATAGGCACTTACAACCTGACCCTAACGGGTACGTTCACGTCCGGAACGGTCACAGTGACTCACAACGCGAAAGTATGTCTAGTCGTGCAATGAGTGTCGGGCGAATGCGTCAAAGCTGTTGTGATCACGGGCGCTGACTTGCGTATCGATAGCAATACAACCGCTCCGCCATGCACCGAGCCGGTCTGAGTGGCGGCCGAATGTGTACCGCGTCGATTGTTGTCTGCATGTCACCAAATACGACGATAGCGAAAATCAAGCCGTTGCGGCAAGCCTCCTCAGCAGGCGAGTAAGTTTATTGCCTGCTAGGAGTATTGCTGTTGAGCAGTGTGTCTACCGCTGCCTCAACCTTCGCGAAGGGCTGATCGGGGGTGGGCGCAGGTTGCAACCGTCCTTGGCGATCGATGAGAAACATCGCCGGGTAACGCGCGATGTCCCGATAAAAGGTGGGCACCCCTCCACTCACAATCAGGAGCGGGTAACTCACCGGAACTTGTTCCAGGTATCTCCGCTGCGTGTTGATGTCCTCGTCGGATAATCCAAAGACAATGAACCCTTGCGCCTTCCGCATACCATACAAGGTGTCGAGCTTCGGCATCTCCGCCCGGCAGGGGCCGCACCAGGTTGCCCAGACATTCACCAGCACGACCTTGCCCTTTTGGTCGCCTAAGCGCTGGGTTTGTCCGGTTAGATCCGTAGACTCAAAGAGGGGCGCGGCCACACCGCGCATCGCCTGGTTGCGGGACTGCTTGAGGCGGAGAACGCCGTCGCTCACAGGCTTCCATACCAGCCCTAGCGATAAGATCGCGAATGTGAGGCCTACTCTTGCCGATCGGGAAATCCTCGGACGGCGGTGCTCGCTGAGGGCAAGGGCCACTGTAAAGAGGAATGGTACGGTCATGGCTAGGGTTGACAGGCACAATCGGAAGAACCAATCGCCCTCGAGATCGCGGCTGCGTTGGGTAAGTATTCCGTAGACCACTACATACAGAACAACCGCCATAACCGGAGCAAGAACTCCTGCGACCAGCACCCGGTGCTTGGACAATCTGTTCATGAAGGTCTCGGATCGACCGTTACTTCGAGCCATCTTAGCCACTTTCTGAGACTCTGATCCCATGTATGGTGGAACTCTGTGCAAGGGGCCTCCCTCTTCCCCCCTGTCGGCCGTTTGCGTGAACGAGGTCGGGGTGATGTCAGTCCAGACTTCGTGCCACGTCATTGCTGTTACCGCTTCAAGCAAAGTCAAGATCGATGACAAATTGCCTTCCATCCCACTCGAGAGACCCGTCGTAGTAGGAATCCATGTCGCAGGTGGATGGGCCGGAGTTGTTGGACAGCAATCCCTGGAATCTCTTCGTGCTCTGGTCCTGCCAATGCAGGGCGAAAATGAACAAGTCCTCACCCCCCGCGCGTAGGCGCTCTTCTTCGATGAGCGTATATCCCATAGTCGTCTCGCGCGAGCGCAAGACGCCCATCGGTTGACCCATCGTTCCACCCCGTCAGCTAGATAACAGTAATTTTTACAATAGCTTAACTAATACCTTCAGGCTGCAAAACGCGTCTGCAATCAAAATTACAATATGTTGCTTGACTTTAGTGTTGTAGTTAACTATAACACTATACGTCAGACCCGACCACGAGGACCTTACGCTAAGTCAGGCTGGCGCGTCACGACCCGGAAGATGAACTCTCAAGGAGAATCAAAATATGAAATCCCTTCGGCTGGTTTTGTCCTTTGCTCTGATGTTGCTCACAACTGCGGCTTTGGCCGACTCCGACGCGCAGAAGTCGTTCGACCAAATGAAAACCTTGGCGGGCAACTGGGAAGGTCCAGTTACCGTCGTTCCACCGCAAGCCGACATGTCCTCGGATAAACCAATCCATGTCTCACTGCGCACCACATCGCGCGGCAACGCACTTGTGCATGAGATGCAGGAGGCGGGAACGCCCGAAGATGCGACCCGTTATGACCATCCGGTAACGATGTTTTATCTGGACGGCGACCGCCTGCTCCTGACGCATTATTGCGATGCCGGGAACCGGCCGCGCATGGCAGCCAAGAGCTCGCCGGACGGAAAGACCATTGAATTCGATTTCCTCGACGTCGCCGGCAGCACGCAGTACGGGCACATGCAGCATGCGGTGTTCACGGTGATCGACGCCAACCATCACACGGAGGATTGGACCTACATGATGCCCGGAGACAAGCCGGTGCACGCGCATTTCGATCTGCAGCGCGCGAAGTGAAGTCACGGTTGTGGCCAGGGGCTGCGACGGGGCGCGGCGGTCGACTGGCGATCGCCGATGCCCTCACGGAAAGGGAATCTGGAATACGGAATGGATCTCGAATGGAACGACAGTCAGCCGATCTACCGCCAGCTTCGCGATCGTGTGGTCGCGATGATACTGGATGGCGCGCTCAAGGAAGGCGATCCGTTGCCGTCGGTACGCAACGTTGCGGCCGATTACCGGGTCAATCCGTTGACCGTGCTGAAGGGCTACCAGGAACTGGTCGACGAGCAACTGGTCGAGAAGCGGCGGGGTCTCGGCATGTTCGTGAGGGAGGGAGCGCGAGATCTGCTGCTCACGGGCGAACGCCAGAAATTTCTGGCCGAAGAATGGCCCAGGATCCATGCCACCATTCAGCGGCTCGGGCTGAAAGCGGAAGAACTGCTGGACGGAAAGAAACGAAAACAAGATTCAAAACAGGAGGAGCGCTGACGCTATGGCTTGCATAGAAGCACGCGGGCTGCGCAAGTCGTTCGGCACCACCATCGCGCTCGACGGCATTGATTTGCGGATCGAAGAGGGCCGCATCCTCGGACTCGTGGGTCCCAACGGTGCGGGCAAGACGACTGCGCTCAACGCAATTCTTGGGCTTATTCCCTATCAAGGAAAACTGAGAGTGCTCGGTCGCGATCCTTGGACCGAACGCGACTGTCTGATGCGCGACGTCTGCTTCATCGCCGATGTAGCCGTATTGCCACGCTGGATGCGGGTCTCGCAGGCTCTCGAGTTCCTTGCTGGGGTGCATCCCCGATTCGATCGCACAAAAGCAGAGGCTCTTCTGGCAAAGACGACGATCGAGCGCCACCGCAGAGTCCGCGAACTGTCGAAGGGAATGGTTGCGCAGCTGCACCTAGCTCTGGTCATGGCCATCGACGCGAGATTGCTGGTGCTCGACGAACCGACGCTCGGCCTGGACATTCTTTACCGTAAGCAATTCTACGACTCCATGCTGAATGACTACTTCGATCGCAGCCGAACCATTGTGGTGACAACGCACCAGGTGGAGGAAATTCAGAACGTGCTCACCGACCTCGTGTTTATCGATCGTGGCCGCATCGTTCTCAACTGCAGCATGGAAGAAATCGAGGCGCGTTATGCGGAGGTGCAGGTGAAGCCGGAGCAGGTCGCGGCTGCGCGGGCCCTCCAGCCCATCAACGAGCGCCAGGGTCTTGGCCGCAACATTCTGCTTTTCGACGGCGTGGATCGAAGGCAACTTGCCGTGCTGGGTGAGACGCGCACGCCCAGCATCAGTGATTTGTTCGTCGCCGTCATGGGCAACCACAGTTCCCAAGGAGCCGCTCGATGAATACTCCATCCGACAACCTGCCCAGAGTCTTCGACTCGCCGGGAATCGCACCTGCCATGATCTCAGCGACGCGCCCGTTCTACTGGTCGGTACGGCGAGAGCTGTGGGAGAACCGCTTCATCTATATTGCGCCCCTGGCTGCGGCAGCGGTGTTTCTCGTCGGCTTTCTGATCAGCGTGATTGGTTTGCCCGGCAAGGTTCGTGGACTCTCCACCCTCGACCTGATGCACTACCGTGAGGTGATTGCCACGCCGTACGACATCATGTCAGGCTCGATGATGCTGATCGGCCTGCTGGTGAGTGTTTTCTACTGCCTCGATGCGCTGTACGGCGAGCGGCGCGACCGCAGCATCCTGTTCTGGAAGTCGCTGCCAGTTTCCGATCTCACCACCGTGCTGGCCAAGGCGAGCATTCCGTTCGTAGTTGTGCCTCTGGTCACCTTTGCGATCGGCGTCGCCACGCACTTCCTTATGTTGCTGCTGAGCAGCGCCATCCTGCTGGGCGGTGGTATGAGTGCGGCCGCTCTGTGGAAGAGCATATCGTTCTTCCGCATGTCGCTTCTGCTGCTCTACCATCTTTTTACCGCCCATACGCTCTGGCCTGCACCCATCTATTGCTGGATGCTGCTGGTGTCCGCTTGGGCGCGGCGTGCGCCATTCTTGTGGGCGGTATTGCCGCCGGTCGCGATTGCCGGCCTAGAAGAGATCGCCTTCCACACTTCACATTTCGCGGCCATGTTGGGAGAGCGATTCATCGGTAGCGCGTCAACCACCTCTTCCACCGGGCCCGGGATCTTTCCCACCAACCCCATGACGCATATCACCCCGGTTGAATACCTCGCCAGCCCGGGGCTTTGGATCGGACTACTGGTCTCCGTGGCGTTTCTCGCCGCCGCGGTGCGCTTGCGTCATTCTCGAGAACCGCTGTGATCGGGAGAGATGCTGTGTGGGCTAAGTTTTCTGCCTTTGGTAGTGATGATTTTCTGGCTGGTTCGGATTCGATGCACAAAGCGTCGCTGGCGCAGGATGGTACCGAACTGGCAACAGAAGCACGCACTCGGCGGGGTTCGTGGCGCGTAACCGGACACTGGCAAGGTTGGCCGGCCTTCTGCGAAGGTCAGCGTTGTGCAAGGAGGATACCGTGATTCGAGAACGAGTGCTAAGAGTCGTGCTGGTCGTGGTGGGCCTGCTCTTCGTCGCCGGTCTTTACCCGTTGTTGAGAATGCAGCCGGGTCCGGCTGAGGCGATGCTGGGAGTGGTGTATATCACCCTCGGAGTCTTTCTGCTGCTGGCTGTGCCTAACCCCTCGGCGCATCGCAGCTTGATTGCATTCACCGCTTGGTCAAGTCTGGCACACGGCGGATTGATGGCGTGGCAGGCGTCACACAACATCATTCCGCGCCAAGACCTGCCGAGAGGCGTGCTCCCGCTGCTGCTCATCGGCGTCCTGCTGATCGCGCTAGCGCCGAAGGAATCAAAACGAACGGGAGAATTGGGGATTCGAGCGAACGTGCCCAAAGCTTCTTAGCGTTGGCCTGCAGTCATGTCCTGAGCCAACCAAGGCGGGAAGCGCCCGTCTCCGTGACCAGGGGCACAATCCGAACCATCCGGGTCACATGGACTGTGTTTCCGGTGTCATGACGGATCGCGTAAGGCAGGGTACCGAAGCCTACTCCGGAAATGATTAGGATTCCCATGGGCCCGAGCCCGGCAGGATACGGGCAGCCGGTGTCACCTCTAGGCTGGCACAAGATTGCGCACAACCCACAATCACGAGCAATCGGGAACCCGCCAGAACGGCTGCTAACTGAAAGCGCCAGTGTGTGTTACACACCTTCAGTACGGCGCGCCGTAGCCTCGGTTGCACGATAGGCACGCATTGCGAAGCGTTTTGACTCGATCGGAATTGTTGAATTCGTATGGCTCTCATCGGTCCATGTTCAGGACGGTCTATTCGGCTGTCACTTCGCGACCCAGGCACAGATGATGATTCTCGTCCAAGATCTTCTTCAGGTCGCCTTCGGGTCAGTTGTACGGCGCACGGCCCAGCCGTCTAAACGGCAGTCTTGAAACTTCGGGAGCGGGTACCCCTCGCTTCCAACTGCTGCACCAAATATTGCGTCATTTCGACGGCTTGTTGACGGATCTCGTACACGCTCGTTGTCTCCCACAGGAAACCTTTGCGAGGAGGCCCAATTGCATACAAGCAGCGTGAGACAGCTCCCTTGTGGTCGATAACTCTGCCAATCTCGTCTACGTCCAGACCGAGAAATAGGGGGTCGGGTCGGGCAAGTCCCTGAACGAAGAGACTGGTGATCAGCGAATCGTCGATTCGGCGACGGTCACTCTCCGAACCGGTGCAATTGATGACGCGAGCCACGCGGAGTATCTTTTCAGATCGACTCTCCCGATCCCAGTACTCGATCTCGGCACCATCGTGACAGTTGGAGTATCGAATAAGTACGCCGGTATGCAGACGAACCTGGCCTTCCGCTCGCATGTCTGCCAGCAGATCAGCGATCTCGGGTGCGACACGATGACGATGCACATCCCAGAAAGCGCGAGCGTGCCGCAGGAACCTTTTTTTCTCCTGGATGGGAAGAGATTGCCAAATAGCCTGGGTCACCGGGCGGAGGCTGTCGATGACGGCACGCCAATCGATCCCCTCTTGCGCCGCGCTGCGGATCTGGCTGCGGATCAATCGCAGCAACCCGCGCACAGTTCGCGGCGATTTCTCGTTCCAGAAAACTGGCCACGGCTCAAGGGGACGCACTTGTCGCCGGGCGTGAGGGAAGAGCCCCTTCCGGGACAACACGTGAATCGTACCCCGGAAGCCCTTCGATTTGAGGGCCATGATGAAGTCGAGGCTAGTGAGTCCTGAACCCAATAGCAGCACGCTACTGGTAGGCGGAATGTCTTCGAGCGCTTTAGGCGACCAAGGAAACTGAAAGTACGCCCGGCCAAGAGTGCCCAGGCCGGGAACGCGTGGATTGGCCGGCGGGAAATTGCCCGTAGCCAGCACAACAACACGCGCCAGGATCTCGCGTCCATGCTCAGTCTGAACTGCAAGACCGCGCCTGGAATGGCGTAAGGAGAGCGCTCTGTCGTACATCCATTGAAAGCGTTCGCCTCCCGCTTCGAAGCGCGCTTTCTCAAGGAGGTCTCCCACATAGGTACCGTAAAGTGAGCGCGGCGGGAAACTGCGCTCTCGCATTCCCGCATCGAAATGGATCCTGGCCCATCGAAGAAAATCGTCGGGGACGTCCGGAAAGGCGCTCATTTCGCCGGCGGGCACGTTGAGTAAATGAAACTTATGCGGACTACTGTAGGCCAGGCCACGGCCGGGCAGCGAACCACGATCCATGACGGCGACAGACAAGGAGGAGGGCTGGCGCAGGAGATGCACCGCCAGCATGGTTCCACTGAAGCCGCCGCCCACGATCAAAATGTCCAGTCGCGACAATTGCTTTCCCCTTCAAGATAGATGAAGAGTATATAGATAGACATTATAGTGTTTATTGTTGTATATCCAAGTCGCTTTTTTGCACTCCGCAATATTTTTGGACGATTGATAACTTAGGGGGCACTGATGGCTTTGCGCCACCAACGTCGTGCGGCTACGACTGACCACACGGCCTCGACAAGACCGAAAGGCCACGCTCCTTGAAGAAAGCCGTACACAGACCCAAGAACGCAGGCGAATGCAAACCCTAAAGTAAACCACACGCTCTTTGACTCTAATGCATACGTGACCATCATGGCAGTTACAGCGAATAGACCGAACGCGGATAGCGGAGTCATTCGGAAAGGATAACCCCTGCATCGTCCTCGGCCCAAATCCTTGGCGGAGCGGCAATTCCTGAAGCAAGCCCAGGCCGAGTCCACTGCGGCGTCGATTGACGATAGCTTCAGACACAGGTGATGCCACTCGCACAGGGGGTAACCTCGACTCTAGTCGCCGGAGTCTCTTACTTGCTCCTTACCGTCAAACGTACCCGTCCGCTTCATTGACATTCCGGACCATCGCCGAACAGCGTCAAGAAGCTTCCGCCAACAACAAAATCGGCGAGCTCGCTCCAACCTATGCAACCACACTTATGCCCGAGTCTGGTCCTAGGGGCCGCTCCTCCCTTGCCAGTTTGACACCCTCTCAGCAACGTTCCTATACTGCCTGCACACCAGAAATGCCGTTCGGAGCGACTCCTATGCTGAAACGATCGTTGCTAGCCTTCCTGATTGCTGCCTCCGCAACTGTGGGGGTTGCGGAAGAACATTGGAAATTTCACCAACCCAAGCTCACTCCGCAAAACAGCGGGACTACGCAGCTGCTGATTTCCGTCAGCCCAGTGGATTCTCGTGTGGTCTGGGCAGCCGGGACCGGTGGTACGTATGTGGTCACGACCGATGGTGGAGAGACCTGGAAAGCCGCCGTCGTGCCAGGGGCCAAAAACCTGCAATTCCGTGATGTGTACGGCGTAAGCGATAAGGTCGCCTATTTAATGTCCATTGGAAGTAACACGACAGATTTTCGCATTTACAAGACCGTCGACGGTGGCGCAACCTGGACGATACAGTTCAAGAATGAAACGGTTAATGCATTCTATGATTGCTTCGCCTTCTGGACTCCCAACCGGGGAATCACGCACAGTGATTCGGTAAACGGAGTATTTCCGGATATTCGCACGACCAACGGCAGGACCTGGCAGTCCATCGCAGACAACATGCCACCGGCGTTGTCGGGGGAGGCCTCGTTTGCGGCGAGTGGAACCTGCATCGCGGCACAGGGCGAAAGCAATGCCTGGATCGCGACCGGCGGCTCCACCATTGCGAGGATCTTGGCCACCCGAGATGGAGGCGACACCTGGAACGCGTACGACACTCCGCTGGTGATTTCACCCAGTGCGGGCGGAATCACGGTGGCCTTCCGCGACCCATGGAATGGGATCTTGGGTGGCGGCGACTTGGCTTCGAACAAATCCGCCGAGACCGCAACGTCAAATGATGGTGGTCAAACGTGGACGCTTACCAACAAGCCACCCGTCGAAGGGGCTGTCTTCTGCCTGGCCTATGTGCGCGGCATTCGCAAACGCGAGGATGATCGCGACGTTGACGACTTCGATCACCGGCACGACCATGCCGTCGTGATTACCGCTGAGACGGAGCCGAACTTCACCTCAGGACCAGCTGCCTGGACTCCCGACGAAGGACATACTTGGTTCAAACTGCCTGGGGTGAGCGGCTTCTGGGCGGTCGCCTTTGCGAATCCGAGAGCAGGATGGTTCGTGGGCAACGGAGGTCACATCCTGAAAATCAGTTTCTAACGCGGCTAGTCGCCATGCTGCAGTGCTTGCCTCCGTCTACTTAAGTGGTGAGTGCGGAAGGAACCGAATCCGCACTGCAATAGCAAACGAAGGACTTATTCAAGCACCGTTGTACTCTAAGGCATTCCAAAGCATTGGTAGGCAAGCAACTGATTTCCGAAATCAGTTCTCACGTCTAGCACCCTTCCCGGAGGTGCCCGAAGATTCCATATCCGATTTACGTCCGGAGCCTTGCAAGTTTCGACCCCTCCCTCAGACCGGTGATCACTCCCGCCGGGTTCGGAATACGTTTCGTGCCCACATAGAAGTAGGTTAAGTCGCGCCCTTCGTTGTAGCCGGATTATAGCCCTAAGCGACTACGGGGTTTTCGACCAGTATCTTCGGCTCCAACTTGACCCCGCTTGATAACGAGCGAACAACGAGGCAGATGCGCTCAGCCTTCTCCAAGAGACGGAGAGCCAATTCGTAAGACTCGTCGGCATAGATGATTAGCGCTGGCTGAAGCGTGATCTTTGTGAAGCGCAGGCCTCCCGCATCTTTTTCGAGGCTTCCATCGACGCCCACTTCAATGCCTTGAAAATCTAATTTCGAGGCCTTGGCCACCGCTTTGAAGGTTTCAATAAAGCAGGAGGCCACCGCCGCCAGCAGAAAATGCTCCGGGGTCCACACCCCCGGCTCGCCGCCGAACTCCGGCGGGGCTGAGAAATGTATGAGGCGGGGAACACCCTGTTCAAGCGTAACGAAGCTGCGATCATGCTGATGGAATTGCGCGCTGGCGTGATAATGGTATTGCGTTTCCATATGCGCCCCCCGGATCTCCTTCTTCTAGCATGGGCCAAGTCAGATTGCCAGGTAGTGATCAGCGTCACGCAAGCTCGTGAGAGCTGTCGTGGCATGGTCGATTCGAACTCGACCAAGTCCACCAACTCCCTCAATGGTCTAGCTCCCGTTGCCACAAACATGCCGGAATCTCTGATACTGACGCTTAACGGCCAGCTCCTGATGCCGCGTCACGAAAAGCCGGGAATGGACGTGCTCGGTCGTGATCGGAGTGAGCTTCCAATCGAGCTTGTCATTCAAGACAGGGGAAGCATCGCCGACAAGGAACATTGCTGAACGGTTGCGCCTGCGTGCTGGACGGAATCCGAAAAGTGCCATCGGAATGATGCATCGGTCGATTGAGATTCGATAGAAAGAAAAAAATCCCTGTGCGGACAAGCGAGCAGCCAGTCTATGCCGCCCTCGTTTCGCGGAGCAGCACGCCGAACGAGGCGATAGTCTCCACGATTCTGGACGTTGGTTACCGGCGATCGATCGGCGCATGGCTGGCTGTAGGCGGAAGGCCTCCGGAGTGTGCTGGGATTGAATGGGCTGGAATCGCGTCCCTGGTGCTCGCAGAAACCTCTGCTTCGTGTGGCTTATCTGCATAACCATGCAATGTGCCGCGCAGAGAGCTGAGGCAGGCTACGAGGTACGAGGCGCTTCCGTGAACAGAGCAGACCGGGTTGGCCATCTGCGAGCGACTGCTTGCTCGCCCGCCAATTGGACTCGGAACATATGGTGTCTATAATGATGTTGCAACTGAGGGTCTATGCAATATGGTGACATTGCCTCCACTTCGCCATACGAATCCTCCTCTCCGCTGATCTCCAACGGAGCGAGCATCGGTTCACAGCTTAGGGTCATGAATAATAAAGGATGGTGTGCATGGCATGGTGATGCTCAACCAACCTAGCCAATTAAAGCAGAGAGCACACGAACGGCTCGACCTGTTGGCGGGCATCATCGGATCGGCGATGGACGCGATCATCGCCCTAGATGATGCCCAGCGGATCGTGCTGTTTAACGCCGCTGCGGAAAGAATATTCGCATGTCCGGCGAATGAAGCAATCGGGAGTTCCATCGAACGCTTCATCCCGCAACGCTTCCGCACCACACACAGCATGCATGTGCGTCGCTTTGGTGAGAGTGAGCTCACCAATCGGGCGATGGGGACTTTGGGCACGTTATGGGGCTTGCGAGTCACTGGTGAAGAATTTCCTATCGAAGCTTCCATCTCCAAGGTTGAATCTGGCGGTAAGAAGTTCTTCACCGCCGTGATTCGGGACGTCACCCAACGTCAACGTGCTGAGGAAGCAGTACGAGACAACGAAGAGCGGCTCCGTTTGGCAATTCAGGCAGGAAAGATGTACGCCTATGAATGGGACGTCCCCAACAATGTGCTAGTGCGGTCCCCGGAGTATGTTGACGTTCTCGGCCCGACGGAGCCGCGAACCGTGACCCCGATCCCCCTCGAGCAGGCCCTGGGAAGAATCCATCCAGACGATCGGAGGCACATTGTTAAAGCTATTGCTGAACGTTCGCCCCAAAAACCGACGGTCAACCTGAGCTATCGCGCCCTGGTTCCTGGCAAAGCTCCAGTTTGGGTGAGGAGTAGCGGGCGTGCGTTCTTCGACGGGCAAGGCAGAATGTTGCGGGTGGTCGGTATGGTAGCCGATGTCACCGATCAGAAATTGGCTGAAGAGAAGCTGAGAGAATACGAAAAGGCCGTGGAGGGTCTGGAGGAAATGATCGTAGTGGTTGACCGGGAATACCGCTATCTGGTCGCAAATCGCAAGTTCTTGAGCATGCGGCATCTGACAAGAGAACAAGTTGTCGGGCGTTTCGCCCATGAAATAGTGAGCAAGGATGCGTACGAGGCTATCGTCAAGGAAAAGTTGGAAGAGTGCTTTCGAGGCAAAGTGGTCAGATACGAGATGAAATACACGTATCCTGAGATTGGCGAGAGGGACCTCTTGGTCTCATATTTTCCCATTGAGGGAACATGCGGAATTGATCGAGCCGCTTGCATTTTTCAGGACATCACTGAACGTAAGCGGGCGGAAGAGGCGGTTTCGGGCATCAGCCGAAAGTTGATTGAAGCACAAGAGCAAGAACGTGCCCGGATCGCCAGAGAGCTTCACGACGACATTGGACAAAGACTGTCGTTGATAATAGTGAACCTGGGCATCCTAGAACAGAAAATCCCTATTGAAAGAGCGATCGAGCACGCAGAGATTCACAATGTAGTGGACGAGCTGGACCAGCTTGTCACTGATGTCCACGACATTTCACACCGACTGCACTCTTCGAAACTGGAACATCTGGGCCTAGTGGCCGCGATCAAGGGTTTTTGTAAGGAATTTGCTGAGAAGCAACGGGTCGAAATCGACGTTCAAACTCACGATTTAGCAGATTCCATTTCGCCAGAGATTTCCGTTTCCTTATTTCGCGTGTTGCAAGAGGCCTTGCACAATGCTGTGAAGTACAGTGGGGTGGCGCATTTCGACGTCGCACTGTCGCAATCTTCCGGAGAAATTCAGCTTACAGTCCGCGACCGCGGCGCGGGGTTTGACCTCGACCATGCGATGAAAGGCCGAGGTCTCGGGCTCGCCAGTATGCAAGAGAGACTGAGACTCATCGATGGAGAGCTTTCGATCAAATCACAATTGGGCAGTGGCACGACAATTCATGCAAGCGTGCCCATCAAGTCCGGAAAAGAAGTCGCCTAAGAATCAGTGCTTGGGCCGCCTTGCTGTCCCGACACCGATCACTCGGCACTTCACCTGATATGCTCATAAGTCTATAGCTTACTGGACATTAGATCCCCACTAGATCCCCAATCGAATAGCCAGCCTGGTAGTTCTGCACGCTGCAGGCCGATCGCTGAACTTCTATCGACTCCCGTGGCCCAGTTCGGCGTGATTTTCAACGTTAGTACATTTTACAGGTGTCACGTACCCATGCCGCTCTTAAGCTGACGTGGATCTAAGGAAAGGAGATCCACAAGATGCCTCAGAAAGTTCAAGAGATGCCAAAAAAGCCGAACATCCTCGTCATTTGGGGAGACGACATCGGGATAGAAAACCTGAGCTGCTACAGCCATGGAGTGATGGGTTACAGGACTCCTAACATTGATCGTCTCGCCAAGGAAGGCATAATGTTTACCGACTCCTACGGCGAACAAAGTTGTACGGCAGGCCGCGCGTCTTTCATCACGGGTCAGAGCGGCTTTCGTACCGGCCTCACCAAGGTAGGACTTCCTGGAGCAAAGCAGGGCTTGAAAAATGAAGACGCAACGATCGCGGAGCTCCTAAAGCCGTTGGGCTACGCAACGGCGCAATTCGGCAAGAACCATTTGGGAGACCGCAACGAGTACTTACCAACCGTTCACGGCTTCGACGAGTTCTTCGGCAACCTCTACCATCTCAACGCGGAAGAGGAGCCGGAACTTCCTGACTATCCGAAAGATCCAAGATTCAAGGCGCAGCTCGGTCCACGGGGTGTCCTACACTGCTGGGCAACGGACAAAGATGACCCAACTGAGGAGCCGCGCTGGGGCCGCGTGGGAAAACAGAAGATCGAAGACACGGGTCCACTCACCAAAAAGCGCATGGAGACCTGCGACGACGATTTCGCCACCGCCGCGAAGGACTTCATCACCAAACAGAAGGAAGCGGGAACCCCTTTCTTCATGTGGCTCAACTTCACCCACATGCACCTGCGGACACACACGAAGCCGAGCAGCCTCGGACAGGCTGGTCCCGATCAGTCTCCGTATCACGACACTATGGTCGATCACGATAAGAACGTCGGCGACGTGCTCGATCACCTCGACAAGTTAGGACTGACCGACAATACTCTTGTGGTGTACAGCACTGACAACGGTCCTCACATGAATTCGTGGCCGGATGCAGGCATGACGCCTTTCCGCAGCGAGAAGGATACGAATTGGGAAGGGGCATTTCGAGTGCCGCTCCTAGTCCGTTGGCCTGGTCACATCCCCGCTGGAGTAGTCTCCAACGAGATTGTTCAGCATCACGACTGGCTGCCGACGTTCCTGGCAGCTGCGGGGGAGCCGGATATCGTGGAAAAGTGCAAGAAAGGACACAAGGCCGGGGATAAGACCTTCAAAGTGCACATTGACGGCTACAACCTGTTGCCTTACCTCACAGGCAAGGAAAAGAGGAGTCCACGCCCAGGGTTTGCCTATTTTGATGACGACGGCAACCTTGTGGCGCTCCGTTACGGCAACTGGAAACTCGTTTTCATGGAGCAACGCTGCGAAGGAACGATGCGTATCTGGGCCGAGCCGTTCACGGTTCTGCGTCTGCCAAAGCTATACAACCTGCGAACCGACCCGTTTGAGCGGGCCGACATCACGTCGAACACGTACTACGATTGGTTCATAAACCACATTCCTAATTACATGTTGGGAATGGCGTTAGTTCAGCCGTTTATCGAGTCATTCAAAGAGTTCCCGCCGGTACAGAAGGCGGCGTCGTTTACTCTTGACGATGCACTGGCCAAAATGACGGCTGCTGGAACTGGCGGCCCATCCTCAGCCTTAGGCAAGACTGCATGATTTGTCGGGTAACATTCGGGGCCGTCCCGGATATTCCTTCCTGTCTGGAGAGGGCCCTTTTTCACGGTTGACGTCTTCGTGCGGTCATAGAGAATCTCTTCAGGAACACCGCCGATCTGACGAAACGCTGGATTGCGTTAAGGCGAAGTGTGCCGAAAAGTCAGGCAGAACCGGGAGTCCTTACGCTGCCTTGGTGCGGATCGTCAATCCTTGGGGAGGCTTCCCGGATGAAAGACTTTCATAGATTGCTTGCAGGCGAAATGGCGGGCGAAACAGACGTACAGTGGCTGCCGTTCTTGCGGTCAAAAATTAGAGTCCGGTTCCAACGTGCAAGAAGGTTCGGGTATGAAATGAGTGCCATAAGACAATCTTACGGATTAAGAGTTCTACGCGGACAGGAGATCAACAGCTTGCCACCGAGTGACATCGATTGTGAGGCTGGTGATTCTGGCTCGTTTGTCTTGTAAGCTGAACTCCGAATCAGGGGCCAGCAGACCAACCATTAACCAGAATCGGCCGTTCCACGGGTAATTGTCTCGTCACAAAAACTTGGGCCGGTCTCGGGTTGACTAGAAACCGGCCCTCGTGCTTGCTGGATTCGAAATTGTTACGGCCAGCCAACTTCAACTGTTTTTCCAAAGAATGTTGACTTACGGAGGTCCCTCAGGTTGGCGTCCAGGCCGCCTCGCGTCAGTGCCTCGGTGTGAATGTAGGGCTCGTCTGTTCCGGAATTATCGTTCCAATAGAAAATGGT
>Ga0187778_10001668_pt1 | contig 15259 bp, 10 predicted proteins | sample 1015_Q2_SP5_20_M_FD_132418 | JGI IMG/M metagenome (GOLD analysis project Ga0187778, IMG submission 132418) | Tropical peat soil microbial communities from peatlands in Department of Meta, Colombia - 1015_Q2_SP5_20_MG | ecosystem: Environmental > Terrestrial > Soil > Wetlands > Peat | place... | reverse complement strand
GTGCGCGCCGCGCTGCAAAACGCGCGATTCGAGTTCCGCGCGCGCAAGATCACGGTGAATCTCGCGCCCGCCGATCTACCCAAGGAATCCGGACGCTTCGACTTGCCGATCGCGCTGGGTATCCTGGTGGCCACCGGCCAGCTCCCGTCGGCAACGCTCGAATCGCACGAATTCGCCGGCGAGCTTGCGCTGACGGCCGATCTGCGCCCGATCCGTGGCGCACTGGCGATGACGCTGAAAGCGTCATCACGACGGCCGCGCCTTCGTTCTGCCCGAAGCGAGCACTCACGAAGCGGCCCTGGTGCGAGGCGCGATCGTGCACCCGGCGAAGAACCTTCCTGCGGTTTGCGCGCACGTGGCAGGGCGCGAAACCCTGTCGCGTTGCGTGGCTGCGGCGGCCGATGCCGGCGGGCACGATCAGCCTGATCTGAGCGACGTGCGCGGGCAGGCGCTGGCCAAACGCGCGCTCGAAGTCGCCGCGGCTGGCGAGCACAGCCTGTTGATTGTATGACCCAATATACCTCTCGGCCACCAGTACAGGTTGCGCAGTGCGCCGGGGCGAGGCAACGAGGAAGGCGAAGACTACACCGAGGTTCAGGGGGACACAATTTCCTCATGGTCGGCCCGCCCGGAACGGGCAAGTCGATGCTCGCGCAGCGCTTGCCGGATCTCGCTCCGCCGATGGAGGAGGACGAGGCGCTCGAGAGCGCTGCTGTCCATTCGCTCGTCGGCGCCTTCAGGGCAGCCGATTGGGGCTGGCGGCCGTATCGCGCGCCGCATCACACCGCGTCGGCGGTGGCGCTCGTTGGCGGAGGCAGCGATCCGCGGCCCGGCGAGATTTCGCTCGCCCATCACGGAGTGCTGTTCCTCGACGAGCTTCCCGAATGGGACCGCCGCGTGCTGGAGGTCCTCCGTGAACCACTCGAATCGGGACGCATCCACATCTCGCGCGCAGCAAGACAGGCGACCTTCCCGGCCCGCTTCCAGCTTGTCGCGGCAATGAACCCGTGTCCATGCGGCTATCTTGGCCACGCGAGCGGCCGCTGCCGTTGCACGCCCGACCAGATCGCGCGCTATCGGGCGCGGATTTCCGGACCGCTGCTCGACCGAATCGACCTGCAGATCGAAGTGCCGGCGCTGCCGGTGCAGGCACTGCCGATGCGTCGCGGCGCTTGCGCGCAAGAAGAGCCGAGCGCGGTGGTGCGGCAACGCTGCATCAGTGCCGCGCGGCGCCAGCGCGAGCGGCAGGGCAAGCCGAATGGCCGGCTGCAGCCGCGCGAGGTCGAACGTGATTGCGTTCCGGAACCCGAGGGCGAAGCACTGCTCAAGAGCGCGTTCGCGCGTCTCGCGCTTTCCGCGCGGGCTTACCACCGGATCCTCAAGGTCGCGCGCACGATCGCCGATCTCGCCTCGGCGGACATCATCTCGGCGGCGCACATCGCCGAGGCGATCGGGTATCGCCGTCTCGAGCGCGCATGAGCCCGCCGCGGCGAAGCCGAGGCCCGAAGGGCGCGACGGCGGGCGAATGCGAAGCGAGGCCCACGCGATGCGTGCCTTTCTTGCTTGGCGCGTCCAAGGAGGCCGAGGCATGAGCACCGAGCGAGACAGCCCTCCGCTGGGCAGGCCGACAACCTATCCGGACCGCTACGATCCGTCGCTGCTCTTTTCGATGGACCGCGCAGCGACCCGGGAAGCCCTGGGCGTCGCCCGCCGGCTGCCTTTCGCGGGAGTCGACATCTGGACCGCACACGAGATCACGTGGCTCGATCCCCGCGGCAAGCCTCAGACTGCGATCGGCGAATTCCGCGTCGGCGCCGATTCGCCCTCGCTCGTCGAATCGAAGTCGGTGAAGCTCTACCTCGGATCGTTCGCGCAGGAGCGAGTGGACACAGCGGCCGAGCTCGCACGAATCATCGAAGGCGACCTCGCGCGCGCTTGCGGCGCCCCAGTCGGCGTCGCGCTCGTGCCACCCGACGAAGGGGCGCGCGTCGCGGAATTGCCCGGCGAATCGATCGACATCCTCGATGTGGCGATCGAAGCTTACGCGCCGGACGCGGAGCTGCTCAGACGAGGAACAGCAAGCGTCGAGGAGGCGTTGCGCTCCGCGCTCTTTCGCTCGACCTGTCCCGTGACGGGACAGCCCGATTACGCCGACGTGCTGGTTCGCTACCGCGGCCCACGGATCGACCGCAGCGCGCTTCTCAAGTATCTCGTGTCGTATCGACGGCACGCGGGGTTTCATGAGGCCTGCGTCGAGCGCATCTTCATCGACATCGCCGAGCGCTGCAGTCCGGAACGCTTGACCGTGTACGCGCGCTTCCTGCGCCGCGGCGGCATCGATATCAATCCCTTCCGCAGCAACTTCGAGCCGGCACCGGAGCTCAACGAGCGAACGCCGCGGCAGTAGCGGCGCGATCCGGGAAGCAGGCGCCCCGCAAGCGAAGCGAGCGGGGATGCGACCCAGGCGAGTCGACGCTGGCGGCCGACGCGCAACGCAGCAGCTCGCAAAGTGAGCGTAAGGAGGTCGCCGCGCGATCGGGGAAGCCGGGGCCTCCACCACCGTGGCACGCATACGTAGCGACCCGTCGTCGGCCCTTGCGCCTGGGTCGGGTCGCATCCGCTCGCTGTCACTCGCGGAATCAGCCCCACCTTGCCGGTGGCCCGCTTGAGCGAGGGATGCGAGCGACCGCGAGTGGCCGCGGTGGCCGACGCGCGACGGGCCATCTTGCGCGAGGGGATCAAGGAGGCCACGGCGCGATCCGGCCGCATTGCTGCATTGCGATAAAATCGGCGCGATCATGAACACGGTCGCCGACGCTGTCTTGAGCAGCGCCGAGATCTCCGCGGTCCCGCGCCTGCGCGAGATCCCCTACAACTACACCTCGTTCTCGGACCGCGAGATCGTCGTTCGCCTGCTCGGCGCCGAGATGTGGGAATTGCTCGGGGAACTGAGGGCGCGGCGGCGCACCGGACGCTCTGCGCGGATGCTCTTCGAGGTGCTCGGCGACATCTGGGTGGTCGAGCGAAATCCCTATCTGCAGGACGATTTGCTGGACAACGCGAAGCGCAGGTCGCTGCTGATCCAAGCGCTCCGGCATCGGCTCGACGAGATCCAGAAGCGCAGGCGCCCCGAAGCCGACGGCGAGCAGGACGCGAAAGTAGGACGCCTGCTCGAGCACGCGCACAAGGCAGTCGACGCGTTCGAAGCTGGTTTTGCCGAGACTGCAGAGTTGCGCCGTCGCGCATTGCGGGTGCTGCTGCCTCGCACGCGGCGCGACAACATCGCCTTCGACGGCATGGCTCGCGTCTCGCACGTCACCGACGCCACGGATTGGCGAGTCGAGTACCCATTTGTCGTACTCCACCCCGATTCGGAAGAGGAAGTGCCCGGCCTGGTGCGCGGCTGCATCGAATTGGGGCTCACGATCATTCCGCGCGGCGGCGGCACGGGCTACACGGGAGGAGCCGTGCCTCTGGACCGCCGATCAGCAGTGATCAACACCGAGAAACTGGAGCGTCTTTGCGCCATCGAGAGCGTCGTGCTTGCGGGCCGCACCGAGCCGACGCCCACGATCGAGGCCGGAGCGGGTGTCGTCACCAAGCGAGTCATGGACGCGGCAGAGCAGGCCGGCCTTGTGTTCGCAGTCGATCCGACCTCGGCCGACGCCTCCTGCATCGGCGGCAATGTTGCGATGAACGCCGGCGGCAAGAAGGCCGTGCTATGGGGCACCGCGCTCGACAACCTCGTCTCCTGGCGCATGGCGACGCCAGACGCAGAATGGCTCGAGGTGAAGCGCCTCGATCACAATCTCGGCAAGATTCACGATGCTGCGGTGGCAACCTTCGAACTCGCGTACTACGCAGCGAACGCCGATGGCACTCCCGGCAAGCTCGAGCGGCGGGAAACGCTGGCGATCCCCGGTGCGAGCTTCCGCAAGCCGGGCCTGGGCAAGGACGTCACCGACAAGCACTTGAGCGGGCTTCCCGGCGTGCAGAAGGAAGGCTGCGACGGGATCATCACCTCCGCCCGCTTCGTGCTTCATCGCATGCCACCGGCGATTCGCACGGTGTGCATGGAATTCTTCGGGCAGGTGCGCGATTCCACGCCGGCGATCGTCGAGGTCAAGCGCCACCTGGATGCCCGCCCCGCGGGAGCGATGCTCGCTGGCCTCGAGCATCTGGACGAGCGCTACATGAAGGCGGTCGGTTACGCGACCAAGGCCCGGCGCCACGGCCGGCCGAAAATGGTCTTGATCGGCGACATCGTCGGCGAGGACGAGACCGCGGTCGCGCGCGCGGCGTCGGATGTCGTGCGCATCTGCAATGCCCGCGGCGCCGAGGGCTTCGTCGCGGTGTCGGCCGAGGCGCGCAAGAAGTTCTGGCTCGATCGCGCCCGCACCGCCGCGATCGCCGCGCACACCAACGCGTTCAAGATCAACGAGGACGTGGTCATTCCGCTCGAACGTCTCGGCGACTACACCGACGGCATCGAGCGCATCAACATCGAGCTCTCGATCTCGAACAAGCTCAAGCTCTGCGACGCGCTACTCGCAATGCTTGCCGAGCCGCTGCCGCCGGTGCTGTGGGGCGCGCACGCCGAAGTGCGCCCCCCGCAGGAGATCATCGATGCGAGGATCGACGAGGCGCGCGCCCTCATCGCCGGCATTCGCGAGCGCTGGCAGCGCCTCGTGGACCGCCTCGACGAGAATTTTGCGGCGCTTCAGGACCATTCGGTCACGGTATCGTGGAAGACCGAGCTCAAGGGCCCGCTGGAAGCGATCTTCGCCGGGACGGCATTCGCGCCGATTCTCACACGCTGCACGGTCGTGCACCGCGAGATGCTGCGTGCGCGAGTGTTCGTGGCGCTTCACATGCACGCGGGCGACGGCAACGTGCATACCAACATCCCTGTCAATTCCGATAACTATGCGATGCTGCGCGAGGCGCATGCGGCGGTGGCGAGGATCATGGCTCTCGCGCGCAGTCTGGGAGGCGTCATCTCGGGCGAGCACGGCATCGGCATCACCAAGCTTGGCTATCTGACGGAAGGCGAGCTCGCCCCGTTCGTCGAGTACAAACGGAAAGTCGATCCTGGAGGAAGGTTCAACCGAGGGAAACTCCTTCCCGGAGCCGATCTCTCCAACGCGTACACGCCCAGCTTCAATCTGATCGGTGCCGAGAGCCTGATCTTGGAACAGTCGGAGATCGGCAGAATCTCGGACTCCGTCAAGGACTGCTTGCGCTGCGGCAAGTGCAAACCGGTGTGCGCAACCCACGTTCCCGGCGCAAATCTGCTCTACAGCCCCCGCAACAAGATACTGGCGACTTCGCTGCTGATCGAGGCGTTCCTGTACGAGGAGCAGACACGTCGCGGCGTAAGCCTGCGACACTTCGACGAGTTCTCCGACGTCGCAGATCACTGCACGGTCTGCCACAAGTGCGCGAATCCGTGCCCGGTGGACATCGACTTCGGCGAAGTGTCGATCTCGATGAGAAACCTTCTTCGGGAGCAGGGCCAGCTTAAGTTCAACGCCGGCGCTGCGCTGTCGCTGTTCATGCTCAATGCAACGAACCCGGCCACGATCAAGCTCGCGAAAGCGCTGCTCATCGATTGGGGCTACCGAGCGCAGCGGGTGGCGCACGCGCTTGCCCGTCGAATCGGGGTCGCCCGGCGGCAGACGCTTCATCCTCCGGCGACGGTCGGCGCGGCGCGGCTTCCCGCCCAAGTCATTCACTTCGTGAACAAGCCGATGCCGGGCGGGCTGCCGAAGCGCACCGCGCGTGCGCTGCTCGACATCGAAGACGCGAAGATCGTACCGATCATCCGCGACCCGGCACGCGCGGCGGACGAGGCGGAAGCCGTCTTCTACTTCCCCGGTTGCGGGTCTGAGCGGCTTTTCTCGCAAGTGGGCCTGGCCACGCAAGCGATGCTCTACCACGTAGGCGCCCAATGCGTTCTGCCGCCCGGCTACCTGTGCTGCGGCTACCCGCAGACGGCGGCCGGCAATCACGACAAGGGGCAGGCGATCACCACAGCGAACAGGGTGCTCTTCCACCGCGTGGCCAATACGCTCAACTACCTGGACATCAAGACGGTCATCGTCTCCTGCGGAACGTGCATGGACCAGCTGCACAATTACGAATTCGACAAGATCTTCCCGGGATCGCGGCTGCTGGACATCCACGAGTACCTTCTGGAACGAGGCGTGAAGCTCGATCGCGTCAAGGGCGTGCGCTACCTCTATCACGATCCCTGTCACACGCCGATGAAGACCTATCAGCCTCTGAAGGTCGTCAACGAGTTGATGGGCGCGCAGGTCGCTCTCAACGAGCGCTGCTGCGGCGAGTCCGGGACGCTGGCCACGACGCGTCCCGACATTTCAACTCAAGTGCGCTTCCGCAAGGAACAGGAGATGCGACGCGGAGCAGCGAAAGCGCGCGCCGACGGATTCGAAGGCTCCGTCAAGGTGCTCACAGCATGCCCGTCCTGCCTTCAGGGACTGTCGCGTTTCGATGACGACGCCGGTACTTCCGCCGAATACATCGTGGTGGAAATTGCCCGCCACGTGCTAGGCGAGAATTGGCTTCCCAAGTACGTGGCGGCGGCTAGTCGCGGCGGGATCGAGCGAGTGCTCGTGTAGCGCGCAAATTCGGCGCGCAATCTCACTGCTTGTTGACCGGTGCGATAAAGCTCGGAGGCGCAGAGGCTTCGCCGATGAGCGCCAGGCCGCGACTGGCAGCAAGCGCGGTGTCCGAGACGACCGACGGCAAACTGACGATCAGCGCCGAAGTCGCTGCGACTGCGGCGAGCGCAAGCGTGACCCTCGCGGCCTTGCTGCTGCGGCGGGATTTGAAGGGGCCCAGCAGCCGACGCGCAGCCGCCAAAAAGACCCCGCGACTGCGCGTCGGCCGCGCAGCGCGGGTTGGAGGCAACTGGAAGCCAGGGCGGAGCGTCCCGCCGCCGGGTTCGCCGACCAAGGGCGCCCGGTCGCCGTGCAAATCGAGCGGACCCGGCACGTAACAAGGTCGTGGGAGTTTTCTGGGTCGCTGCTCCTGCACTGGAAGTCGGTTCATAGGCTGCTCGTCCCCTTGGTCGACCACATCTGCGTTCAATCGGTTCGAAGTGTGCGCTCGCCAAGAGTGTTGGCGCGCGGGAAGACTCCCGCCCGAGCGTGCTGAATATTCACGCTGGTAGGCTTGCGGCGCGCGCGGGACGCCAGGCGGCAGCGTCGGTAGAGCCAGATGTGCTATAAATCACCACCGGACTGAACGCGGGCTGGCGCTCCTGTAGTCAACATGGCGACCAACGAATTCACGCTGACGCAAACCCAGACGCAGGCTGGGATGGCTTCGCTCGCGTTCGCGGACGCCGACGGCTGCGCCGCGTGGCTGCGCGCCCTGCCGCTCACCAACATTCCCCGGCACTACGAGGCGATCGTCGGGCAGTTGAGACGGCTCTCCGAGGCGGAAATGCCGCCGCGGGAAAGGGCGAGGATCGCGGAGGTCATGCGCGAGCCGGTGATGTTCCTCCACACCGAGCTTGCTCGCCGCTACGCCGGAAAGCCGCAGCCCGCCGCGACGCGCGAGCGCGAGGCTTTCGACCAGGCGCTTATCCTGTGGCAAGCGCTCTGGGGGCAGTACTCCGCGTGCTTGAAGCCCCTGCTCGAAAACGATCCGGAGTTGGCGGGTGTCAAGGCCAAGGTGCTGCAGCGCGGGCTGTGGGTCGGGAAGCAGTTGGTGCTCGTCCACGGGCTCGCCCGCCAGGTGCCGCCCGCCTCGATGTGGCAGGAGCTGCACGCCTATTACCGCCTCGCCGAGATTCTCGAATGCGCGGTCAGTGCGGTTAGCGATGAGCTGATGCCGAACGCCGTGGGCGTGTCCTGCTACTCGACCTATTGCCACGCGTTGCTGCTGGAGTTGGCGGACCCCTGCGCGATGAGCGTGAGGCAGATCGAGCTGACCGATCGCTGGCTGGCGATGTGGGCGCGCAAGGTCTTCCCCTATACCCAGCAGCGCGAGACGGAAGGGCCGGTGATCTCGATCGACCTCGATTCGCCCGCCGGCGCGGGGCTTGTGCAGGTCGGGCCGCGGCATCCCGGGGAAGGCGCGCGCTTCGGCTATCCCGCGAAGCTCGCGACCAGCGTTCGCGGGCGGCTGAAGAGGCTCGCCGGCGGCGCAACGCCGGCGGAGCTGCAGCTTGGCCACGATGTCTCGGCCGAGGCTTGCGCCGCGCTGCTCACGCACCTGGATTCGCGCTGGTACGCACCCGCATCCAAGCAGGCCAGCAAGGAGGCGCCAACGAGTCTCGAGCTGTGCGTCGGCGGACTCGGAGCCGCGTACTTCCGCGTGGGGGGACGCACGTTCAACAGCCAGGAGCTGCTCGGCCGGATGTCGTATCAGGACACGCAGCATCTGGCGACGATGGGCGCGCTGACCGACTACGATCGCAACAAGGAAGAAGCGGAGAAATCGTGGGCGTGGGAGCGCTGGCAGGGAAGCTACGACTGGACGAGCGCAAGCGTTCGCAGAGTGGGCAGCGGGCAGCACCGCTGGCACCTGGAGCAACTCGTGGTGGTGCGCGACGAGGAGCGCGTGCGCTGCGGCTGCGTCGCTCGCGTCGCGTTCGACCCGGCCAGCGATCTCGCCATATCGCTTAAGTTGTGGGCGGGATCACCGACGGCGATCGCGCTGCGTCCGCTATCGACGGTGCTGGTGGAGGAAACCCCGTTCCCCGCCGTTATCCTGGGCGCGACGCCGGATGAAAAGGCTTGTCTCGTCGTGCCGCCGCGAGCCTTCGCCGCCGGCCGGGTGCTGCGTTCGCTGGGCACTATGCCCGAGCGACGCTTCAGGCTCACCAAGCTGATCCAACGCGGCGCGGATTTCGAGCGCGTAGCCTTCGAGGAAACCGCGCCCTAGCGTGAACCACCTCGGGGGCGAGACCAGCCCCTATCTGCTTCAGCACGCGCAGAACCCCGTCCACTGGTATCCCTGGGGCAAGGAGGCGCTTGCCCGCGCCAGGCGCGAGAACAAGCCCATCCTGCTGTCGATCGGATACTCGGCGTGCCACTGGTGCCATGTCATGGCGCACGAATCCTTCGAGGATCCGCAGATCGCGGCGCTCATGAACGAGCATTTCGTGAACATCAAGGTCGATCGCGAAGAGCGTCCGGATCTCGATCAGATCTACCAGGTCGCGCACGCGATGCTCACCCAGCGCGGAGGCGGCTGGCCGCTGACCATGTTCCTCACTCCCGAGCAGGAGCCCTTTTTCGGCGGCACGTACTTCCCCAAGGCCTCGCGCTACGGGCTGCCGGGATTCGCCGAGCTGCTTCCGAGGGTGGCGGCGGCGTACCGCGATCATCCGGGCGCGATTGGCGAGCAGAGTGCCCGGCTCAAGGCGGCCTTGGCATTGACCAATCCCGAGCCGGTTGCAGACGCTGCGCTGCCGGGTGATGCGGTGAAGCACGCGCTCGCGGCGCTTGTGCAGTCCTTCGATCCCCAGCACGGCGGTTTTGGCCGAGCGCCCAAGTTTCCACACGCGGCCGAGCTCGATCTTTGCCTCCGCAACCACGCCCACGATGCGAGTCTCCTCGAGATCGTGCGGGTAACGCTCTCGCGCATGGAGGAGGGCGGAATTCACGACCAGCTCGCGGGCGGCTTTTGCCGGTACAGCGTCGACGCCGAATGGACGATTCCGCATTTCGAGAAGATGCTCTACGACAACGCGGCGCTGCTCGCACTCTACGCCGACGCCTGGCGCGCCACCGGCAATGCCGCTTTTGCGCGAACGGCGCGCGGCATCGGAGCATGGGTGCTCGCTGAGATGTGCTCGCCAGAAGGCGCCTTTTGCTCGAGCCTCGATGCCGACAGCGAGCACGAGGAAGGCCAGTTCTACGTCTGGACGCCCGACGAGGTCAAGGCGTTGCTCAATGCCGACGAATACAGGCTCGCTGCCAGACACTGGGGGCTCGACGGACCTCCCAACTTCGAGCACAGCGCATGGCACCTTCGCGTCGCGGTGCCGCTCGCCGACGTGTCACGCGAGATCGGCCTCGATACGGCGCAAGCGCAACGCGCGATCGAATCGGCGCGCTGGAAGCTCGCCGCCGCGCGGGCGAAGCGTGTGCGGCCGGCGCGCGACGACAAGGTGCTCACCTCCTGGAACGCGCTGATGATCGAGGCCCTCGCCCACGGCGCGCGTGCGCTTGGGGAACCCAAGTGGCTCGCTGCCGCGCAGCAGGCGGCAGACTTCATCCGCGGCACGCTGTGGCGCGACGGGCGGCTGCTTGCGACCTACAAGGACGGACGCGCGCACCTGAACGCTTATCTGGACGACCACGCATTGATGCTCTTCGCGTTGCTCGAGCTCATGCAAACAAGCTTCCGGCGTCATGATCTCGCGTGGGCGATCGAGCTTGCTGACGCGCTCCTCGATCGCTTCGAAGATCGCGCGGCGGGCGGGTTTTTCTTCACCAGCCACGATCACGAAAAGCTGATCCACCGAGCCAAGCCCGGGCACGACAACGCGACACCGTCCGGCAACGGCACTGCCGCGCGCGCCCTTCTCGCGCTCGGTCACTGGCTCGGCGAGCGGCGCTACGTGGATGCCGCCGAACGGACGGTGCGCGTGTTTGCGCGCGAGCTTGCAGCACAGCCGGCCGGATTCGCTTCGCTGCTGATCGCGCTCGGCGAGTGTCTCGAGGCGCCCACGACCGTGCTGCTAACCGGCGACGCCGCGACGTGCGCCGCGTGGCAGCTCGCGCTCGAACGTGCATACCGGCCGGGCGTCCGGACGCTCGACCTCTCGGCGGCAGGTCCGCTGCCGGGCGCGCTGAGTAAGCCACACGTCGGGGCTGCGGACGCAGCGACCGCCTGGGTCTGCCGCGGCGCGACGTGCCTGCCGCCGATCACGACGATCGAGGCACTCGAGCGGGAATTCTCTTCGGCCGGGTAGCGTCGATGATCCGCTTGCGGTACCATGGCGGCCCCCAACCGCCACGTAACGGAGAGCGCATGAAATTTCGTTGGATCGCCCTGACAGCCGGCATGGCTGTCGCCGGGAGCGCGAGCGCCACGCTGGACAACGCTGCCGCCGAAGCGATGATGAAGAAGGACGGATGCGCCGCGTGCCACGCCATCGACAAGAAAGTCATCGGTCCCGCATATCAGGAGGTCGCAGGCAAGTACAAGGGCGACAAGGACGCGGCCGCCAAGCTCGCCGACAAGGTCAAAAAGGGCGGCGTCGGCGTTTGGGGGCAGATCCCGATGCCGCCGAACGCGCAGGTATCCGACGCAGACATCAAGGAACTCGTGGCCTGGATTCTGACGCTGAAGAAGTAAGAGAAGCAGCCACGCGACGGGGAATTGCGAGTAGCGGCGCGAGCAGCGAGAAGGCTCGCCGCTTGCGGGGTCGAGTGTGCGCGAGTCGCCGCACGAGGGCGACACACGTCCTGGCGGTCACGCGTTTTGACAACGCCAGCCATGCCGGGTAATCTTGTTCTGTCCGTGCAGGAGAGTGCGGCTTAAGTGTTAGCGGCCGCCGCCGAAGGCGTAACTCCCACAATCGCTCAGGCTTAAAGGACTGCGCGGACCGAATCAATCGGTCTGGAGAGCGGCTGCGCGAGTCGTGTTGCGCGGCCCACCGAAGGGGCACCGGGCGAGCGCGTCGCGACGCTCGCACCGCAATCTCTCAGGTAAAAGGACAGACGGGGCGAAGCCGATTCTTGCTTCGCCCTTTTTGTTGCCGCGACGCCGGAAACCGTGCTCAAGCAGACCGCGCTCAATGCCGTGCACCGGGCCGCTGGTGCGAAGATGGTCGACTTCGGCGGCTGGGAAATGCCTGTCGCCTACGGCTCGCAGATGGAGGAGCATCATGCGGTGCGCCGTGACGCCGGAATGTTCGACGTCTCGCACATGCTCCCCGTCGACTTAAGCGGTACAGGTTCGCGCGACTTCCTTCGCTACGCGCTCGCCAACAATGTCGACAAGCTCAAGCTCGCTGGCAAGGCGCTGTACTCGTGCCTGCTGCGGCCCGACGGAGGCGTTCTCGACGATCTCATCGTCTACTTCCTTGCCGAGGATTCGTTTCGCATCGTCGTCAACGCCGCAACCGCCGACAAGGACGTTGCCTGGTTCCGCAAGTTGATCGGCGAGCGCGCCCAGCAGCTCAAGCTCGCTCCGCGCCGAGACCTCGCGATGATCGCGGTGCAGGGCCCCAATGCTCGCGAGCGCGTGTGGGGCGCCCTGCCGGGAAGCCGCGCCGCGACCGAAGCGCTGAAGCCGTTCGTGGCAGCAAGCTACGCCGACTGCTTCATCGCTCGCACCGGCTACACGGGGGAGGACGGGTTCGAAGTGTTGCTCCCTGCCCGCCGCGCCGCGGAGCTGTGGACCGCGCTCGCCGCCGCCGGCGTGAAGCCGTGTGGCTTGGGTGCACGGGACACCCTGAGGCTCGAGGCTGGCATGAACCTCTACGGGCAGGACATGGACGAGACGACGACACCGCTTGAATCGGGTTTGGCGTGGACCGTCGACCTCGCGAGCGAGCGCGACTTCGTGGGCAAAGCGGCGCTCCTCGCCCAGCGCCCCTCGCGGCAGCTCGACGCATTGCTGCTCGCCGACAAGGGTGGGGTGCTGCGCAGCCATCAACGAGTTCATAGCGAGCTTGGAGACGGGGAGATCACCAGCGGCACCTTCTCCCCCACGCTCGGCGCCTCGATCGCGCTCGCCCGCCTGCCCGCGGGCGTTCCGCTGGGAGCTGCGGTGCGCGTCGCAGTCCGCGACAAGCAACTCGCGGCACGCGTGGTGAAGGCGCCGTTCGTGCGCAACGGGAAGGCCCTGGTTTCGTAATCGCTGGCGTTTTCATCATGAACATCCCTTCAGACCTCAAGTACACGGCTACCCACGAATGGATTCGCAGCGAAGCCGACGGCACGCTCGCCATCGGCATCACCGACCACGCGCAGGAATCGCTGGGCGATCTGGTGTTCATCGAGCTGCCCGAGAAGGGCAGAAAGGTTGCCGCGAGCGAGGCCTGCGCGGTGGTCGAATCGGTGAAAGCCGCCTCCGATATCTATGCGCCGGTCGCGGGCGAGATCCTGGCGGTCAACGCGGCGCTCGTCGACACACCCGAGAAGGTGAACGCGGACGCGTACGCGAGCTGGCTGTTCAAGCTCAAGCCCGCGAATGCCGCCGACGTCGCCAAGCTTCTCGACGCAGCCGCGTACACCGCGGTCGTCGGCAAGGGATGAGGCGAACCATGAAGATGGACGACTTGCATCCTCGAGCGCGGCGTCCCCTTGCCGAGCTCGAGCAGCATCGCGCCTTTGTCGAGCGCCACATTGGAACCAGCGAAGCCGAGCAGGCCGAGATGCTCGCGACACTCGGAGTCGCATCGCGGGCAGCGCTCGTCGATGCGATCGTTCCAACGGCGATCCGCTTGCACCGCGAGCTCGCGCTTCCCGCGGCCAAGGGCGAGCAGGAGGCGCTGGACGAGCTCAAGGCGATCGCGCGCAAGAACCGTGTTGTCAAATCCTTCATCGGCCAGGGCTACTACGGCACCTTCACTCCCGCCGTCATCCTGCGCAACGTTCTGGAGAACCCCGCCTGGTACACGGCGTACACACCGTACCAGCCCGAAATCTCCCAAGGTCGACTGGAGGCGCTGATCAACTTCCAGACGATGGTGTGCGACTTGACCGGGCTCGCCGTGGCCAACGCCTCGATGCTCGACGAAGCCACCTCAGCGGCCGAGGCGATGACGCTGTGCAGGAGGGTAGCCAAGGCCCCGAGCATGACCATTCATGTCGCCGAGGACGTGCTGCCGCAGACCATCGATGTGGTGAGGACCCGGGCACAGCCCCTGGGCATCGAGGTGAGCGTCGGGCCGGCGCAAAGAGCGCTCGACATCGAATGCTTCGCTGCGCTGCTGCAATATCCCGGCGCCGACGGCGACGTGCGCGACTACCGGGAATTCGTCGAGGCGCTGCACGCGAAAGGGGCGCTCGCGATATGCGCCACGGACCTGCTGGCGCTGACGATCCTGACACCGCCGGGCGAATGGGGCGCCGACGTCGCCGTCGGCTCGAGCCAGCGCTTCGGCGTCCCGATGGGCTTCGGCGGTCCCCACGCCGCATTTCTCGCCACCCGTGACGAATTCAAGCGCAGCCTCCCTGGCCGCCTTGTCGGCGTTACGGTCGATTCGGATGGCCGGCCCGCCTACAGACTCGCCTTGCAGACGCGCGAGCAGCACATTCGCCGGGAAAAGGCGACTTCGAACATATGCACCGCACAGGTCCTGCTCGCCGTGATCGCCAGCATGTACGCGGCGTACCACGGCCCGCAGGGGCTCGCCACGATCGCCGCGCGCGTGCACCGGCTCACCGGCGTGCTCGCCGCGGGGCTGCGCCGCCTGGGTGTGAGCGTCGTCAACGACACGTTCTTCGACACGCTGACACTGGCCACCGGCGAGCGCACTTCCGAGATTCACGAGGCCGCCGTCGCGCGGAGCCTCAACCTGCGGCGTATCGACGACGCGCACCTCGGCATGTCGCTTGACGAGACGACCACCCGCGCCGACGTCAAGGCGCTGTGGCAGGTGTGCGGCCGCGAGGGTGTCGCATTGCCCGATCTCGAAAGCCTGGAGGCGGGCGTCCAGGATGCGTACCCGCAGACGCTCAAGCGCGCGTCGGCATTTCTGACGCATGCGACCTTCAACCGCTATCACTCCGAAACGGAGATGATGCGCTACCTGCGAAAGCTCGCCGACCGCGACATCGCGCTCGACCGGGCGATGATTCCGTTGGGCTCGTGCACCATGAAGCTCAATGCGGCGAGCGAGATGATTCCCGTGACCTGGCGGGAATTCGCGCACGTGCACCCGTTCGCTCCCGCCGACCAGACGGCCGGTTACCGCAGGATGATCGGAGAGCTCGAGCGCATGCTGTGCGCGGTGACCGGCTACGCCGCGGTGTCGCTGCAGCCGAACGCGGGCTCGCAAGGCGAGTACGCGGGGCTGCTAATCATCCGGGCGTACCATGCGTCGCGAGGCGAGGGTCGGCGCGATGTGTGCCTCATTCCCGCTTCCGCGCATGGAACCAATCCGGCGTCCGCGCACATGGCCGGAATGAGGGTCGTCGTGGTGGCCTGCGACAGCGCAGGCAACGTCGACCTTGGCGACCTCAAGGCCAAGGCCGAGGCGCACCACTCCCAGCTCGCCGCGGTCATGGTCACCTATCCCTCGACGCACGGCGTGTTCGAAGCC